>ERZ824488.418-NODE-418-length-56548-cov-47.523233_pt1 | contig 56548 bp, 95 predicted proteins | sample MGYA00519936_ERZ824488 | MGnify/ENA primary metagenome ERZ824488 (study PRJEB31778, sample SAMEA3449153) | human gut metagenome | biome: human gut; feature: human-associated habitat; material: faeces | place: United Kingdom | collected 2010/2012 ... | reverse complement strand
TTCATTTTCTGCAGGGTTTAATACTACTGTAGCACTAAAGTCGCCTTTTTCTATATCTTCTCCTCCATTGGTGCCATTTATATTTTTGTTTATCCATTCGTTTAGTCCATTTATTGCATCTAAATCATTTTGTGTTGCTTCATCCATTTTATTTTGTGCATCTTTTGCTTTTTGTATTATTCCATCTTGTCCAAATAGTGCATTTATACTCACTCCTGCTAATATTAGCAATACTACAATAGTTACTACTAACGCTATTAGAGTAATACCATCTTGTTTTAAATAATTTCTTTTGTTCTTCGTTTTCATTCTTTTCTTTGTACCTTTTATATGATATATTATCATACCCTTTCTTCTAATTTTCTACTATTTTACGTATATATGTTTTTAATATTAAAATCTACTTTTATATCATCCCCTTTAATTCTTTGAAAAGTTTGCACAGATTAAATATTTTCCGCAACAAAAAGACAGGTAATTTAAGTATTTTCATACTCATAACCTGTCTTGTATATGTTTAATAAAGCTAATTTCTTAGCTTGGTTATTATTTATTAATGTTGTAGCTCTCTCTCTCTCTCTCTCTCTACTCCCGTAAAGGTTTTAGCTTCTTTCATATTTTGCGCCTCTTTCTTACTTTTCTTTTGGTTTTTACTATGTTTATCATAATATATCTTTTTCTTTTTTGCAATAGTTTTTATAAATTTTTAAAATTGCTACATTTTATAGATTTTTAAAGCTGCACATTATCAAATGTACAGCTTTTGGTTTTAAATATTAATCTACACCTATTAGACTTGGATATCCATTATTTTTTGATGAATTCAGCTCCCATACTGGCGTTTCTTGGTCTGCGTTTAATAATGCTAAAAATTCTTCTGTTTTCATTTCTGCTTCTGTTTTACTCTCTCCATAATCATTATCTGCATTTTCTACTATTCCTTGTTTATAATAGTTATTTTTTATTGTTGCATTTTCTGTGTTTGTAGCTGAAAGATATCCTATTACTCCTCCTATACCTTTTACATTTTGTCCTTTTATTATTATTTTTCCTAAATTGTAGTTGTTTGAAATCGTTCCGCTAAATCCTTGGTTTATACCCGCTACAATTCCCCCAAAGTCAGATACATTACTTGTTTCTCCTATTATATTTCCTAAATTATAACAGTTTTTTATTATTGTTGATGAATCAGCTAAAATACCTCCACAAATTCCTCCTATAAAATCTTCTTTTCCCTGTACTGTTCCTATATTTATGCATTTTTCTATTTTCACATTGCTTTTAGTATTTGTAATTCCTACTATTCCACCATTAACTGTTCCTCTACTCACTATATTTCCTCTGTTTTTGGAATTTATTACAAATCCGGTTTTAAGTTGTCCTACTATTCCTCCTAATTGTCCATAACTATTTTCAACACCTCCACTAATTTCTGCTTTATTTATACAATTCTCTATCTTTTCTCCTGTAAACTGTCCTACTATTCCTCCTATAGAATATCCACTAGATTTTATATTTCCTGTATTTGTACAGTTTATTATGCTATTAGCTGCTGCATTTACTTTTCCAAACTGTCCTACTATTCCTCCTACATTGCCTACATTGGCTCCGTCACCAGTGTTAACTACATTAGTTTCTATATTGTTGCAATTAACTATACTGCCTTCACGTAATAAGCCGACTATTCCTCCTATTCCTCCGCCAGTTGCTTCTATATAACTATCTGCTATTGTTAAGTTTTGTATTGTGTCTGAGTTTCCAAATAATCCTGCAAAATTCCCATCCTTCTTTACATATATTCCTCTTACTGTATGATTGTTTCCTTCAAATGTTCCTGTGAATTTTCCTGCATTATCCACTCCTATTGGGTCCCAGATTGTTCCTGCTGTTAGTGCTCCATTTTCTTGTCTTGCTCCCATATCTATATCGTTCTCTAAATATACTATTGTACTGTCTGTTATTTCTAGTCCTTCTTTTTCTTCGTCTGTTAATTTTCCATTTACAAACTCTTCAAAGTATTTCATCTCTTCTGGTGTGTATATATGCCAATTCTTACTTTCGTCTGCTGTTGGTTTACTTTTACTTGTTCCATCCCATATATCTGTTTTTCCATCTATTATGTCTCCATTGTCATATACTGTTACTGTTGCTTCTTCTCTTGTTACATAACATGTGTCTCCTATGTTTCCTATTGCTTCTACTGTTTTATTTCCACTTATTCCATTTTCTAATTCTTCTTTAAAGCTTCCTACTGGTAGTCCTGCCATTTTATTTATATTTCTTGATTGGATTACTATTCCTATCTCATCTTTTAAACTTGATAAATTTGTTACTTTTTTTGTATCTTTTGCTCTTGATATTATTCCATTATTTCCAAATAGTGCATTTATACTTACTCCTGCTAGAATAATTTATTGAAAAATTGCAATTTTTCGCTTTTTGTTGTTATTACACGCTTTTATTGGTACTCTAGTGTTTTAGGCATTTTTTTAAGACCTTATAAAACCATCTCGGACCTTACTCGTTAATAACAAACTAATAACAATTAATTTCTATGTCCATTTTTTTCTGGCCCAATTATATCCATCAGAAACTCCTGCTCTATATACCTTATATGTATAATTCTTAAATATTTTACTTAGTATATACTCTAATGGATTTAGTTCTATGTTCAATCTATCTCTCATAATAATCTCCCTCCTAGAATCTTATTTAGAGATATCTCTTACTATATATTTTACCATTTTATGTAAATTATGATAACTATGCCAGAGTGGAGTGTTAGTTTAGTTCTTTTGTTAGAGTATCAATATATTCGGCTGTTTCATTTTTCGACAAAATATGACAATTATTTACCTCTGTTTCCGCTTTTTCTATATATTGTTTTAGTCCTTCTATATCTTTATTTGCTAAATACTTTTTTACTTGATAAATTATATCTTTACACTTACAAGATGACATATTAACCACCTACCTTTACTGGCTAAATTATATTATAAAATGCCTATTTTGTAAAATAGTTATCTGTCATTTAAGTCCACCAATTTAGAGCTAACACCACAAAGAGTTAAAATATAATAGAGTTTCTTGTAGAATATCTGTAACAGAAAATACGGAAGGAGATGTAGCAATGATATATGTAAGAATAAGCGAAGTATTAAAAGAAAGAAAAAAGAGCAAATATTGGTTTATTAAAAATATGGAGCGGAGGCTATCAAGCCCTTTCTCATCTTATGGATAATGAAACTGTTAGCATTCATTTTTCAACATTAGATCGTATATGCGAAATATTAGAGTGTGAGCCAGGAGATATTATTGTAAGAAAAAAAATGGGAAAGAAGGTAAAAACAAATGAGCAAACTTCTAAAGCAATATGAGAATTTAAAAAAGGAAAACAAAGACACCATTTACTTATTTAGGGTTGGAATTTTTTATAATATTATTAATGAGGATGCAAAAATTATAAATGAGCAATTAGGATTAAAAATAACCGATCTAGGCCCTAATATTTATAAATGTGGCTTTCCTGTTAACCAATTAGAAAAATACAAAAGAATCTTTGAAGAAAAAAAAATAAATTATACTGTTATTGACAACTTTTCTAATAGCAGTATTACTACAAATGATTATCTAAATAATATAGAACTAAAAAAGGTAGTAAATAAGATTCTTGAGATAGATTTTAATAATACTACATTTCAGCAATCTTTCAACTTACTACTAGATATTCAAGAGAAACTCAAAAATATTTATAAGTAGAGGAAATTAATCCTCTACTTCTTTGTTTTTATTATATTTTTAGAACTTGGCCTGGGTGGATAATATTAGGATTTGCTATCCCATTCTTTCTTGCAATTTCTTGGTATGTAGTTCCAAATTTTGCAGCAATTCCACTTAATGTGTCACCTGATTTTACTGTATATGTTCTTGTACTATTTTGTGTAGTATTTTTATTACTTGTTGCATTAATTTTTAATACTTGGCCTGGGTGGATAATATTAGGATTTGCTATTCCGTTATCTGCTGCAATTTTTTGATATGTAGTTCCAAATTTCGCAGCAATACCACTTAATGTGTCACCTGATTTTACTGTATATGTTGTACTGTTACTATTATTTGAAGGTGCTGGATTAGTATTTACATTTCCTCCTGGAACTTTTAATACTTGCCCTACATAAATGATATATGGGCTACTAATTCCATTTATATTTGCAATATCTTTCCAATTCACACCTAGCTTGCTTCCTATTGTAGATAGACAATCTCCACTTTTTACAGTATATGTACTATTACTATTTGTTTGTGCAGGTACAGGTGCTGGTGTTGGTGCAGGTGTTGGATTAGTATTTCCATTTTTATTTAAAACAAAATCTTTATAAGCATAATTCATGTCAAGCCTTCCGTTATATCCATTTAATCTTCCATCTGATGTGAATTGCCATATACCGCAATTATTTGCATTTTCTCCATCTGGAGATGTTGCCATTCCCTTTTGCTTTCCACCTGATACTGGCCAATGTGCTACCCATTTATCAAATCTTGTTAAGCCTTTAAGCTGATTATTAAACCAACTTGAACTTGCATATACCATAGCATAATATCCAGCATTTTCAAAGGCTTCTCCTTCTACAGTACATATATCTTTTAATGCTTGATTAGATGGCATTCCATATTTTCTTTTATAACCATCTGCATCTTCCATATCAATGCATAAAAAAGCAGGCTTTACTGAATAACTATTGGCTAATGCTATCATTCTTTGTGCTTCTTCCTTTGCTTGTGCTGTATTTAATGCATATGAGTAAATATATAGTCCATATGGCTTTCCACTTTCTATTGCAAGTTTTACATTACGATCCACTTTACTATCTTTGCTTCTTCCTGCATAAGCTCTAAAAATAAAAAAATCTACTTGTGCGGCAAGTGCCTTTATATCAATATCGCCCTGCCAAGCAGATATATCTGGTCCTTTATAAGCCATTATTCTTCGCCCCCTTCTTCATAATTTCTTAATTCTTCTACATTTTGATTTTCAACATCAAAAGCTTCAATATTTCCGTTTTCCTCTTCCATAGAAAAACCTCCTTATAAAAAAATTAATACTGGAAGATTTTTTATTTTTCTTCCAGTATTTTTAATATACAAGAAAATATTTCTTGCATTGCTGCATCTTAAATAAAATAAGGTGCATATTATTTGTTTTTTGCATCATATGCTACAACAGCAGTTCCTACACCACCAACAGCTGTAATAACTGCTGTAATTATGCTATTTGCATCTAAATTTTCAATATGTATTAAGCATCCAATTATAGAAGCAATTGCAATAATTATAATGTTTTGAATTGTTATAGGCATTGTATAATTCCAGCCAAAGTGCTTTGAAACTTTACCTGCAATATAAGTAAATAATGTTGTTACTACATATACTAAAAATTGCACTGTCATAATTATTCCCTCCCTTCTAATTATGAGATTTATTAATTAAATAATTTTCGATATCATTAATAGCTTGCGTTACGGGTCCATTACACCCCTGTTCCTTTAACCCTTTTAAGCTGGCTAATTGTGCCCTTAAAAGAATCAATCTTTCAGCTTTACTTTCCTTAATTTCGGTATCTTGTTCATTTGTTCTTTTTTTTAGTTCTTCTATATCCTTCGTATTTGCTGCAATTTTATCTAAAACTGTATTCTTTATAAACTTATAAATAGTAAAAAAGAAGCCTGCAAGTACAGATAATGATCCTATTATTCCTATTATTTGTCCAATAGTTACATTTTCCACTTACTTTTCCTCCTTGTCTTTTGTTGGCCACACAATATTGTATGGAAACCCTTCCTGTTTTGTAATATCTCTCAATTCTTGTCTATATTCAGCTATTTTTCCATTACATACATTGGAAAAGCCTTCAAAGAATTGTTTTAGGCTCGAAATTATGTTGGTCATTGATAAATCTGCTGGTAATTTTAATCCTAATCTATCAATGCACATTTCTTTGTCTGTTTCTTCTAATAATTTATTTCTTTTTTTTCTTATTTCTTCTGCAGCTTTATCATATGCCTTTTGTTTAACATCTTTTAGCCAATTACTTATATCTGTCTCTATTACTTCTTCAAGATTTTCTCTGTATGGCACTTCTATTGAATAAACATCATAACTATATACATTTTTTTGTACTGTTTCTTGATTTTCCATATTAGTACTCTCTTGGATTTCTTCTTGAATATTATCAAAAAAAAGAACGGTGCATTTCCCGTTCTCAATGTTTTCTATACTGAAGTTTTTTTCTGGTCTTATATCGCTGTAAGTTTTTTGTTTCATTCCTTACCACTCCTTTACATTTCTTTAGGCTTATATATGGCCTAAGATATTTTTCATTAAATTTATTTGAATCACAATGCTTTAGCCATCCATAATAACTAATAATACAACTAGCATCTGCATAATTTATTTTGCCCTTTTTATATACTTTTTTTATTCTCCTTTTTATTCGCAAGAAATTAGATTTTCTTAATGTAGTATGTCCTCTATAATATCTATATCCAATAAAGTCGACTGGCCTACTATCTGTCTTGAATAATTGCCAATTTTCTTTTAGTTTTAAGCTTTCCTTTTCTAAAAATACTTCTATTTCATTTTTTATTTTTCTCAGTTCCTTTTTGTTTCTATGAAATATAAGCATGTCATCCATATATCTTATATAATATGGTGCTTTTAACTTTTCCTTTATATAATGATCTAGATCCTGCAAATAAAAATTAGCAAACCATTGTGAAGTATAGTTTCCAATTGGTACTCCCTCTTTTGAACTATCTACAATTAAGTCTAATAAATCCAGTATTTCTCTATCTTTGATAATTTTTAAGAATTTTCTTTTCAAAATTTCTTTATTTATCGATGGGTAGAATTTTTTTATATCTAATTTCAAACAATACTTTGTATTTTTCCTATCTCTTACTAAAATTTTCTTTATATAATTTGATGCATAATGTAGTCCTCTATTTCTAATAGAAGCACAACAAAACTCATACATACCTTTCATTAGAAGCGGCTCTATTTGCTGCATAATTGCCCAATGAATACATTGATCGGGGTAAAACATAGGTTTATATATAATTCTTTCCTTTTTCCTCGTTCCGATCATGAATCATCATTTCTATATATGGGCTAGGTGTATAAGTTTTATTTTTTAGCATATTATGAATTTCCAAAGTGTAATATTCAATATTACAAATTACCTTTTCTACACTTTTTCTGTGTTTCTTTCCTTTTGATGCGTTTAGAATAGCTCTTTTTATATTTTCAATTTCAATAACTGCAGGAAATATATTACCTTTTCTCTTCATTTCTTCTCCTGGTTTATTTTCTTATTTAGTCTATCGGCTTTTCGCTCAAAAGGAGCTACTAGGTCAATCCAGTTGCGACTTATTTTTGCCAAGCGGCAAGGAAAATAATGTGTAAATATTTTTATTTTATTAAATAAGTAGGCGGGCACCGTAGTTCCAATTGCTGTTGCTAGAAGCAGTGTTACAATACCACGCAAAGAAGCCGGCTTTGGTCAAGTTGTTGTTGAAGTTGCCACCAACATACGCTATGCGGTTGCCTTCTGCACACCAATAGTTATCGCATGCACCTGTTGTTGAGCTTCCCTCTACCTCTACTGGAAGGGCAACCTCTGGATATTTTTCGTCATATCCTAATTTTTTAATGTAACTATCTGTTGTATTTGCATTTATATAGCCTAATTTTTCATATGGTGCTACAAATTTATCATCAGTATAATTATTTGGATCCTTACATATGTATCCTTCATAATCTTTTATATTTAGGCCATCTATATGTTGCCACATATGTCCAAATATATCTTCTATTCCCCTATAATTTACTGGATGATAGTTGTTATTATTTAAGCAACCTGATGCATTACCTAAAATATCATTTTCACCTGTTTTTTGTGCACTTCCCCATATAGTATTATTAACTGCAATATTTACTGCTGCACCATTAAATTTAATTTGCTTTCCTGTGATACTTCCATCATTATAGTCAGCAATTTCTGTTATTTCCCTATCTGCTGCAACACTCGCATTCCAAGCATCGCTTGTTCCTATACATATTGTTTTTCCAACCCAGAATCCTGCACCTGCAGAACTAACAATTATTCTATTTGTGTTATTCTCTGCAAGTAGTGCTTTACCTGTACTCATTGCTACTAATCCATTTCCTAGCATACTCTGAGAATTGTAATGTGCATATTCTACCAAATAAAGCATTTGTAATAAGAAATATCTATAATCTAGTAAACAAAATCCAGCACCAACTGCTTTTGCTAATGTTCTATAAGTTGCTTTTGCTGTATTATATTTTGGTATAGCACCACTAACTGAATGTGCCTTTTCTGTATTTCCACTTCCTGTTGTACTTAATAAATAAGCACCTACTAAAAATTCTTCTGATTTTTTATATCCTGCTCTTGCGTAATCTGCAATGTAAATGTATTCATACAAATTGCCTTCTTCATCTGCTTTTCGCTCTCTTTTCCACCAAAACTCTGGTATTTTTACCATTACTTCTCCATTAGTTCCATCTGCTTTATAACCAGTTTCTCCATAATATGCAACAATTTTTCCGGTTGTAGGATTAACATTACATCTTTTAATGTCTGACCATGGATAGCAATTATCAAAATCATTAGATACCTCAGTACCATCTTTTGTTGCATTTGCATTTAAGCCAACAGAATCTTCTATTCTTGTCCAGTTAGCCAATGTATTATCAGTAATTAATCTTTTTATACCATAATTTTTTCCAGTTACTGATAATGCTTTTGCAATCGCTTCTTTCATTTCCGCTTTTGTTGGATATGCTGCCTCAGGATCTAAAGTTATAGTAACATTTGAAGCATTATCAACAACAACAGTTATCTCTATAACTTTTTGTATAGGAGCTGCGATTGAATTGCTAATGTACTCTGCATTATTTCCTGCATTAGTATAAGCAAATAGTAAACTTTGCTTTGTATCAGGATCTATTGCAAAAATACCAATTTCTCTAAAATAGAATGCATTATTAGCATCTGTATTTTTAAAGCTAAAGGTAATTTGTGCTTGTGTTTCTCCTGTTATACTTACATCGTTAATCTCGCATTCTAATACTTTTGTTGTTAACGCTGTTTTGTTCCTTGCCTCTCCTGTTAATGCTCCACTTCCTATTTCTACATGATCAAATTTTATTTTTTTTGCTTGAAGGGTTTTAGCTGCTAATAAAGCACCTTGTTTTGTAATATAGATTTTTTCAAATCCCATTATTTTCGACCTCCTCTATATTTATATAATCTTGTCTAGTTATAATTGTTCCTATACTTGCATTCGCTTCTATTTGTTCCTTTTCCTCGATAATTTTTCTATTTGAATTTATATTCATATAGCTTTGCTCTCTAATATTAGTAGCAATAAATTCACTCATATTTATTTTTTCTTATTCAATAGTAGTTTCTATACAAGTATCTATTTTTTCATAGCTTACCTGCCTAATATTTGCTCCTACACAATAATTCATTTGTGCAAATAGCTTTATATCCATTTCAATGTTTGCAGGTATCTGTTTAATTAAATTTTGCTTTAGCATTTCTGCCGCTTCTGTATATTCTAGTCTAAAACTAATCAACATTTTGTAATTTTCAAAGTCTGTTATTATCTTATAATTTTCTTGACCTACTGATTCGTTTAATGTTTTAATTAGCCATTTATATGTATATGGTACTTTAGTATTTATTTTTAATAATATAACAACTCTTCTTGCTTCTATCGTTTCTGCCTTATTTGTTATCCCATATATTTTTTCATATCTTTCTAATCCATAGTCTTCAGCTGTTTTTACTATTACTTCTTGTGGTATTTTATTTATTTCATTTAGTATTTTTTCTATTTCAATATCTTCTGTAGCAAATATTTGCTTAAATTCTCTTACATTACTTAAATATGGTGGCATATAGTCATTTAATTTCATAACAATACCACCTCTTTTAATACAGGAATTTGAAACTTACCTATTGGAATATTAGCAGACTGCATATTTAATGCTGTATTTTCCACATCAATTACTCCAGGAGCATTTAAAAGAATTGTCTCGATTCTTGATATTCTTACTATTACACTATCGTTTTCTTCCCATTCCTTTTTTAGTTCTAGGAAGTAATTATTTATAAGTGTCTCTACTTCACTTTTGACATCTTCTTTTACTACTTCTCCTGTCAATACCAACTTTGTTCTTACTGATATTTCTAACTCTGTAACTGTATCTACTGTTACTACATGTCCTATTGGTGCTATTCCTAATCCCTCTGATGATGATCCTGGGCATATTGTATCTTGTACCCTTTGAATCAAAATATCTGTGGCCTTATTGAATCCACTATCAAGTATTGTTAGTTTGACAGTTCCTCCACCATTCCAACAAGGCGTTACCTTGACAGCTCCTACCCCAGCTATTTCTTTTGTTCTATTTTGATAATCTACAATATTTCCTCCAAATGCCTTCTCATTAGTAGCCTCATAAAATCTTTGTCTTAAACTTTCATCAGTTTCTTCATCTTCTCCAGGAATTAAAACATCACTTAAAATTGCCTTTCCTAATCCTTGTATATAATCTATTGGCACTAATGTACCTGACAAATTATTTCCTACAATTCCTGCTGTTTCGCACTCAAGCTTGTATGTTCCTTTTTCAATTTTTTCTACTGCCGCATATGTTAAAGTTCCTATTGTAAATCTTTCGTTTAACTCAATATCCATTAATTCTTCATTTTCATCGTAAAATAGTCCTTTTCTTATTGCTTTTGCTGCTTGTTTTCTTGACACTCCTAGTTGTTCTACTAGTTTATCTAAATATTCCTCTACCGCTGTATCAGCAAAAACTAGATCAATATTATTTTTCAAAACAATATACATTTGTGCTAACTCTGCAGCTGCTGGAGATAAAGCATCGTAGATCATGCTTCCCTCCCTTTTATCTAAAGTATCATCAACCCTGGATAACATTCTATCCATAATATTATCAAAGTCATAATACTCATCTAAATTTGTATTAGTACTCACTTGATACACTCACCACCTTTTCTATTGATACTTCTCCTTCTACTGTTTCGACTATAAATGTAACTAAAATGTCCTTTCCCTTTTTTTCAAAATTGAAATCTTTTACATTCGTAATCCTGTCATCTTGCATAAGAGCTTCTTTTATTACCCTTTCAAGCTCTGGTATCACATATGTAGATGGCTCACCTATTAGATTTTCGAGTTCTATTCCGATAATTCCATGAATATATTAAATATTCATATCTTTCTGTATTTAATATTTTATAAATTGCTTGCTTCATTGCATCTTTTCCATCACAATATCCAGTAATTGTATTATTATCGGTATTTAGAAAGTATGTCTTTGTTGGCTGTGTTTCCTTTTCAAAATCTTCTTTCAAGTTATCATTATTGTTTGGTATCAATAACTTCACCACCTAACTGTTGTAGACTTTGTCTAATACAATATATTTTTGCCCACCTGATTGTTGTAATAAAATTACCTTATCATTTTGTTTTAAAGCATTGTTTATAGTAATACTCTTTGTCCCAGCTATGCTATGCATATGGCTTAAGTCTTTTGAATACTGACCTATTTCCATGTTTGATGTAACTGTATTACTAATTTTGGCATTATTATCATTTGGGCTTATACTAGACTCTACACTTATATTTCCACTAATACTATGATTATGGTTTACATTTTGATTTATTTTATTTGTATTCCATTCTATTGTTGCTGTTGTTGTGTAATTAACAACATTTTTTGTTAGTATTAGAAATTCTTTTGTTAATTTTAATTTTTGCTCCACTGTTATTTCGAGCGGATTAACACTCGTTACAGTTCCAAATAAAACATTACAAGGAGAGCTTTCATTTAGCACTCCTTGCACAATTTTCTTTACAGTTTCTATTAAGTCTGCCATTATGAAATAAACTCTCCCCCTCTCAATGTTAAATCCATAAAATGCTCATTATTCTTAAATGTATGCTTCACTTTTTCTACCAGCATAAAATTTTGAATTTTTATATCTCCTAGATCCATTTGAACTATTACTAATGATCCTCCTCTTACCCTTATATCCCCTATTGCATTTTTTATCTGCAATTTTCTTGTCTTTTGGTTATATAATTTAAGTAGGGCATCTACTTTAGCTTGGCCATTAGTATTTTCATCAATAGTATCATAATATTGAAGAACACCCCATTCATTTATATGAGATGTATCCTTTGCTATATATACTTCTCTCTTTCCTGTTTTCTCATTATCATATGTAAGTTTAATTTTGTTATAAGTATCTGAATCAATAGAAGATGTATAATCAAAGTTTTCCCCTGTTTCTTCATCTATTACTAGACCTAATTTCATTCTCTCCAAACTTTTTAAGCATAGTTTTCCAAAGTCATCGTATAAAACATATATTTCCCCACGATTTTGTGTTGTTAAGTCTAAAGCATTTTGAACTATATCAAATAGTGTTTTATTGCTTTCTACACGAGAAGCAATTAAATATCCAGTTGTTTCTAGCATACCAATGTTTAATAAAAAATCATTGGCCAACATTCTTACTAATTGATCGGCTGTTTTATTTGTATAAACATATGTATCCTTATTTTTGAAATATCTCAACTGGTCATATGCTGTTACAGTTATTATTCCGCTCTTATCTCTCTTTTTGCTAAAAACAAATCCGGTAAAATACATTTGTATTATTTACAGCAAATCTTACTGCATTTCCCTCCGTAAAATTGATTATATTATCTTTTACTACTTTAAAAGTTAATTTACCTGGTGCATTCTTTCTTTCTGTTTCCCATTGGATATCTTCTTCTATAACAGGAGCAAATACAGTAGATCCATTTTGTATTAATATTTCACTACTTATCATTTTTACCTCCTATTATGGGATTGTTAATACTTGCCCAGGATAAATTAAATTAGGATTTTTTATTTTATCTCGATTAGCGTTATAAATTGTTGTATATTTGCTTCCATTACCATAGTATTTTTTTGCTATATTCCACAAACAGTCTCCTCTTTTAACAGTATAAGTCCTACTCGTTGTTGCAGGTGCAGGTGCTGTTGGTGCTGGCCTTGCTGGGACCTCTACCGCTATTGGCTTATATTGTTTTATCGTTATTTTCATAGTTTTAGTAGCATATTCCCTATATTGTTTTAATTTTATAGTAACTATAACATCAAAGCCTTCTCCTGCATCTTCTTTTATTGTATATTCTTCTAGAGTTACTTTCATATTTGTATCAAATAAAACTGTTCCATTTGGTTTTCTTCTTGAAACAATAAATTGAAATGGCTTCATATTAACCTTTAATTTTTCAATTTCTCCCAAAAAATACTTAGCATCCTTATAGCCATTTTTATATACTGCAAAAGGGTACTTAACATGTGGAATTAAAATATCAAAAGATACTTCAGATAATCCTGGTTTTTTTATAATATTTATTTCTCCGTCATTTATTAAATTTATTGTTTTATTTGCATTTTTTATTTTTACTTGTAGCTTTGATGGTGCTACTGGTAATAATATTTTATCTAAATAAAAATCATACATCAGTTATGCACCCCCTCTGCTACTACTTCCATTTTTTCTTCTAATTTATCTCCAAGTTGTTCTACAATACCATCTATATCTAATTCACTATTTATATTGTTATTATTAGTCATATCTACTTTTATTTCAGCAGTTGTGAATCTGTTTATTGTTTCTCGTTCTGCTATATCTCTCAAATATTTTAGATCTTCTTCAGCAACATCAAGTGATTCTTTTATACTTCCTGTATCTCCTGCTATTTTTCCTACATCTCCACCCATATTACTAAATTGATCCATATTCATAGCATCTTTGACGGCACTTGTTGCTCCCTTTACCCAGTCATTTCTATGTGCTACTCTATCTTCTCTTGTTGCATTAAATTCTATTGCTGTACTTTGAATATCGTTTGCTCCAGCTGTTAAATCTGCCATATATTCTGCTTTATTTTTTTCTATACTAGCACTTACTTCGGACATATCATCAACCATACTTTGCAAATCTTCATTTCTTCTTGCAACATTGTCCATCATTCCCTCTAGTGCATTATCCGCAAAATTTGCATATTCAACTGTGTTTATAGAAACTCCAGGTATTTTGTTTAAGACCTCTATAATTCCGGTTTACAATTCCAACAACGCCATTATATAACCATTGGAAAATATATAAAATTCCTACTCCTACTGCTTCAAGCCCAGTTTGGAAACCATACCAGGCTGTTAAAAGTCCATAACATACGCCTAGCATTCCTAACCACATAAATTGTGCTGCAAGTAGTATTCCATAAAAAACTGTCTTACAGCCCAACCATAGAGTCATAGCACCTAATCGAAGAGCATCCCATGCATAAAGTATTCCATAAGCTACATCGTCATTTGTAAACCATAAGTATGTTAAAACTGCAATTAAAGCTATAATAATAGCAATAATCCAAACAATAGGACAGGCATATAACGCACTATTTAATCCCCATTGTGCTGCCGTTTCCGCTAGGGTTGCTCCTGATGCCAGCATAGCTGCTGCTGCATGAGCAGTTTCCATTGCTGACATTATACCTAAAGCAATACTTACTAACCCACTGATCAAGTTAAACGCTACATAAGCTGCTACAATTCCAAGTATTATTGGTGCAAATGGCTCTAATATTCCATATAACCAAACCATACCTTCTATTAATCCTAAAACAGCTTGTGAGGCTACACTTATAACATTTATAAAACTTTCAAAAGCGGCTTGTACTTTTTGATTATTAGCAAATTCATTTATTTTCTTTAATACAGGTTGGAATGCCTTTAATGCTATATTTTTCATTTTGGTCCAAATTTGGCTCCATGTCATAGGCATTTTTTCAAATGCAGCATTTGTTTCATCTGCACTAGCCAATAACGCATTTTTTACAACTTGAGCTGATAGCTTACCATCTTTTGCTAAATCACGAATTTTCCCAATTGGTACATCCAAGTAATCAGCAATTTTTTGAATAACTGGTGTAGCATTTTCAAATACTGCATTCAATTCTTCCCCACGAAGAACTCCTGAAGCTAACGCTTGTGTTATTTGCAATTGTGCTGATGCAATTCCCTGTTGGTTAGTTCCAGCTAATACAAAGTTTTTATTCAATTGCTCTGCAAATGCAATTAACTCGTCATTATTTTTGAATGCACCTTTTGCTTGGCTTCCTAATTTTCCAATCATATCAGCGGTATCTTGATACTCGGCTCTAGATCGTATTGCACTAGCAAATATCTTATTTTCTAATTGCTCCACGCTGCCTTTGTCATCAACAATTAAACTTAGTCTAGCAGATGTTGTTGCCATTTCATCAGATAAATTTAATATTTTTTTAACTCCTGCTAGTCCACCAATGGTTAGTGCTATTCCTTTTATTTTATCCCATAAATTATTTGCACTTGTTGTTGTACTATTAATTTCATTTTTGAATTTTCTTTGATTTTCTTCATTTTCTCTAATAGACTCACTCGTTCCTTTTGCAGACTGCGTAATTCTTTCATAATCTGCCTTTAACGATGAAACTAAAACCCTTTGTTCATATAGACTGGCCAGTATTTCTTTACTCTCAATGCTTTCTGTTCCTTTAGTGGCCAATATATTTTTGGCTTCTTTTTCAATTATTGAAAGTTGTTGTGCTTCCGCTTTATATGCCATCTCTGCTTGTAATGCACTTTGTGTCATTTTTTGCGTTGCTTGTAATCCTTTTGTAGGAACTTCACTCATTTGGGTATTTACATTTTCAAATCCTCTATTTACTTTATTTAATCCTGAATCAATTTTATTTAAGGTAGCTGTGGCAGCATCTTGAACTTGTATAGATGTTCTTATTGTGGCCATATACTCACCTCTTTACTAAAACGGGTAGAATGTTATTTATGCTTTCTACCCGTCCTTTTCATTTTTTGTTCTTGCTTCTTTTCATTTTCAGTTCTTATTTGAATAGAAGCTATAATAAAGGCTTTATCTTTGAATTCTAAATTTGCAAATGTACTCGGAAGCATTTTAAATTTATGAAGGCAATAGTATGCATAAGATGCATCTGGATCGCCTTCTTCAATTAGTTTTTTGCTTCTTCAACAGCCTCTTCTATATCATAACCATTAATTTCTTGTAATTTTGCAGTAAAGTCGTCATATTCTCCAGGAACTTTCAATAAATGCTCTTTTAATAGGTCCTCTACTCCCATTACATGATAAAAATCTTGTAAGTCTTTATCGTGTAAATTTGGATATACTACACATTTTTCTGCAACCATTAATAAATATTTAGCACTATCAAAGTCCTTTGTATATTGCCCCCTCTTACCTGGAACTTGTGTCTTTATATAACATTGTTTTCTAATTGCATCATTTTCCTTTGTTGTTAATGGTCTTATTTTCCATTTTACTGGATTTCCTTCTTTATCCTTAAATCTTTTTGAAGCAACATATTCTACTAATTCTTCCTCTGCTTCCTCGATCATAAACTCGTTAAAACTCATTAATATCACCTTATACCTTTCTTATTTTTATTTATTGCATACCATTAAGCATCTTAAATTTTTCTGGAATTTCAAAATCCTCAAATGTGAAGTCGATATCTTCATCTAGATATTCTCCATCTGCATCGAATTTTGCTAAAACTCCGCCATCAATATTACAATCTTTTAGAATTACTGTTTGGCGACCTACTGAAGATGTAGGATCCTCATTGGTTACCTGAATGTCAAAGTAAACATCTTCTCCAGTTTTCTTAAATCTTTCCATTAATTCTCTCATAATAGATGAGTTATAATGCATTGTTGCTGAGCCTGTACCTTTCCAACCAGTAGATTTATTACCACTACCAGTTTTTCCTAAAATAGGAACTTCACTTTTAGTCTTTTCAAAATTTGCCTCAAGGTTAATAGCTTGCATAAAATTATATCTATTATTTTCTATTGTTACATAGCACTCAGCTAATTTTGCTGATACAGAATCCTTTGCGTTCATTGTTTGATTCATATAATTCTCTCCTTTCCAAAATAAAAAGAGTAACTTTCGCTACTCTTTATTGAACTACAATGGTCATATATAGTTTTTCCATTGCGTTTATAGGTTTAATTTTTCCATTTACAACAACTGTTTTCTTATCGTTTCCTTGTTCTACTACGATTTCTTCTGAGTTAAAGTCCTCAATAGCATTTATTGTTTCATAATCTTTATATAATGAAACAATATCATTCCATAGTGAAACTCTACCACTTGCGTTATTAGGAACATTACCAATATATTTAGTATTGAAAACAGATGCAATATCTAGTGCAGCTTGATCAATTACTCTAATAGTTTGGTTATTTTTGAATTCTTGGCCTTTGTCTGCCTCTACTGTTACCAAACTATTAATATCAACAAGTACCCTATATTGATCTCCTACTTTATGAAGTGTAAATTCCCCATTGTCTATTGCTGCTTCTAAGTCACTTTGGGTATAATTTGCTTCTACTTCATATTCCCCATCATATATTTTGTTAGTATTTGATTTATTGATAGCACAGCCTGCTATAATTCCTGTTACCCAGTAAACTAACCCAGTTTCTGACTCTACTGTTCTATTTTTTAGGTTTATAATACCTTCGTGATCTGCAGCATTGTTATATACAACTGCTTGGAATTTAATTCCCATTTCATCACGCATTCTCTTTGTGTAAGCAACATATAAAGCAATTACTGTTTTTTCTTTTGATAAACATCCTAAAGCATTAAAAGTATAACTTTCTACTTTATCTAAGAATGATTGATGAGCTTCTCCTGTTACACTTTCTGCATTTGCTCCATCAGTTAGTGGTGTTCCTGCAGTAACTGCAAGTGTTGCACTTTTCTTAAATGTAACATAGTCATTATCTTGTAATTCAGACATATTTGCTACTGTTTGCTTGTCTACTTCTTTATTTTCTAATAAAGTAATTACATCAAACTTATTCTCATCATCTATATTTTTTTGAATTGCTATCTTAATATCATTTCCACGAACGCCAGTATATTTTGCGGTTGCATAGGTATTTGCTGCTGCAACACCACTATTTAATCTATAAAAATGACATTTAGTTATATTCTTAAATAGATCTCTAATTCCTTTTAATTTTTCATTTGAATATTCATATCCAAATATTTTAGAAGAATTTTTCATAAATTCTTCTGCAGTTACAGTAAAAATTTCATTGTCTACACCCCAGTCACATTCAACTGCTAATGCTGCTACTCCTCTTTCTCCTATTGTAGAAGTTGCTTTTGATGCACTAACAAAATTCATATATGCTCCAGGTAATTTTTTATTTTGTGTTGTAAATTTTCCGCCACCGTACATATCTACACTCTCCTTTTCATAAATTTATTTATTTGCTCATCTACCTCAGACAATGAATATTGTTTATTGTCTGTTAGTAGGACATTTAGTAAGTCAACCCTATTTTTATATTTAGCACTATTTAATAATTGTTCTTTTGTAAATAAAGACTCTTGTTCATTACTCTTTTTCATCACTTTTTACCTCCCCATTAATACTTAATTTTTCCATAGCATCTACTGGTATTTCGACTTTTTTTCCAATAAAGCTATAATCTACAAAGAAATGCAATACTCCATCTTTGATTTCATATCTCATTTTTCTTGCATTAAGCAGATCGTTATTCAAAAGTTTTATATATTCTAGATTTTGCAAAGAATCTGCCATATTTCTTAATTCTCTATCATTTTCATCTATTGCAAATCCCTGGATATCAAAATATAATTTATTATCATATCTGTTACCTATAAATTGGCTTATACTACCATTAAGTAATTTTATAAAAAAACAAGGATATTCAAACCCTTGCTTTGATTTAGTATCATATATATGATATTCTTGCTTAACTGGGTTAAATATATCGTTTATTTTTATAGATATAGCATCAACAATATCGTTCATCTTAATAATATTATCCATTGAAACACTCCTCCAAAAATTTTATTATTTTTGCCTCTAGTATTCTTGGCATTTCAGCTTCTAATTCTTCAGATGAAATAGTTAACATGAATACTCCATCTACCCACGAATTAACAAGCCTTTTACCAATAGCTGGCACATATCTTCCTGGCTCTTGTCTGTGACCATATTCTACATATGAAGCATAAGTTACAGGGTTTATAACTTCTATTGTATAAATTCCGCTATTTTTTTGTACTTTTAGTGAGTTTGCCCATTCAAAGGCATCTTTTTCCATACCAGACTCTGCTTCTTTTTCTGTTTTTGATGTCCAGCCTCTTCTAAGAGTTCCACCATTTTTAATGACATACTTTTTTTCTTTACCATCTACACTTCTTATTTCATATTGGTTTTCTCCTACAGGTGTTCTTTTTATTACTTTACGCAGTAATCTAGCTGCTAGTTCTCTAGCACATGCTTCATAAAACAAAACTGTATCTCCATTTAGAGCTTTATCTAGTCTCTTCTGTAAATCTACAAGTTCGCTAAAGTCACATTTTCCCCATTTTTTACTCATTATGCCCAACCTTTCCAAAGATCAAGGATTATTTGCTGATGTGTTTCATATTTTGCTGCTTCCCCGCTTCTAGTATAAGCTATTGTTTCTCCATTCTGCGTTACTATGATTTTTGATCCAGGTTTTATTGATATTTCTGGTGCAATAAATAACTCAATTATTTGTGTTACTTTTGCATTTTCTTCTCCATCACTAGCGCTTGAAATATTTTTATATGACTTTCTGCATGGTTGTTTTTCTTTTATTACAACTTCTTTTGATTCTTCTAATTTAGTTATAGGATTAGTAGAATTTTGTAATTCTATAATATCGCAAGTTCCAATATATTGACTTTCTATTGCTTCTCTAACTTCATTTAGTGGCATAATTACCACCTCATCTTTCTATGTCTATATAAATCTTTCTTATATTTCTCGATTAATGCATCCTCCGAGTAGTCTATGCTTCCAGCAGTATATGTTACACCATTTATATTAATTTGTGAGGATTTATCAACAAATGTAGTTTTTGTATCACCAATAGAAATAGATTGTATTTCTCTTTTCTCTTGTGCTTCACTCCCAGCTTCTCCATCAGTTTTATTTAATTTATCAAATCCATTTAAGTACCAATAATCCTTTGTCATTCTTATCCATGTTGTATATAGCCCTGAAGGTACCTTTGCTTGATGAGTTACATCTAATATAATAACTAATGTATCATATAGAGCATACTCTACTTGTGAAATATCTTTACTAGATAGTTCTTTACAAAGCTTTTCTATTAGTTGATCAACATCTATATTTGTTCTGTTTTTTAACTTTTCTCTTACTTCCATATGTTCCACCTACTCTCCTTCTGGATTTTGGCCTTGTCCTTCTTTTGCTTTTTCTGCTGCTTCAATTTTCTTTATAATTGTTTCTTTTTTCATATTGTGTGTTACATTAATTCCTAACTCTTGTGCTTTAGCTTTTAATGCTTTTAACTCTTCATCTTCCCCTGGATTTTCCCCTGGATTTTCCCCTGGATCTTCTCCTGGATCTTCTTCGTGTTTCTCTGGTACTTCAGGTTTATTATAATTTTCTACAAATTCTTCTAAATCTTTTCTTAAGGCTTCAATATCTATTGTTTCATCTTTTACTACTATCTCAATTACTCTTTCATTTGATTCTCTTATATCTTCTAATACTACTACATATTCTTTGTTAGCATTGTATTCTTCCTCGCTTATTATTTCCTCTTGGCCTTTAAAGCACCATTTTCCATTTAGCTTTACTCCTGCTTCTTTTGGAGTTACTCTTTTCATTTATATCACCTCTTATTAAAAATTTAAGAGTAAAGGCACTTGCCCTTACTCTATGTTTATAGTAGCTTGGAACAACTCATCTGCACATTTTAAAGCAGGTAATGCTGTAGCAACTGCTTTTTCCCATGTACTTACTGGGTCCTTTCCTTCTTCATATATCATTGCTAATATTTTTCCTATTGTTCTAATATCAACTGATGGATCCCTTTGAAGTCTAATTTCTTCAGCAGTTGGTCCATAAATTGTTTCTCCTAGAGGCTCTCCTGGCATCATTACAAATGCATTTTCTGGGAAATATCTGTGTTTTGTATATTTTCCATTTGCTCCTAATTTTCTATATTTTGCATCGTATGTATAAATTTTTGGTAATCCTAGTTGTTCTAGGTAATTGTTTAACTCACCAACTGATGCTATTCTTGTAGAGTCTTTTCCAAATAACGCATTAACAACATTTTTATTTGCTAAAATTTTAGATAATATTTTTGTAGATGTTAATACTCTTGATGGAGCTGTGTCTAATTGATTTTTCCAAGTAATCATATCATTAATTGGATTACTATTTTCAGATGACCAATTAACATTTGTTGCTTTGTTTTCAGTTGGTACACCAAAGTCAATAACTGCATCTAAGTTATTTTCATTTAATGTAATTTTACCAGTAGCAACTATCTCCATTCTCATAGCCTCTATTCTTGCTTTAATACTTTCTACTAAAGCATCAATATCAGCATATACCTTTCTCATTAAGTATGCTCTTTCTGCTTCATTTCTTGGAGATTCAAGAGCAATTATCTCTTTTTCTTTTAATTGCATTTTTCTTTTAATTAATGCTAATTCAATAGCCATCTTTTCAGCTTCTCTTTGCCCAATTTCTGTCTCTGTATCATATCCATGTACAGATGCAATAACTGGCGTTTTGCTTCCATTAGTTAACATATCAAATTCTAATGATTGTCTTTTTACCTCTGGGAATAATTCCTCTCCTAACATTGTAGGATATTTTCTATCTTTCAAATAATTTAAAACTTCTTTTTGATTAAATAATTCTAATACACTTTTTGGCATAATATAGCCCTCCTTCATTTACATTTTTATATTAATTAGGCAATAACATATATAGTTCCACTAATATCAGATCCTACTGTGTAATCAGTCCCTGCTACTAATTTCTTATATTTATCGCCTGTTTTTGAAAAGTATGTTGTTCCTGCTTGATATTTTGTATCAGTAGTTGCAACATAGTTAAAATCTTGATTCTCATAATCATCTTTGAAAAGAATTCCTTTCATAGATGCTTTGTCTGCTTCTGTAACTTCTGCTGGCAATCTTGATCCATAAACTACACCTTGATACATTACTGCTCCTGGTTGTGGTCCATGAGTAACATCTACATCAGCAAATACTAAACCAATGGCTACTCCATTTTCATTTCTATAAACAGTTCCTGCTGGGACTATTTTTCTTCCTTTTGCATCTGCAGTTACTCCTTCATCACTAATTTGATGAGTATAATTCAAAAATTTAGCTGATGCTAAAAAATTAACTTCTTGTACTTTTTCTCTTTCTACATACATAATTTTTACCTCCTAAAATTTAATTAAAGAATAGGCTTTTCTTTTCGCCTGATTCATTTTTATTAGCTTCTTTTGCAAAGTTAGAAGCCATACTAATTTCTCCATCTCCATCTCCTTTGTCACCATCTGGATTAGCTGGAGAATATCCTGATGCCTTTGTATCATAAAAATGTGGTATTTCTTTCTTATAAGCATCAGTTTGCTCTTTAATTCCTATCAAAGACTTTTTGTCATCAGATAGTTTAATTTTTTCTTTGTCTAGTAGTGAAATAAATGCTTTTCTTGTTTTTTCATCTTTTTTTACTTTTGCATCATCTAGAGCTTTTTCCAATAAATTGTTATAAATATATTCTTCTTGTTCTTTCTTTGAATTTTGCTCTATTTCTTTCACTAACCTATCATGTTCTTCTTTTGTGATAGAGCCATTTTGTAAATCTTTTAATGTTTTTTCCTTTTCTCCTTTTTCTTTTTCAAGGACCTTCTTGTCATTCTCTAATTGTGTTTTTTCTGTTTTTAGAGTTGCATTTTCCTCCTGTAATGCCTTTAGGTCTTTTCCATTTTCGCCCATTACAAAATTTATTTGCTCCTCTGATAAGCCTTGTGCCTTTAAATCTTCTGTTTTCATATTTGCTCCTTTCATTTTATAACTTTGTCATACTAGGCTTTTTTAGGCAGTTTTCCATCTTCCGTATTTCATCGTTATAGTGGCAATTAAAATATAGGTCTACCACTTGACCAATTTTTTAATATAAAAAATAGACATCACTTAAGATGCCTAAATTTAATAACATATTTAATTAATGTGGGCAGGGATTTGCACCCTGCATAAAAGCCTTCAGTTAACCAATAACAGCTTTCCTTGAATGAGCCCCATAATGTCACAAATGGGATTGGTTTTAAGAGCGTCTACTATTACCATTCAGCAATTTATAACGCTAGAAGCTATTGCCGTTTAGTTTTACCAAATCAAGTGGAACTTGACTTGTCTATTCCGCCACCACATATTTATTATGCAACAAACCTTTTATACCAATCATCATATATAATATTTCCTGGTATATAGTATGTTTTTCCATTTGTATTACGAGCAGCTCTTTCTCCAAATTCAAATTCATCTTCAAACCATGGAGCTGTTGTACTTCTACACCATACATGAAATGGTGGAGCAGTTACCCCCGGCTCGTAATCTTTCATATCAAATACTTTTCCATCTAGTTCTCTGCAGATATCTGATGTATGAGAATCTAAAGTTGCAACAATTTCATATTTCTGTACCCATAAATCATTAAAGCAGTCTTTTCTTGCAGCACTTGAAAAAAATGCTGATTCAGTCATTACTAATCTTCCTGCTTTGCTTCGGCTTGTCTTAAATGTCTTTGAAATCTTTTCTATAACTTGATCAGGTGATTCTCCTTTTATTATAGACTGTGTTAAATCATTTTCTAGTATATGGATTAGTTCTTTTTTATTTTTCCATATTCTATCGGAAAATGTCATATTATCAGCAGCCCATGGTTTTGCTATTAGCTTTTTTATTAGTATATCATCTAGAACATTTATATTAAATCCTACATTATACCCTTTCTGTAATTCATATGCAGTTGTATAATAAGTATCCTTATAACTATCTATAATAAATTTTGAGGTATCATCTTCCTGAAGGGTATATAATTTCTCTACCTGCTCTTTAATTTGAAGCATTAGGCCATTTAGTCTTGAAATATGTACTTTTGCACTTGCATTTTCTAGTTCTTTTCTCCATATTAGATCTATTCCATTTTCTTTTCCATATTTTATATATTCGTTAATGTCCCATTTTAGCTCATTTAATTCACTACTATCTAGCCACCTTTTTGCCTCTTGAAGCGATATTTGATTATTTACTGAGAATCTAATAAACCATTGTTGTATTTCCTTTTTTATTTTTTCTAGTGCTACTACATATTGTTTTGTTAGTTCCTCCATATATTTAGATTCATTTACCATTTGCATTTTTTCTAAATATTCAAATCTCTTAATCCAATAGTCTTTTTCCATTAGGCATCACCATTTTCTTTATTAGTCTTGTTGCCACCTTCTTGTTTTAGTTGCTTTAGTTGATTATTTAATTCTTGATCTAACTTCTTTTGTTCTTCCTCCGCTTCTGTGTCCATTTTTTCTTTTTCATCTTCTTCATCAGTAACCCATGGATGATGTGCCCTTGTTGTCGCATTACTTATTATTCCAACAGAGTTTTTACAATTTTCAATTAGTTCCTTTTCGTTTACTGTCATAGTTTTATTTAATACTAACTCAACTTCATTCTCCATATAGTCTTTTCCTGTTGTTCCCTGTGCCCAGCTATTAGCAAAATACATAAAATATTCTAAGCTACTTTTAAATTCTGTTTCGATATTGCTGCAGTCTAAATCCAAGTCAGCATATAATTGTTTTATTGCTACACCTGATTCTTGTGTTCCAAATTTTTCGCTTTGTGTATCAACACAAAATCCACATTCATAAATATCTTTTCGTAATTGTTCTATAAATACCTTAAAGGCTTCTATTTCAATTTTAATTGCTTTTCTATCATACTCTCCATCTGAGTCTAGAAATATTGTATTCAATGTTTGTAAATTCTTTTGAAAAGTTTTTGGATCTTCTGCATAGTTTTTAACAACATTTACTCCATCTGGTGTTTCATATATTGCATCTGCTGTTCTACTACACAAGTAATCGTACGCATCTATTAGAGTTTTTAAGAAATATATTAAAGGCAATTCTTCCCCATTATATTTCCAATAAATAAATGGCATCTTATCCCATAGTTGCGGTTTTCCATCAACTGCAAAATGGCCTAATATACTAATCTGTTCGCTATCCTTTTTTATATATAGATCTTTTCTTTTTTCAACTTCTTCTACATCTTCTATTAGATTTTCTCCATCATAAATATAATATCGTACACCTTCTAAGTCCCAATATTCAACTTTTGTTCTCTTTTCCTTTTGTTCTTCAGTTGTATATACTTCTACCTCATAAAACATTATAACAGCTGCAAGAACTTCGTGTTCTTCATCTTCCCATATTGGTACTATTCTAGTAGCATACCTTAATCTTACCTTAAAGTCCCCTTTTTCATCTATGTATAGTTGCCACCACGCTATACCCCTTTTAACTGCTTCTATCAAGGTATATTTTAATCTTTTGTGCATTTTATTGTTAAATATTCCTTTTAGTATTTCTTTATATTCAGGATCTTCTTTTTCATCTTTTTCTATAACCTGTTTTACTGTAGGTTTTTTCCTTAATAAATATCCAGCTTTTTGATTTATCATTTTATACAAAATAGAATGATGTAGCTTAAAATTTTGTGCGTGTGGAGATACTTGTTCTTGCCCATTTTCATCTATGTATGTTCTTTCTTTGTCCTTAATATCTCCATTGTTTTTATAATATCTAGAGCCTATTTGCATATGCTCATATTCATCTGAGTGCTTAAATTCATCTATTTGTGTTTTTACAAATTTAGAAAGCACCATTCCTTTTTTTAATCCTTCCTTTAGGATAAAATCAACTTTTTCCATTTCTGATATCATTTTGTTATCTCACTCCTTTATTTGCATAAAAATATGCACCTTTTCTCTTAATTGGGAATAATGTTTGTAGCAAGTATCTTAATGCATCTAATGCGTGGTCATTTTCTTTAACCGGTTTATCCTCGCCTCTTTCTTGTGCTTTGCTATCCCAAATGTAACTTGCAAATTCCCTTAAAAGATTAGGGCAATTCTCAGCTACGATATGTATTCTTTCTTCCTCTAAAAAAGACAGTACCAAATTGATACCATCTATAACTGCATTGTCTGCTTCTTTTACTTCAATATTATTTTGCTTAAATAAGTTTATAAGAGATGTAGCACTTGGATCTATAATTGTTTTTCTTATTTTCAAATCTCCTATAAATTTCAAATAGTCTTGTAAAAATAATGTATCTGTTTTTATTTTTTCATCTGTACCTTTGTTGTAATACTCTTTCAGTATATAAACATGTGGCTTTTCTTTTATGTACTTTATTCCACAAAGTAAAAATACCTGTGGATTAGTGATACCGTAATCGCTTGGTACATAGTAAGAATCAAAACTTGATGGTAGGTCGCTATATTTTATAGTATGCCTTTCTTTCCTAAAGTTAGGATATATAATACCCTCAGCAAGTACCCATAATCCTAATATAAAACGCTGATAAAATATTCCTACAAACATACTACGATACCTTGCTTTTACTTCTTCAGATAAACTTAAGTTATCCTCCATTGTAAAATGAAGATATAGTATTTTCTTTTCTGCTGCCTTGTCGATCCATTCTACCTTAAACCAGTGATTTGGTCCTTCAGGGTTACAGTTAAACCAATATTTAGAGCCTTCAACACTACAACGAGCCAATGCTTGATTTACAAATGACTCTGGCATAAGTGCAACTTCATCCAGGAATACACCAGCAGCAGTAATACCTTGTACTAGATCTTGGCTTCGTTCATCTTTACCACCAAAAATATAAAAGTAATTCATTTTGTCGCCTTTTGATATTTCTACATAATTGTCGGACCTTCTATCTCTTACTTTATATCCTTGTGCTTTTAGCATTAGCTTTAGCCAAAATAAAACATTTCTTCTAAATGCTCCTACTGTTTTACCTGCCATAATAAAATTCTGTCCATTAAATTTGGCCATTGCCCATATTACAAATGATAATGACATACATAGTGTTTTTCCTGCTCTAATTGCCCCATCAGCAATTATTCCATTATGGTCTTTCATTGGACTTTCATCGGTCCACCATGTCAATACTTTCGTTTGCTTTACACTAAATGGTTTGAATTGAAATACTGTTCCATTTCTTATTCTTTTTCTTAATTCGACAGCATTTGACATTATCTTCTTTTTTAGGTTAGAAATTCTTTCTTTTATAGGAAGGTTGCTTTTATTCGGTATTATCATCTGCCCACACTTCCTTTGCTTTTAGATTTAGAGCTTCTATCAATGCTTCTCCATTATCCTGATTTTCATATTCTCCGGATTCTTTTGCCGCCTCTATCTCCATTTTCATAAGTTCTAATTCTAACCTATTGTCATCAATATCCATTTTGTGTAATGACTCTATGCATCTTCTTTTGTGTTCTTGCACTCTGGTAAGTGCTTCTTCTATTCTTTGGATAGCAACTATTGTGTTTTCAGCTTGTGTAGTTGTTGTTGCAGAATTTTCTTTGTTATATCCTACATTTTGGTAATTTATTTTTGACATTGTATTTATGGTCATGTCTTTTCCATCATTCAGTTTTTTTATTCTCTCTAGCATTCTTCTTTCTCGAATTCTTGCTATTGCTATTTCTTCTAATAATAATTTTTTCTTATCTTCTTCAGCTTCACTATAAACTTTTAGTTCATCCTCAGAAAAAATCCCAGAGAATACATTTTCAAATTCTCCGGGTTTTTAATGCATTTTTATTTTCTTGTTCTGCTCCAGGACCACCTTTATTTCCTACTGCGTTTTTATTTCCTTTTTGTACTTTACTTCTGTTACTTTTCCTTTTCCATTTGCTCTTTTGAATTAAATATACCAGTTCGCTTTGTGTGATAGTATATTTGTTCATTATTGCTTTGTATGTGGCCCCGATCCATATAATCCTTTTTTATTTTAGGAATCTTACTTTTATCTATCACACCATCTCACCACCTGCTTTCATACATTTAATCCATTACCAATTTGTAATAATTCATTTCTTTTTAGTCTTGTATTGGTAAAAGAAGGCTCCCATGTTGCGAATTGATTATCTTGCGGCATTTTTATAATGTTACCTTTTTCTATGTTTTCTACTGCTTCGCATATCATTTCTACACCAATAGGAAATATTTGCTTCCATAAATCGTGATAGTCCCACTTTTTACTTACATGAATTGCTCTTTGTAAAAATATTTCTCCTCCATCTACTGAGTCATCAAGCCAAAAAACTGTTGCACCAGTTATAGCTTCTCCCATTGCTACTGTCCATCTTACTGCATCTTGTCCACGATGCCTTGGCAGTAATGAGGGATGAAAACCTATTGCTCCATATTTAGCCTTTTCTCTTATTTTGGTAGAAATATACCAATGCGAATGTGCAGCAACTACTAAATCTGTATTTTCTGGTATATCTCGTGAAACTAACTTATCACAATCGCTAATAACTGGAATTCCCAACTTGATAGCATACCCTTGCATTTTATCGTAATATTTCTCCTGTGGTGGTGGAGCAACTCCAACTATATTATGACCTCTTTCGTACAAAGCCTTTAATACTTCTTTTCCAAAGCTCTTTTGACCGCATATAAAAATATTCATATCACATTATCCTCCTATATATTTGAAACCTTGAACTGCTCTAAAATGTCCACCATATCCGGATCCGCATCCTGTCATTTCTCCATTATGCTTTATTCTAGATTTCGTTATAGATTTTGCACTTTTAGATTTGTTTCCGCCATATAGGTTTGCACTTGTTTGTACCCATTTTTTGCTTTTTCTTAATGCCATACATAATTGTGGATGGGATGTATGAAAGTATGTAGGATATTTTTTATTACATCTTCCATTACCTTCTAAATGGTACTGAGCAATCCATTCTAAAAATCTCACTCCTACGCCTGCACCCTGCCACTCTGGCATTGTAACTAGCCTTGTGGCCCTATATCCTTTGGAAGTAAAAAAAGGAGCAACCGCTACATGACAAGCCAGTTCTCCATCTACTACTCCAATGAAATACTCCGCACAAGGCGGCATTGGTAGATCTAAATAATAATGTGGTTTAAAATATTTCCAGTAACTTTGGTCGACCTTGAATACTTGTAGGTCAATTTTTGGTCTTTGCCTGGCCAACCCACGCTCGAATATTTTTGTTTTTGTATCAAATACCCAGTCGGGCTTAACCCAGTCTAAAATATCATAGTGTGGGGTTAATAACACCACCTTTCCATTTGGATTTGTTCTTCGCCAAGCCTTTTGAAATGCTTGTGATCCAATTCTTGCTATTTGTCTATCTATTACAGATGTAAACTCATCTACTACAACCTTTTCCGGTTTTTCACAAATTAGTCTTGCAAGTCCTGCTCTAAACTGTTCTCCATTAGATAGTACCCTAAATGGTCGTAGCCATGCTGGTACATCTCCTAATCCAACATTTGCAAGAGCTCCTGTTACCTCGTTAAAATCTCCATTTGGTGCAATTTCATCTATTATTGGTTTATCTGCAGCCCAGCCTTTTGTATAATCGTGAATAAGATTCTCGCCAAATATAACTTTTCCTATGCTAGACTTTCCGCTTCCACTTGGGCCAACTACAACTCCAATTTGCCATTCTCCTGATAAATCTATTTCTGCTTCCAAATCAAAATTGCATCCACTTTCTGCATTAAATAATGACTTTACTCTTGCTGCTCTATAACTATTGAAATCTTGGACTCTATTGTGTATTTCTATTTTAGTTGTCTTTCCCATTAGGTTGTCACCACCTTACATTCGTAGCCTTTTTCTAGTAACTCGTTATATACTTTCTCCTGGTCTGCTTCATCTTTACATATAACTATTACTCCATATTGCTCTTTATAATTAAAGCTACTTTCTGTGGCAGCATTTGCTTCCTTATCTCTGTTGTCTAATTCCTCTTCTAGTTCCTTTATGTCGAATTCAAAGTCCTTCATATCAATACTAGATATTTTTGCTAATTCCTCCTCTAGTAAATCAATATCAAAGCCCGTATTCATAGTTAGTTTATTATGCACAAGCATATATGCAACTTTTTGTTCTTCAGATAAATGTGTTAATCTTATAACCTCTATTTCTTTAAGTCCCATATCTTTTTGTGCTAAATAGCGGCCCTCGCCCTCAATAATAAATCCATTTTCATCAATAGAAATTGGATCATTGTTTCCAAATTCCTTCATTGATTTTTTTATTTCTTCAATTTGTTCTGCTGTGTGAATTTTAGCATTATTAGGATAAACCTTAACGCTATCAATGTTTACTTTTTCAATTTTCATATTAACCCTCCTAAATTGCAACAATCCTTTTTATTATGATTTATGTTGCTTTTCCAGTATTCAAAATGTTCATCTACATCTTCACATATGCTTATTTGATCAAAGCCTGTAATCTTTTGTAGATATTGCTTTTTAATGCTTAAAGGTAAATGCTCATACCCTGCGTGTTTTACAGTATAGTTTGAATAATCTATATCAAACCATTGCTTAATCCAATGATTCACTCGTAAAAATTCAACTAATATTTTATTGCATTTTATGTTGTTTAGTATTTCAAAATCTATGTATTCATAAATAAAAGGACTTAATCTAACTTGTACATCAAATCCATTTTTATAGAGCTTTTCTATTGCCTCTATTCTTTTACTTGGAACTGTTGCTTTTTCATATTCAAGTGACTTACTATCATTTGTAGTAGTAACTGTTACTTGAAAATGTGCCAGTTCTTTATCATAAATTTTTAGATACTCATCATTTGCAACAATAGCTGACTTTGTAACTATCAAATACCCTATTCTTCTTTTATTCAGGTATTTAATAATTTTATAAGTAATTCTATTGGTTAATTCTACAGGTTGGAAGCAATCAGTCATCCCGGCCCAGCCTTACTATTGTTCCTTTAGGTAATTTGTTAATTTTCCTTTTTAGTTTTTCAATATTGGCCACACTTGGGTTTTCTGGATTCCATAAACCTCTAAAGCTCAATAGGGATTTAGCATAGCAATATTTACAGTCATGGCTACAACCGACACCCGATAAGTATCTAGTCTTATAGGGTAATTACACTTGCCGCCTTCATTTCCGCCTACTTCCTTATAAAAGCTCTTAAATTGTTTCATTAAACTCCTTTCTCAAAATAAAAAAGACCTGCAAAGGCCTTTTAGGGGATCAATATTTTGTTATTATATAATTTTGGATATTACCATTATAAAATATTGATAATGACATGTCAATGACATGTTTCTGACAAATTTTATTCCATCTTTCGTATTCCATCTATCCCAAACATAAAAACTGCAATTTCTTCTACCGCAATATTTCTATCACGATGTACTTGTCTTTCACTTATATTATATTTTTCTGCCAAAGCTGACATGGCAGGTTGCTTTTTCCCTTTTATATATAAGTCCTCAAGTATATGTGCTCTCCTATGTTTCTCGTCATTTTTACTACTGTCCGCTTCAAAAATATAAAAATTTACAATATTTTTTATATGCTCTAATATTATTTCTGTTCTCTTTTTAGATGCTAATATTGACTGCACAACCGTAACTTCATCATAAGTAGAGCAATATAGCTTATCTAATATTTCCTCTACTGTTGCACTTTCTAGTTCTTTTTCTGTAAATGTTGCTTGCTTACAAGCACTTATAAATTTTCTATAATTTTTTAATAATAATCTTGTGTTTTTTAATTTAGTATCATATGTAATTTTTTCTTTTAATTTCTTTTCATTTCTTGCCTGTTCCAACCCTTGTTTAATTCCTCTTGCTACTCCTGCAGCAACAAGTTGTTCAATAATATCTAACATTTTACTATCTTTTTCAGATATTTCCATCCTTTCCATACAAAACCCTCTTTCCGGATTGCATGCTTTATACTTTAGTTTATTACAATTTTGTGACCATTACTTTATAATACAATATCCTATTTTTTAATTATTTTTTATTTAATATGTAATACAATTCTTTTATTACTTTAGCATCATATAGTGAATTATGCTTATCTCCTTCGATTTCTATTTTATTTTCTTCTAATATCTCTTCTCTTGACTTGTTAAACGCTTCTTTTTGCGATATTCCATAGTATTTTGCTATATCCTGGTTTATATCATAGCAACTTGGAGAGCATTGCCCTGGAAATTCAAATGAAGTTCCAAATAAATCAATAAGTAACACCATATCATAATGGCATACATCTGATATAAACTCTACTTGATCAAATTGTGCAAGCCAGTTTTCTAATGTCTTTCCTATATCTACTTTTGTTCCCAAATGATAATTTTCTACATATACTGATTCTCTTTTTTTCCAATTTCTTTGTAGTGTATGTTCTAGTACATTTGCTTGTATCCAATCATCGCATTGTTTAGAATCATAGTCTGTAAATTCAGCATAGAATTGCTTTCCATCTTCCGTTATCATACCAATACTAACTATTGTTGTATCTTTGTGAAGCCCTGTAAACTCTGTATCAAAAAATATTTTCATTTATTGTACCTCCATATTTCTTACACCTATTTGAGGTTTATTTCCAAAAAAATCGCTATATAATATTTTTATTCCATATTTCATTGCTACTTCATGTTCTATAATACAACCTCTAGTTTCTCTCCAACCATCGCACATATATAATGCATCTATATCTTTCATTGCACTTATTGATTTTCCTAGATAATAAACCGCTGCATTACAATTTTCTGGTGCTTCTTCGGTAAACATTGTATCAATTACTTCTATGTGCATTTTTTCAAAATTATCTACTATTCTTTTTCTTTCCTCTTTTATTTGCTCCTCTGTTCTGCCTTTCATTGGCTGACTTATCATTACTTTCATTTTCTTTTTCCTCCTTTTTTAATATTTCTAATAGCTGCAACCAGCATTCTTTATCGCACTCATCTCCATAACTAATTGGGCTTTCTATATCTCTAATCATTACTTGCTTGTCCTTATTAGTTATTAGATGCAGATTATTTTTTATAAACTCGCAGGTCCATTGGACTATATATGTTCTTCTTCCTAGTGCGTACCTTTCTGCACCTACTAACATTGCACTTATATCTTCAATTTTTCCATTTAATTTTACCTGCATAATACCTCCTACAATTTATAACTGTTCATTACTGTTCAAAGCTGCTCAATTTTCCTCTTTCTTGCATACTAACTGCTCTTTTTCGATTATCATTATTACATTTTTCATATTTTCGTATTTTGTTCTTGAAAAATAACTTGCCTTTGACTTTGTTGTAGTAATAAACCCACATATTTCTACTAAATCATATCCATTTGCATTTTCTACTACCGCAAAATCTCCTAATTTACAAGGCACCATTTTTTCTAGTTTCCAATATAGCGTTTCGCTATTTCTGTTATTTAGTCTACCTGCTATTAGGTCTACTTTTTCATCCATACTTTTTTCTCCTTTCTATTCAATTTTTTTATAGATTCATATTTTTTTATACTATTTAGCCCATTATTATAATTTACCTTTACAATTTCATTTGTTTTGAAAAACTCCTCAATGTCGTACATTTCATCATCAATAATTAGAATTCTATCTTCAGCTTTTATATTATCTTCGCACCATTTTTTTATTTCTTTTCCTCTATAACCATCAATATGTGGTGTTGTAGAATGAATCTTAATACCATATTCCATAAGCCTTGCCTTCAATACAATCATTCCATTAGTAGTTCTTCTCCATGAAGATGATAATACTACTTTTGCTCCTGTCTTTTTTATTATCTTTTTTAGGTTAACTAGTGATTTAGGATTAAATGGCATATCCTCGCAAAAAAACCTTCCTCCATACTTTTTATGTTGCTTTGAATAGTGCTTCTTATTATTTAGAACTCCATCTACATCTAAAAATATGTATTTCATTCTTTTACCTCCTCTAAATATAATTCACGATCTAAAAAGCTGCACCAGTCTGCAATATCTGAGAATGTAATTGAATATGTATTTCCTGTCCTTCTGTACCCATCTAAAACACGCCATTTCTTTTCCCTGGTGTCCCATATTGGTTGTCCTACATACTGCTCTAATTCGTGCCATTTTATTGCTACTGGTTTCATTTTTGGCTCCACTTCATTGTCAACTTTTTTAGGAATTTCACTTTGTTTTGTCCTGCTAGTTTTCTTCTTAGGCATTATTACCACCTCCCTCTTGTATTCATTTTTTATCTGACTACCTTTTACTTTCTTAAGGATCTTCCGCACATTGGACAATAATTTACTTGAAAAAATTGACTTGGTTTATATCCATCATTGTCCTGTCCTTCTATTTCAACATATAACATATATCCCCAAGATTTCTTTTGATTAATAATTTCCATATGCGTTTCTTTTTCGTTATCTATGTCTAATATTTTTTTATTATTTATTATTTTTTCACAATATTCACACATATTTTTTTACCTCTAGTATTTCTATAATTTTAATTATGTAATAGTTAATATCTGGATCCGCTCCCCATTCTTTCTTGCCTTCTCCAATTTCTACAGTACATTTACATTTAACAGATGGTGAGTTATGACTATAACCGTTTCTTAATATTATTGTTGTTACTTTTCCTGTTCCTTCTGTTAAATATCCTAGTCTTTTGTCATAATATGGTTTTATTTCCCTATATTCTTCTTTCTTCTCACCACTTACGATCATATCAAACCATTGTTTTTTTATTGGTAACACTAACATTTGCTATTCCTCCTTGTATATTGTAAACTTTATCTCTGCATACTTCTTAACATTGATGACAATATTACTTCTTTATCAGCTCTTAATTCTCTCCTATTTGCTCTTTTTATAATAACTAATTCATCAAATCCACTTTCATATATTCCGTTTTGCCTATTTAGGTTATATTCGTTCCACTGTTTAAGAGTAAAACCTCTTGTATCCGTACTTTTAATTGATACATATACTCCTATATCTTTGTATTCTTCTTTAGTGTATAATTCTTTTTTTACTTTTTCATACAAGTTATATGGCATTACAAAATAGTTTTTATTGCCTATAAATGTTAATTTGTTCTTGCTATGAAAATCACTTACTGATTGTTTAATCTCATAACAGTAAACTTCTCTTTGACAGTTGTACATAATACAATCTACAATTTCCTTTCCCATCCAGCCTATTGTACATTCAAAAACAAAGAAATCATTTCCACTTTTAAATTTACCTTTTAACAATTTTTCTAGTTGTTTTGTTGCTTCTGTTTTCATATTCCTATTCCCCACCTACCTTCCTACACATATTCTTTTCGCTGTCCCAAGCTGCACATTGTTCTTTGTAACATTCACTAAACTGTTGTGTCTCGATTAATACATGGTATTCTCCCGTTACCATATTGTCTATATTAACTATTGGCCTTCTAATATTTTGTTGTATCACTTTGTACATTTCAGGACATTTCATAATTACATTTCTCCTTCTTTTTCCGCTTCTTTAATAATTGTTTCAATAATATTTTGTACTGCTAAAGGTGTATATCTTATTTTGCTATTATGGAAAGCCTCTGCAATTATTTCTGCATCATTTCTTTGCAATCCGCAACCCATTAACAACTTTTTAAATCTCTTTCTTGTAATTGTTTCTAATCCTACCATTTTTTTTAACCTTCTGGCTGATGCCTTGTCCATTGTAAATGTATCTCCACTTTGCATTGATTCTGCGTAATATCTCATTGCATCTACCACATCATCCTTTTCTTCTGTAGCAGTATTTTCTAATTGTGCTATTTGTGCAATTTTATTGATATTTCCTTCCTTATCCTGTATGAAAATATCTCCATCCATTATTTCTTTTACATTATCTGTTGGCATATTGTTCCTCCTTTCTTTCCGATTTATCTTTATCATGTATTCCAAATGGCAATTCAAATCCTTTTTCAAATACCCATAAATGATACATATTAGCTGCATCAATTAATCTTTCGCTACTTGGGAATACCTCAACTGCTGTTCTATCTTCACCAAATAAGCTATTTTTTAACCATTGTTTTTCAGCCCATGTTATATCAGTTCCATTTAGATTTCTAAAACAACAATGTATTATTTTTCCCCATTCTGTTTCAATTTCTCTTGTCATTGCTGCATATTGTCCATTATATATGTAACATTTATCCATCTGTGCAAACCAGCCCTTTCCTTGTTTCAGGGCTTTAGGAGATGGCTTTTCGATCCACCTATTTTCAGTATTTATTCTCACTCTTCTTCATCCTCCTTCGATATCTGTAAAATACACATAAGCCCAATACCTATTATTGCTCCTATAAATATACCTAATAAAAACTTAAACATTTGCAACACCTACTTTCCATATAATTCATACATATGTATTGTTTCTCTTAATGAATCTAACTCTATATACTGTTCTATTATTGTTTTTTCTTGGTCCTCTACCTTGTTTTCTAGTTCCTGGTTTACTGCTACATATCCTGCTGCAAACCCTAGTATAAATGATATTATTATTACTAAAATTCCCTTTATGCTTTCATTTTTTGCGTGTATTTCTTTGTCATAATACTTTGTTTTCATTTGTTTATCACCCTTTCATATTTGGTATGTATTCTCTACATTTCTTACAACTATTGTAATAATCTGTAGGTATCCAGTCTGTTTTTACTAATACTGGATAGTTATATTTCATACAGGCGAAGTCTCCCTCGCCTATATATTGGCACTCATCACATTGCTCACAATTATTTATTGCACCCTGATATTTATATCTTTTTCTTTGTACTGGTTTTGCCATTATTTCTCCTTCCTATCTGTAGCATAATGTATTTTTGCAAATCAATATTTTTCTTTGTTCTGCAGATATTTAGATCCTGGATTTCATTTTCCAGTTCTACAATTCTATTTTGCAATTTTCTATTTTTATATACTTCATCGTAGTAAAGTTGTTCGTAATCTATATCTTTTTTCATACTACATTTCCTTTTTTCTTTTATTTACTTTATCTAAAACCTTTGCAACTGTTACACCTGCTTTTGTTAGTTCTTTGTCATTCTTAAATAAGTTTTTTTGATTCATTATAAAAGACTGTGCATAAGACACCAAAATCAAATTGTCTAGTGTTATATTCTGCCTATTTCCATCTGCAAATATTAATCTATACTTTTTAGGTATTGGCCCATTTACTTTTTCCCATAATACCCTATGCTTTGGTCGCCACTTGTTTGGCTCTGCAACTTTTACATGAACATATCCATCTCGATCTATTCTTTCACTTCCAACTGGCTTATGATTTTGTGGAACTTGTCCCTTTTTGAACATTGTTGCTTTACATTTTTCATATTGTTCAGGGCTCATAGAACCCTTTTTACCTTTATTCCATGGAACTAATCCTTTTGGAAATTGTCCTCCCATTATTCCGCTTCTAATGCCTAATTTAGTCTTTTGGTTAGCAATAGCATTCTCGCTTATATTTGTATTAAATCTCTTATTAAACCTTTGTGTTAATTCCTTTAATGTTATACCCTTTACATTGTCTATCAAAAATTGATATTCTTCTTCGGTATATTTATGTGGCATCGCTTCCATCTCCTATTTGTAGCATATCTGGTATTTGATTTGTTTTTCCATACTCATCGAAATGCTTTTGTGCTTTTAGTGCTAACTCCCCATTGTTTATAATTGTTTGTGCAATATGTGACATTGATTTTGCTCTTTCCATTTCTTCCTGTAGTGCTTCTCCTTTTAGTTCTTCATCATTTAGCCTTTCTAATTCTTCAAATAAATGATTATTTAGATCAACTAACTTATTTTTTGTACCCATTTTATTTTTCCTCCTTTGCATTTTGTATTTGATAGCATGCTGCTCTTACTTCCTTATATATTTCTTGTATTGTCCACTTTTTATTACCCATTTGCAAACTTTCAGGTACTCTTTCATAATACCCCATATAATCACCACAATGGGCATAATCCCAGCCAATAAACCATCCTTCAATATTTTTTTCATTATTAGTATATAATCCTTCTTTAGCATATGTAATTCCACCATGTACCGCTATATCTATATCGCAAATATCTTTACCAAAATACTTTGAATCTTCAGGTATTTTTATATAAGCTACTGGATGTGTTCCTAAACTTATAATGTAATACAATAATCCAAAACAAAAGCCTATATCTAAAATTTCTCTTTTATAATTACATTGATATTTCATTTCCTTCACAATCCTATACCTCCTTAATTTTCAAATTGTATTTATCTTCAAATACTTTCTTTTTCGCTATGTATTCTTTAGTCTTAAAACCTTTTGTATCAACTATTTCCGTTGTATCATCATTATGAAATATTATAAAGTCAGCTTTGTACTTTAATCCTGGAGCTAGTATAAATACAGGCTGCAAACAAAAACCTTTGATGTCTCCGCTCTGCAGCCTTAATTTTAATTCGCAATAATAGTCTGCTTCTTTTTTGCTATCGAATGTTTGCCCATCAACGGAAGTTTTTACTGCTCCATATTTGTTTTTTTTATTTCCTTTTTTCTGATATTCTTTGTATTGATCAACAGTCCAATGTTCCTGCATATTACTACTCCTTTTTGCTCTTTACACATTTTAGATCCTTTACAACTCTTGGTGTATATTTTCTTGTCTGTTGGTTATTTATTAGTGTATCTATATTATTTATAGCTTGTCTTGTATCGGCTATAATTCCTTTTGTTATGTATTTATCCGTGTAACCTTTTAATGTATTTATAACTTCTAGTTTATCCTTTAATACTCGCCTTTCTTTTCTAGTTCTAATCAGTTCTTTAGATACCTTTAATATTTCAAGTCCGCTTAAATTTCCCAATTCAAGCTCGTGTAAATAATCTTCTTGTTCCGCACCTTTTAAGTCTATTTTATTTTCTAATTCTTTCTTTATATCATCTAAATCTGTAAATAGCTGCTCTATTTCTAATAATAAAATTTTTGATTCTTCGATATTATCAATTTGCATACATATCAACCTTTCTCCATTGTATATCTCTTATATTCGTGTTTGTTTTCAAAAATTGTTTTTACGAACATAAGTCGTTATTTTGTTTTATGTTTACTTTTAATCAATTTTAGCTTTACAAGTAGGTCTATAAGCTCCTGCGTTGTTTTACATTTTCTTATTTCTACTGATATTGCATCCGAGTATGCCATGCAACCTACTGCAAATCCTATAATAAAAACTAATATATAAAGCATAATCCCTCCTATATACTTATATGATTTCCTGTTCTCAACTTATAGTGTTCGCAGGTTTCGAATAAACCTACTGGCTTACTTTTTAATAAACAATGTGGAAATTCGCAATTTAGAGTTGGTACACACCATTCGCAGTTTTCGCAAATTTTTAGCCCCCTAGAAATTAGATCCTTTTCTTCAATAAATGCCATTTCTAATAATCCCCCATTTCGTAAATTGTATCTGTATCCAGTTGCTTGCTCAATTCTGTTTGTTCTAATGCGGAAAGTAAACATTGCTTAAAGTATGCCTTTGGTTTTTGTATTTTTTGTTTTGTATTAGCAACTGCAAAATTTCTTAATGCATAATCTATATGTGATATGTTAATGTTCATTATCTTTTCTCTTGTTACTGGATTCATATATATTTCTTTCATTATTTCAGTAATTTCATCGCCAAGACTACCATTACTGCTGTATAACCCTACCTTTGACTGAGTAACAATATTATCGAATACAGTCTTATCTATCTCATCCATCATCCCTTCTAAAAAGCTGCTGTTAGTTCTTGTGCTGTGATTAGATGGATAGATAGATTTCATCTCCTTTAATTTAATTTTATTTAATTTCTTTTGATTTGATTTCATTTCATTTAATTTGCATAATTTTGCATATACATTTTTTAATTTTGCACTGCTTTTGTATATCTTTTTATATGCACTTGCATTACATTTGCATATTTTTCTTATGCTTTTGCATTGTTTTGCATTTCCTTTTGTATCTTTTTCCTTTTTCTTTTCCTTATTCCACCTTGCATTTGCTGCTTGGCTTCTTTTTTCTTTTAGATCTTCGTATTTTTCCATTCTTCGTAATAAACTTGCTGACCAAAAGGACTTATTATCTGTATTAAATAGCCCATTACCGCTTTCGTTATCTGTATATTCATTTATACAATCCGACAGATATTTCTCTACATCTATGCTTGTTCCTGTTTGCATTTTTATTGCTCTGTATGTATTTTTATTAAGAGGTAATTTGTATGTTGCTTCATTTCGCAGCATTTCAATAATGGCCCAGTATAAGCCATAAGATTCAAATCCGATAATCACATCTCATTGCTAATATTTTTGGATCCGATAATGCATTTGCATCGTGACTAAAATAGTAAACATCTTTTTTTATGGCCATATATTATTACCTCTCCTTTCCTTTATCTTTTAGAATAGTATCCATTGTAATTTGCTGATTTTTATATACATCATTTAAGTATCTACCTTCGCAAACCGGGCCAAATCCCCTTTGAATACTTTTCCATGTTTTTAATTCTTTACCACACATTCTGCACTTAAAAGAATTATCTTGTATATCCGGACATTTTTTTAATGCCTTTATTGCTAGACTTATAGCTTTTATATCTTCCAAATAAACCTCATCCAGTTTATTATTATGAATGAAACTTAATCTATCTTGTTTTAGATTCTCTAATTGACTTATTGCCTTTATACTATTCATATAACCACCTCATCAAAATGGATATAACTTTAGTTCAATATTTAGTCCTGGTTGTGCAATAGTAGTTTGTATTCCTGTCTGCTCATATACCTTGCTTTGCATAATTTGCTGATTTGAATTATCATTTGAGAGATGACAAAGTATAATATTCTTTGTGTATTTTAAATCGTTAGCTTGTAAAAACTTCAGTACATTTTCCAAACTAAAATGGCTTTCTAATAACCTGCTATATCTAGTTTTATTTATTACTCCATTTCCTACATTTTCTTTTGCAATTTCCGTATTATAGTTGCACTCTAAAAGTAAATAATTTAATTTACTAAACTTGTATTTTATATAATATGTATCTGTAGCATAAAGCAACTTTTCTCCAGTTGGCTTGTATTGTATTAGAAATCCTAGTGGCTCTGCTGCATCGTGTTGTGTGTCAAATGGTAATATTGTAAAATTGCCTATTTCAAATTGCTTTAATGCTTTTATTATCTTAAACCTATGCCCCATTAACTTTAGCCTTTGAAAAGTCCCTGCTGATGCATATATATTTATTCCATTTCTAGCAAAGTCAGGAGCATATTTTAAGTGGTCCATATGTTCATGTGTAACCAACACACCTTTTATCCCTTTAAAGTTATATTCAAGTTGCTTTTGTACCTCCTTAAAATTGATACCTGCATCTAATATCAATTTATCTGCTTGTGAGGCTTCTATCAGGTAGCAGTTACCTGATGAACTGCTACCCAATACTTTTAGTTTCATTAAAACGCTGGCTTTTCTTCTTTTGGATCTTTTTCATTTACTGATGCAGCATCATCTTTTTTATTTTCCTTTTCAACTATTTCCTCGTTTTCTTCTGCTGGCGATTCTTCTATATCAATTTCTTCTTTATTCGCATTTTCTTCCACTTCTTTGCTAACCGCTTCTTCTTGGCTCACGATTATATAGTCTTCCGGATTTAATTCTATTGCCTCTTCTGCAGTATAAAATCCCATAGTTAAATCACTACAATGTAATCTTGCAAAGAAACTTACAGCTCTATATCTAATCATTACCTCAGGCATTGTTTTCCACTTACTTCCTGACTTATTTATCCAGCCTTCCTTCTCGGCCATTTCCATTGTGATCCATGGTCCATCTAGCCTGTTTCCATCGTTGTCTAAAACATATGCCCTGCATTTCATATCAGGTTTTCCTTCGTTTATCATTTCATATTGTATATTTGTTTTGAATTTTTTACTTGCATTTATTGTTGCACTTAAAAATTGACTACTCCAAGCAGGCCTACCATTTACTATGTATAGGTTTTGCATAACCATTAAAGGGTTAGCATTTAGTCTATTAGCCACATCTATTGCTATAACAATATTGGCTGGGTTATTGTAATAATCTTTTGGAATAATTGTACTTTTTGCTAGTGCCTCTGACATCCTATATACTTGTGCAAAGTCCCCAACGCTTTTGAAAGCATCAAACTTTCTTAATTCACTATTTTCTGTTTTCACTAATTCTTTTTCTTTACTCATAATTACTCAACCCCCATTTTCTTAATCATTTTTATAAATTCTTCAGCATCTTTGCCCTCAATTTTTCCTATCATAACTTTATCTTTTGTTTCTTTATTATTATCCTCTGCATCTACTTCTTGATCTGCTTGCTTTAATGCATTACCTGCTACAAATCCACTTATAAAAGCTAGTCCTACTTTTTCTAATTCATTTAACTCTTCCATCTTTAATTTGTCCCCCTTACAATAAATTTCATTCCTGTTCTTTCTTCTCCCTCTATATTTACTGTACTAAATGCAGGAATACATACTAGATCTACTCCTGATGCTGCTACAAATCCTCTTGCTATCGCTATTGCTTTTACTACTTGATTTATTGCTCCTGCTCCTATTGCCTGTAATTCTACTTTTCCTTTTTCCGCTATTATTCCAGCTATTGCACCCGCTACTGAATTTGGGTTTGATTTACTTGATACTTTTAACATTTCACTATTCATTTAGTTTTCCTCCTCTTTCTTTTCTTGTTCTTCTAATATATCCAAAATTTTGTTTATATCTGAAACGACATCTTGTCTACTTTGTTTTGTTTCTTCTGTTATCAGTTGTATTGCTTCCGCAATTCCTACTAATACATCAACTGTTTCGGTATTGTTAAATACAACCTCTACACCTTCATCGCTTTTTGTAAATTTAACTATCATTCTAGCTTTCATTTATGCCACCTCAATTCTTAATTGAGAATCTGTTGTTACTATTAAGCTAATTATTTGTGCACTTATTGTATGTAAGCTGTTTATACTTTCCCTATTATCTATAAAGATTGGTGCTGATGTGTTGTAAAATCTAGATAAAGTTTTAATAATATCCAATCCAGCTAGGATTTTATGTGCATTATTTACATCTGCATATGGTACACCATTTACAAGTGTATCGCAGCACTCAACAAGTCCTCCATTAATTTGCGTATCAAATAACCTAAATCGTACTATTTCAAAATTACTATTGATTGCATTTTCCAATAATTCAACTTTTGTTTTTGTAAATTCTTCTATTTGATATTGTTGTGCTTCTAGATCCTGTACTTTTTGCGATATGCTTTCTTCTTCCGCTTCTAGTTCTTCTATACGAGCTTTCGTTTTCTCTTGTGTATCTCTTTCATTTAACTTTTTATCTATTTCATTTATTTGCTCCATTAATTTTGCCTTTTTATTACTAATTTCTGTAGTATCACTTTGTACGATTTTAGATATTACTGCTTGTAGCTCATCAACTTGTTTCATTTTCTCCTGGTATTGTGGTAATTTAGTTACATCAAAAGGCTCAATTTTGCTTTGTTCTTTTGCATTTTCTTCTAATTTTGTACTTATATCCAATAACTCTTTTTCTGTTTTTTGCATTGACTCTTGTAGCTCTTCTATCTTATTTTTATTTTCTTCTATAACACTATTTAGAGCCTGTCCTTCTTTGTTTATTCGTTGCTTTTCACTCTCTTTGTGTTCATTAAAGTTATTTATAAATGTATTTTTCATTTCTTCAATCTTTTCTGCTGGATATTCTCTCTTGCAAGTAGGGCAAATAAATGAGTTTGGATCAAATTCTAACTTTGTATTTAATAGCTCATCCCATTTTTTATATAATTCTTGCTTACTAGATTCTGCATTTTCTACTCTTCGTTTTCTTTCTTCTAGTTCTGCATCAAGATTTCTTTTTCTACTTTCCAATACAGCCTTTTCGCTTTCAAGTTTTATTGTAGCTTCCGATTGCTGTTTACTATGTTCTGTTTCTAGTTTTAGTTTCAATGTATTTAACTCATTTTTTGCTGCTGCTAATTGGTCAGCTGTTTTCATATTTTCCTTGGCCCTGGCTTGAATGTCTGTCATTTCTGCATCTATTTTTTGCATTTCTGTATTACAAGTAGACTTTTCTTTTTCTAATTCCTCATAGTTGATATCATGCTCTGTAATCAAGGTTTTAGTTAGCTCATCTATTCTTATTGGTATTTTTTCCTTTTCATTGTTCAAATCCTTAATTTTAGAAGCTACAACCTTTTTATAATCTTCTATTCTTCTTCCATCTAAGTTACTTTTTAATATTTCAAATTGCTCATTTGAATTTAGGATGTCCTCATCTGTAATAGTAGTTCCTGAAATGTTTATTAGTAACTCTCTTCTTTCCTTCCAGCTCATTTGGTTATTAAAAAACAATGGATCCGTTATTAACTTGAATAAACTCTCTGGTATAATATTGTTAATTTTTTCTTCGTAATCTTTCTTTTTCACTGGTACTTCATCAATCCAATAATTAGTTTCGTGGCCAGAGAATTCTTGTTGCTCTTGTCCTCTTTTCTTCACCCATTTTTCTTGAAGCATTTTTCTAAATATCATGTCTTGTCCATCAATTATTAAAGTAGCTTCTACTTCATGTTCTAAATGATGTATTGGATTATTGTCTTTGTCTAGTGTTTTTATATTAAAGTCTTTTCTGTCGTTACTATCTTTGTCAAAAAATAACCATTTGAAAGCATCAAATATTGTAGTTTTTCCTGTTGCATTTTTTCCATAAATTTCTGTATTTTTGCCATCAAATGCAATTTCTAATTCTTTTATTCCTTTAAAGTTTTTCATTTTTAAGTTAAACAGTTTTATTTCCATTACATTTCATTCCTTCCTTATTTATTATTGCTTGTGCATCTTCCATTGCTTCCTTAAATCCACAATCTGCACATATATCTGTTTTATTATCTCTACGGCTTAACGCTGGTCTTTCTCCAAGTGGTCCCCCACATTTAGGACATTTCTCCATTTCTATCACTTCCTTTACAAATATTCCTCATACTTTTCGCTTATACTTTTAATCCACTCTATATCGACTCTATCTAAATATGTACTCCATGCCCCTTTATAGGTATTCCACCACCAGCCTTTTTTCTTCAAGGCATATATTAGTTGTTGTTTACATTTCATAGTAAATTTTATATAAGCTCGATCTCCTTCAATATAGGATGTAAAATTTTCATCCTCATAGATAATTTCCTTTTTTATTTCTTTTATTTCCCCATTAATTGATGCTTGATATAATTTATATATGTTGCTATTTTTTCTCCATTTGTATTTTTCTTGCAGTTGCTCATATACTTCTATAAACTTTTTGTTATCAATAGTTGCCAGGCTCATAATGTCTTTTGTTGGATCCAACCCTAGTTGTATAAGTCTTTTTATTCCACCAACAATATATTTTACTTTTTCATCTTTTGAATCTTCTTTTTTTGCATTTTCTACTTGTTCCCTTAAATCATCAAACCATTTGCAAAATTCCTGTGACGCTTTTAATATTTGTTCACTTTTGTCAAGTTTTTTAGCATTATAATTCGCTGGCCCTGCCACCATGACTGGTACATGCTGTGCTTCATACTCTAGCATTTTTGAACATTTTTTATAGACTTGATCTAATATTTTTTGTTTTTTAGCATCAGATATTGGCCATTCCATAACTTCGTTAATATATGATTTGTAGCTTTCTTCTGCATGATTTCCTCTATTATAGAAGCTATTATTGTTTGCCCTTTGTATTAAGTCCTGGTCTAATTCATGTATTTCCATATTACTCCTCTCTTGATTTCTTTAAATATGTGTGCTACAATACTCAAAGAAACATTTATATAAGTGTTTTAATTAGAACTATTTACTACTTTTGCCGGTGGTCTGTAGTTCTATTTCATTTTCCTGACTTGGTAGATCTAAATCATATAGATCAACTGCTATTCTTCTGTAAGTTTCTTCTGCAATTTCCTTCATTTTTCTTATTGCAATTTTTGAATCATTGTAATTATTAGCTTCGCCAATATCAACAATTCGCTTTAATGTACTTAATATCTGCTGCTTAAAATCTTTGATTTCATTGTTTTTATGATCTAGTTGGGAATTTAGCAGTTCTATTTTGAAGTCTTTATCATTTTGTAGCTTTTCATTTAGGTTAGTATTGTCGTCTCTCATATGCTTTCCTGGCATTTATCTCACCCCTTTCATTAAATTTCTTAATTTATATTTCATTGTGGCCAATGTTATAATGTGCCAATAGTAGCATTTATCTAATTTATCTGGTTTATTTTCTTCCATTCTTTCCACCTCTTTTTTTGCTTTCACTTTCTTCGTAAATTGTTTCAATTACTAATATAATCAATAAACCTCCAATAGGTATTAAGTATTCTCCCCCATATGCTATATGACCTCTTACCTTGTTTGTGTAATTTATTGCTAATATTGTTAATATGATAGTACCTATAAATACAACCATCTCTAATATTCTTACTAAAAATTTCTTCTTATTTACTATTTTCATTTATATTCACTCCTTCTATTATTCCAGCATATTCCTTCAAAAATTTACTTTTTATAATGTTATAACTCCATTTCCCTCCAGGCTTTTTTGGTGGAGTTGCACTTCCATAATTTATAAATGGTAATCTTTGACTCCTTAGCCCTGCTCTTATGAATTCTGCATTAGCATGTATCATTCTAGCAGCTTCATAAGGGGTTAGAGTATCAACCGGTTTCAATTCTTCCATGTTTACCTCCTTTAATGTGTGGTGTTCCGCAATTTTAATTTTTTCATTTTTTGTTCCTCTTGTGCTTTTTTTTCACACTATTTTCAAAAAAAATTATGTGATTTCTACATATTCTTTGTAATCAAGACTGTTCTTTTCACAATAAGCAATAAGTGCATTACAGAATTTTGGACTATCTGCAGTTATTCTTTCATTTACTATTGCACTCACATATTCCCTTCCCATTCCTATTTCCTTTGCAAAATAGGAGTTGTTATCGTGGAACTTCTCTTTAATAAGTAGTCTAACCTTTTCTACTTTTGCTTCCATTTGTGCAGCCATATTATCTCTCCTTTCTTATATGTGCTTTTTTTTCACACTTGCATTATATACTTATGTTTTTATAATGTCAATAGGTTTTGTACTTTTTTTTCACATTTTTTGTTGATTTTTTTTTCACTACGTTATATAATATGTTTGTAAGGAGGTTTGCGTTGTGTTCGACCAAGACAAATTTAGTGAAATTATTATAAAGATAAAAAATTATTATGGATCTATATCAGACTTTGCTAACGCTGCAGATGTTGGTAGAAGTTACCTATCCAAATACAAAAATAAAAGAATCCCTGCCCCTCCTACTCCAAAAGTTTTAGAAAAAATTGCTGGAGCTTCTAATGGGATAACAGATTATGATGAGTTAATGCAAATTTGTGGTTACTTAGATACTAATATGTCCTCAAAGGATATTATGGCCCAAAATATATGTAAAGAATATGAAAGTAAAATTGATTCTCTTTTTACAGATATAGATAAAGATTTTATATTTGACTTACTTATAAAACAAAATGAACAAGATTCTACTATACTAAATCAAATAAGTAATTATATAGAAGCAAACTACGGATTTACTGATAATGCAAAAGCATTATTTAATATAATAGTAGAAATTGATGGTAAGATAAAAGATTTATTTTCTAAACAAACCAGCATCGGCATTCCGTTATATTCAATTAGCAAAGTCGCTATGTTTAAAGTTGGGTATTTTCCTTTTGAAGATATACCATCAGAGGGTTATATAGCAGTCAAAGCCGTTACAGATAAAATGCTGCCCCTACTAGGAATTGATGATATAGCAGTTATTCACTTACAGGAAAGTATTATAGATGGTCAAACTGTACTTTTACTAATAGATAATTCATATTATGATATTGCAAAAATATTCTCTGAAGCTAATACCTGCAAATTGTATTTTATGAATTCCAAATTTGAAGAATTAGAATTATCAAGAATCAAAGTAATTGGAGATGTAGTTTTATGTCAAAATAAAAGTGCTTTCAAAAAAGGAGGTTTTTATGGGAATATTTAAAAATAAGAATAACAATTTAAGTTGTCCGTTGATTCATTTAGAGGGATTACCATTAGCGGCACAAACATCTTGCATTATTTCTTTAACAGATGATGCTTTAATTATAGAAGCTATGAATAGCAAGCAAAGGTTTGAACTTAATATTTCTCAAGTTATAACCATTCAGCAAAATGCAAATAGGCAAGTTACAGAAAAGAAAAAAAGTGTTGTAAAAAGAGGTATTGCTGGCAATATGTTATTTGGATCTACTGGAGCAGTTGTTGGAGGTTTATCTGGATTAGGTACAAAGGAAATATCTCAATTAGTATATGACCTAACTATCGTTTATACTACAAATACAAATGAAACAAATACACTAATATTTAGATCGTTAAATCATAATGTTTGCAATAATATTATTAATAGTGTAAATTGTAAGATACCTGAAGGAAAAAGAAATATAAAATTATAAAAAAATCGGACAATGTGTTTAGTTTTTTGCGGAACACCACACATTATCCGGAGCGTAAACACTTCGAGAAGTGAATACTTTTATATTATATATAAAAAGCTTTCATTTTTCAAGTGTTATTGATGAAAAATGGAGGTTTTTTTAGTGAATAATAATTTTAATAGAAGAAGAAATGGTACAGGAACAGTTGTATTTTTAGGTAAAGGCAGATATAAACCCTATGCTCCAAGATTACTAGTTGGAAAAGATGAATCTGGTAAACCAATATATTTTGATATAGATACTTTTGAAGCGGAATTAGATGCTTTAGTATGTTTAGAAAACTGGAATAAAAAGCCTTACCCTTTGAAGATTGACAGAACTAGGTATGATCGTATTACCATTTTTACTTGTTTTCCTGGAACAGATAATCCTTATCCACTAGTTCCAGTTGATAGTAAGAAGTCCTCAATACATAGAAAAGACAAAACACATTATACATTTAAACAAGTATTTGAAGAAATGCAAAAGGCTCTATTCCCTGATGAAGAAGAAATTAAAAAAGAATTGGAAGAACATATCAAGCCTGAAAATAAATATGCCTATCATAACTCAAGAAATATGCTGACTGCATATCATAATTCTGTGGGATTATACGATATTATATATAGAGAATTAAGAACATCAGATTTTCAAAAATATATGAAAGAATCAGGAAAAACGCCAAGTGCTATAAAGCAAATGGTACAGCTATATAAAAATATGGATAAATATGCGTTTCAAGAAGATATTATAGATAAATGCTATGCACAACATATAAATAAGACTAAATCTACTAGTCAGTCTCCTAGAAAGCCTTTCACTTATGAGCAAATCGAGTATTTGTGGAATATAAAACCTGAAGATAAACAAGAAGAAATAGTCAAAGATATTTTATTATTAGCAAACTACACTGGGTGTCGTGCTGAAGAATTATGCTTTATTTATACAAAAAATATTCATTTAGATGATAATTACTTTATAGGTGGCTTAAAAACTGATAATGGCATTAATAGAGAAATTCCAATACATCCACTTGTTAAATATATTTTTGAAAAATATTACGATCCTAAAAACGAATTTTTATTCATGAAAGCAAACGGCAAAAGACTTTTCTATGCAGACTACAATAATTATTATAATAATAAGTTCATTAAAAAACATGAATTTATAAAAGGAAAAACAGCACATTGCGGCAGACATGGATTAGAAACAGAATTAAAAAAATTAAATGTAAAGTCTCCTATTGTCAATTCTATACTTGGTCATAAAAATGGAAATGTAGGCGATGATGTTTATAATGATATTACTATTGAAGAAAAATTGGAAGCAATAAAAATGGTAACATTCAAAGCAGGTAAAATTTATGTACTAAAAAGTGAAAGAAAAACCTCATAAGACTTAATGAAACTTGCTTAGTAAATAACAAACTAATAACAAATGAAATGCAGTAAATCAGCAAATCGCTGGTATTACTGCATTTTTCTATATACTTCTTATTCCTGCTAAAATTAATAGTACTACAATAGTAACTACTAAAGCTATCAGTGTAATACCTTTTTGATTTAAATAGTACTTCTTGATTCCTCTCAATTTTAAATCTAATTTCATTTTTTCTTTTTCCTCCTTTATCTTTAAATTTTTATAGTTCACTTTTTCTCCCCTTTTTTTACTCTTTAAAAGAAACACACAAAAAGACAGGCCATTTAAGTATTTTCATACTCATAACCTGTCTTGTATATGTTTAATAAAGCTAATTTCTTAGCTTGGTTATTATTTGTTAATATTGTAACTCTCTTTCTCTCTACTCTCGTAAAGGTTTTAGCTTCTTTCATATTCTGTGCCTCTTTCTTACTTTTCTTTGGATTTTTATTATATTTATCTTATACTACTTTTAAAACAATTTCAAGTAATTTGATTAATTTTTCACTTTTACATTTTTTTCAATTTCTCGATTTCTTCTTTTGTTAATCCTATAATTTTTACAATCATCTCAATTTTTATATTTTCTTTGTTTGTGGAAATTTTAAGATTTTAATTTTTTAGATTTAATAGTATTGAAAAACATTAAGAATTTAAAATATTATTGGTTTAAAACGTCTTTGAATTTAAATATTACTAATTCGAGATAATTACATTGAGATTAAAATTTAATAATTAAAAACTTTAAATTTAGAAAATAATTATTGCAACAAACGGATTTCAAGAATTTCTACGCAGTGCAAACTGCTAGAAATTCTAGTAATTCGCATATTTATCTTCTACAGAATTTACTCCTACTAGGAGTAAATTCCTAGAATAAAAAAAATGCACCTTTGCAGTGCATTTTTTTATTTATAGCTGTTCCATTTACATTATCCATTAAAATCTATATTGCTATTAGTTGTATCAGCATTTTCTAAGCTTGTGACATAGGTTTTAATAAATTTGTTATTATTAAACATCTTGTAAGTTAATTTTGTGTGACAATCAAATGAAAATAACAATATTTTTTCTTTACCAATTTGTCATTGACTGTTTGGTAATTTTGTTTCAAGTTGTGTAATGATTATATTATACTTAATTCAGTGATAGTTCTATATACTTTTCACAGAATTATCATAATATGAAAAGAAAGGGTGATGTTATGGCATTAATAAAATGTCCTGAATGTGGCAACCAAATAAGTGATAAAGCTGAGAGTTGCCCAAAATGTGGTTATGAGTTAAATAAAAAAGAAACTCCTACCACCTCTGATAATACGGTAGCCAGTTCCTTTATGAATAAAGGTAATATTAAATATATACTAATAATATTAGCTATAATTGTAGCTGGTTTCTTGTTTTTTAATCAAAATAATAACAATACTGGAACAGGTACAGGTGGCACTGGTACAGGAGGAACTGGAACTGGTGGTACTGGTACTGGGCAGCCTACTACTCCATCAACTGATTATGGTTATACGGTGTACAATGATCCTTACCTTGGAATATCTTTTGAAATGCCTGGTACTTATAAAGTTGCTACAGACAAAGAAGGATATATTTATGTAGGTAGAAATATAGATAGTCAAGGTGCTTTAATTCCATATATAATTATTGGCAGATATGACAAATATACTAGCGAAGTACAATTTTTAAATGATTTTACAACTTATATGAAAAAACAATATAGTGATTTGAAAGTTACTATTGATTTACTTTCTGGCACTATTGGAAATAAAACAGTTTATGGATTAGCATATAATTATACTTCAAGTGGTCACTTAGTAGTTGATAATAGATATGCTATTTTAGTTAACGGCAAAGTATATATGGTAGGTTCTAAAGAAGAAAATACAAATTCAACTGAAATCAATAATGTAGTAACTCATATTTTATCAACTTTAACAGAAATGGGGTCATAAAATATGGCTTTAATAAAATGTGAAGAATGTGGAGAAAGCATATCTTCTAGTGCTAAGGTTTGTCCACACTGTGGTGTAAAAATCAATTTACAAACTTGTCCTGAATGTGGTGCTAAATTAAATGGAGATGAAACTAATTGTCCTGAATGTGGCTACCCTGTTGGCAAGAAAAATGCTACAAATATAATAACTGAAAACTTAGATAAGATAACAGGTGCTCAATCTAAAAGCTATGTAAAATTCAAGGATTTATTTAAAAACACTTTCAAAAAACATACTGAAGAAGATTTGGATGAAGTTTTTGTTTGTGGTTCAGATAAAACTACTCCAGATGTTAAAGATATTAACCCAAAGAATGCAAGTGCATGGGTATATTTTAAAATATTTGTATTTTTCATAATTGCATATATTCCCACTCGTATAGGATTTATAGATTATGGAAATACTAACTTCTTACCACTTATGATAATGTTAGCAGCTTTTGCTGTTCCAGTAACTGTACTTATGTTTTTCTTTGAAATCAACTTATTTAGAAACATACCTTTTTACAAGGTAATAAAATACTTTGTACTTGGTGGAGCATTATCACTAATATTAGCTATATTATATTTTACATTACCATATTTTGAAACAAATGCTACTGTTCAAACTTATGAAGGGGCTTTATTGATTGGCTTAGTTGAAGAAGTTGCAAAAGCTGTTATAGTTGCTATTTTCTTATTTAAAAGCAAAAAGAGCAATTATATATTAAATGGATTATTAGTTGGTGCTGCTGTTGGTGCAGGTTTTGCTGCATTTGAAACAGCTGGATATATTTTAAAATTTGGTCTTAACAATGGTTTACAAACAATGTTAGAAATTATTAAATTACGTGGTTTCTTAGCTCCTGGTAGCCATGTTGCTTGGGCTGCTATAGAAGGTGCAGCATTGATGTATGTTAAAGGATTTGAGAAATTAGATAAAAAACATCTAAATGATAAAAGATTTTTACTAATTTGTTTAATTCCTGTTGTATTACATGGTATATGGGATATGCCTATTAACGCTCCTTATTACCTAGTTCAAATTGCAATGACTGTTTTAGCTTGGCTTGTAATAATTTATTTTATAAACTTAGGATTAAAACAAATTGATGATGCTAAAAAATTAGAATCAAATAAATAGTTGACTAAAACCTCCTTCTTAGGTAAAATATATCTAGAAGGAGGGATTTTTTTGAAAAAGAGTTCAATTATTATTTTAATTATTGCTATTTTAGTTATTATAGCTGGTGTTGCAATTTATATGATAACTAACCAAAAGTCTACTAATAACTCTTCTATTAATTTGAAGACTATGATTGATACAATTTATAAAAACTCAAACGTTGAATTGCCATCATTGGAGACTAAAAAAATTGGTTTGTCTGATAATAATGTTGTTTCTTCATATACATTTTTATCAAATAATGATAATGTTGAAGAATTAGTAGTATCTGAACCTGTAATGAGTTCTCAAGCATACTCATTAGTTGCTATAAAACTAAAAAATAATGCAAATATCGAACAAGTTAAACAAGAAATTTATGACAATGTAGATATGAATAAATGGATTTGTGTATCTGCTGAAAAGTTCTATATTACAAATCACAATAATGTAATATTCTATGTAATGTCATATGAAGATTGGGCAAAACCAGTTTATGATTCATTTAAAAAATACGTAAATAACGAAGTTGGAAAAGAATTAGAAAAATCAGAAAATTCTGATTATGAACTTCCACCTGAAATGATAGTACAATAAAAATTAACTTGAGGACGGAGAAATCCGTCTTCTTGTTTGAAAGGATTATAGTTATGGTTTTTACAAGTATTAGCTTTATATACTACTTTCTTCCCATAGTATTAGTGGTATATTTTATATTGCCTAATAAATTTAAAAATATGGTTCTTCTCCTTTCTTCTATATTTTTTTATTTTTATGGAGAACCTAAATATATATTATTGATGATTATCGAAATTGCTATTGCCTATTTTTCTGCATTGTTAATTGACAAACATAAAAATAAAGGCATCTTAGCTTTATCAATATTTATACATATTTTATTTTTGTGTATATTTAAATATCTAACTTTTATTACAGAAAATATAAACGGCATATTTAATATTGATATTCCATTACTAAACTTAGTATTACCAATAGGAATATCATTTTACACATTCCAAATAATAAGTTATGAAGTTGATGTATTTAACAAAAAAGTATCTGCTCAAAAGAACTTTTTTAAATTTGCAACTTATGTATTTTTCTTCCCTCAACTTATAGCTGGTCCAATAGTAAGGTATGACTCTATTGCTAATGAACTAAACAACAGAAAGCATACATTCGAAAACTTTGCTTATGGTGCTAATAGATTCACCATAGGACTTGCTAAAAAAGTAATAATAGCAAATAGCCTAGGTGAATTGTGTAATGTATTTTCTTCAATACCTGATAAAAGTATTTTATTTTATTGGATTTTCGCAATTAGTTATATGTTACAAATATATTTTGACTTTTCTGGCTATTCAGATATAGCAATAGGATTAGGAAGAATTTTCGGTTTTCATTTTCCAGAGAATTTTGATTACCCATACACTGCAAAAACTATAACTGAATTTTGGAGAAAATGGCATATGACTTTAAGTTCATGGTTTAGAGACTATGTATACATTCCTCTAGGTGGAAATAGACGTGGAGTAAAAATTCAAATAAGAAACATCTTAATTGTTTGGGCTTTAACTGGTCTATGGCATGGTGCAAGTTGGAATTTTGTTTTGTGGGGCTCATTATTTGGTGTTATACTAATTTTAGAAAAATTTGTATTTAATAAACTTCTTGAAAAGTCACCAAATATTATAAAAAGAATTTATACTTTATTTATTGTTATGATTAGTTTTGTTATATTCCAGTCAACAGATATGAGTCAAATTGGAGTAATAATTAAAGGATTATTTGGACTTAATAATGAAGCCTTAATAAATGCTACTACACTTTACTACTTAAAAGGTTATGCCGTAATTATTATTTTAGGAATAATAGGCTCTACCCCATTATTACGTAATTTGGTAAATAAATTAAGTAGTAACTCAAAATGGAACAAAATTATAAATATTTTACAACCTATTTACATGATTTTATTATTAGGTATTGTGACAATATTTTTAGTAGATAATTCATTCAACCCATTTTTATATTTTAGGTTTTAGAAGGTGAAATATGAGTAATAAATTTAAAAATATAATTGTATCTGTTTTATTTTTAACAATATTACTATTAGTATTTGTTTTAAATATATTAAAACCAGATACAGAAATATCTATTGCTGAAAGACGTAAGCTCGAGCAGTTTCCAAGTTTTACATTTCATAATTTATTTAATGGTACATTTTTTAGTAAATTTGATACCTATGTAAATGATCAATTTATTAGTAGAGATAATTTTAGAACTGCCAAAGCTAAGCTAGACTTGACTTTCAAAGGGAACTATCATAACATTTATATTAAAAACGATTATTTAGTTGAGCAGACCTATCCTCTTTCTTATGCTTCTGTGACAAATTTAACAAAAAAAATAACAGATATAAAAAATAAGTATTTAGCCAATAACAAGATATATTTTTCAATTGTTCCAGATAAAAATTATTTTGTAAATGATAATAATTTAAAAATGGATTATGATTTGCTTGAAAGTAAAATGAAAGAAAATTTAGATTTTGCCACATATATAAATATATTAGGCAAATTAAATTTAACTGACTATTATAAAACTGATAGCCATTGGAAACAAGAAAACATCCAAAAGGTTGCTGATGAGCTCTTAAAAGGTATGAACAATTATACAAGTTCTAGTTATAATGTTGAGAATATTGCAAAGTTTAAAGGTACTTATGCTTATCGAGTACCTGTAAATACTGACTTTGATGAAATAAATATAATGACTAACGACATATTAAAAAATGCCAGAGTATTTAATTATACAACTAATACTTATACTAATGTATATGATTTAAACAAAAAAAATTCATTAGACAAGTATGATATATATTTGTCTGGTGCTACTCCCCTTTTAACTATTTATAACGATAAAAATACTAGTGGAAAAGAATTGATAATTTTTAGAGACTCGTATGGAAGCAGTTTAGCACCTTTGTTATTAAGTTCTTATAGTAAAATAACTCTAGTAGATACTAGATACATCTCACCCACAATATTAGGAAATTATATTGATTTTAGTAATACAGATGTGCTGTTCATATACAGTATTTCAATAATAAATAATAGTTATTCTTTAAAATAATATATATAAAAAAACT
>ERZ824488.416-NODE-416-length-56771-cov-4.454052_pt1 | contig 56771 bp, 48 predicted proteins | sample MGYA00519936_ERZ824488 | MGnify/ENA primary metagenome ERZ824488 (study PRJEB31778, sample SAMEA3449153) | human gut metagenome | biome: human gut; feature: human-associated habitat; material: faeces | place: United Kingdom | collected 2010/2012 ... | reverse complement strand
GCAGAGGGAATTTTCCAGATCCGGGTAGAAGCGGCGCAGCTGCTCTACCAGAAACATGCCCTTGTATACGATGGTGCGGCAGGAGAGGGAGGCTATATACGCGTCCGATACCGACTGTTCAAATTCCCGGCGGACAATGTAAAGCCGCCTGTCGAAATTCAGGCCCGGAGCCACGCCCCCGGGCCTGCGCACAAAGATCTGAGCAATGTACGGCATGCAGGCCAGCGCCTTCTGACCAAGAATCTCCGGCCTTGTGGGCACGTCCCGCCAGAACAGGGGCTCCATGCCCTCCTTGCCCAGCAGGATCTCAAAGAGCTTCATGCAGCGGCTGCGGCGTATCCGGTCCCGGGGCAGAAAAAACATGCCCACGCCGTAGTCCCGCTCTCCGCCCAGGGTAAGGCCCCTGGCCTCCGCCTCGGCGGCAAAAAGCTCATGGGGGACCTGCAGCAGGATGCCCACGCCGTCTCCGGTCTCTCCGGAGGCGTCCCGGCCCGCCCGGTGGCGGAGCTTTTCCACGATCGAGAGCGCGTCGCTCACAGTCTTGTGGCTCCGTCCGCCCTTAAGGTCAACGACGGCCCCGATGCCGCAGGCGTCGTGCTCGTACTCGCTGCGGTACAGGCCGCGCTGGCGGGCGGGCTCGGCGTCACCGGGCTGCGCGGGCGCCTGCGCGGATGCAAGGTTCTGGCTCATGGGACTCCCCTCAAAATGATGTCGGAGAGAAGTCTACGGGGCGCCCGGAGGGCGGTAAAAAAGCGAGACCAAGATGCTACGCGCCCGAAGCGAGGGCGTTTCTCGCCAGACGCAGGGCTGACGCGGACGGGAAACGGGCGAGAAACGATTGATGCCGCAGGGCAGCCCCTGCTCCGTCTGGCCCCGCCACGAAAATCGGGGTATGGCAGGAGATTGCTGCCATACCCCGGTATCCGTGGCGCTTTGGGGCCGAGTCGGGCTTCTCGCCGCGAGTATGCCATTGGGGACGGGGGCGAATGGCACGCCACGGTTTGCACGCGCAACAAAAAGCGCCCCGCCGAAGGACTCCGACGGGGCGCAGACTTTGTGGTGGGCGTTACAAGATTTGAACTTGTGACCTCTTCCGTGTCAGGGAAGCGCTCTCCCCCTGAGCTAAACGCCCGAACTTTGGTGACTCACTGCTGGGGTTGCAGCAAGGGATAGATTACAGGAGTCGTCAGGGCAGCGCAAGACCTTTTTTGAGAGAATCTGCGACGGCCGAGCGCGGGCTGGACGCGAGCTAGCCGCGCTTGATCCAGGAGGATTCCGGACGGCAGATCAGGCGCGCGTTGTTGTAGGCCATGTCCAGCGTGAGGCAGGTGCGCGCCGAGTAGAAGCCGTCCTCACGCTGGATGGTGAGCGCGAGCTCGGGCTTGTCTCCCGTGAGACACAGCGGCAGGAGCAGCTGAATCCGTCCGTTGTAGAACTGCGGAACGGCAAGCGTGTAGTTGGCCGCCGCACGGCGCGCCGCCTCCACCACGGCGCCCTCGAAGGCACGTCGCAGCAGCAGGGAGTTCTCTTCTCCCTTGAGGCTCTCGGGGATGCGCGTGAGGTTGCGCTCGTCCCCCAGGACGTGGTCGATGTTGGAACGGATGGGCAGGCGATAGTCAAAAACCAGCTCGGACGGGTCCTCGGCAAAGTGCACGCGGCAGGGCAGGAACTCAAACGAGAGCAGCGCCGGGTCGCTCTCCTTGAAGAAGCCCTTGAGGAACCACCTCTGGCGAGCATCCTCGCGCGTGTTGGGCTCAAAGAGCGCGTAGACGGTCTCGTAGCGGCGGGTGTAGAGGCCGGTGTTGAAGAGGCAAAGTCCCTCGTCAAAGACGATCGGCAGGGCCGAGGGCGCGGCGGCCGTGGCGTGGTCCCGCTTGGTCAGCTGCACTGCCCGCTTGAACGAGAACAGCAGGTAGTTTTTGAGGACGCGATTGCCCTCTCCCCACGGCTCGGGGTTTGCGAGGTCAACGAGCCGCTCGTAGCAGGAATCGGGGCAGAAGGCAAAGTCGTAGAGGTCATCGGCGAGCGTGTCGGGCAGGTCCATCGTGGCTCCTTTGTTGGCGAGAAGTGCGCGGGGTCGGGAGTTCTATGGTAGGGCATGGGGCGAGGATGACGAGCCGAGCTTCTCGCCCAGCGGGCGTCGTCGGCGCTTTGCTCAATGCCACGAGCCCCACCCGATGAGAATATCCAGAAAAGTCGGGCCGCAACCGGTGGTCATCTCCCGCGCTCTTCTCGCCGCACAAGCGCTCTCGCCCTGAATCGACATTTGCTACCCCTCGGAGGGGGTCAAATGTCGATTTGGGATGAGAACGGCAATCGGGAAGGCAGACGGCGAGAAGGACGAGCGGCGAGAAGAGCGTCCCGCCCCATCAACAAAAAAGGAGGCCGCCGAAGCGACCTCCTTGCAGAAGCACTGATTTTGCGCACGTACTAGCTGCGAGCGATCTTGCCGGACTTCAGGCAGCGGGTGCAGACGTTGGCCTTCTTCTTGTGGCCGTCGACGACGACGGTGACACGCTGAATGTTGGGCTTGAACGTACGGGCGACGGTGCGGTGGGAGTGGCTGATGGAACGACCAGCAACCGCGTGCTTACCGCAGAACTCACAAACCTTCGACATGACTAGACCTCCTCAGGGGCGCGGCGCAAATCGCGCCCGCAATTTCCAAAAGCTGTATGAGTGTATCACAGCAGACGCCCGTTGCAACCAAAACGCGCCCCTCACGTGTGGCTTTTTTGTGCCGTGCCCCGTCCCTACCCTCGCAGCAGGAAGGCGGCGACGGCGCCGGAGCGGCAGGTCACGCAAGCGTCCTCGGCCGTGACCACGTTGGAGATGCCCAGGTCGTCGAGAAGCCCCATGGGCTTGTCCGCAAGCTCCCACTTGAGGCCCTTCTCGTCAATGCGGGTGTTGGGGGCAACGGCGACGGCGCTGAAGGTGCGGCCGCAGGCGTCCGCGCCCAGGCGCCACTCGGCCTGCCCGGCAGGCGCAAGGATGCGCAGCTCAGAGGCATCCTCCACAAGACGGGCGCACACGGCTCCCCCCTGGGCGGCCTCGGCCAGGAGGCCCACCACGGCCAGAGCGTGGTCGGGCCTGCCGCCGCTCGCGCAGGTGAGCGTCAGGGCCAGTGCGCGGCCCTGTCGCGCGGCCTCGTGGCGGGCGCAGTCCAGCGCCAAGGAGAGGTCCGTGGCGTACTTCTCGGCGGGAAAGCGAATGTCGGTCTTGGCGGTGTCGCGCGCCCAGTCGGCGTCGTCAGCGCTTGCGGAGTCGGAGTCCCCGCAGAAAACGTCGGGCGCAACACCGGCGGCGCGGCACGCGGCGGCCCCGCCATCGGCGCAGACCACGTAGTCCGCCTCGGCGGCAAGGCGGGCCACCAGCTCCGGCGAGCTGGGCTCGGGCGAGCCGTCGACCACCAGGACCTGCAGGGGCTTCTCGCCAGCCGAGGAGCCGGGGGCGGAGGCGTCCGCGGGCCTTGCGTAGTCGTTCAGCAGCGCGAGGGAGAGCTCGGCGTATCCGTGCGCGTAGACGTCGCAGTAGGGACGCACATCCTCCTCGCGGCGGCCGTCGTGGTCGTTCATGAGGCCCACCACGTTGAAGCCCGCCCTGTGGGAGGTCTGCACGCCAAAGGGAGCGTCCTCGAAGACCCAGGTGGTCTCCTTGGGCGTGCCCAGGCGGCGCAGGGCCTCCTCGTAGACGTCAGGGAACTCCTTGTCGCGCCCGCCCACGTCCTCGGTGGAGACCACGTCCTTGAAGAAGCCGGCGATGCCGTGGGTCTCAAGGCAGCTCCTGAGCTCGCGCACCGGCGTGGAGGAGGCCATGACCATGGGAATGCCGGCACAGGCCAGCTCCTGCAGGAAATCGCGCGCACCCGGCAGGAGTGGCACGTGGGCGTAGGCCGCGCGCACGTCCGCGCAGAGCTCCTCGTAGAGGGACTCCGCGTCCTGCCCCAGGCCAAACTCCTCATGGATCATGACGCAGCCGTCGTGCAGGCTCACGGGCTCGGTGCGCTCGTAGAAGTCGGGCGGGACGGGCATGCCGCGCTTGACCAGGAGGCCCTCCACCACCTGCCGCCACATGCCCATGGAGTCGGCGAGGGTTCCGTCACAGTCAAAAATGGCACCGGTGATGGGCATGTCTGGCGACCTTTCTGTCTAGCCTTGCGGGGGCGGCCTGTTGGGCAGAGTCCATGTTAACGCCACGCGGCGGGTGCGCGGCCGCCCTCATTTGGGTAAGGTATCCCCTGTTTGGACGATTGCGGCGCGCGGACGCGCCCGGACACGCTTTTTGCACGGAGGATACAGATGGCTCGTTATGACTACAAGTGCACGTCCTGCGGCACCACCTTTGAGGTCGAGCACCCCATGGGCTCCCACGCCGAGGTGACCTGCCCCGCCTGCGGGGCCGAGGCCACGCAGGTCTTTGGCGCCTCCGGCATCGTCTTCAAGGGCTCCGGCTTCTACAACACCGACCAGCGCGGCGGCGGCTCCTGCACCGAGGCCACCAGCGGTGGCTGCTGCGAGGGCTGTCCCAACGCATAGCGCGGCGAGAAGGGCTTCTCGCCTGGTGCATTGTTGCTTGCCAAAAAACCCAACCTGGGTGTCCAAAGACGGATACCCAGGTCGGTTTTTGTTGTCTGTTGGCGAGAAATGCCGACTTGGGTGTCCGGACTTGAATACCCAAGTCGGGTTTATCGGCAAGCTCCGAGCTAGCTGCCAGGCCTCCCCGGCAGCAGCTGCTCCATGAGCAGCCTGCGCGCAGCATCCACGTCCCCACTGGACAGGTTATTTCGCACGCGCCGAGAGAAGCACGCAGGCTCGGACCTCCCCAGCAAAGCCGCCACCTGGCCCAACGCTCTCTTGACCGCCCCGAGGTCGCGCGAATCCTCCGCAGTGAGGACGAGCAGGCTGAGCTCGCAGAGGGCACAGTCCCTCAAGCGTTCCCGGTCCTCCCTGAAGGCGTCCTCCTCCTTGTGCGTGGAACCATCGTACTCGCAGGCTAGGGCGTGGGCGGGCCAGAGGAAGTCCGGTCTCATGCCCTCGTGGCATACGGAGCCGCGCACCGCCTCGGGCCACTCCAGTCGCGCGTTCAGCCGCGGACGAGGGAAGTGCATGCCTCCCAAGCGAGGCGGCATGCAGAACGCGTGGTACCAGAAGGTCTCCATGGGCGAGGCCGCGCCGTCGGCCGCCCGCGCGCAGGCCATCCGGGCCAGGTCTATGCCTGCAAGTCGGCGCGGCTTCTCCAGCCATCCTACCATGGAGGAGACCTCGCCCACGGGATCAAGGCCGTACAGAACCTCGCCACTGGCCGGGTCCGCCGGGTCTCGGCAGTACGTCCCTGCGAGCTCCATGGCAAACGCGGATGCGCGCACCATGGCCGCCGCGCGCTTCATGCTTCCGGAAGACACCCTGCGCTCCAGGTCAAGGCCACAGGAGACGAGCGAGAGAGCCGGACCCTCAACAAAGATCCGGTCGCCCAATGCGTCATCGGACCAAAGGGGCGCCCCATCGTCAAGAGCCACCTCAAGGAACGCCGCTGGGTCTGGCGCAGCGGAACTTGGCGTCACGCGCGCGAGCGAGGACTGGCTCTTGCCCTCCCGTTCGCCAAAGTGGAGACATACGCGACCGCCGCGCAATGCACCGGCCATCTCGCGCGGGAACTTCTCGCCAAGCCGCAAGAGGTCGGCGCGGGACGGCCTGCCCATCTTGAGGCCAGGCTCCCCCGCTACCGAATGCGCAAGCAGGCAGACGCCCTTCTGCCTGCGGGCCCAGCGAAGCATCCTCAACGAGTCATTGCGTGCCAGGTAGAAGTCCATAGCCCCTCCGCGGTCGATGTCGAGAGGGCGGAAGCGTAGCCCATGAGGCTTGCACGAGACTTGCACCCAGCGGACTGGTTCCTTGCGGCTGGCGGACCGCTGGCTTTCTGCACGGAGCAACGACCTGTGGCAATGTGCCGGGCGAGAGGGGCGTTGCCTCTCGAGGGGATTTTCTTCTCGCCGGAGAAGAACACAGAGCCACCACAGAGGACGCCGGACATGGCATACCAGGGGCGTGTCACAAAAACCGAGCTGGGTATTCCAAAGTGAATACCCAGCTCGGGATTAACGGTCTTCAGGCGAGAAATGCCGACTTGGGTATTTGGCTTTGAACACCCAGGTCGGGTTTTGTGACAAGCGAGGCGGCCCTCAGGCGAGAAGCGCTTCTCGCCCCTATGCAAACTGTGAGCGGTAGAGCTCGGCGTAGGCGCCGCCCGCGGCGAGGAGCTCGGCGTGAGTGCCCTGCTCGATGATGGTGCCCCGGTCCATGACCAGGATGAGGTCGGCGTCCACGATGGTGGAGAGGCGGTGGGCGATGACGAAGCTCGTGCGGTTCTCCATGATGGCCTCCATGGCGCGCACGATGGCCTGCTCGGTGCGGGTGTCCACGCTTGAGGTGGCCTCGTCCAGGATGAGGATGGCCGGGTCGCAGAGCATGGCGCGGGCGATGGTCAGAAGCTGGCGCTGGCCCTGGCTGATGTTCTCGCCGTCGTTTGAGATCTGCGTGTCGTAGCCCTGGGGCAGGGTGCGCACGAAGAAGTCCACGTGGGCAGCGCGGGCCGCGGCCTCCACCTCCTCGCGCGTGGCGCCCGGGTGCCCATAGGCAATGTTCTGGGCAATGCTGCCCTCGAAGAGCCAGGCGTCCTGCAGCACCATGCCAAACTGGCGGCGCAGGTCGGCGCGGGTCATCTGGCGGGTGTCCACGCCGTCCAGCGTGATGCGGCCGCCATCCACCTCGTAGAAGCGCATGAGGAGGTTGATGAGGGTGGTCTTGCCCGCTCCCGTGGCGCCCACGATGGCCACCTTCTGGCCGGGCTCGGCGACGAGGCTCACGTCATGCATGAGCGGACGCGCCGTGTCGTAGCCAAAGCGCACGTGCTCGAAGGCCACACGGCCGCGCACAGGCTCGACGGGACGCAGGGGCTCAGTCGGGTCGGGCTCCACCTCGGGCTCGTCGAGCAGGCGGAAGACGCGCTCGGCGGCGGCCAGAGCGCCCTGCAGCTGGTTCACCGTGAGCGAGAGCTGCGTCAGGGGCTCGGTGGCCTGGGTCACGTACTGGAAGAACGCCTGGAAGACGCCGACGGTGAGCTGTCCCGCAACCAGCATGCCGCCAGCGAGCAGGCCGATGCCCACCTGCGCCAGGCGCGTGAGGAAGCGGATGGCCGGGCTGATGGCGTTGGTCACAAAGTCCATGCGCTCGCTCGTGCGGGCAAAGGCCTCGGCTGCCTCGGCGATCTCCGCCGCGCTGGCGTCGTCGCGCCCGAAGGACTTGATGACGGCGCGGCCCGAGTAGGCCTCCTCCACCTTGCCGGTGAGCCTGCCCAGCGAGGCCTGGCGCTCCGAGGCGTAGACCAGCGTGCGGGCCGAGACCACCTTGGTCAGCACGAAGGACGCCACGGCAAACACCAGGAAGACGCCCGTGAGCGCAAGGTTGTAGCGAGCCATCATGATGGTAGCGCCCACGAGGGTGACCACCGAGATGAGCAGCTGCAGAAGGCCGCGCTGCAGCACCTCGGAGACCTTGTCCAGGTCGTTGGTTGCACGGCTGATGGTGTCTCCGGGCTGGTGGGCGTCATAGTAGGAAAGCGGCAGGCGCCCGACCTTGGCAGAGATCTGACGGCGCAGGCCCAGGTTCAGGCGCTCGGCAAAGCTCGCCATGACCAGGGACTGCACGGTGTAGAAGACCCACGCGGCCGTCCAGATGCCCAGAAAGGTTAGGATTTGCGTGCCGCCGTTGTCCAGCGTGACCACAAAGCCCGTGCCCGCGGCAAAGGCCTCCTGGATGTTTGCCCACAGCAGGTCCACCAGCCCCGCGCTGTAGGCGGGGGCGGCCAAGCTGAAGCAGACGTAGGCCACCGCGCAGACGGCGGCCACCACCACGCGCCAGCGCTGGCCGGCCGCGGCCTCCCAGAGGCGGCGGGCGGTGGCGGCGGCGTCGGCAGGGACCTCGGACTCCTCGTCGGGGGCCGGGTCCGCATGGGTGGCGTCGGCAGCCACGGCACCGTCGGCCATGTCCTTCTCGGCGAGAAGCGCATCCCTCTCACGCGTCTCTTCTTTCTTGCTGGTCATCGTTTTACTCCCCTCCCCTTGCCTGGGAGTCCGCGATCTCCTTGTACGTAGGGCACGTGCGTATGAGCTCATCGTGGGTGCCCAGGCCCACGACGCGGCCCTCGGAGAGGACCACGATCTGGTCCGCGTCGCGGATGGTGCTCACGCGCTGCGCGATGACGAGCGTGCCCGCGTGGGCGAGCTCGGGCGCCAGCGCGCGGCGCAGGGCAGCATCGGTGCGGAAGTCCAGCGCCGAGAAGGAATCGTCGAAGACGTAGAGGTCAGCGTGGCGCACGAGGGCGCGAGCGATGGCCAGGCGCTGGCGCTGGCCGCCGCTGAAGTTCGAGCCGCCCTGGGCCACGCGCGAGCCCAACCCGTCGGGAAGTCCGCGGACGAAGTCGGCCTGGGCAACGTCAAGCGCGTGCCAGAGCTCCTCGTCGGTGGCATCGGCGCGCCCGTGCCGCAGGTTCTGGGCAATGGTCCCCGAGAAGAGCCAGGCCGCCTGGGGCACGTAGGCAATCTGGGCGCGAAGGGCGTCCTGGGTCTGGTCGCGTACGTCGGTGCCGCCCACCCGGACGCCGCCCGAGGTGACGTCATGGAAGCGCAGCAGGAGCTTGGCGATGGTCGACTTGCCCGAGCCGGTGTTGCCTATGATGGCCGTGGTCTGGCCGCGGCGCAGAACAAAGTCCAGGTCGCGCAGAGTGTCCTCGTCGGCGTCCTCAAAGCGGAAGCTCACGTGGTCAAAGCGGGCGACCTCGTTGGCGTCGGCGGTCGCGGGCTGTGCGGGCTTCTCGCCGTCAGCGCGGCCGATGATGGCAGCCGCGGTGCCGGCAGCTGGGTCCTTGATTGCGGGATCTATGTCCAGGACCTCGTTGGCGCGAGAGAGGCACGCCCAGGCGCGCGGAATCTGCAGGACGCAGAACTGGGCCATCATCATGAAGAACATGATGAGCATGGCGTACTCCACCAGGGCGGATATGGAGCCAATCTGCATGGCGTGAGCGCCCACGCGGTCAGCGCCCACCCAGAAGATGGCGGACTCCACGGCGTTCATGAAGAAGAACGTCAGCGAGTCCACGGTCGCAAAGACCAGGTTCACGCGGATGGCGCGGCCGGCGTAGTCCTCAAAGGTCTGGTCGAGCTTCTGGCGCTCGTGGGGCTCCCTGCCAAAGGCGCGGATGACGCGCACACCGGTGATGGACTCGCGCAGGCGGGTGTTCATGCGGTCGATGAAGCCTTGCAGCACGGTGAAGACCGGCGCGGACTTCCACACGGCAAAGGCCATGGCGCCCAGGGTGAGCACGATGACGGCAAGCAGCAGCCAGCCCATTACCGGGTCTATGCCAAAGGCCATGATGGTGGCGATTACGCAGGTCACAGGCACCGGGCTGATCATGACGAAGGACATCATGATGGTCTGCTGGACCACGTTGGCGTCAGAGAGGGTGCGCGTGATCATGGAGCCAGCGCCCAGCTGGCCAAACTCGTAGCCGGAGAGCTCGAGGGACTTGCGGTAGACCTCGCAGCGCAGGTCGCGGCCCACGTTTGCCGCCAGGCGCGCGGCCAGGCGGTACGAGATCACGTTTCCGCCGGAGCCCACGAGCGCGGCCACGAGCATGATGATGCCGTGGCGGGCCACCTCGGCCATGTCGCGCGTGGTGATGGCGGTGTTGAGAAGGGCGCTGAGCTGCGTCGGGATGACCAGCATGCCCGTGATGTCACACATGAGCGTGACCACGAGGCCCGCGATGAGCGCCTTGTACGGAGACATCAGCCTCAGCAGCAGGGCGAGCTCGCCGGTCTTGATCGCCTTGGCTTGCCTTGTCTGGGTCTGCATCACTTCTCCCCCTCCTTCAGGGCATCGAGCTCGCGACGAATGGCGCGGGCGTACCTGGAGACAAGGGCCACCAGCCGCTCGCGCTCCTCGGGCTCAAGCGAGCCAAAGGCGCGCGACTCGGCCTCGATGGCCGGGACGATGCGCTCGCGCGAGAACGCGCGGCCCGCCTCGGTGAACGAGGCCACCTTGTTCTTGCGGCTCCCCTCCTCAAAGGAGAGCTCGATGAGGCCCTTGGCCTCCAGCGACTTGACGGCCGAGCTCAGCGTCTGCTTGCTGAGCGAGAAGGCCTCGGCCATGCCCCGCAGGGAGGCGGAGCCCGAGGAGACCTCGATCTCGTACATGACCCAGTACGCGCACTCGGAGAGCCCGCAGCTGCGGGCAAAGCCGTTGTAGAGGCGGTCGGTCTCGTTGTAGAGGCAGTCCATCTGGCGCGACTGCTCGCGCAGGGAGTCCTGCGTGTTTCTCGCCATGTTTGACCTCGCTAACTTAATCCGATTTCGGACAAAGCACGGGACAGTTTAGTCCGACTTCGTATTATTTGCAAGACGAGAAGTGCCCGCAGCCTGCATGCGAATGTGGTCGGTGGGCACCATGGCAGCGACCAGGTTCGCATGCAAAGCGCGGGACGACAGGGGCAGAGGTGGCGCCTAGCGGCGTCGGAAGGTGGCGCAGAAGTGGCGGTCGGCGCCGGGGATGGCAGTGCGATGCGTGCCCACGAGCTCGTAGCGGGCGCCCGACGGACTGGAGAGGAAGGCCTCCACCAGGCGCTCGTTCTCCTCGGCGAGGATGGAGCAGGTGGAGTAGACCAGCCGCCCGCCGCGGCGCGCGTGGGCCGACGCCGCCGTCAGCATCTCGAGCTGCAGGCGAGAAAGGTCCGCCACTGAGGAATCGGCCAGCGACCACGCAATCTCGGGGTGGCGCGAGAGCGTGCCCGTGCCCGTGCAGGGTGCGTCAACAAAGACCAGGTCAAAGAGGTCATCGCCAAGGGCATCGAGGGTGCGCCCGTCGTCGGCCACGCACCTCACGTGCTCGGCCAGGCCGGCCTTCTCCATGCGCCTTGCGGCGGCAGCGGACTTTGCGGCGTCCACCTCAACGGCCGTGACCTCGCACAACCCGCCGGCGGCGCAGGCGACAGACTCCAGCAGCACCGTCTTGGTGCCGCGGCCCTGCCCCACCTCTAGCACGCGGGAGCCCGGGCGGGGCCTGGCGAGAAGCGCCACCTCCTGGGCGGCGTAGTCGCACGGGAGCACGTCCACGGCGTCAACCAGGCCCGAGGGGGCGAGCCGCGCCATGCGGCCGAGCAGGATGCTTCCCGGCAGCACGCCGGAAGCCGGGTCGCAGCCGGCCTCCCTGAGCAGCCCGACGGCCTCGGCCTCGCTGTGCCTGCAGCGGTTTGCCGCCACGGTAGGCAGCGCGGGCGCGAGCGCGTCCTCGGCATAGGAGGCGGCGCCCTCGCGCCCGAGGGCGCCCAGCGCGGCCTCGCAGAGCCAGATGGGAAGCCCGCCCACGTGGGCCATGTCGTACACCGAGAAGCGCCCGCGGGCCAGGGCCTCGCGGCTGGCGGCCAGGCGGGCGACGTCCTCGCCGGCCACGCGGCGCAGAACGGCGTTTGCCAGGCCCGCCGCGCGCGGGGCCACCGTGCGGACGAGCTCGACGCCCTGGCTCGCAGCAACGGAGTCCGGAGTGTCCAGGTAGAGCACCTCAAAGACGGCGAGGCGCAGCGCGTCCCTCACGCGGGGCTCCAGCTTGGCGCCCCGGCGCAGGCGGGAGTCTATGACGCGGTCAAGCTCGCCCTCGGCGGCCACGCTTCCCAGCACCAGGCGGCTCGCCAGGGCGCGGTCGCGCTCATCGAGGGCGCCCATGGCGGCGTAGGCGCGCAAGAGGTCGCGGGCACGGGCGTCCCGGCGGCGGCGCTCGGACGTCACGCCGAGGGCCACCCTGCGCGCGGGCGCCAGCCCGGCCTGGCCAGCCACTAGATGCGCTCCCAAGAGAGCTCGCCGCGAAGGCCGGCGGCCCAGGCGGAGGCCTCCATCTCGCGTTTGCCGTCCGGCTTCACGCGCAGCAGCTCGAGCGTGCCGTCGGAGCAGCCCAGGCCCACGCGGCCGTGCTCCACGACGACGCCGCCCTGGGGCGCAAGGAGGTCTGCCGCCACGCGGGCCGCCATGACGCGCACGCCTCGGCCGGCGACGGCGGTGCGGGCCGGCGCGGTGTCGCCGGCGGCCTGCACGCGGCGGGCGTTGGCGGAGGCGGGGTCTGCCGGGTCAAGGCGCATCTCGGCCTTCTTGATCTTGGCGGCAAAGGTGACCTGGGACTCGTCCTGCTCGTGCCAGGTCTCCTCGTGGGCCGCGAGCTCTGGCAGGGCGCCCACCAGCTCCTCGGCGCCCAGCTGCGCGAGCTCGGCCGTGAGCGTTGCCGCGTCCTTCTCGCCAATCTGGACGCTGGCCTGGCGGCACCAGGCACCGGCGTCAAGCTCGTGGGCCACGCGCATGATGGAGACGCCCGTGCGCTCGTCCCCCTCCAGGATGGAGCGCTGGATGGGGGCGGCGCCGCGCCAGCGCGGCAGCAGCGAGGCGTGGACGTTGACGGCGCCCAGCGGGGCCACCTCGAGCACCTCGTCGGGCAGGATGCAGCCAAAGGCCACCACGCAGATGACGTCGGGGGCCGCCTGGCGCACGGCCTCGATGGCCTCCGGCGTCATGCGCTTGGTCTCGAGCACGGGAATGCCCAGCTCGAGGGCGCGGGCCTTCACCGGCGAGGGCAGAAGCTCGCTTCCGCGGCCACGGACGGCATCCGGGCGCGTGACGGCGAGCGCCACCTCGTGGACGGCGGCCACGGCAGAAAGGGACGCCACGGCAAAGTCCGGCGTGCCCATGAAAACGACGCGCATGCGCCTCTCCCCTCCCCGGGCGTGGCCCGGTTGGTCCTCAGAAGTTGACAAAGGGACTGTCCCCTTGTCAACCGGCTAGTCCTCCACCTCGGTCTCGCCCGGGCGGGCGCCGGCGGCCAGGGCGTCCTCGAAGTCGCGCAGAGCACGCGTGCGCTCGCTGGGCGTGAGGTGGTCCACCATGGTCACGCCGTGCAGGTGGTCGATCTCGTGCTGCAGGCAGACGGCCATGAGGTTGCCCTCGGCCTCGTACTGCATGAGGTCGCCATCGAGGTTCGTGGCGTGCACGATGACGTGGCTCGGGCGCGTGACGTTGACGCTGATGCCCGGGAAGGACAGGCACCCCTCCTGGAAGTCGCGCGGGTCACCGTCTGCCTTGATGACCTTGGGGTTGATAAGCACGTAGGGGTTGCGCTTGGAGTGGCCGCTGTAGTCAACGTCGATGACCACGATCTGGCGCATCTCGCCCACCTGGGGGCCGGCCAGGCCGCAGCCCTCGGCCTCGTACATGACGTCGAGCATGTCCTGCGCCAGGGCGCGCACCTCGTCGTCGATCTTCTCGATGGGGGCGCACTCGGTGAAGAGGCGCTCGTCGGGGCAGAGCACAATCTTGTCCAAAAGGCCCATGGGGTCCTCCTTCTTGTTCCGGCGCAGGACCGCCCCGCGGCGGCCCAATGAGAAAAAAGTAACTGTCTTTTTTTCTCCTACATCATGTCGTACGCGTCTACGTCTAGTGCCATGTTAATGCCCTGGAGGCGCCCGAGGGAGGCCGCACACGAGGACAACACGGCTCCCAGCGCGGCCTCGGTCGGGGCCTTGACCATGACGTGGCGTCGCACCTGGTCCTTGACGCGGGCCTTCACGCAGTCGGTGGGACCCAGGACCTCCCAGCCTGCACGGCCCCCCACCTGCTCGCGCAGGGCGGCGGCCATGCCGTCGGCGGCCTGGCGCACGGCGCGCTCATCGCGGCCCCACAGGGTGACGTTTCCCAGGCGCGAGAATGGCGGGTAGCCGGCGTCCTCGCGCTCCTCGAGCTCCGCCGTCAGAAACACCGAGCGGTCGTGGAGAAGGACGGCCTGCATGGCGGGGTGGGTGGCCCAGTAGGTCTGGACCACGACCTCGCCAGGGCGCCCTCCCCTGCCGGCGCGGCCCGCCACCTGCTCAAGCAGGTCGTAGGTGCGCTCGGACGCACGGAAGTCCGGCAGCTTGAGCATGGTGTCGGCGTTGATGACGCCCACCAGGGTGACCTCCGGGAAGTCCAGGCCCTTGGCGATCATCTGCGTGCCCACGAGCACCGCGCACTCCGCGGCGTCAAACTGCTCGAGGAGTCGCTGGTGGGCGCCCTTGGTGCGCGTGGTGTCCGCGTCCATGCGGATGACCTCCACGCCCTCGGGCAGAAGCGCGTGAAGCTCGTCCTCAACGCGCTGGGTGCCCACGCCGTAGGCGCCCATGTAGCGACTGCCGCAGTTGGGGCAGCAAGTAGACGGGTCCGGGTAGGCGCGCACCGGCCAGGCGCGGCCACAGGTGTGGCACATGAGCGAGTGGGTGCGCTCGTGGTAGGTGAGGGCGCAGCTGCAGTGCGGGCACTCCGGCACGCACCCGCACTCGCGGCACATGAGGAAGTTGGCAAACCCGCGGCGGTTGAGGAGCAGCACGGCCTTCTCGCGACGCTCGCAGACGCCCTCGAGCGCGTGGGCCAGAGGTGCCGAGAAGACCCCGCGGCGGCCGCCGCGGAACTGCTCGGCCATGTCCACGATGGTCACCTTGGGAAGGACGGCGCCCGCCGGCCGCTCCGGCATGCTCACGCGCGTCCAGGGGCGGCCCAGGAAGTGGCCGGCGCGACAGCGGGCCAGGCTCTCCAGGGAGGGCGTGGCGCTTCCCAGCACCAGGGCGCACCCGCGCTCGGCGGCCATACGGGCGGCCACCTCGCGGGCGTGGTAGCGCGGGGAGGAGTCCTGCTTGTAGGAGGCCTCGTGCTCCTCGTCGATGATGATGAGACCGGGGTCTGCCAGCGGGGCAAAGAGCGCCGAGCGGGCGCCCACCACCACGTGGGCCTGGCCGCGGCGCACGAGGTCCCACTGGTCAAAGCGCTCGCCCGTGGAGAGGCGCGAGTGCAGCACGGCCACGTCCTCGCCAAAGCGGCTGCGAAAGCGCCCCACCGTCTGGGCCGTGAGGGAGATCTCGGGCACCAGGACGATGGCCCCGCGCCCGCCGGCAAGGACGCGCTCGATGGCGTCCAGGTAGACCTCGGTCTTGCCGGAGCCCGTCACGCCGTCCACCAGCACCACGCCGCCGGCCGCCTCCTCGCGGGCCGCGTCGATGGCCGCGAGGGCCTCCGCCTGGCCCGCCGTGAGGCGCTCCGGCCGCGGGGCGGCCGCGCTGGAGAGCGAGGTTGCCTGCGAGCCGCGCACACTGCGGCGAGAGAAGACCTCCACCACGCCGCGCTTGGCCAGGGCGGTCACGGCGCTCGCGGCGCCGGGGATGGTGGCGGAGAGCTCGGCCACGCGCTGCGGGCCCTCGCGCAGGGCCTCCAGGACGGCGCGCTGGCGGCTGGCGCGCTGGCCGGGGGCGTAGTCGTTGGCCGTGGGCGCAAGGCCCACCCATCGCTCGTCGACCGGGCCGGCCTTCTCGCTGACCAGCTGCCAGGGGGCGTCCGCGGAGGCGCGGGTCACGCGGACCTTCTGGCCGGGCGCCAGGAAGGGGCGGACCGCCTCGCAGAGGGGGCAGGCGTACTCTGCGGCCATCCAGCGGGCCACGCGGGCGGCGGCGCCGTCAAAGGCGGGCTCGGCCAGGACCTGCGTCACCGGCCTCACGCGGCCGGGCGCCACGCCCGCGGGGGGCTCCTCGTGGACGTCCATGACGTAGCCCACGACGTCGCGCCCCGAGAAGGGCACGAGCACCGTTGCTCCCACGGTCGCCGTGGCGGCAAGGCCGTCGGGCACGAGGTAGTCGTAGGCCGCGTCTATGGCGCGGGTCGGTATGTCGAGCGCGACGCTGGCGTAGCTCACGGGCCGTCGTCCCTTCTGGTTCATCTTGCTGGGGTTTGTTGCAGGAACCTCTCGCCTGCAGGGCATTGATTGTAACGCGCGCGACGGCGGCGTACCGTAGGTCTGCCAACCACCTTCAGAGAGGACCGCCATGCCCCTCGGCCTGCCCGACCCGCACATCCTGCTGATACTGTGCCCCCTGGTGTTTCTGGGGAGCTTCGTGGACGCCATCGCCGGAGGCGGGGGCCTCATCACGCTACCGGCCTATCTGCTGTGCGGCCTGCCCGCGCACCTGGCCATAGGCACCAACAAGATGAGCTCCATGGTGGGCACGGCGTTCTCGTGCGGGCGCTTCGTGCGCAGCGGCTACGTGGACTGGGGGCTGGCGGTGCCCGCGGCCGCGTGCTCGCTTGCGGCCAGCGTGGGCGGCGCCAGGCTCTCCATGCTCCTGCCCGAGGAGCGCTTCCGCGTGGTTCTCATGGTGATGCTGCCCGTGGTGGCGGCGCTCACGCTGCGGCGCCGGGCGCTGCTGCCGGCCACCGAGGAGATGCCCCGCGGGCGCAGGCGAGCCGTCATGTGCTGCGTGGCCCTGGCTTGCGGCGTCTACGACGGCTTCTATGGGCCGGGCACCGGCACCTTCCTCATCCTTGGGCTCTCCGCCTTCGCCCGCCTGGGCGTAACGGACTGCGCCGGGCAGACCAAGGTCATCAACCTCGCAAGCAACGTCTCTGGCTTTGCCACGCTAGCGCTGGCCGGTCAGAGCTGGATCGCGCTGGGCGCGGTGGCCTCGGCCTTCTCTGTGGCCGGGCACCTGCTGGGCGCTGGCATGGTCATGCGGGGCGGCTCGCGCGTGGTCAGGCCCATCATCCTGCTGGTGCTTGCCATCCTCTTTGCCAAGACCGCCCTGGAGATGGCCGGCCTGGCGTGACGCCCTTCTCGCCGCGCGTGCCCAGCCGAGAAGTGCGATACTCACCAGCAGATAGAAAGGAAGTTAGCCATGTATGACAACCTGCCCGTCCCCGGCCGCAACGACGCCTGCTGGTGCGGAAGCGGCAAGAAGTACAAGAAGTGCCACGCCGAGATTGACCAGCGCCTTGACCGCCTCTACAACGAGGGCTTCGAGGTGCCCGTCCGCAGCCTCCTCAAGACGCCGGCCGACATCGAGGGCATCAAGCGCTCGGCGGCCATCAACATCGGCGTGCTGGACTACGTGGCCGCTCACATTGCCCCCGGCGTGACCACCGCCGAGGTGGACAAGTGGATCTACGACTACACCGTGGAGCACGGCGGCATTCCCGCCGACCTCAACTACGAGGGCTTTCCCAACAGCGTCTGCACCTCCATCAACAGCGTGGTCTGCCACGGCATCCCCAGCGAGAAGGACGTCCTTAGGGAGGGCGACATCGTCAACGTGGACTGCTCGACCATCCTCGACGGGTACTTCTCGGACTCCAGCCGCATGTTCTGCATCGGCGAGGTGAGCCCCGAGCGCCAGCGTCTGGTGGACGTCACGCGCCAGAGCGTCCGGGAGGGCCTTGCCGCCGTCAGGCCCTGGGCCACGCTGGGCGACATGTCCCACGCCGTCCAGGGCTGCGTCGAGGCGGCCGGCTTCAACGTGGTGCGCGAGTTTGGCGGGCACGGCATTGGCAAGGAGTTCCACGAGGACCCCTTCGTGGGCTTTGTGGGCGAGCCAGGCGAGGGGCCCGTGCTGGTGCCGGGCATGTGCTTCACCATCGAGCCCATGGTCAACGCCGGTGGCGCCGCCATCGACATGAACGACCCCAACGGCTGGACCGTCCGCACCGCCGACGGCTCCGACTCCGCCCAGTGGGAGGTCCAGCTCGTCGTCACCGAGGACGGCTACGAGCTCCTCAGCTGGTAGCCGCCAGACACTGGGGACGAGACACTGGGGACGTTGTTGTTTACCTGGTAAAGGGGACACCCCTGGGCGTCCCGGGGTGACAAAGGGACTGTCCCTTTGTCACTTTGTCACCCTTTTCAGGCCACGAGGAGAGGAACGACCGTGACGCAGACAGACCCCTTCGAGCACGCCCGCGGCAGGCTCGGCTTTGGCTGCATGAGGCTGCCGCGACTGGAGGACGGCGAGATCGATATCCCGCAGTTCAGCCAGATGGTGGACGCCTTCCTGGCCGCCGGCTTCAACTACTTTGACACCGCCCACGTCTACCTGGAGGGCAAGAGCGAGCCCGCCATCCGCCAGGCGCTCACCAGCCGCCACGCCCGCGACGAGTACTTCCTGGTGGACAAGCTCACCAACGGCAACTTCAACAGCACCGAGCAGATCGTCCCACTGCTTGAGGAGGAGCTTGCCGCCTGCGGCGTCGAGTACTTCGACCTGCTGCTCATGCACGCGCAGAGCCGCGAGAGCTACGCCAAGTACCAGCGCCTCGGTGCCTACGAGGAGGCCTACAAGCTGGTGCGCGACGGCCGCGTGCGCCACTTTGGCATCAGCTTCCACGACACCGCCGAGGTCCTGGACCAGATCCTGACCGAGCACCCCGAGGTCGAATGCGTGCAGTTGCAGCTCAACTACCTTGACTGGGACGACGCCTCGGTCCAGAGCCGCGCCTGCTACGAGGTCTGCCGCGCCCACGGCAAGCCGGTCATGGTCATGGAGCCCATCAAGGGCGGCACCCTGGCCACCCTGCCGCCGGCCGCGGCCGAGGCGCTGGCCCAGACCTGCCCGGACGCTCCGGCCAGCTACGCGCTGCGCTTTGCCGGCAGCCACGAGGACGTGGCGATGGTCCTGTCGGGCATGGGCACCACCGAGCAGATGGCGCAGAACATCAAGACCTTCTCGCCCCTCGAGCCGCTGTCGGAGGAGGAGCTGGCCGGGCTTGCGCGCGTGGTCGATGTCATGCACGGGCAGGACGTGGTTGCCTGCACAGCCTGCCGCTACTGCGTCGAGGGCTGCCCCAGGCGCATCGACATCCCGGCGCTGTTTGCCTGCCTCAACGCCAAGCGGGCCTACGGCGACCACGGCCAGGCCTTCTATTACAACAACGTCCACACCAAGGGCCGCGGCCGGGCGAGCGACTGCATCCGCTGCGGCAAGTGCGAGCGCACCTGTCCCCAGCACCTGCCCATTCGAGAGCTTCTGCAGGACGTCGCGGCGGAGTTCGAGGCCCCGGCCGAGTAGCTGGCGAGAAGGGCGGGGTGCGATTCTCGCCGATTCCCGTTGCCTTGGAGCGGGCTTCAGGCGACACAAAGGGGCTGTTCCCTCGGAGCATGCGGAAAGGAGCGCGCCATGCGCATCGCAGAGGTTTCAAAGCAGTTTGGCATCAGCGCGGACACCCTGCGCTACTACGAGCGCATTGGCCTGCTCTCGCACGTTCACCGCAACGAGAGCGGCATCCGCGACTACGGCGAGCAGGACCTCGCGCGCATACGCTTCGTCAAGTGCATGCGCGGCGCCAACGTCTCCATCGAGGCGCTCATCGAGTACATGGAGCTCTTCGAGGGCGGCGACGCCACCCTCAGGGCGCGCAAGGCCATCCTCGAGAAGGAGCGCGAGAAGGTCCGCGAGCGCATGGCCGAGATGCAGACGGGCCTTGACCGCCTTGACTACAAGATTGCCCGCTACGAGGACCTCATCGTCAAGGCCGAGCAGAAGATGGCCGGGGGGCCCGAATAGGGGCAGGGCTTTTTACCTGCAGTTTTTCTCTGCTTGTACCAACTTGTCACGCCCAGACACGCCCTCGCGGAAGCGGGGGCGCATTTGTGCCGCATGGGCGCCGCCCGCAGGCGCAAACGACGCCGTCTGCCGATTCCCCCGGAGGCTACGCCCCCTCCGAGCTGCCGTGTAAGCCAGCGGTCCGCTTGCGGAAAGAGAAGTGCAAGCGCCTTCGCTGATACGCTCCCTCCACCGCATCGGTCGGAAGAAAGGAGCACGAGATGGCACTGTACTGGCCCGAGGCGAGGTTTGCCCTCGACCTCATGGAGGGCGAGGTCCCGCAACGCTCGGAGAGCGAGTACCCGCCCGGCGTCTTGGTCCTCAGCGTGCGCGAGGAGCAGGTGGACGACCCCGAGTTTCTGGAGGAGGTGCGCGAGCTCATCATCAGGCGCACCGAGCGGTTTGCCCCCAGGCGCCCCGCCGCAAGACGTGACACCAGCGACGGCGAGAAGGGCGCGGACTCCGCAGGCACCAAAACGGAACACGGCATCCCCTCCATCAGCGAGCTCTTTGAGGGGCTCGTCTCGCAGGAGGAGAACCTCGACGAGGAGGGCCTTGGGGACTGCGATGACTGCCTTGGGCGGGCGCTCGAGATTGCCTACGGGCTTGCCTCGGGCAACGCGCCGCAGGTGCAGCTGGTCATCAACGGCTGCAGGGACGTCATCGTGAGACCCGGCGAGGTGACGTAGCACCCACGCCCACGGGCGACGCCGCGATGCCTTCGACTCGGCCGTCGCGGCGCCGCCGCCCTCTCGTTGCTTTCCCCTCATGACTCTGTTTTGTACCTTTTTGGAACTTTATAGGTCCTGTTGTGATACCTTATGGGAGACGCCATGTTCGAGGACTACCAGTTTGAGCGGGATCCGCAGAAGGCTGAGACCAACCTCAAGAAGCATGGCCTCTCCTTCGAGCGCGCCCGGACCATCTGGGATGACGAGAAGAGAATCTACTACCACCTCTGCGACCAGCCCGAGACCCGCTGGCCCGTCATCGCAAGGCTCGGGCCGCGCGTGTACATGTCGGCGGTCGTGACCTACCGAGAGGACCGAATCCGGCTCATCTCGGCAAGGCCCGCAAGCAAGAGGGAGATTGAGAGGTATCACCATGACTGAGGAGAAGCCCAGCATGGAGGAGCTTGAGCGCATGTTCGACGAGGGCGTCGACGTGGCCCAATACGCGGACTACAGCGACCGCCCCGGGCTGCGACAGCGCCGCGTGGGCGTTGACATGCCGCTTGCCATGATCGATCGGCTTGACGCACGCGCCTCCGCCGCAGGCGTTGCCCGCCAGGCGCTCATCAAGTCCTGGCTGGCAGAGCGCCTGGACCTCGAGGACCGCCTGGACGCACTGGCCCGCTTGGGCGTGCCACGTCCCACACCGTGCCCAGCGCCCAAGGACGGCGCGGCCGATGACCACGAGCCCAAGGACCAGGCAAAGAGCTAGTCGTCCAGGCCGCACCTCTCCCCTACGGCCTCACGTCAGCCGAGAAGTACCCGCGGCGCGGAAAGACCCGCGCGGCCGAGGGGAAGAGCGCCTCGCAGGTGGCCATGAAGTAGTCGTCCGTCATGGACGAGATAAAGTCCACCACGGTCTGGTCCGGGTCGTCCTCCCAGTCGTAGGTTCGGCCGTAGTAGGAGAGCCTGCGCTCGGTGGGGCGCACGTGCTGCGCGATGATGGCGCTCTTCTCGTCACCGGCGCGCAGGGCCGCCAGCTCGTGGTCGTAGAGGGCGTCAAAGAGGTCGGCCACCTCGCGGCCAAAGTCCCCGTCGACCTCGGTGGAGCCATAGATCTTCTGGTAGTTCTCCCGCTTGGCGCGTCGCAGCTCCGCAAAGCCCGCGGGGCTCATCTCGATGTGGTCCTTGCCGGCGCTGGACTCCACGACGTCTGCCACGAAAGCCTTGAGCGCCCAGGCGTTGTAGGCGCCGCCCAGCCCGTCGTCAAAGGCGTCCTCGGGCAGGAGGCCCGCGCGGACGGCGTCCTGGCGGTCCTTGCCCACGTAGGCAATGATGTCGCTCACGCGCACCACGCAGCCCTCGAGGGTCATGGGCCTCAGGTGGGCAATGGCCTGCTCGCCGCTGCGCCAGCAGGAGTCAACCACGCGGTCAAAGGTGTCGAACTCCGCCAGGCCGCTGGTCTCAAAGACCTGCTGCTCAAACTCGCCGTTGTGGCAGAGGGTGCCGTCCAGGACCTGCAGGGAGACGTTGCGCCCGCCAAGCACGTCGAGCACGCGCACGCTCTGGACGTTATGGAAGAACCACCTGTCGCACCTGCGGTTGAAGGCCTGGTTGAGGTAGCGCTCGCCGGCGTGGCCAAACGGCGTGTGGCCCAGGTCGTGGCCAAGGGCAATGGCCTCGATGAGGTCTAGGTTCAGACCAAGCGCGCGGCCGATGTCTCGCGCCACGCGGGCCACGAGCTGCACGTGAAGGCCGCGCCGGCAGAGGTCGTCGTCCGCACGGAAGGAGAACACCTGGGTCTTTCCGCCCAGGCGGTTGTATGCGGGGAGGTGGACGATCTTCTCGGCGTCGCGGACGAAGGCGGGGCGCATGGCGGTGTCCCTGTCGCGCTCGGCGGGGCTGCGGCGGATGGCCGCGACGTCACGGCATGCGTAGGCAGACAGCCCGCCCGTCGAGACCCGCTCACGCACGAGCTGCTCGACCTCGGCAGAGAGCGTCCCGGTAAGCTCCGGGGCAAGCGGGTTGGTTAGCGTGGCCATGGGCACGTCCGTCCTTTCCGTGTGCGCCCTCCGGGCGCCTTCGTGCCTGCTTCTACCCCAACGGGCAGCAGGCCATGCACGGTATAGCACAAGACGCGGACAACAACCACGCGGGGAGGTGCATCAGGATATGAACCACATGCCATCGGCGGGGGCACAGGAGAAGCCCGCCTTCTCCATGAGGGAGCGGGAGGCCTCGTTCTCCGGCCAGACCTCCGCCCAGGGAACCATGCCCTCGTCGAGCTGCTGGGCGACCTTTGCGGCCAGCAGCGCCTGGCCCCATCCGCGCCTGCGGCTGCCCTCGAAGACCTCCAGAAGCCCGATGGACCCCTCGGCATGCTCCCCCACAAAGGCGCAGAGGCGCCCGTCCTCAAAGCCGCCGAGCACGAGGCCGCCCTCGAGGGCGCGTGCGAGCTCGCCGGGCTCGAGGTACTCCGGATGGGCGTAGTGCTCCAGGATCTGGCCCTCGTAGGCAGCCGTGAGCACGCGAATGTCGCGCGAGGTCTCCGCCAGCGGCGCCGAGACGCCCCTGAACGAGTAGGACAGGCAACCCTCGCAGCCCTCGGCGCCAAGCTCGCGGGCAACGTCAGCGGCCGTGGTGCGGCTTCCCAGCAGGCAAGTCACGCGGGCGCCGCCGAGGCAGCGCACCGCCTGGCGCGCGAGCTTGCGGTTGGTCGCCCAGAGCATCTGCATACCGTCCGTGGCGCGCAGCAGCACGGAGCCGCGCTGCGCCAGCAGCACCTCGCCCACGCCCCGGCGCAGCGTCTCCACCAGCGGAAGGCCCTTCTCGCCAGAGCGGGAGAGCAGGCTGAGGGCGCGCTCGCGACGGAGCGGCTCGTCCTCGGTTCGGGCGGCAACGACAAACCCCAGGCGCTCGGCAAGCATTGCCTGGCCGGCGGCTCCCGGGTGGTCGGACCCGTCCGCCAGAAGGCGCGCGAGGTCGCCCGTGTCAAGAAGCGCGGAGCCGTCGACGACGCGCATGCTGCCGTGACGCGCAGCGCAGCGTCGGATGATGCCGTCGACCTCGGCAAAGCAGCTCCGCAGGTGGTTGGGGTAGGCCACCTCGGTGTGGGGCAGCGTGGTCATGACCCAGGTGGGGACCTCGGGCCAGGTGGCGGCCACCTCGTAGAGGTAGGTGCGCACCTCCTGCTCCACGCGGCCGGCCTGGCAGGGCTCAAAGCGGTAGTTGGCGCCAAACTCCACCACGATGTGCTCGGGCCGGACCGCCCCGGCCAGGCCCACCAAGGTGCCGGGCTGGAAGACCTGGCCTCCCACGCCCTGGTTGAGAAGGTCGAGGCCAAGCTGGGCGGCAAGCCGGCACGGCCAGGCAAGGCCCGGGTCGCACGTCACGTAGCCCTGGGCTATGGAGTCTCCCAGCACCAGGAGCTGGCCCCTCTCGGCCACCGGCTCGATGAAGGTGCCGTCCCCCATGACGGAGCGCACCTCGCATCCGCCAAGGCAGGGCAGCCATATGGTGACGCGGTGCGTGCTCGCCCCGCCCATGCCAGGCAGGCGCTGCACGCCGGGCTCGGGGGCCTCGGCCACGTCGACGCAGAAGCTAACGGGGCCGCCCTCGTCTGGAAGGGCCAGCGGGAGGTGGACGTCGTCGACGTCCGCCGAGAAGCCGTCGTAGGGCGCGGTGACGCCCGTGCCATAGCGCTCAACGTCGGCCACCATCGCCGCAGAGCCGCGTGGCATGGGGTCCATCTGCGCCTCTAGCCACACGTTGGAGGAGTCCGTCTCAAACTGCAGCGAGACGCCAGCCGTGGCGGCCGCGAGCTGGCGATACAGGCCCGGATGCCACGCGCGGCAGCTTCCCAGGGCCTTGAGCTGGCCTGCGGTGAAGCGCTGCGGCCTGGTCCAGCCGTTCTCGTCCGTGTCTGATCCCACGACGCCGTGGAGAAGCCCCTCGGCGGCGCAGCTGACCTTTGGGCCCATGGCCCCTCCTGCGTTTGGGTTGCGTTTGCTCAGCCTGCCTATTGTGCCACAGGCGGCAGGGCGCCCCGCGGCCCCTTCCCAGGCTCCACGCACTTCTCGCCGGCAGCCAGGCGGGCGAAAGTTGACAAAGGGACTGTCCCTTTGTCAACTTCGCTAGACGGGCCAGAGCTGCTCAAGGACGCGGAGGACGCCCTGCTCGCGGCAGGGGGCGCAGACCAGGTCCGCCGCGGCCCTCACGGCCTCGTCGGCGTTTCCCATGGCGTAGCCCGCCCCGGCCAGGCGCAGCATCTCCACGTCGTTGCCGGCGTCGCCAAAGGCCACGACTTCCTCGGGAGAGATCTTCCAGTGCTCCATGAGGACGCGGACGCCAGTTGCCTTGGAGACTCCCCGCTGCACCACGTCAAAGTAGCCCCAGCCGTCCTCGCAGCCGCTGTCCACCACGTCCATGGCGCCGCCCAGCGCCTCGCGCATGACGGCGATGGAGCGCGCGAGCTCGCCTTCCGGCACGCGGGACCAGAACATGAGCACGTCCTGCCTTGCCCGCGGGTCCGCGAGGGACTCGACCCAGCCCATGCCATGCGAGTACACGGTCATCTCCGCCACGAAGTCGGGGTCGGCACCTGGCTCCACCCACGCGCCGTCCGCGCAGACCGTGCAGAGGGGAATCTCCGGGTGGGCGGCGTGGGCCGCGAGCACGCGCTCCACGGCACAGTCCGGAGCCACGCTCACGCGCAGGCGCCTGCCCTCGGCCTCCACGTAGGCCCCGTTCGAGGTCGCCAGCGCCACGCGGGGCGCGAGCGGCCCAAAGACGTCCTTGACCTGAAAGCTCTGGTTGCTCGTGGCCACGGCAAAGCGGCAGCCGTCCGCCCTCATGCGCGCAAAGACCGCCGAGAAGCGCTCGCGGCTGAAGTCCTCGCCGCCCAGGTCCAGGAAGGTGCCGTCCTCGTCGGTCACCACGAGCCTGACCGGGGCGCCAGTCACCGGGTTTTGGGCCATTGGGTTTCTCGCCGTCCTTTCGACATGCCGTGAATGCGTGGCTAGCTTATACTCTACCGCCGGAAACCCACAGGTCGGAAAGGGCAACGGATGACCAAGTATTTACGATTCATGCGCCACGGGCAGACCGAGCTCAACGTGCGCAACTGCTGGCAGGGACACACCGACGCACCCCTCACGGAGCTGGGGCGGCGCCAGTCGGCCGAGTCCGGGCTCCACCTGCGCGAGTCGGACATCCAGCTCGACCACGTCTTCTGCTCTCCCCTGGGCCGGGCGAGAGAGACGCTCGAGATTGCGCTGCCCGGCATTGCCGAGCGAGGCTACGAGCTGGTGGACGGCCTCATGGAGATGAGCTTCGGCAGCCTTGACGGCACCGTCAACTCGGACAACGTGGTCGGCCCCTACCATGACTACTTCCTGCAGTTTGGCGGCGAGTCCGAGGAGCACGCCGAGAAGCGCATCTGCTCCACGCTGGAGGGGCTCATGCTGCGCGACGATGTCCGAAGCGCCCTGGTGGTCTCCCACGGCACCATGGGCCGCCTCTTCAAGAACCACTGGAAGGCGCTCTCGCAGGTGGAGGACATCCCGAACCTCTCAAACTGCTGCGTGGTCACCTACGCCTTCGACGAGCGCGAACGCACCTTCAGCTGCGTGGACATCTACCAGCCCAGCTGCGCCACCATGCCGCAGAACGTCCTCAACCACAAGGCCGGCAAGTAGGGCCACGGCTCAGCAGCCCGTCCCCATGGCGAGAAACGCGAGGGGCCGCCCGCGCCATCCGGCGCAAGGCGGCCCCTCGTGCTCTTCCCTGACCTTCCTTCGCTACTCGCCAGGAAGGATAGGCTCGTAGAAACAGGCGCCGTCGTCCAGGCGAAGGACGAGGACCTGACCAAACCCGGCACCGCCGGCGGCGCCGGCGTCAATGTCCCAACGGTCAGCCACGCCACCGGTTGCCCCGGAGGCGCCGACCTTGACCATCTGCGCCAGCCCGTCCGCGTTACGCGTGGGGCCGCAGGCTTCCCCGAGCATTCCCGTGAGGTAGGGCGTGGGCGTGTGCCCGGCAATGACGATGGGTCCCTCTCCCCGCTCGTTCACCAGGCCGGTGGGGCTGGTCCAGAAGTCGTCGCGAATCCATAGCAGGTCATCGGGCCTCTGTGCGGCCATGAGCCGCTCGATGGAGCCCTCGTCCCACGCTGCGGGAACCTCGACGCGCCAGGGGTCGATGCCGGCGTGCGTAAGGATGTAGTCGCGCTCCCCCACGCGCACCTGGGCCCAGCACGGGAGCCGTTCAACCCAGTCGACGACCATGGAGGCGTCCTCGTCGTCCAGCGCCTCCAGGGCGTCCGAGGTGGTGGAGCCGCCGTTCATGGCCCAGTCCATGGCGCACATGGACATCTCGACCTGATCGGCACCCCTCAGGGCGCGCAGCATGAGGTCCTCGTGATTGCCCTTGAGCACGCAGACGTTGGGAAGGGCGCGGGTGATGGCGATGACGCCCAGGGGGTCGGGCCCGCGGTCAATCATGTCGCCCAGGCAGAAGAAGCGGTCCTGCTCGGAGGGGCTGACGCGCTCAAGCGCGCGCTCGAGCGTGGCCCTGTGGCCATGCACGTCAGAGTAGACGTAGGTTGGCGTCGTAATCCCCTCCTCCGGTCTGGCAGGCTCCCCACCTGCGACGCATTGGCAAGAGCCTACCACCTGACACGCCCCGGGGGCCAACGCGTCGGGCAAACGGCACTTCCTTGCTACCTGGGCGTAACGTGACGCCCCGGCGTTACGCCCGAGCGGCCGCCTGCGCGCCTATCCCCTGCGGCCGCGGCGTCGATGGCGCTCGCGGCGGACGCGCCAGGCCGGGGCCGAGCCAATCTCCACCAGGCGGCCGGAGCGCAGGCCCTGGGCACGCAGTTCCTCCGCGCGGCGAATCTCTCGCACCAGCTCCCGCATGGTAGCGTCGAAGCGACCCTTCTTGAGGCGGCACTCCCAGATGGTGATAACCGTCCAGCCGCCGCTTACCAGCAGTACGTTGTCACGCGCATCGCGGGCACGGTTGCGGGCGAACTTTGCCTCCCAGAACTCCACGTTTGACTTGGGCATGGAGAGCCCGCAGTGCGGGCACCGGTGCCAGAAGCAGCCGTTGACGAAGATGGCCACGCGCCTTCCCGGAAAGCAGATGTCGGGCTTGCCGGGGGCCTTCTTCCAGTGCAGGCGGTACCCCGAGAGGCCGGCCTCGCGCAGCGCGGCGCGCACCTTGAGCTCGGGCTTGGTGTTCTTGCTCTTGTTGGCCTGCATCACGTGGCGCGTGGCCGCGGAGACGGGCTTGGGGGCAAGGGGCTCCCCCGTCAACAGGCGGCCTCCGCGGGCGCCACCGGGTTGCCCTCGAAGTTGAGGTCGCCCGTGAGCCCGCGCACGACGTCAACGTCTGCGCCAGAGATCACGATCTCGTCGATGAGCGGCAGGATGCGGGCCTGGGCGCCCTCGAAGAGCTCCCAGAAGTCCGTGTGCGAGACCTCGCCCGTAAAGGGGTTCTCCCAGGCAGCGTGCCCGCGGTTGTCGAAGTCGCTAGTATCCTGACGGCGCACGCGGTGGCTCATGGCGCGGTAGAGCGAGTAGCGGCCGCGCGTGAAGAGGCGCTCGACGCCGCCCAGCGCCAGGCGCTTGCCGCCGCCCGCGGAGTAGAAGAGGCGCTGCAGCAGCCTGAACTCGTGCACCGAGACCGAGAAGGCCTGCGGGTCCACGGGCTGCCCAAACACCCACAGGGCCACATAGAAGTAGAGCTTGTCCACGCAGGAGAGAACCTCGGGCGAGGCGACAAGGACCTCGCGGTACGGGCGCCACTCGGCCACGGTCTTGCCCGTGAGGCGGAAGAGGGCCATCTCGTCCCAGTCGCGCTCGATCTCCGCGTGGACCTTCTGCGCGTCGGAGGCGTCAAGGCCCGGCACGCCGGCGCGGGTGAGGCCGTTTTGCCAGTAGTACACAAAGGGGTGCATGGTGGAGTCCAGGGCCCAGTGGCTCGTGAAGCCGGCAACGTAGGCGCGGGCGATGCCGCGCTCGCGCCCCTCGAGCTGGTCTGCCGCCTCGCGCATGGCAACCAGCAGCGGCGCGGGAGAGGCGTCGTGCATGGTGTTGCCGAGCTTTGACCACTTGGCCATCAGCGGGTGCGCCACCAGGTAGAAGAGCGGGTCAGGCCCCTGGTTTCCCAGAAGGTACGCGTCCCTCTCGTCAACGGAGCGGAAGTTCATGAGGTCGGCGACGTCGTCCGCGACGGCGCGGCCAAAGAGGTCATGAGTGACGATGGCTGGCATGGGTGGCCTTTCTCGCGTTTTCCTGCCCCCGATTATGTACCAATGGCGCAGCGCCGGCATGCGGCGAGAAGCGCGGGCAGAAGCCCCCACACGCCGACCACGACGTTTTACGCAACCCTTACCGCAGCGCAGCGCGTCCCCGCCATGGCGTGCGGTAACGTTTGCTCATCAGTGGCTCTGCGGCACGCGGCACGATGTTGTTGTAATGTTGACACGTCAATATCGCCGCGCGACCAAGCGCAGTGACAACAGGAGGAGGCCCCATGGCCAAGCAGAAGATGACCCGCGCCGAGAAGAGCTGGATCATGTACGACGTGGGCAACTCGGCCCTGGTGCTTCTCGCCACCAGCGTCATCCCCATCTACTTCAGCTCACTGGCGCCCGACGGCGGCGTGGTGGTTGCCTGGAGCTACGCCGAGACCGTGGCCTCCCTCATCATCGCGCTGCTCATGCCCATCCTGGGCTCCATCGCCGACATGAAGGGCATGAAGAAGAAGTTCATCGTTGGCTGCGTCGGCACGGGCGTGGTGGCCACGGTGGCGCTGGGCATACCCACGAGCGCCATGGCCTTCCTCGTCATCTACGTCATCAGCTCGGTGGCGCTCAACTCGTCCATGGTGTTCTACGACGCGCTGCTGGTGGACGCCACCACAGACGACCGCATGGACGAGATCTCCAGCCAGGGCTACGCCTGGGGCTACATCGGCAGCTGCGTGCCGTTCATCGCGTGCCTGCTCGTGGTGCTCAACTACGACGTGCTGGGCATAGGCCTTCAGACCGCCATGCAGATTGCCTTCGTGATTACCGCCGCCTGGTGGCTGGCCTTCACCATCCCCATGCTCAGGGACGTGCAGCAGAAGCACTTCAAGCCGCGCGAGGAGCACGCCGTGAGCCGTGCCATCAAGGGCATAGGCGGCACCCTCAAGGAGATGTGGACCAATCGAGCCATCAAGTTCTACATGATTGCCTACTTCTTCTACATCGACGGCGTCCACACCATCATCAAGCTCTCCACCAGCTACGGAACGGACCTCGGCATCAGCTCCACGCAGCTCGTGCTCGCCCTTCTGGTGACGCAGTTCGTGGCCTTCCCGTCCGCCATCATCTACGGCCGCCTGTCCAGCAAGTACGGCACCCGCAGGATGCTGCTCATCGCCATCGCCGCCTACTTTGGCATCACCCTGTTCGCCGCGCTCTTCCTGCGCACGGCCACGGAGTTCTGGGTCCTGGCCATCCTGGTCGGCATGTTCCAGGGCGGCATCCAGGCGCTCTCCCGCTCCGAGTTTGGCAAGCTCTGCCCCAAGAAGCGCGCCAACGAGTACTTTGGCTTCTTCGACATCTTTGGCAAGTACGCCGCCATCCTGGGCACCTTCCTGGTGGGCACCTTCACCGCCCTCACCGGCAACTCCAGCCTGGGCGTCATGAGCATCGCCGTGCTGTTTGTCATCGGCTTCGTCATGATGCTCAAGGTCCCCGCCCGCGAGGAGGCGGCGGAGTAGGGCCCAAGACAGAGCGGATTTCTCGCCTGCAGACGCAAGAACGGCCCCCGGAGCTGAAATGCACCCCATTTCTCGTGTCCAAGAAATGGGAGGCAGTTCAAGCCAGCGCCGGGGGTCGTTCTTTGTGGGTGGCAAAAGGCCGACCATGCCCATCCGTCGCGTCCGGCGACAAAAGCCCTGTTGGGCATTGCCCGTCGGAACGGTTGGGCATGGTCGGCCTCGGCGTATAGGCCCTCTTACGCGCAGAGCTCGTCGGCCAGGGCGGCAATCTGGGTGCGGGAGGCGTCGTCTAGGGCGCCGCGGACGGTGACCACCTGCTCGGCCACGCTCACGTCCTTCATCTCCTCCAGCTGCGCGCGCATGACCTTGGCAGCGGTGGGCGCCCAGGTGCCGGACTCCACGAGGGCCACCGTGCGGTTCTGGTAGGCGTGCTCGGCCAGTGTGCGGATGAAGGTGCCCATGCACGGGAAGACGCCGCCGTTGTAGGTCACGCTCGCCAGGACAAGGCGGTCGTAGCGGAAGGCGTCCTCCACGGCCTCGGCCATGTCGTCGCGGGCCAGGTCAAAGACGGAGACCTTCTGGCCGCGGGCCTCAAGGGCGCCCGCCAGCTCGAGGGCAGCCTGCCTGGTGTTTCCGTAGACGGAGGCGTAGGCCACAGTGACGCCCTTGTCCTCCGGCTCGTAGCTGGACCAGGTGTTGTAGAGGTTCAGGTAGTAGCCGAGGTTCTGGTCGAGCACGGGGCCGTGGAGCGGGCAGATGCGCGCGATGTCCAGGCCCGCGGCCTTCTTGAGCACGGTCTGCACGTTGCGGCCGAACTTGCCCACGATGCCAAAGTAGTAGCGCCTGGCCTCGCACGCCCACCCCTCGGGGTCCTCCACGTCAAGCGCCCCGAACTTGCCAAACCCGTCAGCCGAGAAGAGCGTCTTGGTGGTGGACTCGTACGAGAAGAGCACCTCGGGCCAGTGGACGTTGGCGGCGCCCACGAAGGTGAGCGCGTGGCCGCCCAGGTCAAGCTCGAAGCCCTCCTTGGCAATCACGCGGCGGTCGGCGAAGTCGGTGCCAAAGTAGGCCTTCATCATCTTGAACGCCGGCGCGGAGGCCACCACCTGCGCGGCGGGATAGCGCTCCATGAAGGCGGCGATGCCTGCGGAGTGATCAGGCTCCATGTGGTGAACCACCAGGTAGTCGGGCGTACGACCGGCAAGCGCGGCGTCGAGGTTGCCCAGCCACTCCCCCACAAAGTGGCCGTCGACGGTGTCCATGACGGCAACCTTCTGGCCCACAACGACGTAGGAGTTGTACGACATGCCGTTCTGGCGGACGTCGTACTGTCCCTCGAAGAGGTCTATGTCGTGGTCGTTCACGCCTACGTAGGCAATGCCCTCGGTGATCTGCATTCAAATGCCCCCATATGGTCGGTTTGCACAGAGCGGAACCCATTCTAGAGCACGATCCCGACGCGCCGGTCGGGCACGTCGGGATCGCGACGGACGTTGGCTGCGGAGTGCCCTGAGGAAGTTGACAAAGGGACTGTCCCTTTGTCAACTCTCACGCCTAGTGCTTGGAAAGAAGCGCCTCCAGGCGGTCCATTCCCTCGTCAACCTGCTCGTCGGTGATGCAGAGGGGCGGCAGGAAGCGCAGGATGGAGTCGCCGATGTGGTTGAGGACGAGCCCCTCGGCCAGCCCCTCGTCGACCAGCGCCGTGGCCACGGGGACGTCCAGCTGGGCGCCGCGCATGAGGCCGCGACCGCGGACCTCGGTCACGTGCGGCATGGCCTCGAGGCGGTGGCGCAGGTGCTTGCCGGTGGCAATGACGTGCTCGCCCATGTCCTCCTCGACCAGCGCACAGACCGTGGCGCGGCAGGCGGCCATGGCAAGGGCGCTGCCACCGAAGGTGGAGCCGTGGTCGCCGGGGCGCATGAGGTCGGCCACCTCGGCGCGGGCGGCGACGGCGCCCATGGGGAAGCCGTCGGCGATGCCCTTGGCCATGCTCACGACGTCCGGCTCGATGCCAGCGCGCTGGAAGCTGAATGGGGCGCCACAGCGGAAGAAGCCGGTCTGGACCTCGTCGATGACGAGCAGGATGCCCTTCTCGTGGCAGAGGTCGGAGACGGCGCGCAGGTAGTCGTAGGTGGCCGGCCAGACGCCGCCCTCGCCCTGGACGCACTCGAGCATGACGGCGCAGACGGGGCCGCAGCTGGGAGCGGGGTTCTCCACGGCCTCGCGCAGCGCGTCGATGTCGTTGAGGTCAACGGAGGCAAAGCCCGCCGGCAGCGGCTGGAAGCTCTTGTGGAAGACGTCCTGGCCGGTGGCGGCGAGCGTGGCCAGCGTGCGGCCGTGGAAGCTCTTGTGGGCGCTCACGATACCCGCGGCGCCGCCGAGCTTGACCTCGCCCCAGCGGCGGGCGACCTTGATGGCGCCCTCGTTTGCCTCGGCGCCGGAGTTACCAAAGAACATGCGCCAGGTGGTGCCGGTGGAGCCCTCGACGTGGCCGGACTCGTCAGTCACCGCGGAGAGCAGACCGGAGATGGCCTGCGCCGCCTCGTTGCGGTTCTCGATGTAGAAGTAGTTGCCCACCTGCCAGAGCCTCTCGGCCTGGTCGCGCACGGCGGCCACGACGGCCGGATGGCAGTGGCCCAGGCTGGCGCAGCCAATGCCGCCAAGGAAGTCCAGGTAGTCCTTGCCGGTGGAGTCAGTGAGCACGGCGCCCTTTGCAGAGACGAGCTCCACGGGCAGGCGGCCGTAGGTGTGCATGAGGTAGGTCTCGTCGGCAGAGACGACGTCGGCGGGAACGGTGGCAAAGTCGAGCATGGTGTCCTCTTTCTTGATGGAACGCGCAGCCGGGCGAGAACTGCGCGGGGCCGTGAGCCCTGGCCCCGCGAGCGTCCTAGTCCTGGGTGAACATGGTGCCGCAGCCGGCGTCGGTGAAGATCTCCAGCAGCAGCGAGTGCGGGTAGGTGCCGTTCAGGATGACGACCTCGGAGACGCCGGCGTCAAGCGCCTCGGCGACGGAGCGGATCTTGGGGATCATGCCGCCATCCAAGGTGCCGGACTCCAGGAGCTCGTGGGTCTCGGTGCGGGTGAGCTGGGCCACGAGGCTGTCCTCGTCGGAGAAGTCGCGGAAGAGGCCGTCCACGTCGGTGAGGTAGATGAGCTTGTCGGCGCCCATGGCCTCGGCGATTTTGTCGGCGGCCACGTCGGCATTGATGTTGTAGAAGCCGTCCGGGCCGCAGCCCACCGTGGCGACCACGGGAATGTAGCCGTCGTCCAGGATGGTGTTGATGAGGCTGGCGTCCACCTCGCGGATGCGGCCGACGCGGCCCAGGTCGGGGTCGACGGGCTCGGCCTTCAGGGTCTTGCCGTCCGCGCCGGAGATGCCCACCGCGTTGTGGCCGTACTCGTTCAGGGCCCAGACCAGCTGCTGGTTGACGTGGCCCACCAGCACCTCCTGGACGGCCTCCATGGTTTCGTCGTCGGTGACGCGCAGACCGTCCTTGAACTTCACGGGCACGTCCAGGCGCTTGAGCATGGCGTTGATGGCCTTGCCGCCACCGTGCACGAGCACGATGCGCACGCCCATGAGCTTGAGCATCTCGATGTCGGCCACCACCTGGCGGCAGAGCTCCGGGTCCTCCATGGCAGAGCCGCCGTACTTGATGACGAAGGTCTTGCCGCTCATCTTGTTGATCCAGGGCAGGGCCTCGCAGAGCAGCTCGGCCTTGCCAGCCGCGCGGTCGCGCTCCATGCGGTCACGCTTCTTCATGTGCTTCTCCAAACAGACTCGGACGGCAACGTGGCAGTGAGAAAAAGGGCTGTCCCTTTTTCTCCCGTTGTCAGCTACGTGCGGTAGTCGCCGTTGATGGTGACGTAGTCGTGCGTGAGGTCGCAGGTCCAGACGCGCGTGTGGGCGTCTCCGGAGTGCAGGTCGGCGGTGATGCCGATCTCGGGCGCCTCAAAGCGGCGCAGCATGTCGTCCTCGTCCATGGGGACGGTGAGGCCGGCGCGGCACACGGGCACGCCCATGAAGTCGATGTCAACCGCGCGCTGGTCAAAGGGCACGCCGCACTTGCCAGCAGCCGCGACCACGCGCCCCCAGTTGGCGTCATGGCCAAAGATGGCGGTCTTAACCAGCAGCGAGTTGGCAATCGCGCGGGCGACGGCGTCTGCGTCGGCGTCGTTGGCGGCGCCCAGCACGTTGACGGTCACGAGCTTGGTCGAGCCCTCGCCATCGGCCGCGATCTTGCGGGCGAGCTCGCCGCAGACGGCCTTGATGGCGGCGGCGATGGCCGGGAAGGCCACGGAGCCAACGCCCACGCTCTCCCCCGCCGGCGCGGCCTTGCCAGTGGCCAGCAGGATGGCGGTGTCGTTGGTGGAGGTGTCGGAGTCCACGGTGACCTTGTTGAAGGTCTGCTTCACGGCGGCGAGAAGCGCCTCGTGCGCGGCCTCGCTGGTGAGGGGCGCGTCCGTGGACATGACGCAGAGCATGGTGGCCATGTTGGGCTGGATCATGCCGGAGCCCTTGACGAAGCCGCCCACGTGGACCTCGTACGCGGAGCCGTCTGCCGCGGGCAGCTTGCCCACGAAGGACGCCTCCTTTGCCACGGTATCGGTGGTCATGACGGCGCAGGCGGCGTCGTGGGCCGCCTCGGGCGTGGCGGCAAGGGCCTCGGCCGCGGCGGGCACGCCCGTCTCAAACGGGCCGAAGCTCAGCTCCTGGCCGATGACGCCCGTGGAGGCAACCAGCACGTCAGCGGGCTTGCAGCCCAGCGTGGCGGCGACGAGGTCTGCCGTCCGGCGCGCGGTGGCAAGGCCCGGCTCGCCGGTGGCGGCGTTGGCGTTTCCGGAGTTGAGGATGACCGCGCGGGCACGGCCGTCGGCCACGTGCTCGCGGGAGACGATGACCGGAGCCGCGCAGAAGCGGTTGGTGGTGAAGGTGCCGGCAGCCACGCAGGTCTGGTCCGCAACGACAAGGGCCATGTCACGACGGTTGGGGTCGCGGCGGAAGCCGGCGTGCAGACCCGCCGCAGAGACGCCCGCGGCAGCGCAGACACCACCCTCACAGGGGGCAAAGCCAAAGGCCTCGGGCGCGTCCGGGGCGATCGGAAGCTCTATGGGCTCAAAGTCGCTCATGTGATGTCCTATCTTCTAAGCCGAGAAGCCCGCATGCGCGGTGGCGGTGCCGCCAGGGCGGCGCGGGGGCTTCTCGCCTGCTAGACCAGGGGGGCCGGCATATCGATGCCGGCAAGCTCGGGCAGGCCGAGCACGATGTTTGCGTTCTGGACGGCCTGGGCGGCAGCGCCCTTGCCCAGGTTGTCGATGGCACAGGAGGCAATGATGGTGCGTCGGCGTCGGGCGTCCAGGGCCACGCCCACCTGGGCGCGGGCGGTGCCAAAGACGGAGCTCGTGGAGGGCATGGAACCTGCGGGCAGGACCGTGACCAGCGGCTCGTTGGCAAAGCGGGCCTCATAGGCGGTCTGGACGTCCTCGGCGGTGACGCCGTCTGCGGCCTCAAGGTAGACGGTGGAGAGAAGCCCGCGGGTGAGCGGGGCCAGGTGCGGGGTGAAGACCACGTTCATCTGGCGGCCGGCGACCTCGGAGAGGGTCTGCTCGATCTCGGGCGTGTGGCGGTGCTTGGCCACGCCGTAGGCCTCCACGGACTCGTTGGCGTGGCAGTAGTGGGTGCGCGCGTTGGCGCCGCGGCCGGCGCCGGAGACGCCAGAAATGGCGTCGGCGATGACCAGGTCGCCGCCGGCCAGGCCCGCGGAGAGGGCGGGCGTGGCGGCAAGGGCCGTGGCCGTGGGGTAGCAGCCCGGCACAGAGACCAGAACGGCCTGGCCGGCGGCGCGGCACTCGGCCAGCGCAAGGATGCCCTCGCGGTTGAGCTCGGGCAGGCCGTAGACGGTCTGGGAGAGGAGCTCTGGGCTGGTGTGGGGCGTGTTGTACCACTGCTCGTAGACCTGCGGGTCGTGTAGGCGGTAGTCAGCGGAGAGGTCGAGCACGGTGACGCCGCGCCTCAGGAGCTCGGGCGTCAGGGCCAGCGAGGCCGTGTGCGGCACCGCCAGGAAGGCCACGTCGGCCGCCTGGGCAATGGCGTCCGGCTCGGGCAGGGAGAGCTCGAGGTCGCAGGCACCCGCAAAGGAGGGGTAGACGGCGTCCAGGCGCGTGCCGGCCTCCTTGCGGTCGGTGACCATGGCAAGCTCCATGTTGGGGTGGCCAAGCACCAGGCGGCAGACCTCGATGCCCGCAAATCCCGTGGCGCCGACGACGCAGACCCTTATACGCTCCATTTGAATATCTCCCTCATTTTATTGCATAATTATGAGTGCTTATGCAATTCGACTGCAATTTTATGCGGTAAAGATACGCTTGGGGCATTGTGCGGTCAACAAGTGCGCCCGCACCGACACGCGCACGAAACGTTTGGGCCGATGACGAGAAGTTCGCGCGAGGCGCGGCCGGATGGACCAACCAAGCCGACTGGGCCGCTACATGAGGACGATGCCCTCGCAGACGTCGTCGACGGCGTCCTTGCCCAGGTAGTAGTCGACAATCTCGAGCGCAAAGTACGTGGCCGTGGCCATGCCCTGGCTCGTGATGACGTTGCCGTCGCGCACTGCGCGCTCGCCCGGCAGCACCTCGGCGCCATGCTCGGCGCAGACGTCCTGGAAGCCCGGGTTGGCCGTGGCACGGCGCCCGCGCAGGATGCCCAGCTCGGCCAGGATGGACGGAGAGGCGCAGATGGCCGCCACGCCGCGCCCGGCCTCGGCAAACCTCACCAGGGCATTGCAGAGCGGCGCGCAGTCACGCAGGTTGGGCATGCCGGGGATGCCGCCGGGCAGCACCAGCATGTCGTACTCGTCGAAGTCAAAGCCCTCGTCGGCGATGCTGCGGTTGCAGACCACCGTCACCTCGCGCGAGGAGGTCACGTTCAACTCGCCCGTGATGGAGACCATGTCGCAGGGGATGCCCGCGCGGAAGAGGATGTCAACCACCGAGATGGCCTCCACCTCCTCAAAGCCCTCAGCAAAGAACACGGCCACGCGCTTGTCTGTCTTCTGCCTGAACATGAGACCTCCCGGGTCAGTCAGCCGCGGCCCCGCGCCGCGCGCACATAAGCAAAAAGCCCTGCCGGCAAATGCCGACAGGGCAAAGGATACCCGCTTTGGGCTGGGAGGGAGCTAGTCCTCCTCGATGCCGGCGTTGATGGCGTCGGCGATGGCCTTGCGATCGTCGGTGCTACGGACGAGGTTCTTGAACTCCTCGCGCATGAGCAGGACGGCGGTCTTGGAGAGGAGCTTGATGTGGGTGGTGCCGGCCTCTCCGTCGGGGACGAGCAGCGAGATGGCGACGTCGACGGGCTTGTCGTCAAAGGACGGCCACTCCAGGGCGCGGTTGTTCTTCACGACGATGACGGCGGCGCGCTTGATGGCGTCGGTCTTGGCGTGCGGCACGGCAAAGCCATCGGTCATGCCCGTCTCGCCCATGTCCTCGCGGGCCAGGAAGGCCTCGTAGACGGCATCGGCGTCATCGGTGATGCCAAGCTCGGCAGCACGGTCGGCGATGAAGCGAAGGACGGCCTCGCGGCTCTCGGCGTCCTGGTTGACGAAGACGTTGTCTTCCTTGACGAAATCGCTCACTGCGGTCTCCTTGTCTGCGTGTCAGGCCGTGCCCCCTCGGCCGGCCACCAACACTCCAATGATATCCAAAACGGGACCTCTCAACCAAGGCAAGAAGCACAGGCGAGAAGGACGTCCCATAGGAAGGGGCGGGGCCGCGAAGGCACGGCCTCGCCCCCAAGGCGCTAGCTCAGACTAGCGGGCGTTCTTGAGGATGTTCTCGATGTCCTCGACGTGGAGCTCCATGAAGGCACCGGCGTGGTCGCCGCCACGGGCGTCGACGGCACCCTGGGCCATCTCGTGGATCTGCTCGTCGGTGGGATCGATGCCCAGCTCGTGGAGGCTGGTGGGCAGGTTGATGGAGTGGCACCACTCGTCCCAGGCGTCAATGCCGCGAAGGCCGGTCTCCTTGGCGTCGTGGAAGTTGTTCTGGACGCCCCAGACGTTGACGGCAAACTGGGCGAAGCGCTCGGGGTCGACGTCGATGACGTACTTGGCCCAGGAGGACCAGATGGCGGTCAGGCCAGCGCCGTGGGCGACGTCAAACATGGCGCCAATCTCGTGCTCGATGGCGTGGCAGGCAAAGTCGCCGACGCGGCCGAGGCCGGTCAGGCCATCGTGGGACTTGGCGCCGGCCAGCAGCAGGTTGGCGCGGGCGGGGTAGGACTTGGGGTTGGCCAGGGCCTCCGGGACGAAGGTCTTGACGGTGCGCATGAGGCCCTCGGCGAGCTCGTCGGAGAGCTCGACGTGCTGCTCGGTGGTGAAGTAGCGCTCCATGGTGTGCATCATGATGTCGGCGCCGGGGGCAGCGGTCTGGAAGGGCGGCAGGGAGTAGGTGAGCTCCGGGTTCATGATGGCAAAGAGAGGACGGGCGCACTCGTGGTTGTAGGAGCGCTTGAGCATCTTCTCGCCCATGGTGTCGATGTTGATGACCGTGGAGTTGGAGGTCTCGGAGCCGGTGCCGGCCAGGGTGGAGATGGCGCCGATCTTGGCGATCTTGGTGGTGCTCACCTTGCCGAGGAAGAGGTCCTCGAGGTCAAAGTCGTTGGCGAGGCCGTAGGCGATGGCCTTGGAGGAGTCGATGGCAGAGCCGCCGCCGATGGCGAGGATGAAGTCCACGCCCTCCTTCTTGCAGAGCTCGACGCCCTGCTTGACCAGGGAGAGGCGCGGGTTGGGCACGACGCCGTCCATCTCGACGTACTCGATACCCTCGGCCGCCAGGCCCTCCTCGACGCGGGCGAGAAGGCCGGTGTCGCGGACGTAGTCGCCGCCCCAGTGGATGAGGGCCTTGTGACCGCCGAACTCCTTGATCAGACGGCCGGCCTCCTTCTCGGTCTCCTTGCCAAACACGATCTTGGTCGGAACGAGATACTCAAAGTTAACCATGCTAAGCAAATCCCTTCTTTGCTCTAAATTAGGCTTTTAGCAACTGGCCCCCGTGATGCGTGGCGGCCGTGCGGTTGCAAGGATAACCCCACAGGGCCGGCCTGCCGGCTCTTCTCGCCGCAAGTTCCGCAGCCGCGCTTTGTGCGGCGAGGACTGTTCGCAGCGGAGAGAAGAGCCGGAGGCCGGCCGGCGAGGCCTTACTCCTTGGTGAAGTACATGCTGATGCCCTGGCCGCCACCGATGCACATGGAGACCATTGCGTCCTGCTTCTCCGGGTGACGCTGGGCGAGCTCGTAGGCGCACTTGATGGCGAGGATGGTGCCGGTGGCGCCGATGGGGTGGCCGATGGAGATGCCGCCGCCGTAGATGTTGACCTTCTCGGGGTCAAGGCCAAGGTCGCGGGAGACCGCGAAGGCCTGGGAGGCAAAGGCCTCGTTAATCTCGAAGAAGTCGATGTCGGTGAGGTCGATGTCGAGCTTCTCGGCAAGCTTCTTGGAGGAGAAGTACGGGCTGTAGCCCATGAGGGAGGCCTCGTAACCGGCAACGGCGAAGTCGCGGATGCAGACCATCGGGGTGCATCCGAGCTCCTCGGCCTTGGCGCGGGTCATGATGACCACGGCGGCCGCGGCGTCGTTCAGGGAGGAGGAGTTGGCGGCGGTGACGGTGCCGGTGCCGTCCGTCACGAAGCACGGCTTCAGGCGGGCGAGGCTCTCGGCGGTCACGCCCTCGCGGGGGTTCTCGTCGGTGTCAAAGACGGTGACGGCACCCTTGCGGCCGTGAATCTCGACGGGGACGATCTCGTCCTTGTAGACGCCCTCGGCAATGGCCTTGCAGGCGCGCTGCTGGGACTGGGCGGCAAAGGCATCCTGCTCCTCGCGGGAGACGTTGAACTTCTTGGCCACGTTCTCGGCGGTGATGCCGTTGTGGGAGTGGTCGAGCGGCCAGGTCAGGATGTCAATGACACCGTCCTCGAACTGCTTGTGGCCCATGCGGGCGCCCCAGCGGGCGCTGGGCACGTAGTAGGGCAGCTGGGAGAGGGACTCGGCACCACCGGCGACGACGACCTCGGACTGGCCGCACTTGATCTCCATGATGCCGTCGGCGATGGACTGCAGGCCGCTTCCGCACTGGCGGTTGACGGAGTAGGCGCAGGTCTCGTTGGGAAGGCCGGCCTTCAGGCTGATGGCGCGGGCAACAAAGCCGTTCTCGCCCCAGGAGCCAACCTGGCCGATGATGCACTCGTCGACGACGGCGGGGTCGATGCCGGCGCGCTTGACGGCCTCGGCGACCACGATGGAGCCCATGTCGATGGCAGACAGCGTCTTCAGGCTGCCGCCGAACTTGCCCACGGCGGTGCGGGCGCCGGAGACGATGACGATGTCCTCGGGCTTGTTCTCGAACTTGCGGTTGCTCATGTTCACTCCCTCTTCTGGGGCCGGCGGGCACCTGTCCGCCGGCCCGGCTGGTGACTGTTGGAACGCTTGGACGCAGGCGAGAAGCCCGCGCCCGGATTGAGCCTTGGCTACTCGGAGTAGTCGTAGAAGCCCTTGCCCGTCTTGCGGCCAAGGTTGCCGGCGTCGATGAGCTCCTTGAACACGGGAGCCGGACGGTAGAGCTCGTCGTGGTCAAAGCCCTCGTAGAGGTTCATGAGGGAGGCGTAGACCACGTCGATGCCGGCGAAGTCCATGAGCTCGCAGGGGCCCATGGGGTGGTTGCAGGCCAGCTTCATGGCCGTGTCGACGTCCTTGGCGGAGACGCCCTCGGAGACGAGCCAGGCGCCCATGTTCTCGTACGGGTTGATGACGCGGTTGACGATGAAGCCCGGGGTGTTGGGGGCGTCGACGGAGGTCTTGCCGATGGCGTCGGCAAACTCGTGGGTCTTGGCGAAGGCCTCGTCGGAGGTCTTCTCGCCGCGGATGATCTCGACGAGCTTCATGACCGGGGCGGGATAGAAGAAGTGGAGGCCCAGGACGGACTCGGGGCGCTTGGTGGAGGCGGCGATCTCGTCGATGGAGATGCCGGAGGTGTTGGTCAGAAGGACGGCGTCCTCGTCGGCGAACTCGTCCATCTTCTGGAACGTGGACTGCTTGAAGTCCAGACGCTCGGGAACGGCCTCGATGATGAACTTGGCGCCGGCCAGCTCGGCGTAGTCGGTACTGTAGGTGAGGCGGTCGAGGATGGCCTGACGGTCCTCGGCGCTCATCTTGTTCTTGTCGACCTTCTTCTGGAGGAGCTTGGCGACAAGGGCCTGGGCCTTGTCGAGCGGGGCCTGGGCGATGTCGATGTTGACCACGGTGAAGCCGGCCTGAGCGCAGGCCTGGGCGATGCCGCCACCCATAAGACCGCTGCCGATAACCGCAACCTTGACGTTGTCCATGTCAGTTCCTTTCTTCGGAGCTCTTGCCTTTGCTTGGTGCTTTGGTACAGGTGAAGCTATGTGGTGCAACCCAGACGCCGAGGCTTCTTGTCGGGCCCGGGCTAATCTACGCGGGTTGACAAAGGGACTGTCCCTTTGTCAACTACTTGGCCTCGAAGCCGGCGAGAAGACCGGAGGGCCCGTCCTGGATGAAGAGGGACGCGTCCATCTCCTTGAGGTCCGGGGAGATGATGGGCGCGAAGTCCATCATGTCCAGAACCTGGGTCTGAAGGTCCACGCCCGGAGCGATCTCGACGAGCATGACGCCCTCTGGGACGAGCTCGAAGACGGCGCGCTCGGTGACCACGACGACGCGCTGGCCCTTCTTGCGGGCCGCGGGGCCGTTGAAGGAGAGCTGGCCCACGTGGGAGACCATCTTCTTGATGGCGCCCTCTTGCAGGATGGTGAGCTTGCCGTCCTCGAAGGAATACTTGGCACCCTTTGCGGTGAAGGTGCCCAGGAAGACGACGGTCTTGGCGTTCTGCGTGATGTCCACAAAGCCGCCGGCGCCAGCGCAGCGCGGACCCATCTTGGTGGAGTTGACGTTGCCGTCGCCGTCGAGCTCGCCCATGCCCATGTAGGTCACGTCGACGCCGGCGCCATCGTAGTAGTCAAACTGCTCGGGGTGGCTGACCATGGCGAGCAGGTTCTGGCCGATGCCGAAGTCGGTGCCGCCCAGCTGGACGCCGCCGTAGATGCCGCTCTCCACGGTGATCATGACCTTGTCGGAGAGGCTCTCCTCGGCGCAGACGCGGCCCACCATGTCGTTGGGGATGCCGGTGCCAAGGTTGACCACGCAGCCCGGGTAGAGCTCCTCGCAGCCGCGACGGGCGATGAACTTGCGCTCGTTGAAGGGAGCGGGCTCCACGGCAGACTGCGGGACGCGCAGCTTGCCCACGTAGGAGGGGTCAAAGTAGATGGAGGACGTCATGCGGTGGTCCTCCTCCGGGTTGGGACAGACCACGACCTCGTCGATGAAGACGCCCGGGACGGTGACGTCCTTGGGGTTGATGGTGCCGGTCTCGGCGACCTCGCGGACCTGGGCCACGACCTTGCCGCCGTAGCGCTTGGTGGCCAGGACGGCGTTGAAGACCTCGAGCTTCATGGCCTCGTCGGTGGTGGTGAGGTTGCCCATCTCGTCGCAGACGGTGCCGCGGATGAGGCAGACGTCGATGGGGACCTCGTGATAGAACATGTACTCCTCGCCGTGGATCTCGATGACCTCGGAGATGTCGGGCAGGGGCTTGGTGCGGTCGTTCATCTTGCCGCCCTCGACGCGCGGGTCGATGAAGGTCCCCAGGCCGACCTTGCTCATCTTGCCCGGCAGGCCGCAGGCCATGGAGCGGTAGAGCTGGGCGATCTGACCCTGGGGCAGGCAGTAGGCCTCCACCTGGTTGTTGGCGATCATGTCCATCCAGCGCGGCTGGAGGCCCCAGTGAGAGCCGATGATGCGGGTGACCAGTCCCTCGTGGGCAAGGTGCTGGATACCGCGGGCGCGGTCGGACTGGCCGCAGGAGTGCAGCAGGGTGAGGTTGCAGGGGTGGCCGGTCTCGAGGAAGCTCTTCTCGATGGCCTTGAGGTTGGACTCGGAGGCGGAGACGAGCGTCATGCCGATGGTGCAGATGGTGGAGCCGTCCTTGATGCCGGCGGCCACCTGCTCGGGGGTGACGAAGTTTGCCTGAAGGGTCTTGGATGCCATTCTCGGATTTCCTTCCTAGCTCTTAGCTCTCATGGTCGAGGGTTGCCAGTACGGCGTCACGGACGGCGGCGCGGTTGGGCTTGTCTCCCCTGGTCTGGGGGATCTTGTCCACAAAGACGTAGTGGACGGGAATCTTGAAGTGGGCGATGCGGCCCGCCAGGGTCTCGGAGATCTGCGGACCGGTGATGTCGGAGCCAGGTTCGCGAACGATGGCGGCCACGGGCACCTCGCCGTAGAGCTCGTCGGGGATGCCGGCGACACAGCTCTCGCTGACGCCGGGGACCTCGCAGAGGACCTCCTCCAGCGCAGAGCACCAGACCTTCTCGCCACCGCGGTTGATCATGTCCTTCAGGCGGTCGACCACCCAGACCATGCCCTCTTCGTTGGCGTAAGCGACGTCGCCGGTGTGGAGCCAGCCGTCGGGCTCGATCTCTCCGTTGTCGTGGCGGAAGTAGCCGGCGGTCACGCAGGCGCCGCGCAGCAGCAGTTCGCCCGTCTCGCCCCAGGGCACCTCGTGACCGCGCTCGTCCACGATCTTGGCATCCACGCCGGGGACGGGCTTGCCCGTGGCCCCCGCAAAGACGGACGTGGGAGAGTCCAGCGGAAAGAGAAGCGCCGGGGAGGCGGTCTCTGTCATGCCGTAGACCACCTGGAAGGTGGCGGTGGGCATCCACTGGTGGAACTGGCGCATGGTGCCCACGGGCTCGTAGCTGGAGCCGGAGAGCATGCAGCGGACGCTCGGCAGCTCGGGGAACTCCCCGCGCAGGGGCAGGAGCTCCGCAAAAGACGTGGGAGACCCGTGCAGGTAGGTTATCTTGCGGTCGCGCACGCAGGCCAGGACGCGGTGGGCGTCAAACAGGCGGTGCAGGTAGGTGGTGGCACCCACGTACACAAACTGGATGAGCAGCGCGATGAGGCCCGTCACGTGGTAGATCGGGATGGGGATGAGGCAGGAGTCGGCCGGCGTGGTGCCCATGAGGCGCTGGTAGACCATGGCGGCGTGGATGACGTTGCCGTTGGTGAGCACGACGCCCTTGGCGCGCGACGTGGTGCCGCTCGTGAACATCATGATGGCGGCGTCGTCAAGGCCGCCGGCAGGCTCGCACAGAGACGAGAAGCCCTCGGCCTCGGCAAAGCCGTAGCCGTCCTCCACCCCGCGAGCAAAGACGATCTCGGACGGGCGCAGCGGCAGGGACGGCACCCAGCGCTCGAACTCCTCCCCCGCCACCAGGGCGGTGAGGTCGGCGGCCTGCATGAGCGAGACCACCTCGGGCTCGCGGTACTTGGTGGGAACCGGCACGCACGTGGCGCCGGCCTTGGAGATGGCGAAGAGAGCGACCACGAACTCGAGGTCGGCGTGCATGAGCAGGCCCACGCGGCTGCCCGGGGCCACCTTGGCCTCGGACACGAGGAGCCCCGCCAGGTTGTCGACGTGGGCCAAGAGCTCCGCGAAGCTCGTCTTGCGGCCCCAGTCGTCGACGACAGCGATGGCGTCGGGCGTGCGGGCGGCGGTCTCTGCCAGAAGGTGGTACAGGCTCGGCCTCATGCCCTCGAAGCTATAGACCTCGCGGCCGGAGAGCGTGACGCTTCCCATGCCGCGCTGGATTGTCTGGCTCCAGCAGCGAGATCCGGAAATCACTGGTTCTCTCCCATCTTGCGTCCAAGGGAAACGAGCGAGAAGACACGCTGGGCGGCAAGCCTGAAGTTGCGCTCGGCGTTTGCGAGGACCTCCTCGATGGAAGCGGCGTCGATGACGGTGGGAACGAGCGCGTCCACGCCGCAGTCAAGAAGCTCGCAGGCATCGGCGTTCATGCCGCCGACGATGGCGACGCACGGGACGCCGGCACGGCGGCAGCGGGCCGCGACGCCGGAGACCACCTTGCCGTGGGCGGACTGCCCGTCGGCGTGGCCCTCGCCCGTGACGCACAGGCTGCAACCGGAAAGCGCCTCGTCAAAGCCGACGAGGTCAAGCACCCAGTCCACGCCGCCCACGACCTCGGCATCGAGGAAGAGGCGCGCGGCGGCGCCAAGGCCGCCGGCGGCACCCATGCCCGGCTCGTCCGCCACGGAGGTGCCGAAGGCGTCCTCCAGGACGGCGGCGAGGCCCACCATGCCGGCCTCGAGCTCCTCCACCATTGCGGCGTCGGCACCCTTCTGGGGACCGAAGGTGCGCGTGGCGCCACGGGGTCCCACGAGCGGGTTGTCCACGTCGCACATGACGTGGAAGGAGGTCTGGGCCACGCGCGGGTCCATGCCGGAGAGGTCGACCTTGGCAACCAGGGCAAGGTCGGCGCCGGCGCCCATGAGCTCGGCGCCAGAGGCGTCGAGGAAGCGGACGCCCAGCGCGCGCATGGCGCCCATGCCGCAGTCGTTGGTGGCGGAGCCGCCGATGGCGAGCGAGATGTCGCGGGCGCCACGGTCCAGGGCGTCCAGAATCATCTGGCCGGTGCCGAAGGTGCTGGTCTTGCGGGGGTCGCGCTCGTCAAGCGAGAGGATGGGCAGGCCAGAGGCGGCCGCCATCTCGATGACGGCACGCTCCCCCGGCAGCATGCCGTAGGTGGCCTCGACCGGGCGGCCCAGGGGGTCTGCCGCCAAAAGGCTCACGCGCTGACCGCCGAGCGAGGCCACGATGGCGTCCACCGTGCCCTCGCCGCCGTCGGCCACCTCGAGGCTCCTGAAGTCGGCCTCGGGAAAGAGGGCACGCGCCTCCTCGGCGAGAAGCTCCGAGGAGCGAGCCGAGGAGAGCGTGCCCTTGAACGAGTCACATGCAAAGAGGAAGCTGCCCATGCCGACTAGTCCGTCTCCACCATCTTGTCATCGGAGAACTGGTAGCGGTTGGAGGAACCGAAGAGGTCCATGTAGCGCTCGAGCCACTTGGCGGCCTTCTCCTCGGCGTCGGTGGTGACGAAGATATAATCCGGGCTCTCGTTCTCGGCCAGGAAGTCGCGCATGGCGTTGACGTAGGTGCGGCCGTAGTCGGTCCAGAGGTTCACCTTGTTGATGCCACCAGCAACGGCCTTCTTGAAGTTCTCGTCACCAGCGCCGGAGCCGCCGTGAAGGACCAGCGGGTACTTCTCGCCGAGGGCCTTCTTGATCTCGGCCAGGCGGTCGAAGTCGAGGGTGGGAACGTAGTCGGCGGGGTACTTGCCGTGGGCGGTGCCGATGGCGACGGCGAGCATGTCGCAGCCGGTGCGCTCGACGAACTCGACGGCCATGTCGACCTTGGTGTACATGTCGTCGGAGCGGCCGTCGCCTTCAGCGGCCTGGCCGACGTGGCCGAGCTCGGCCTCGACGGAGGCGCCGTGGGCGTGGGCGAAGGTCACGACCTGCTGGACGCGGCGGATGTTCTCCTCAAAGGGCAGCGCGGAGGCGTCGCACATGACGGAGGAGAAGCCGGCCTTGATGCAGCGGCAGATGTCCTCGAACTCGCCGCCGTGGTCGAGGTTCAGGGCCACGGGGACGTTGAGCGGCTCGGCGATGGCCTTAACCATGGGGGCCCAGACCTCGGGGGTGGCGTTCATGCGCATCTGGCGAGGAGAGACGTCCAGGATGACGGCGGACTTCTTCTCGGCGGCGGCCATGCAGGCAGCCTTGACCAGGGCGTAGCTGGGGCAGTTGGGGGCGGGAACGGCGTAGTTATTGACGCTTGCGTGCTGGAGCATTTCCTTCATGGAGACGTACATGAGTGAGTCCTTCCTTGGTTGCCTGACTCCCCGGCAAAAGAGCTTGGGGCCAGCAGAAGCGGTTGATTTCAAAATTGGGCGGAGCCGGTGGTGCGGGTCTTGCTTGTGGTGCGTCGCCTGTCAGTGAAGCCCTGCAGGCGAGAAGTGCGTGCCATGTCTTGCTTGAGCGTTTTGCGGTGCGGGTCAATCAAAAGGGCGGGGAGACGCACCGTGAGGTCTCCCCGCCCAGGCAGTACAGGTTCGGACTTAGCCGAGGAGCTGGTCGAGAACGCCGTTGCCAGCCATGTCGCCCTCAGCCGCGACGGGCTTGCGGAGCAGGAAGTACAGGATGCCGTTGACGGCAGCGCCGGCGAACCAGAACAGAACGAACTGGAGCGGGTTGCTCATCATCGGGATGACGAAGACGCCACCGTGGACAGCCGCGGACTCAAGAGCGAAGTAGCCGCAGAGGCCACCGGAGATGGCACCACCGATCATGCAGGGGATGATGCAGCGCCAGGTGTCCTGCACCAGGAACGGGATGACGTACTCCTGGATGTAGCAGCAGGCAAGCACGAGGCCGGAGACAGTGGTGGAGCGCTCCTTCTCGGTGAACTTCTTCTTGCCGGTGAAGCGGTCGATGATCTGGGCGAAGCAGACACCGAGCGGGTTCTGCATTCCGCCGCACATCTTGCAGGCAGCGGGCCCGAGGATGCCGTCGGCGTTGAGGCCGTTGGCAACGAGGGCGACGGCCTTGGAGATCGGGCCACCCTGGTCGGTGGACATGCCGATGCCGATGGCAGCGCCGAAGACAGCGCCACCGACGCCCTGCAGGTTGGTCAGCAGGGAGGTGATGGCAGTCATGAACCAGCCGATGGGCACACCGATGACGTACCACATGAGCAGGGAGGTCACAGCGGTGCCGACGACCGGGATGATCAGGATCGGGAACACGGACTGGACGGAGGAGGGAACCTTCTTGGAGCAGTCCTTGAGGAAGTTCACGATGTAGCCGGCGATGATGCCGCCGACGACGGCGCCGAGGAAGCCAGCCTTGATGGTGTTGGAGATAACACCGACGGCGAAGCCAGGAGCCAGACCGGGCTTGTCGGAGAGGGCATAGGCGGTGTAGGCGCCGATGACCGGCACACAGACGTCGAAGATGGCGGAGCCGATGGCGTAGATGACCATCGCGAGGGTGTACTCGGTGTAACCGCCCACGGCCTTCATGTCAGCGGCGATGTTGTAGCCGCCCATGGCCTTGGCGATGCCCCAGAGCACGCCGCCGCCGACGATAAACGGAATCATGTAGGAAATGCCAGTAAGAACGGCGTCCCATGCCTGACGGCCGGCGCTCTTCTTCTTGGCGTTCTTGCGCTGAATCTCAGCCATTAACCAATCGCCTCCAGTACCTCGTCAACGACCGACAGAGCGGTCTCAAGCGTCATAACCTCGTTCGTCTTGCAGCTCAGGGTGGGGATGGGCTCAAAGCGCTCCCCCTGCTTGATCTTGACGTCAGCCGCGATGATGGCGGCGTCGGCACGAGCGAGATCCTCATCGGTGATGACGTTCTCGGCACCGGTAGCACCCTGGGTCTCGATCTTGGCCTCGCAACCGCGAGCCTCGATGGCCTTGGTCAGGGACTCGGCAGCCATGAACGTGTGGGCAATGCCAATCTGGCACGCGGTAACACCGACGATGAACTTCTTAGCCATTACGTGTCCTCCTCTCCAAACGCTTCGCTTCCTTGTGTTGCCTTCTTCTCCCCCGGCCCGTTGGGCTTCTCCTCATGTGGGGGTCTTGCATGGCGTGAATCATATTTCCTTCACAGGCATTTGTTGGGTAAAACCGCTGTTTTGCCGTTACTTCACGTTTTCACCACGTCTTGTTCTTCTGTTTGTTCGGGTTTATGTTCTATTTGGCTTACTTATCAGCCGCCTTTACCCCAGTTGCACATATTTTCTTCATATTTGGCGGTGTAGGGCAGGGCCTACGTCGTGGTTTGGATATGATTTGACCCTAGGAATTGGCGTACGCACGCGCGTACTTATACAGGCAGGGAAAGGGGACGGGGAATGTCCAAGGAAAACACCGCCACTGAGAGGCTCTCCATCACCGCAAACGTCGTTCTGCTGGGCTCTTATCTCTTCATGGGCGTCTGCCTTCTGGCCGGCGCCATCCTGGTGCTCACCCAGCCCCTCCCCTTTGCGGAGAACCCCATGGTCATGAAGGTGGGCATGGGCTGGGTGATGATTCCCGTGTCGCTGTTCATCATCTGCTCCAACATCATCAAGATCGTCCGTCGTCGCAACGCCATCGTCATCGACGAGAGCGGCATCACCGACAACACCGACTCCATGGGCTCCGGCTTCACCCCCTGGGAGCAGATCTCCGAGGTGTTCCTGCTCCGACTGAAGGACGACACCTACCTCTGCGCCGTCCCCACCGACTATGACTCCTGGGCCTCCACCCGCAACCGCCGCCAGGCCCGCCTGGCCCAGGCAAACAAGGACATGGGCTTTGCCCCCATCCGCATCCAGTTCAAGAAGGCAAACGACAAGTACACGGCCCAGGACGGCCTTGCCGCCGTGCGCCGCTTTGCTCCCGAGAAGATCAGCCGCATCCGCAAGCCCAAGTACTAGGCCAGCGATGCGCGCCAGCCCGTATCAATCCACAACCCCGATCGAGGCACTCAGTTCATGGCTCAGGTTCTCTGCAAAGTCTTCTCGTTTGTCCTGGTAATTCTTCTTGGCGTCGTCACGGCCCGCTCGGGCAAGCTCGGAAAGGGCGCTGACCGCCTCATATCCAAGATCGTCTTCAACCTGACGCTTCCCTGCGCCATCATCAGGGCATTCGAGTCCTACGACTTTAACGTCAGCCTGCTGGGCCTTGTGGGCCTGGGCTTTGCAGCCACGGTCATCCCCTACTTCCTCTCGCTCTTCGTCTATCGCAACAAGCCCCAGCAGGAGCGCATAGTCCAGCAGCTCTCCGTCTGCGGCTTCAACATCGGCTGCTTTGCCCTCGCCTTCGTCCAGGCGTTCTTCCCTGCCGGCTGCGTTGTGGCCACCTGCCTCTTTGACGCGGGCAACTCGCTCATGGGCACCGGCGGCACCTACGCCCTCACCCAGACGCTCGTCCTGGGCAACGACGACCAGTCACGCGGGCAGAAGCTCAAGACGTTCTGCAAGACGCTCTTCTCGTCCATGGCATTTGACTCCTACATAGTGCTCATTGCCATGGGCCTTCTTGGTCTCAAGATTCCCGCCGAGGTCATCACCCTCATCGACCCCATCGCCAACGCCAACGCGTTTCTTGCCATGTTCATGGTCGGACTCATGATCCGCTTCAGCCTCACGGGCAAGAAAGTTAAGGAATTGGTTCGACTTCTGTCCTGGCGCGTTATTTTTGCAATTATTCTGTCTATTATTGCGCTCAAGGTGCTTCCGTTTGACCCCGAGGTCTGCAAGGTCATCTGCGTTCTTGCCTGGGCGCCCATCGGATCCACCGGTCCGCTCTACACGCTGTGGGCGGGAGGAGACGTCGGTCTCGCAGGCATGGCAAACGCCATCTCTGTCGTGGCGGGCATCGCGATAATGACCGTCCTCGTCGTAGTTCTCGGAGTCTAGACATGAACATCCTCTGCTTTGGAGAGCCCCTCATCCGCTTTGCCACCGTCGCCCACGAGCGCCTTGACGAGGCCCGCACCATGGAGATCTCCTACAGCGGAGCCGAGAGCGTGGTTGCCATCACGCTGGCGCAGTTTGGCGAGCAGGTCTCGTTTGCCTCGAAGCTCTCCAACAACCGCCTGGGCACCAACGCCATCATGAACCTGGCCCGCTACGGCGTGGACACCTCGCGCATCACGCGCTCCAACCACCGCATGGGCCTCTACTACACCGAGCGAGGCCGCTCCATCAGGCCCACCGTGGTCACCTACGACCGCTCCGACACGGCCATGGCAAACGCCACCCGCGAGGACTTTGACTGGGACCGCATGCTCAACGGCGTCGAGGTCTTCTTCTTCTCGGGCGTAGTGCCCGCCATCTCGGACGAGATGTACCGCGCCTCGCTTGACGGCCTCAAGGCCTGCAAGGGCCGCGGCATCAAGGTGGTCATGGACCTCAACTACCGCGAGACCATGTGGACCCGCGACGAAGCTCTGAAGAAGGTTCACAAGCTGCTGCGCTACGTGGACGTATTGGTTGCCTCCGAGGACGACGTCATCACCATCGAGAAGGCCAAGGTCGGCGAGCGCGAGGTCTTTGACTTCTGCCTGGGCTGGGCCCGCGGCCTCATGATGGACTACCCGCTCTCCAAGGTCTGCTTCGTCGTGCGGCAGATCGACCGCTATGACGTTGCCCGCATCCGCGGCGGCATGGTCACGCGCGAGGACACGTACCTGTCACTCCCCCAGCATGTCTCGCTTGCCGACATCTCCAGCTGCGGCAGCGTGTTTGCGGCAGCGCTCATCCACGGCTTCTCGAGCAAATGGGAGCCGCAGTTTGTCATCGACTTCGCGACCATGACGTCCGCGTTCAAGGCTACCGTCTCCGGCGACCTCTCCTTTGCGAGCGAGACCGAGATCGCCGGCCTCCTCGCCGTCGGAGTGAAGCCGTCCATCAGGCAGTAGTCGGCTGAAGCTTCGCTGCGAACGGGCCCCGCGTCCTTCTCTTCGGCTCAGTCCTCGCCATGCAAAGAACGCATGGCTGCGGAAGTCGCCGCCGAGAAGGACGCGGGACCCTACGGTAACGCTGCTGGGCCGGCTACAACCTGAGCTGGACTTGGTGCCTTATCGACGTTGTTGTCGGTCATCGAGTGCGAGGGTGGGCTTCGCACTCGATGCACCCAGCGTTATCCTCCCAGCAACGTCAAAGGCATAAAGGAGTCATCGCAGACCGGCGGGCGACCTGGCGTGGCCGTCGCTGGCGACTTCCGCAGCCACGCGTTCTTTGCGCGGCGAGGACTGAGCCAGAGACAGCCACGCCAGGTCGCCAACACGCAGGTCCGTGTTACTCCGACCTCAGGGCTTCGACCGGGTCCCTTCTGCTGGCGGAGCTGGCGGGGATGAGGCCGGCGATGAGCGTGAGCAGCACGGAGATGCCGATGAGCACGAGGGCGTTTGTCCACGGCAGGCTCATGATGTTGGGCACCTGATGGGTCTTAAGCACGTAGGCATTCACCGGGAAGCTCACGACCACCACGACCAGGATGGCAAAGACGCCCGAGATCAGGCCCTCGATGAAGGTCTCGGCGTTGAAGACGCTCTTGACGTTGCCCTTGGACGCGCCGATGGCGCGCAGGATGCCAATCTCCTTCTTGCGCTCCAGGACACTGATGTAGGTGATGATGCCAATCATGATGGAGCTCACCACCAGCGAGATGCTCACGAAGGCAATGAGCACCAGGCTGATCATGTTCACGATGTCCGTGACGGAGCCCATGATGATGCCCATGTAGTCCGTGTAGCCAATCACGCGGTCGTCCTCGCCGGCGGCACGGGCCTGCTCGTTGTAGGCGTCAATGGCGGCGAGCACGTCCTCCTTGGCCGTGAAGTCCTTGGGGTAGATGGAGATGGAGATGGGGTCGTCCGCGTCCGCGTAGCCCAGGGTCGTGAGGTTGTTGTCGTAGGTGAGCCTGCTCGCGTTGGCGTAGTTGGACATGAGCGAGGCCAGGTCCTCGGCACCCATGTTGAAGCTGATGGCGCTCTGGAAGGCGCTCGCATCAACCGAGAAGGCGCTCTGCAGGTTGGCCAAGCTCGCGCCCATCTGGTCAGCAACCTGGGCCATGACCTGCCGCATGGACGCCTGGAGCTGCGCGGAGACGGTGGCGCTCACCTGCTCGGCAAACTTGAAGAAGAAGTCCTGCAGGTAGGGGGCCAGCTGGTTCTGCACGTAGTCGGTGGCAATCTGCTGCACGCGCTGGGCAAGCTCTGGGCCGGCGATGGCCGAGATCTGGGCCAAGATCTCCTGGGCCCCGTCGGTCTGCAGGTACTCCATGAACTTCTCGCCTACGATGGCGTTGAAGTTGGGGTCGTTCGGGTCGGTGGTGGTGCCGTTCTGGCCCCACCAGGTCACAAAGCCCTGGGTGAGCTGGCCTGCCAGGCGCACGATCTGCCCGATCTGGTCCGCAGTGAGGGCGGGGTCGATGTTTCCGTCCGCATCGCCGAAGATGGGCGAGAAGTCCGGCGCGGGCGCACCGGCGACCAGGGCGCTCACGTCAAGCGAGGACGAGATTGCCGCGGGGTCAATGCTCACGCCAGACATGTCGATGCCAGAGAGGTCGACGCTGCCGAGCTTGGACGCGTCGAAGGTGAAGGCGCTCCGGAGCTTTGCCTGGTCGACGGAGAAGAGGCTGCCCAGGTCAACGCCCTTCTTGGCCTCGTCCTGGAGCTCGTCGAAGGACTTGCCGGTAAAGACGTCCGTGCTGGGGTCCGCGAGCTGCTGCCTGACGATGTCGGAGCTGGCCGCGCGGGCCATGAGCTCCTCGGTGAGGCCATGGGTGTAGGCGACGCCCGCGCTGAGGGCGTTGGAGTCGGCGGTCTCGTTGGGCCGCACGACGCCCACGATCTTGAGGTCAAGACCGTCTGCCACCTTCTGGGCCATGAACTCCGCGTCGTCGGACATGTCGGTCCAACCGCCGGTCTCGGAGTTGGCGCGGTAGGTCTCGCTGGGGCTCAGCACCTTGAAGGACTTGTTGAGGGCGTCCTCGTAGGTGAAGGTCACGTCGTTCTCGGGCACGTCCACGTCGCCGGAGGCAGTCATGGTGGCCTCCACCATGCGGGTCAGCTCGCTGGGGTCAAGCACGCCGATGCTGTAGAGCGTGTAGTCGCTCACGCCGCCGTTGCGGTTGAGGACCAAGATGGCCTCGTCGGGCGCCGAGGCCCAACGGCCCGCCACCACGTCGTACTGCTGGGCGAGAAGGTCCTGGTTGTCGATCATCTCGTTGAAGATGGACGAGGTGCCGGCCATGGTGCCGGCCATTGCCGTCTGGCTGGCTCCGCCGCTCATGGCCGTGGTGAGGGCACTGGGGCTGAGCTTGACCGGGTCGCCCGTGGCGTCGGCCGAGTAGATGAGGGGCGTCACGCCGTAGTCATACTGGATGGCGTTGATCTTGTCGCCGATGCCCGCGTCGCCAGAGTCGAGGTAGGACTTGAAGCTCTTGAGGTCGTTGGACTTCACGGAGGCGAACATGTCCTTGAGCATGGTGAACTGCGGGATGGCGTCGGTCTCAGAGACGGCCTGCGGGGAGGAGCCGGAGCCATCGGAGGACGCGTCGGCAGAGCTGGCGTCGGTGGGGGCGCTCTCCCCCAGCATGCCGCTCATGTCGTAGCTCTGCTTGGTGATGGAGAGCGGATAGCTGGAGAGCGTGTCCTCCTCCACCTTGGCAATGTACTCGTTCACGCCGTTGGAGAGGGCCAGGATGGCGGCGATGCCAATGATGCCGATGGAGCCCGCGAAGGCCGTCATGGCCGTGCGGCCCTTCTTGGTCATGAGGTTCCTGAAGGAGAGGCCCAGCGCGGTGAGGAAGGACATGGACGTGCGGCGAGGCGGCTTGGCCTCCCTGCGCGGCGCGGTCGCAGGGTCGAAGGGGTTGGAGTCATTGGTTATGCGGCCGTCCGCGAGGCGCACGATGCGCGTGGCGTAGCGCTCGGCAAGCTCGGGGTTGTGGGTGACCATGATGACCAGGCGGTCCTTGGCAACCTCCTTGAGCAGGTCCATGACCTGCACGGAAGTGGTCGAGTCGAGGGCGCCGGTGGGCTCGTCGGCAAGGAGAATCTCAGGGTCGTTGATTAGGGCGCGGGCGATGGCGACGCGCTGCATCTGGCCACCGGAGAGCTGGCTCGGGCGCTTGTCCACGTGCTGGCCCAGGCCGACGCGCTCCAGGGCCTCCTTGGCGCAACGCTTGCGCTCGGCGCGGCCGACGCCCGAGAGCGTGAGGGCCAGCTCGACATTCTCCAGGATGGTCTGGTGCGGGATGAGGTTGTAGCTCTGGAACACGAAGCCAATGCGGTTGTTGCGGTAGGTGTCCCAGTCGCGGTCCTTGTAGCGCTTGGTCGAGATGCCGTCGATGACCAGATCGCCGGAGTCAAAGTGGTCAAGGCCACCGATGATGTTCAGCGTCGTGGTCTTGCCCGAGCCGGACGGGCCCAGGATGGCAACGAACTCGTTGTCCCTGAAGGCCAGGCTCACGTGGTCCAGGGCAATTTGGGTGAACGACGAGGTGACGTACTTCTTGCAGATGTCCTTGAGCTCAAGCATCCGGGGCCTCTCTAGCTGGGGTTAACTAGATAAGACTACCCAGAAGAGGCCCCGGCAACCCAATGGACAGCCCAAGCGAGACAATTCAACACGTGCCGTTCAGGTTTGGGCTGCCCAGCTATCGTCTATGCCTGGCGCGTAAGACGGGAGGCGGCAAGGGCGGCCTGCCCCGCACGCTCAAGAAGGGCATGGCTTGCACCGCCAGCCCCCAGGGCCGCAAGGGCATTGACCAGGAAGACGTCAACGTCCTGGTCCATGCGGCCGCACCTCATGGCGCAGGCGGCATCGGCGGCGATGCCACACAGGGCAGCCAGGAGCAGCGCGGCCTCGGGCGCGGCAGGGGCGGGTATCTGGGCCGTGCCCATGGGAACCCCGCGGTGGGCGCTCACGTGCTCGCTGCGGGCACGGACGTCCTCGGCAACCTCGGAGAGGCGGGACTCGTCGGAGGAGGAGACGGCCTCAAGGCCCTCGATGACCACGCCAAAGGCGTGCTCGCAGGGCACGAAGCCCGGCTGGGCCACCATGGCCGCGGTCATGGTGGCCCCAAGCCCGCAGAGCTCTGCCATGAGCTGGTCACGAAGGCCCTGGACGCCGTCTGCCTCGGTGGCGCTGGCAGTGACGGGCCCGTGCTGGATTGAGTGTTCGGTCATTTTGATTCCCTTCGCTCGGTTGACGTCACGAGTGTATCCACGGACCGCCGCAACCTGCCGCGCGCCGCACGGAAGACAGAAATGCTACATCGCAGATAGCATTTGTTCCGCCATTTGCGAGCGTCCCGGCCTGACCTTTGCACAGAAGTGCCCTTCGTGCGAGGATTTTTAAGTCAAGTGCACCAAAGTGGCCTTCGTGCGAGTCCATTTTGGCGGCAACCGTCAGTTATCATAATTCTAATGAATAAAACGGAACGTTTTCCCAGATACCAATATGGGATATTGCATAAAATAGCGTGCCGTTACCCCTGGGGCCTTAAACCCCACTCACACGAAGGCGGGTTTGATGCAACGAGGCAACGGTCGACTCACACCAAAGTACCTTCTGCGCGAGCGTCCCGTTAAGTGGGACCCATCCTACGACCTGACAACCGGCACGATAACCGTCCACGTCACGCGCAAGGCGGTCAAGAACTTCAACCTGCGCGTCAGGTCAGACGGAACCGCCGTCATGAGCATCCCCTGGCAGACCAACCGGCAGAAGGCGCAGGCATTCCTCGACAAGCACCGCTACTGGCTGAAGAGAAGCATTGCCCAGGTGCTCGACAAGCAGCCCGAGGCTCCCGACGACGGACTCGTTCCCCTCTGGGGAAGGCTCATCGATCTTCCCCGCGACCTTGCAGTCGACGAGCTGTATCACAGGGAGGTCACACAGACCCTCCCAGCCCTCATCAAGATCTACGAGGAAGCGACGGGCCAGCATGCGACCGCGTGGCGCCTGCGTGACCTCACCTCGAGGTGGGGCTCCTGCACGCCGTCAACCGGCCACATAAGCATCAACATCCGCCTGGCCGCCTACCCGCCCATCTGCCTCGAGTACGTCGTGGCGCACGAGCTCACGCACTTCATCGAGCCCTCGCACAACAGCCGCTTCCACCTGCATCTGGCGCTGGTCTTCCCAGAAGAGAAGAAGGCCCGCGCCCTCCTCAAGAGAAATCCGCGCGAGGTCGCCGACGCAGGCGCCTCGCCCGCCGACAGGATTCCCGTCATCGTGTAGAGCCCAGCCCGCATACGAAAAAACGCCCCGCACCGAGTCTGAACTGCACCCCAAAACTTGGACGGCTTAAATAAGAACTACGCCGCAAGGGACTGTCTCCGGA
>ERZ824488.412-NODE-412-length-57087-cov-235.368846_pt1 | contig 57087 bp, 81 predicted proteins | sample MGYA00519936_ERZ824488 | MGnify/ENA primary metagenome ERZ824488 (study PRJEB31778, sample SAMEA3449153) | human gut metagenome | biome: human gut; feature: human-associated habitat; material: faeces | place: United Kingdom | collected 2010/2012 ... | reverse complement strand
CCCCTCTATCCTTAATTTTTATGCAGTGTTCTTCGGACCTATCTTTGCGATTGCGCTTTTTTCTCCTTTCACGCAGGGTACCAAGTCAGGATAGGTCCTAAAAACACTACATAAACTAATTCAAAATGAAGATGAAGTCGGGTAAAGGAGGAGATATTTATGGGTAAACGTAATAAGACTGACGACAAGTCTATAAGAAGTATGCCACCTCTTACTCCAGAAGGTAAAGAGAATCAAATGATATCTCTTGCTATGGACTGTGCTGAATCACAGTTGCGTGATGGCACTGCATCTTCGGCTGTTATCGTTCATTTTTTGAAACTTGGTACTGAACGAGCGGAACTTGAGCGAGAAAAGTTGGTTCACGAGAATGAACTACTCAAGGCAAAGACACAGTCTCTGGAATCGGCGACTCATGTCGAGCAACTCATGAAGGAAGCTGTCGAAGCTATGAAATCTTATGGCGGAACAGTATGAGTTGTAGAACATATTTGGAGCTTTCACAGCTTAAGACTTTTGAGGAACGCTTTGAGTATCTGAGAGTCAATTCTTCTGTTGGAATCGATACTTTTGGTTCTAGTCGATATTTGAATCAGGTATTGTATCACGATACTGAATGGCGATCTGTCAGAAATCGAGTTATCATCAGAGATTCTGGATGTGACTTGGGAATTTTCGATAGAGAAATTACTGGAGAACCGATTTACATTCATCATCTTAATCCGATAACAAAAGAGAACGTCTTAAACAGAGATCCTTGTCTTTTTGACATGAACAATCTTATTTGCTGTACTCGTAGAACGCATAACGCAATACATTACGGCGATTCTACAAAATTAATTCATGACTTGGTAGAAAGAAAACCTAACGACACATGCCCTTGGAGATCTTAAGCGCAGGGCTAATCTTTTAAGGGGTGAGTTCACAGATGAATGAAGAGGTAGTCGTTCATCATGGAGTAAAGGGTCAACGCTGGGGTGTAATTACTAAGGAATACGTTCCTAAAGGTACTCATTCAGCTAAGGCTGATCAAAATAAAAAGGGTTCAAAGATTCAGCAGCGTGTTCAAGCGAGATTGGCTAAGCGTCGAAATGCTAAGCTCGCAAAACGTCAAGCGAAGTTGTCGAAGAAGTTGAAGTCAAATAAGCAGACTACTACCGATGATACTTGGCAGACTCTTTCTACTGATCAGCGTAAGAAGATGGTTTTGGAATCAAAATCAGCTAAGATGTTGTCGAAGAATGCTGATTTGTTTAATGATAATGAACTTCAACAGGCTTATTCACGCTTAATGCTTGAGAAAAGAGTTTCTGAACTTGCTGCTTCTTCTCGAGAAAAATCTTCTTTTGAGAAGAATATGGAGACCATTAACAAGACTATGAAGTATGTCAAAGACATTAGCGAAGCCGCGAACACAATTAACAACGCCTATACTAATCTTAAGCGTACATCCGAGATTCTTGCTAGTCTTTCTTCGGAACAGGAGAAAAAATAGGAGCCGCGTATGAGTCTTTCTAATACAGCAGTACCTATTTATTACGGCCAATTTCGAGATGCAGTTCTTCGTGGAGAAATTCCTGTTAACGAAGAAATTTCAATGGAAATGAATCGCATTGATTGGCTTATTTCCAACCCCGGCGTTTATTACGATGATAAGGCTGTTGAAGGCTGGATTCGTTTCTGCGAAAATGAAATGACTCTTACCGACGGTGGAGACTTGAAGCTTCTCGATAGTTTTAAGCTGTGGGGAGAGCAAGTCTTTGGTTGGTATTACTATGTAGAGCGCAGTATTCCAGAGGTTCAACCGAACGGAACATTGATTCATAAGACCAAAATGGTCAAGAAACGTTTGATTAATAAACAGTATCTCATCGTTGGACGAGGCGCTTCTAAATCGTTATACGATTCTTGCATTCAGACATATTTTCTGAACATGGATACAAGTACAACGCATCAGATTACTACAGCACCTACGATGCGACAGGCCGATGAGGTAATGTCCCCTATTCGAACGGCTATTACTCGTTCAAAAGGTCCATTGTTTAAGTTTCTTACACTTGGATCATTGCAGAATACGACTGGTTCTAAAGCAAACCGAGCAAAATTAGCATCAACAAAAAAGGGTATTGAAAATTTTCTTACTGGTTCGCTGATTGAAGTTCGCCCTATGTCAATTGCAAAGTTGCAGGGTCTTCGATGCAAGTATGCTACTGTAGACGAATGGTTGTCTGGTGACATTCGAGAAGATGTTATCGGCGCCATTGAGCAGGGTGCCTCTAAGCTCGATAATTATCTGATTATCGCTACATCCTCAGAGGGTACTGTACGTAATGGCAGCGGCGATACAATCAAAATGGAGTTAATGGACATTCTAAAGGGTGAATATTCAAACCCTCATGTGTCTATTTTCTGGTATCGTTTGGATACTGTTGATGAAGTCGCTGATCCTACAAAGTGGGTAAAGGCAAATCCGAATATCGGTAAGACTGTTACCTATGAGACTTATCAATTGGACGTTGAACGTGCTGAGAAAGCTCCTGCAACACGCAACGATATTTTGGCGAAGCGTTTTGGCATTCCGATGGAAGGCTATACATATTACTTTACCTACGAGGAAACTAAGGTTCATCGTCGTCAGAATTTCTGGCAGATGCCATGTGCTTTGGGCGCTGACTTGTCTCAAGGCGACGACTTCTGTGCTTTCACTTTCTTATTCCCATTGAGCGGAGAACGTTTCGGCGTTAAAACGAGGAATTATATTACTTCGCTTACTCTAAATCGTCTGCCTCTGGCTATTAGGGAAAAATATAATGACTTCATAAAAGAGGGTTCTCTTATTATTATGGAGGGAACTGTTCTCGATATGGACGAAGTTTATGACGATTTGGATCAGTTTATCATAGATACCGAATATGATGTTCGATGCTTTGGATATGATCCATATAATGCGAAAGCGTTTGTGAATCGTTGGGAACAAGAAAATGGACCGTTTGGTATTGAGAAAGTTATTCAGGGTTCTAAAACGGAATCTGTGCCATTAGGAGAACTAAAGAAACTCGCTCAAGAAAGAATGCTTTTGTTTGACGAGCAACTTATGAAGTTCACTATGGGAAATTGTATCACTTTAGTAGACAACAATGGAAATCGAAAACTTTTCAAATATCGCAGAGAAGATAAGATCGATGCTGTTGCTGCTATGATGGATGCATATGTTGCTTATAAATTAAACAAGGAGGCATTCGAATAATGGAGTATGAAGTCATCCAACACCATGGTGTTAAAGGCATGCACTGGGGTGTTATTACTAAGAAAGTTTCATCTTCAGTTAAAGCGCATTCTGATAAGCGAAAAGCTGAGAATGAAAAGCGAAATAAACTAAAGAAGGGTTATTCGACAAAGAAGCCTACGACAAAGGCTGAAAAGTCAGCTGCTCGTACATATTATCGACAGCAGCGTACTCATTCGTTTAATACCTATCGTAATCAAGAGATCGAACTTGCTCGAAAAGAAGCTACACTCACTGGTGAACAGATTAAAAACGGTCGCTATCGCATTGCGAATGCCCGTAACATCAAGTTGAAATCGTTTTCAGCAGTGATGGGAGTCGGCACTACAGCTTTGATTGCTGGTTCTGCACCTCTTGCCGCTCCAATTGCTGGTCTTACTGTTGCGGCTCTTAGCAATTATGCGTCTGGTGGATCTTATTATGCAAAAGAGAAGCGAGCGTACGGCGATAAACGTGCTAAAGTTCAGTCAAAATCGTAAGGAGGTAGTATGCCGGAACCTTTACGATCTAGGCTGAAAAACGCCTGGAATATTTTTAGAGGTCAAGAGTTAAAAGATAACGCTCCTACTGAAGATTACGGCTCTCCATCTCCTGCGATTGTATATACTGGTCAACAGATGTACAGTTATCACTATCGTGGCGGAGATCGGTCGATTGTAAATTCTATCTACAATCGTATCGCGATGGATGTTGCGTCAGTTGATATTCGGCATGTTCGAACAGATCCGGATCATCGTTATCTTGAAACGATCGAGGATAGTCTTAACGCATGTCTTAGTACCGAAGCGAACATTGATCAAACCGGTCGAGAAATGATTCAGGATGCAGTACTAACACTATTTGATGAGGGCTGCATTGCAATTGTTCCAATTGAGACTGAAACAGATCCGGATAACGGAAGTTATAACATTTATTCTTTGCGTGTTGGAATTCCTGTTGAATTCTTTCCTCAACATGTAAAGGTAAGTCTATATGACGACCGTAGCGGGCGACGAAAAGAAGTAATTGTTCCAAAGACTCAAGCGGCTATTATTCAAAATCCATTTTATACGATTATGAATAAAAACGATTCATTGATGACTCGCTTGAACAGGAAATTGAACCTTCTCGATGTCGTTGACGAGCAAACCAGTTCGGGAAAATTGGATCTTATCATTCAGCTTCCGTATACGATTAAATCCGAAGCTCGGAAGAATCAAGCAGAGGAACGCCGAAAGGCGATCGAGGATCAGCTTGCTGGATCAAAATACGGAATTGCGTATGTTGACGCCACAGAGCACATTACTCAGCTGAATCGATCAGTAGAAAATAACCTACTCAAACAGGTAGAGTATTTGACGAATCTTGCCTATGGCCAACTCGGAGTTACACCTGAGATTATGAACGGTACGGCAGATGAGAAGGTCATGACCAACTATAATAGTCGAGTTATTGAGCCTGTATTGTCTGCTTTGACCGAAAACATGTCCAGGGTGTTTATTACGCCTACTGCAAGGACTCAAGGTCAAGACATTAAGTATTTCCGAGATCCGTTTAAGCTCATGCCGGTCAGCGATATCGCTGAAATTGCTGATAAGTTTACTCGAAATGAAATTGCTACTAGTAATGAGATTCGACAGGCTATTGGTATGACGCCTTCTTCTGATCCAAAGGCTGATGAGTTGCGAAACGCAAACCTCAGCGCTCCTGCAAACGATCAAGAAGGTTATGACGATCAAACCGAGGAAGAGACTCAGGATGAATAGATACAGATTACATCAAAATGGGTTTTTAAATCGTTTGAATAATAGTAATGTAATTACAAATTAAAGGAATGGAGGGAAATGATCAACATGGATGAAAATTATGATTTTTGTGGTTGGGCTAGTAAGTATGAAGTTCCATGCTCTGATGGTCGAACGATTAAGCAGAACGCCTTGGCCGCAGATGATGGAAAAATTGTTCCTTTGGTTTGGAATCATCAGCACAGTGAGATGAAGAATGTCGTAGGTCATGCACTGCTTAACAATCGTCCGGAAGGAATGTATTGCTTTGGCTACGTAAACGATACTGACGAAGGTACTCGTGCTAAAAAGCTTCTAAAGCATAAGGATATTACCGCACTGTCGATCTTTGCAAATAATCTCAAGCAGAATAAACGTGCAGATGGCCGCAAAGATGTCGTTCATGGCAAAATTCGAGAGGTTAGTCTTGTTCTTGCTGGTGCTAATCCTGGCGCATGTATTGATTCTGTGATGGTTCATTCCGACGATGGGGAACCTATGGAATCGGATGACGAGGCTCAGATTTACAATGACAATAATACCGTGTGGTTTGGTCATTCTGATGAAAGTGAGAAATTTATGGCAGAAATGCTGAATAACGAGGGTAATTCGGATGAGGTTGATGATTCTCAGTCCGATGAGACTGTAGAGCATGCCGATGACAATTCGGGTGACAACTCTGACAAGAAACCTGCTGAAGATGAAACGGTTGAGGACGTTCTTAACTCTATGAACCCTCATCAGCGTGAAGTAATGCAGGGCTTGATTAATTATCTTATCGATAACGGCTCTAACAATGAGTCCAATACTTCCGAGAAGGGAAATTCTGACATGAAGCATAACATCTTTGATAACACTGAGGAGAACGACGAGACTCTCGAGCATTCTCTCGGTATGGACTGCGATTTTGAGAAGGCTATTGCTGATATGAGCCGTTATGGTTCCCTTAAGAAGTCGTTCCTGGCGCATGGCGCTAACATTGACAACCTTGTTGGTGACGAGTTCCTGGCGCATCTCGACAATGGTACGCCTGGTACTGACTACGGCATTGGCAACATTGACTATCTGTTCCCCGATTTCCAGACCGTAGGCGGCAACAACCTTAAGTTTGTTAAGCGCAATACCGAGTGGGTTTCTCGTGTCATGAACGCGGTTTCTCATACTCCGTTCACCCGAGTCAAGTCCGTCTTCGCTAATATTACTGAGGACGAGGCTCGTGCTCGAGGCTACATCAAGGGTACGAAGAAGAAGGAGGAAGTGTTCCCCCTGCTCAAGCGCACCACGACCCCGCAGACGGTATACAAGAAGCAGCGTCTCGATCGTGACGATATTCTTGATGTTACTACGATGGACATCGTAAGTGTTCTTCGTCAGGAAATGCGTATGATGCTCGAGGAAGAGATTGCTCGTGCTATCGTCATCGGCGATGGCCGTGAGTCCGGTAGCGATGACAAGATTAGCGAGGATCACATCCGCTCGGTTCTTAATGATGATCCTTTCTACTCGATCAAGATCACCAAGGGTTATAGGACTGAGCCTGATAATAGCACCTTTGCTGCTGATTTTGAGGAGCGTGTTGTCTATGGCTTCGAGGACTATGAGGGTTCTGGTAATCCGCTGATGTTCACGACTCAGCGTAATCTCAACCGTCTGCTTATGCAGAAGGATAAGGTCGGCCGTCGAATTTACAAGTCCAAGCAGGAGCTTTGTGCTGCGCTCTGCGTTGCGGATATTGTCCCCGTTCAGGTCATGAAAGACCTCAAGCGTACGCCTCTTGCTAAGGAGACGGCGCTCACTGGTAAGACTCTTATTGTCGATGCTGTTATTGTCAATCTTAATGACTACAACATTGGTACTGATAAGGGTGGCGCTGTGTCTATGTTCGATGACTTCGACATTGATTACAATCAGGAGAAGTACCTGATCGAGACTCGTATCTCTGGTGCTCTTACGGTTCCTTATTCTGCTATGGTCGTCGAGCATTATGTTGATTCTTCTCTCGAGGGTACTTCTGATTTCATAACCAAGACTGATCCGGCTGACGCTGATCAGAAGACTACTGGTCGCTAGGATGAATCAAAATGGGAAAATTCTACGGTAAAATTTTCTACGGTAAAACTGTAGAGCGAGAAGATCGACCTGGAAGTTGGAAAACTCAGTTGATAGCTCGGGATTATTATGGTGATATTACTAAGATGTCTCGACGATATTCTAACGATAATAACGTTAATGGTAATATTACGTGTAATAATGTTATTAGCATTATTGCTGATCCATATGCTGTAGCTCATTTTTCCCAGATTAAATGCGTAGAACTTGCAGGGACGAGGTGGGCTGTTACTTCGGTTGAGGTACAGTCTCCTCGTCTTATTCTTACGCTTGGCGGTGTATACAATGGGTCTTAGAGTAGACTTACAGAGTACATTGCAAGAAATCATGGGAGATAATAAGGTTTATTTCCAACCTCCCGAGAACGTGAGTATGGAGTATCCGTGTATTCGATACAGTCGTAGTACTGGAAATACTCGATTTGCGGATAATACATCTTATACGTTCGACTGTCGATATGAGATTATTCTCATTGACGAAGACCCGGATAGTGAATTCTTCGAACCTCTTACACAACTTAAATCGTGTACGTTCGAACGACATTATGTATCCGATGGTCTTAATCACGATGTGTTTTATCTTTATTTTTAAGGAGTAAATTATGCCTGAATCTTCTAAAGCCCTTGTTTGGGATAAGGCCGGCCAGCGTTATTATGAGAATGGTGTAGACCATTGCGCGCTGTATCTTCAGAATTCTAACGGTAGTTATGGTAAGGGTGTCGCATGGAACGGCATTACCGGAATTACTGAGTCCCCTGATGGTGCTGAGGCTAACGACCTGTACGCCGATAACATGAAGTATGCTTCTATGCGTTCTGCTGAGACTTTCGGCGGTACCATTGAGGCTTATATGTATCCTGAGGAGTTTGGTCAGTGCGACGGCACTGTGACTCCCAATGGCACCAAGGGTCTCTATCTCGGTCAGCAGACTCGTACTGCCTTTGGTCTTGCTTATCGTACTAATATTGGCAACGATACGATCAGCAATGCTGACGATGGCTATAAGCTGCATCTGGTCTATGGCTGCACTGCTTCTCCTTCTGAGAAGGCTTATGAGACCATTAACGACTCCCCCGACGCTATTACTTTCTCTTGGGAGTTTGATACCACCCCGGTCGCTGTCAATGGTTACAAGTCTTTGTCCACGATTACGATTGACTCTTTGACGGCGCCCAAGGCTGCTCTTGATGCTCTTGAGAAGAAGCTGTTCGGTGATGCTACTACTGATCCGACGCTTCCTCATCCGAATGAGGTTATTGATATTTTCAAGACCAACTCTGGCGCTGTGCTTAATAGTGACACGGGTCTGTAAGCGGTAAGTCCACTATTTAATCAAAATGGGATTATGAAAGGAGAATCTTCTAATGTATAAGAAGACTATCACGTATACGGACTATTTCGGTGTCGAGCGCACTGAGGATTTTTACTTTAATCTTACCACTTCGGAGCTTATGCAGATGCAGTTGAGTACTCAGCGTGGCTTTTATAACGAGATGCAGACGCTGATTGATTCGCATGATGGTCCTAAGATCATGGACGCATTCAATCAGATTATTATGCAGGCTTATGGTGAGAAATCTGAGGATGGCCGTCGATTTGTTAAGTCTCCTGAGATTTCGAAGGCTTTTACTGAGACTCCCGCATATGACAAATTCTTTATGGAGCTTATTGAGGATTCAAAGACTGCCGCTGAGTTTATTAACGGCATTGCTCCGAAGAATGCGAAGCTCTCGAGCGATGAGACTGCTAAGATCATCGCTATGGCAGAGGCCAAGAATTAGTTAAGGACGTGATTCGAATGCTCGAGATCGAGATACCTCGAACTGAGATTTGGGATAACGAAAACGAGATGTTTTCTTATGTTGATTCATGCAAACTCGTTCTCGAGCATTCGTTGATTTCTATTTCCAAATGGGAATCCAAATGGAATAAACCATTTCTAACTAGAGATGAAAAAACTCCAGAAGAAATGATCGATTATGTGAAATGTATGACTATTAATCGTGTTGATTCAGCAGTTTTTAGTTGTCTTACTACTGAAAATTACAAAAAGATAAACAATTATATTGCTGCTCCTATGACAGCCACTACTTTCAAAGAAAATGGCGGTGCTCCTAGGGGAAATCGAGAAATCATGACGGCTGAAGTCATCTACTTTTATATGATTTCATTTGGAATTCCATTTGAGTGTGAAAAATGGCACATTAATCGACTGCTTACTTTGATTCGAGTCTGCAGTATTAAGAACTCTCCTAGCAAGAAAATGAGTAAGAGTGCAGCTGCAAAACAACAGCGTGCTCTTAATGCTCAACGAAGGGCTAAGGCTCATAGTAAGGGGTGACGCTAGTGCGTATCTCATTTTCAGAAAAAGGAGATTTTAAAAGAACTGAAAAATGGCTCAAGCGTTGTCAAAAAGCTTTGGATAAGGGCATATTTGATAAGTATGGTCAACGAGGGGTAGCCGCTTTGGCTTCTGCAACCCCAGTTGATAGTGGAACAACTGCAGCCAGTTGGGACTACAGAATTGTTGTTACATCTAGCGGTGTAAACATTGAATTTCTTAATACAAACATTAATAAGAATGTAAACATTGCTATTATTCTGCAGTATGGACACGGAACTCGAAACGGCGGTTGGGTAGAAGGACGCGACTACATTAACCCCGCAATCGATCCGTTGTTTACACAATTAGTACGTGAAGTCTGGAAGGAGGTTATCTCGCTATGAGTAATTCTATTGACAGCAAAGTCGTTGAGATGAAGTTTGATAACCGAGACTTCGAGGCTAATGTCAAGAATACCATGTCTACCTTGGACAAGCTTAAAGACAAGCTTAAGTTCAAAGGTGCAGAAGCTGGACTAACCTCTATTCAGAAAGCTTCAGATAAAATTGACTTTTCCGGAGTAAGCAACGGACTAGACATTGCGTCTGTTAAGTTTTCGGCTTTTCAGGTAGCCGGCATTACCGCAATAAGTAATATTACCAACTCGCTTCTCGGTCTTGGCAAGAATCTTATTAACACGTTCGCGATTGAACCTCGAACTCAAGGTTTTTCAGAGTACGAACTCAAAATGGGATCTGTTCAGAACATTATGAACGCTACTGGTGCTTCTGTCGAAGAAGTCGGTAGGTATTTTGATGAACTGAATACCTATGCTGATAAAACCATTTATTCGTTTTCTGATATGACCGCCAACATTGGCAAATTTACAAATGCTGGTGTCGGTCTCGACAAAGCTGTAGCTGCAATTCAGGGTATTTCTAACGAAGCTGCCATTTCTGGTGCAAATGCGAACGAAGCTTCTCGAGCAATGTACAACTTTGCTCAGGCGTTGTCGCAGGGTTCGGTTAAGTTAATTGACTGGAAATCTATCGAGTTGGCCAATATGGCTACAGTAGATTTTAAGAATCAACTTATTCAAACAGCCGTTGCGATGGGAACCCTCGTTGAGCAAAACGGAAAGTATGTTTCCACAACAAAGGATGCTACCGGTCATGTGTCAGCTGCGTTTGATGCGACTTCGATGTTTAACGATTCGTTGTCATCACAGTGGTTAACTACTGATGTTCTCGTTACAACTCTTGGTCGATATGCCGATGAAACTACAGATATCGGTAAGAAAGCATTCGCAGCAGCTAAGGATGTTAAAACCTTTAGCATGATGTGGGATACCCTCAAGGAGTCTGCTGGCTCTGGTTGGGCTGAAACTTTTGAACTTATCTTTGGTAATTTCGAAGAGGCAAAAACTCTTTGGACTGGCTTGACTACTGTATTTGGTGATGTCATTGGCAAAATCTCAACGGCTCGAAACACACTTGTCAAGAGTGTGATGCAAGGGTCTTGGGGACAATTTGTTGATAAAATTACAGCTGCTGGCATAAGCCTTGATAGCTTTAAGAGTAAACTAACTGAAATTGCTAATGCTCACGGCATCGATATCAACTCTCTTATTGAGAAATACGGTAGCTTCGAAGCTGCACTATCACGGTGCGACAATGCTGGATCTTTAGTCGCAGAAACTCTCAAAAATTTGGTGGACGCTTCTAAAGCAGCTGGTAATTCTCAAGATCAGTTTAATCAAAAACTTTTATCTTTTCAGGATACTGTCAAACGAGTTTGGAATAGCGACCTGAAAACTAGCGAAGAGCGATATCAAGCTCTTACTGATGCTGGTTATGATTATTCTAAAGTTCAGGATTTGGTTAACAAAACAGTTAAGGGTCATGCTTTAACTCTAGAAGACCTTAGCGATGAGCAATTAAAGAATATTGGATATACACAAGAAGAAGTTGATAAGCTTCGTGTTTTCTCCGATGAAGCTCAGAAAACTGGATCATCGCTTAGTCGCCTAATGAGTTCTTTGGGCTCTCGTGGTGGACGAGATCTGATATTTAATCAGACCGACGGAATAATTATGAATTTCGTCAATAGTCTTCTCAAACTGGCTGAAATTGCCCAGAAAGCATTTGAGAAAATGTTTAAGCCGATTAATGCTAGCCAGATTATTGATGTGCTGAGCGATATTCAACAGGCAACTGCTTGGGCGTTTAATTATTTGGATGCCCATAGTGAAGCGATGAGTAATACACTTGCTGGTTTGCTTGCACCTTTGAAGCTAATTAGTTCTATTCTGTCTGGCACATTCACTGTGGCCCTGAAGCTAGCTGCTGAGATCATCGGTAAAGCAGACGGCACTATTTTCGATCTTACTGGTAGTGTCGGAAACGCGATTGCTGAGTTTACTAACTTTATCACTAGTGCTAAAGTGCTCGGTCGAGTGTTTGATTCCGTATATTTCATTCTTAGTACTTTTATTGACGTTGTATCCGGCATCGTTTCTAATGTTAAAAACTTTGTTGGCAGCACCATTATCGTAAAAAACTTTAAGAAAGCATTTGATTCATTTAAGCCGACACTCAGCATAATTAAGAAATTGATAGATAATGTTGCTGATGGAACTTTGAGTCTCAAAGAGGCTGTGAAACGCGCCTCACAAGCCGTAGACAAATGGTATGACTCTTGTAAACCACTAAAGACGTTCTTTAGCGATTTGGGCGGTAGCATCTCTGATGTCATTGAACCGCTTAAGAAGTTTATGGAGCAACTCATTCCGTTTGACGACATTGACGAAAAAGTCAAAAAGGCAAAAGAGTCTCTCAGCGGTTTGCTAGATGATTTGTTTGGTAAGTCAGATAGCTCTAAGGGTAAAAAGACTGTCAAACAAGCTATTGATGAGGTTGCTACTTATGCAAAGGATTACATAGCTGGACTCGCCCCTATCGATTTCGGTCAACTTTTTCAAAATGGGTTGGATACCCTTGCGAAAGTTAAAGACCGTTTCTTCGAGACTATGACGGGTCTTAAGACCGATGCTCAAAGTACTGGAAATGCTCTTACTGACTTTATTCAGGGCATTAATTGGAAGCCCTTGCTATCAATGGCTGGAGCTATTGGTGCTCTTGTTGTAATTAAGAAGTTTTCTGATAACATTAATGCATTAAGTAAGACCCTCACTAATGTTACTAAACCGTTTTCGACATTTGATCCGTTGGTACAGGCTCTATCTAAGACTGTTCTAAGCTTTAAGAGTTTGCTTGGCGGAGTAAAGTTCATGGCTGTCGCTCATGGTATTTTGAACCTTGCTTTGGCAATCGGTGTGATGGCTATTGCAATCAAACTTATTGGCGATATGCCTTTGGCTAATTTAGCTGCTGCGACTGCTGCATTGGGCGGATTGATTCTAGCTATTGGTGTTGTGGCTGCTATTGCATCAAAGGTAGCTACTCCTGCTAATTCTATAGCATTTGCGGCAATGGGCGTTATGTTTGCTGCTCTTGGCGGTATGATTGCTATGGTGGCTGGCGCTATTTGGCTCATTTCTTCAATTGACTCTGCTGGAGCAACTCAAGCAGTAGATGCGCTTGGAAATTTGATGCTCGCTATGACTGCTATGATTGCACTCATTCTTAATATGACTAAGAAAGGCGGAGATGGCAAGGCACTGACACAAGCCGGGTCCATGTTTGTCAAACTCGGTGCTGCGTTATTGCTTATGTCTGCGGCCTTAGCGATCGTTGGTACTATGAGTGAGGCACAAGCTACACAGGGAACTGTTGTGGTAGGAGCCATGATCACGTTTATAGCAGCTCTCGTTGCTGTTAGCAACATGATGCCCGTTAGCAAGGCTGTCGAGATCGGAACGATGTTTAAGTCATTGGGTGTTGCTTTGATTCTCATGGCAGCAGCGGTGAAACTTTTCGGTTCTATGGATCGAAATGACATGGATCAAGGTATGGTCGCTGTGACTGTACTGGGTCTTCTATTTGCAGCAATCATTCATGTAATTGCTTCTAATGGAGCAGCTCTTATTGGAGTTGCTGGAACTATTCTTGCGATTACGGTTAGCATCGGTCTACTGATTGGTATTTCTAAACTAGCAGCGAAGCTTAAACCTGAAGAGTTCGCAGCTGGCGCAAAAGCTATTGGTATCTTCGGTGGAATGATGGCCGCATTGGTTGTCATAGTCACTCGCTATGGCGGGCCTACAGCAATCAAAATAGGAGGAACTGTAGCGGCTCTTTCTATTGGTATTGCAGCCCTTATCGCAGTAGCTATCCTCTGTGGATATGTCGACACTGACCAACTGGGTAAGGGTGTTGTTGCTGTAGGTATTCTCGGTCTTATGTTCGCAGCTATCATGAAAGCCTGTAACGGGATAAATGAGAATGCTCTCATGGGCGCTGAGAAATCTATCGTTGCTATGACCGTAGTGATTGTTGCTATGACAGCGTGCGCTATTGCTCTTGGCATGATGGATACTTCCAAATGCGTACAGGGCGTCGTTGCTGTAAGTGCAATGGGACTTGTGTTTGCTGCTATGATCAAGGCTTGCGAAGGCCTTCAGAACGTTAAATTTGGTAATGTTCTAACTACAGTTCTGCTTCTGACCACTGTTGTTGTAGCTATGGCTGGCGTTATTTGGGCCATGAGTGAACTTAAGGTCGAAAATGCTTTGCCTAATGCCGTTGGCTTAGCATCATTGCTATTGGCATTCGCTGCGTCGATCAAGATTCTGTCTACGATTAACGGCGATATTAAAGTCAGTGGTAAAGTTCTGGCCGAAATGCTAGGTGTGACTGCCGCTCTCGGAGCCATCCTTATTGTGATGTCAGCATTTAAAACTGACAAAGCAATTGAAAATGCAATCGGTGTGGGCATTCTTTTGAATTCGTTTGCAGTTTCAGTCAAGATTCTATCTACGATTAACGGTCAAATAACAGGTATTGTTCCTGCACTTGTAGCAATGGGAGCTGCCTGTGTTCTTCTTGCAGTTATTCTTTCTGCTATGTCTGCTCTTAAAGTTCAGGATGCAATTCCTAACGCCATTGCTCTAAGCACTCTTTTGTTGGCTTTCAGTGCAGCTACTGCGATATTAGCCGCAATCGGCCCTGCTGCAGAGTTTGCTATTGCAGGTGCTGCTGCTATGGATGCTGTGATTGCGATTGTCGCCGCACTGCTTGTAAGCCTTGGAGCTTTAACGACTAACTTCCCTCAACTTCAGCAATGGCTTAATACTGGTATTCCAGTTCTTAAGAAAATTGGAGAAGGGTTAGGAGAAGCTCTTGGCGCATTTGTCGGCGGAGCACTTGAGAGTTTAAGCGATCATCTGCCTGATATTGCTACAAACCTCAGTAATTTCTTTGTGAATCTTGATCCAACGTTCACAAAGATCAAGCAGTTGTCCGGAATGGACTTTAGCGGTGTTTCTTCACTGGCTACAGCGTTGCTGAAATTAACTGCTGCTGATTTGCTTCAGGGTATTTCCAACATTGGTGATTTCTTTACCGGTAGTAGTCCCGCTGAACGTATGGGACAATATGCAGATGCTCTTGTGAAGTTTTCTGAGAAAGCAGCTGATATTAACGTTGCTGGAATGACAAAGGGTGCAGTTGCTGCTCCAATTCTTAAGCAAGTTATTGATGCTATGCCTACTGAGGGTGGACTTTCTGGACTGTTTACTGGCTCTCAATCTGAGGGCATTGATAACATGTCGGAAGCTCTTCCTAAGATTGCTGCTGCAGCTGTCAAGTTTGGAAATGCTTCAGCTGATGTAAATGTTGAGGCAATTCAAAATGGGGTTTCGGCTGTAAGGGCTATTAGTGAAATCATGGGTATGAACTTCCCGACTGAGGGCGGTCTTGCTGGAATGATCTTCGGTTCTCAGTCTGAAGGCATTTCAAACATGTCTTCTAAGCTTGTTCCTTTGGGTGAAGCAGCGAAGAAGTTTGGTGATGCTACGACTGGAATTGTTACTGATGGCGTATCTGGAGCTATTTCCATTCTTAATCGAATTGCAAAAGCTACCGCAAGTGATAATATGCAGTCACTTCAGTCTAATTTCTCTACTGCTGGCCTTAAGACCAAATTCGAGAACCTCGGCATGGCCGCTGCTAATTTTGCAACTATGACCATGGGCAAGGATTACGGTTCATGCTCTGCCGCGGTTGACGCTTTGAACTCTGTTGCTAAATTTACTTCTGGTCTTACTGATTTCAGTGGAGACGGAGTTACCAGCTTTGTGTCGGCAGTTAATGAATTGGCTAAGACTAATGTCGCGGGTTTGGTTGCTGCATTCCAGAATGCTGGTCCACAGCTTACTGTTGCCGGAAGTGGTCTAATGCAGAATCTGGCTGCTGGTGTGGCTGCTGGTAGTGGAGCTGCTACAAGTGCGGTTACTGCAGTAGTCAGTAATATGGTTACGTCTTGCACGACTGCCGTGGCTACATTTGGTCAGAGCGGAACCTCTGCTATGACTAACCTTGCAGCCGGTATTAACGGATCAAGTGCAGCTCCGACTAGTGCAGTTCGAATCGTCGTTACGGCTATGATTAGTGCAGCTAGCTCGATGGGTTCAAAGTTCCATAGCGTAGGCGCAAAGATGATGAGTTCACTAGCAAGCGGCATTCAATCGAATGCTTCTAAGGCCAAGTCTGCTGCATCTTCAGCTTTGAGTGGTGTAGCCAGTACTCTTCGCGGCTACTACGATGGATTCTATTCCGCTGGTGCGTGGTGTGCCATTGGTCTTGCTCATGGTATCACATCAAAGACCAGTGCTGTAACCGCTTCTGCTCGTAGTATTGCTAGGGCTGCCGTCGAAGCGGCTAACAAGGAAGCAGGCGTTGGTTCTCCTGCTAAGAAGTTCATCACCATCGGTAAATGGTGTGTGATGGGCCTTGCAGTTGGTTTCAAGAAGAACACCAAGATTGCAGAGAAAGCTGGCGGAGACTTGTCTAAGGCTGTCGTTCAGACTGCTCAAGACACGATGGATCTTCTTAATGGCTATTCAAATTTCAAAATGGGATATGCTAGTATTACTCCTGTTATTGACTCTAAGAACTTCGGGCGTTACACCGGATCTTTGGATCTGTCTGCTAATATTAGTCGAGTTATTGCTGAGCCGATTAAGAGTAATGCCACTCTCATGGCTGAAACTCAGAAAGCCATTGAAGCATCCAACACCCAAGTTCTCAACGCTATCAACGAACTCAACGATAATCTCGGAAGCTACGCTGATGCTGTGGCCAATACTGAGACTGCAATGTATGTTGACGGCAAGAAACTTGCTTCGTCCATTGTCAAGCCTATGAATCAGCAGCTTGGCGTTCTTTCTAGGAGAGGAGGTCTGGCGTGAGTTACCCAGATTTACCCAACAACCGTCTAATTGTAAACGGTGTTGATTTGTCAATTCGTTTTCAGATGGTTCTGTTGGATGGTTACACGCTGGAGCCTCCTGAGCCTAAGACTTATACGGTCGACATCCCTGGAGGCAACGGAGTTATTGATTTGACCGAGGCGCTTACCGGGGATGTCGCCTACAAGAACCGCAAGCAGGAATTCACGTTTGCGGTTATCGACGTAAAGAATTTCGAGAAGGTCAAGACTGAGGTAAGTAATTTCCTCCATGGTCGAGCATTTGATTACACGATGACAATGGATCCTGGTTATACCTACCACGGACGTTTTTCTGTGGATTCCTATAGCCACGAGACTTATGCAAATGGCCTTCTAGGACAATTCAAGATTAAGGTCGACGCAAATCCATATAAGTTGAAAGAGCATTGCGCTTATCGACTTAATGCTACTGGCGGTAATCTGTATCGTTTTGAGTCTGGTAGGCGGCCTGTATACCCAGTTATCGAAAGCGACGTTGTAACCACAATATCGTTTAATGGAAAAGAAGAAATTGTTCCAGCTGGAACGTATCGATTGAATAACGTTATTTTTAAAGACGGATATAACGAACTGTATGTTAATAGTAAAGTTCTAGAATATGTTCGTTGGGATGAACTTGAAGAAAACGGAGCTTACGAATCTACGTGGGATTCGCTTAGTTCGATTCGATGGAACGATATTCATAAATTTGCTGTCCCAAATGATGACGCACCAAGATGTTGGAACGATTTATTTGAGACTCGTTGGAACGAATTGTCCGATAAAACATGGAATGATCTGAACTTCGTAATTGGTAATGAAGAGACAAAAGTTGTATATCTAACTTATGACTGGGAGGATTTATAATGCCTACACCAAATCTTGGGTTGTCTACTATTAATGGAAGCGATTTTGTAAATGCTTCAGTGCTTAGTCAAAATTTTGAAGTGCTCGATAAGCTTGGATATGACTATGTCGTCGAACAGGGCAAGAGCGGTCAATGGCGATATCGAAAATTCAAAAGCGGAATAGCTGAAGCTTGGGCAAAAATTACGTTCCCGGCAACGACTGCTAGCGGACAGCTTCAAAGCGGTGTTACGTTCCCGTTTGCGTTCTCGGAAGAGCCTTGCGTTAGCGTATGTGGCGGCGTAGATAACCGTAGTGATTCACATATTTCTTATTGCAACACACATGGCGGTGGCACAGCGCTCGATTGCTACATATATAAAGCGTCGTCTGATAATAATACTCGATGGATTTATGTCCATGTTATTGGCATGGTAAAAGCTTCTTAAGATTTATTTGGAGATAGCATGGGTTATAGGGTTTTGTATGATAATCAACTTCTTTTCGATCCTTATACGGATGACCGTATAACCGATACGAAGCTTTCTTCTAAGCTTAATGCCGCCTCATATTTCGATTTCACTATCTCCTCTACACATTCTTTATATTCTAAAATTGAAGAGCGAGCAGGAGAAGTTCGAATCTATTTCAACAATCTTATTCTATTCAAGGGTGAGATTACTAAAATAGATGAAGACTTTGAGGGGAATTACTCTGTTTCTTGTACGGGCGTTCTCGATTACTTGACTGCTACTCGAGTTCGTCCGTACTCTACTGTGCAAGGAGAACAACCACTAACTTGTCCGGCGACAGTTGATGGTTATTTTCAATGGCTGATCAATCAGCACAATTCTAATTGTCTTGACTCACGCAAGCGTTTCTCAGTCGGTGTGAATCAGGGCAATATGCTTGATAAGAACAATTATATCTATCGTTCGTCTGAACAGCGTCCAACGACTGCCTCAGAGATTGAGGACAAGATTCTTAATTCTGTTGGCGGTTATCTGTTCGTACGCTATCGGGATGATCTGAATATTCTTGATCTTTACGCTGACGTCCATGATGTCAATACTCAGATTATTGACTACGGTGTCAATATTTTAGATTTTACTAAGACTACTACCGCGGAGACTCAATATACAGCAGTAGTGGCAACAGGGTATACGCCCGATCCTCCTGAGGGTCAAACTGATGTTAAGATGAAGCCAATTACTCTTGAAGGCTGCGCAGATGGTGGCACACCATACTCCTCGACTATCGTCAAAATGGGAGATAGGGTTTATGATGTAGAAGCTGTCGCCCGTTACGGTTATCGAGAGTACTATGTCTCGAATACCGATATCAAGACTCACGACGGTCTTCTTGAGTACGCCTGCAAGACACTTAATACTCTGCTATCTCCTGCTCGCACCATCTCAGTCAGGGCCGTAGACCTTGCTCTTATTCTTGGCGAGAAGTACCAGCATCTTCAGCTCGGTCAGGCGGTACGAGTTCGTTCTAAGCCCCGCAAGGTAGACGAGTACATCATGGTCAATTCGATCGATCTCGATTTGATGAATCCTGAGAATACTACCTTTGACTTAGGCGCTTCGTATGATACTCTTACCGGCCAGCAGAGTGCATATCTAAAAGCTCTTAATGCTTCAATTAATACAAGTCTTGATACAGTCGATGCTCTAAGCACTGATGTTAAGAATTCAGCTAAGCTCGCTCAAGAAGCAAAAGATAAGGCGGATACCGCGACAGATGCTGCTGCAGACGCTGCTGAGAAAGCCGACAAGGTAACAGACATAGCTAACTCAGCTGTAAGTAAAGCAGAAGATGCTTCGTCTACTTCAAACGATACTAAAGCTAAGGTAACCCTTGTTGAAAAGAAGGCTACTGAGGCTAAGAATGCGGCAGACACCGCTAAGAAGGCTGCTGACGATGCGACAACTGCTGCCAATTCGGCTCAGTCTTCAGCAGAGAAAGCTAATGAGGCTGCATCTAACGCTAATACAGCTGCTAGCAATGCTCAGTCTACTGCTGATAGTGCTCTAAGCTCTGCTGCTCAGGCAAATAAGGATGTCAGCAGTGTCAAGACTCAGATTACTGACATCAACAGAGAAATGACCTCGGTTAAGCAGGATGCGGCTACTTTGCGTGACGATTTGACTGGTCAGATTACCACAGTCAAAGAGACTATGGAAGCGGACTATACAAAGAAGTCTGAATTGAGTGCCACCGAGAGTAATCTCAAAACTGAGATTTCTAAATCTGCTGCTGGACTCCGTACTGAGGTATCTCAGACGTATAGCACAAAGAAAGAGCTCGAGACTACCACTAAGGCAGCTCAAACGGCTCAATCTACTGCTGATGCGGCTAAGAAAGCAGCTGAGTCAAATGCATCTGATTTGGCAAACGCCGTTAGCAAATTTGATGGGGACATTTCTGGACTTAAAGATCAGATTGATGGTGCCATTCAGACTTGGTTCTACGATGGCATCCCTAATGCATTGACAGAGCCTGAGGTTAATTGGACTACCGATAAGGATCGTCAGACTCATCTCGGAGACCTTTACTACGATAAGCATACTGGATTCTGCTATCGCTACATGAATCAAAATGGGGTCTATTCTTGGGGTAGGATTCAGGATACCGAGGTCACTAAGGCTTTGGCTGATGCGGCTAACGCTCAAACTACCGCGAACGCTAAGAAGCGCATATTTGTCACTACCCCGAAACCGCCTTATGACATTGGTGACTTATGGGTTCAGGGCTCCAACGGCGATATCATGCGTTGCCAGACTCCCAAGATTGCCAGTCAGACATATGCTGAATCTGATTGGGTCAAAGCCAGTAAGTACACTGATGATACGGCTGTAAAAAATCTCTCCAATACAGTTGAGAGAACCTATGCCACTAAGTCTACTGTGAATCAGCTTAGCGATCGTATTGAGCAGACAGTAAGTAGCGTGGAAGAGGTTCGTACGGATGCTTCTTCCGCAAAGACTACTGCTGATAACGCTCAGAAGGCTGCTAATGATGCTGCTGCTGCGGCTAACACTGCTCATGAGACGGCTACAGCTGCTCAGACTGCTGCCAACGAGGCCCAAGAACACGCTACTAGTGCAGCTACTGCGGCTTCGACAGCCAAGGCTAATGCTGCTGCGGCTCAGGCTGCTGCTAACAAAGCTAATGCTGCTCTGAGTGATGCCCAGAAGAATCTTGAGGATCTTCAAAATAGGGCTGATGTGACTGATGAGGAGTTAACAGCTGCTAAGAATGCTGTAGCTTCTGCTCAGACCGCTGCTGACAGTGCCAACTCTGCTGCGAGTAAAGCTAAAGAGTTGGCTAATACGGCACAGAGTACCGCAAACACTGCTAAGCAGAATGCAGCTTCAGCTCAATCAAAGGCTAACGCTGCTGCTAATGCTGCTAGTGCTGCACAGAGTACCGCCGATACAGCTAAGGCTAATGCTAAGAAGGCTCAGGATGCTGTTGATGCTCTTAAGAATCGTGTAACCCAGGCCGAGACAAAGATTACACAGAATAGTGAGGCTATCGCTTTAAGAGCAACTAAGACTGAAGTTACGAGTGCTATCAACAATGTTAGTATTGGTGGTAGGAATTTGCTGTTAAATTCAAATTTTCTAAACGGTACTTCTGGGTGGACGACTGAAGAGAATTGTAAAATAAATGCTGTTCCTACTGATAGTCTAAAAGAAGGTAACGTATATGTATTAGAGATCGCTAATACTGGACGTGGTCGAGTATGTAATAACTCTCGACAGGAGAAGTATCATCTAAAGAATACTCAATATTCTTTACAGTTTAAGTATAAAAATGAAGATTCTTCACCAGTAACTTTTTACGTAGGCGTTGAAGATAATGGCCTTATTATTGGAAACATAACAGCCCCGGCGGATAATACTTGGAGAAAATTCACAGCAACGTATACCTCGCCTATGACAGGATCATTAACGATTCGCATTACGTCTGGAACAGGACGAATCTTTATAGGCGTTCCTAAACTAGAATATGGCAATAAAGTAACAGACTGGTCACCAGCCCCTGAAGATTATTCCACTACGACCGAGATGCAATCAGAGATCAAGCAGACTGCAGATTCGATTACATCAGCAGTATCGAAAACGTATCAGACAAAAACTGATATGCAGAAATATCCAACTGTGAATCAAACTGCGGTTAAATATACTTTTTCAGGAAACCAACCAGACAATTCAGCTAAATGGATTAAACTCGGAACATGGACTTCTTCTGGTGACTCTCAGACTTGCTCGATCCAAGTATTCACCGGTGATGGCTATAACGGCTCAGCGAGTCAAAATTCCGATTTTTCGATATTTATTAAGGACGGATCTCAGCAAACACCTAGTGCTTCTGTGGCGTTTGGCGTAACAGTCACCCTCGGGTTGAACTGTGACAATGTTAAAGTTCAAGTTCGAGCAAAATCGAGTACCATTTGTGATGTATGGTTCTATTGCCCGTGGTATTGCGGAACCGGCTCATATATGGTTGACCGCGGATCTGGTAAATGGGAACATTCGGGATTGAATCAAACAGCTGAGCCAACAGACGGAACGTCTCAGAACATTTTCATGGCTGGTCATTTAACGTCAGAAGAAACTTATTCGGCCATTAATCAACGTGCCGATCAGATTTCTTCTACAGTAGCCGCTACGTATATCAATAACGAGACGCTATCGAGCTATGCTACTAAGTCTCAGCTTGAGCAGACATCCACATCTCTGACTTCTCGTATCCAGACGACTGAGAAAACTGTCTCGGGTATGTCTACGACTGTTAAGAATGTCGATGACTACATGACATTCGCTAGAGAGAATAACCAACCTACTCTGACAATTGGTAGTTCGTCAAGTTCGTTCCGTACGAAGCTGACTAATACAAGCGAGAAGTTCATGCAGGGCAATCAGACAATCATGGAGTTGGATGGCGTTACTTCCACGGTGAAAGCTTCTCGAGTGCAAATGGGTCATTATCAGTGGCGAGATACTGGTACATCGATGCAATTGGTTTATATTGCTTAGGAGGGTCAATTGGCTACTATTTACGGCGACACAACCAATCACTGGCGTTGCTACATTAACACTTGGTCCTCCGAGGATGATGCATCCGTATCAGCCGGACTGACTGTCGGTATTCAGGACTGCGGTTGGGGTTTTCAAATCTGGACTGGTATTGTCGGACATGCTAGTGCTAACGGTACTGATTCTGAGGTCAACACCAGCTTCAACACCTCAACCGGCTCCTGGAGTACGAAGGATATTACTTCTGCTTCTCAGAGATTTGTTAAGAAGCATAACGCTTATAATGTTACTCTATCAGGATGGGTGCGAAACCAGTCTGGCTACATGAATGGCACAAGTTCAGCAAGTCAGACGATTACCGTTCCTGCGCTGGCACATCATTATGTCACATTCGATGCGAATGGTGGTACCGGTGCTCCTGGTAGAGCAGATAAGTGGTATGGAGAGAATCTTAGTATACCATCTCAGAAGCCGACTCGCACAAATTATGAATTTCTTGGTTGGAGCGAAACCTCTACTGGTACAGCTGTGTATCAACCAGGTCAGGCCTACTACGGTACTCCTGATGAGGACTATACTTTATATGCAGTATGGAAACTTCTATACGTCCCGCCTAAGTTTACCGATGGTCTGGCTATCCGTACCAACTCAATGACGTCTACGACTCCAGATTACTCAGGAGGTTACTGCTATGCCAGCTTTGCTTACAAGGTAGACACGACTATCTATCCGAGCAATGTTGCAAAATCTATCGTGTGCAGATACTATCAAGACGGAAGCGCTACAGGCGTAACTGTAACCCCCACAGGCGATCTTAACAAGGTATCAGGCACAGTCAATGTCCATTTTGCAGCGTCAATCAACTCGGTATATTATGTCGAGTGTACTTTAACCGATACTAAGTCCGGAACGGTGACTATCGCCCGATCCATTACAACAGGAGTTCTACCTATGGAAGTTGCAAATCAAGGCAAATCAGTCGGTATTCTCAGCGCTGCTCCAAAAACTGCCGGATTGCAGTTCGGTGGTTCAGGTAATCCAGATTTTCTTATCGCTGCCGATAAGAGTAATGACAAACTAGAGTCGATGGCACAGATTCATGGTAGTACGTCTTCAACAGGTCAAGGCGAGTTGACACTAAGTACGCAGGGCACAGATTCGAAAGGCAATGTAGCACGGGGGTCCATCAACCTCATAGCTGATAGCCTGAAGTTGAATGGTGTGAACGTTATACTTAATTCCGTAAAAATAATTACTGGAACTATGGTCAAAACAGTCCAAAATAAGGACACGGTTGCCATGTGGACTTTATCAGAATTCAAGTCTAACTATGGATTTGATTATGCGACTGGAAAAACAATAATTATAGCGAATAACGGAGATGGAGTGGCTAATTATAGTCACGTCGAAGGTGTGACTTATGTAAACAGCGATGCAACGATATATGCTGTACTGGATCGTAACTCCAGCGCACCAATTCGAATTAATTACGCTATTATTCATTCGATGGTGTGAAGACGCAACACAAGAAGGTGAAAAATGTTTTACGGTAATCTTGTAAACGATATGGTAATCCTTACACCGGATTTGTCTACTGGTCGTCCTGTTATAGAGGTCGATCCTCCTACGAATATTCCGACAGGTTACCATGCTGAGTCTCGATTCCGAGACAATGGCAGCTCTATTACTCAGGTTTGGGATGTTGTACCCAATGCCGGTACTCCTCAGGACGCTGCTATCACGCTTGCTATGATGCAGGCTGAGAAATTGTCCGACGATGAGGCTCTGAATGTACCCGCCCTCTATCCTGAGTGGAGCGGCAATTCCGTGGTATATCCTGTAGGTACTCGAGTTCTCTATAACGGCACTTTGTATAAGGCCATTAAGACTCATACCTCGACTTCTACCACGTCGCTCGTAGAGAGTCCTCAGAATTGGACCAAGGTGCTTCCTTCCTCTTCTGGTGAGACTGCTCCTGAGTGGGAGAGTGGACATATCTACAACAAGGGTGACCGAGTGACTAAGTACGGTAATATCTACGAGTCTAATATTGATTCTAATACCTACGAGCCTGGTGTCGTGGGCTCCGAATCTGTTTGGACTCAGATCACTCAGTCCTAAATCAAAATGGGAGTAAATCATGCTTCACGGTATTGATATCGCGTCATATCAGTCTGGTCTGAACCTTACTACGGTCAAAGGCCAGATTGATTTCGTTGTGATTAAGGGTACTGAGGGTACGAATTACGTAAATCCCTACTGTGATCCACATTTCCAACAGGCGAAGCAAGCAGGCATCCTCCGAGGTGTATACCATTACGCTAAGGCCGGTAACGCTACTGCAGAGGCGAACTACTTCTGCGATAACTGTATTGGCTACAAGGGGGACGCCATCCCTGTTCTTGACTGGGAAGAGAAACAGTCAGTCGCCTGGGTTAACGAGTGGGTCAAAGTTGTCCGTAGCCGCTGGGGAGTCTCCCCGATTATCTACGCAAATCCTTGGCGATTCAATCAAGGTGGCGTGGATAAGGAATGCGGACGATGGGTCGCTTCATATCCAGCAGTATCTCACCCAACTTTCAAAATGGCCGAATCGTGGGATTGTCCCGATGTAGACGGACTTGTCTGCATGTGGCAATTCTGCTCTGACGGTCGACTAAACGGCTATAATGGCAATCTTGACGCGGATCTCTTCTATGGAGACGCAAACGCCTGGAATGCCTATGCTGGAGTGAAACCTGCTCAGACTCCCCAGCAGCCTACAACTAAACCTGAGCAACCATCGAACCAAGATTCTTCAGACGATACTATTATCATCTCAAAGGGTGACGGTTCAAATCCTACTAAGTACAAGAAGATCTCTTAGTAGTTCAAAGTAAGAGGGTATCCTGGGGGCAATTCGTTAGTTCAAGACGTCGTAGGTGTTCTTCGATTTAACTTCGTTCTTCTGTCCTTTCCATTGTTAAATCCAGAATTGTCCCTATGATGCCCTCTTACTCTATTTAAGAAATCGTTGAAAGGAGTTTCTCATGTCGCAGCCGTACAATCCATATATTGGCCAGATTCCAGGTCAGCAATCAGCTACACCACAGACTTAGTTGCCGGGCAACCAGAATGTCACTCTGCCATACGTAACGCCCGCTCCAAAGCAGACTATTTTCGGCAAGGTCGTTCAAAATGAGAGTCAGATTACTCCGAATGACGTACCGATGGATGGGACAATTGCTATGTTCCCGCTTCAGGACTTCTCTAAGATCATTGCAAAGCAGTGGACGCCCAACGGTCTGATTCAGACTCTTGAGTACCTTCCTGCAAATACTAAGGACGACAATCCGACAGTCACTCTTGATGAGGTAATGTCTCATATGGATGAACGTCTTGATCAGATTGAGGATCTTTTCACCAAGCCTAATCAGGTAATGAGGAAGGGTGATAACAATGCTAAGTCCGCTTAATGCTATTCTTAACATGGCACAGTCAAATCCTAATATCGCAAACAACCCTCAGGCTCAGGCAATGCTGAATGTCGTCAAGAGCGGCGATGCTCAGAAGGGCGAGGAGATTGCAAGGAACCTCTGCAACACTATGAGAATCACTCCTGAGGAAGCAACCAAGCAGGCTGCTAACTTCTTCAACATTCCTCACTAATATTTAACGAATAAAGGATGATAATCATGCCGTTTGACAAAACAGCAAGCATCTTGGATACAGTTAAGAAGACTTGTGGTCTGGGTTCGGACTACGATGCATTCGATCGGGATATTCTGGTTTTTCTAAACGCTGCCATCCTTGATCTCACTCAAAATGGGATTGGTCCGTCTGATGGGTTTACGGTTACTGATTCCTCTCAGACATTTGAAGACTTCATCGGAGGGTTTAAGAACGTAGGAGCGGTGGCAACATATTTGTCACAGAAGACTCGTATCGCGTTCGACCCTCCGACTTCTTCATATGTTCTCGAGGCTATGAATAAGAACCTTGCAGAACTCATCTGGCGACTAAATCTCGAAGCTGAAAATACGAGTAATTCTGACGTTACCTCGTAAACTCAGTTAGTTCATACTCTCGGACTAGGGCTGCTACTGCAACCAGGCTTAGTTAACTGATCTGCGGAGAGGCTCTGCTTGAGTATATTTTCACGGGGCCTCTCTGCCCTTTGGAGGTATATTACCTTCGACACTGTGCTGCTGAAGAGTAAGAATGGCGCAGAATGCCATCGAAAGAATTCTGGCTCGGTCAAGCTTTGTGCTAAGTGCGGAACGTACGAAGTTCATTTCGGGGCTAACGTAACTGGCGCAGCAGCTGGTACGCCCGTGCGGCTTAGTCTTGCAATCGGCGGTGAGACTATTAACGAGTCAACTATGATCTACACTCCGGCTGCTGCAAACGCTGTGGGTAACGTGTCTACCGATATTCCGGTCGCTAATTGCTGCTGCGATTATGATCGTATCACAGTCGTAAACACTGGTACTGTGCCGGTTATTGTCAGTGCTAATCCTGTACTTTTCGTACATCGTATCGCGTAAGGAGTGAGTAGCATGGATGATAGCATGACTAAGCTTTGCGATATGAAGGCCGAGTTGACTTGTGCTGCTCGCGAAGCCTTGTGTGGTAAACTTGAGGAAGTTAACACTCACGAGCTCGGTGAAGTCATTGATATGATCAAGGATATTTACGAGGCCGAGAAGGACTGCGCCAAAGCCAAATACTATAAGACTGTGGTCAAGGGTATGGATGGTGATAGTCGCTCTCGCCGTCTCGGTTATATTCCTATGATCGATCTTGATGAGGATTATGACGAATATTCTCGTATGCCTCATCATGACTGGGACGAGAAGTACGGTCGAGTATTTAACGAGTATCGTGACGCTCGAAAGCACTATACTGAGACCCATTCTAGCTCGGACAAGAGTTCTATGGATGGCAAAGCACGTGAGCATATCGACTCTGTTATTGTTTCCATTCGAGAGATTTGGAATAGTGCAGATCCGACGCTTCGTCAGCAAATGAAGTCTCAACTAACTTCTTTGGTTAACGAGATGTCTTAGCCTAAAGATGGATACGTTCAAATTAGGTGACGATATTTGGCGTATCCGATATGTTGATTACAATGATCCGATTCTCGTGGATCGTACTGGTAAAGCTACAGTCGCTGTGACTGATCTAGAGACAATGACAGTTTATATATCAAACCAAATCTCTGGAGAATTTCTAACCAAGGTACTGATTCACGAGATCGGTCATTGTATCATATTTAGCTTCCATTTACTTGATGATATTCATCAAATGGTCCATCCGCGGTACTGGGTGGAAGCTGAAGAATGACTATGGAGTTTATATTTTACAGACATTAAAGCTAATAGGGAGGTAGCAACAGGGATGGACTTAACTCAGTGTGTTGTTACTATTGCGTGTGCTATTATTGCATCTTCTGGGTTCTGGAGCGTTATCATGAAACGCATGGACCAGAGGGAAGAGGAAAAGCGTGCTCGCGAAGAGATTGCTACTCAAAATCGAGAGGCGCAGAAGAAACTGCTTATTGGACTTGCCCACGATCGTATTATCACTCTCGGCATGACGTATATCGAACGAGGTTATATTACCAAGGACGAGTATGAAAACTTCTTTACATATCTGTATGAGCCATACGCGGAAAACGGTGGAAACGGATCGGGTAGTAAAGTAGCCAATGAGTTGAAAAATCTTCCTATTAGGACTTCTTAAGGAGAAAAACATGGTTCTTGACGACAAGACGTATAAGGTTGCTAAGTATGTTACTACTATTGTTCTTCCTGCTATTGCTACTCTGTATATTGCAATTAGCGGCGTTCTGGTTCAGGGCGGGCTGCCTGGTCTACCTTATCCTGATGTTGTGGCTGGTATTATTACTGCCGTGGTAACCTTCCTCGGTACTATTCTTCATATTTCTTCGAGTAATTATTACAAGCAGAATTCTGAGGATGCTGAGTAACAACAGAGAGCCTGCGTAAGTTTTACAAGGGCTCTTATTTTTTTTTGCGCAAAAAATCACAAATTCTTTAACGAAGGTGCTATGAGAGGAGTATTATGTTTAAACGTTTTCATGATTGGTTTTATACCAAACTTGGAAGGTTTCTGTACAAAATTGGATATCTCGTAGACGATTAAAGAGTTGAGATCGAAAGGGCTCTTCTCTTTTTTTTTGCGCAAAAATAGCATGGTATATTATGACAAGTATATCTCTATGAAAGGGGTTATAATGAAGGATTTTTATAACAACTACCCGGAGTTTACGATTACGGCTATCATTGGCCTGGCTATGGCTACCGGTATACTGGTCTACGCTTACATGTTTTGTGGCGCAGAACTGTTTCTGGTTGCTATGATCAGTGCTATGATCATCGTAACGTTTATCGTGGTAAGTTTTTATATGATTCCTCTGTTTAAGGAATTTATTGAGGACTTGTAAAAGAGTTGAGCTCGCAAGGGCTCTTCTCTTTCTTCCGCATATTTTGCAACTTCTTTAATGAAGGTATAAGATACTTAGTGAAAGGAAGTACATTATGAAGAATTTCAATTTTGTTTCACCTTATGAGTGTTTGCACAACACTGTATACGATGCAGCTCGCAAGGGCACACGTCGTGGACAACTCGATTGCTGTCTTATCGGCTTTGGAGTATCCATGGCGCTGACCGTTGCGGTGCTTGGTTACGGTGCTTGGGTTGAGCACAGGGATGCAAAGACGAGTTCTCATGATTACGACTGGGATACGAAGTAAGGAGACATTCAAAGAGTTGAGTCTGCAAAGGCTCTTCTCTTTGTCTATACGGTTTATCGATTATAAGAGAGGTTTAAAATGGATAAAGAACACGAAAACAAAATCACTATTAACCAAATCATCAAGATCTGTGCTATCAGTATTAGTGCAGGCATTATTTTACGAACTGTTTATAAAGCCGGTGCACAACATGGAGTAAATGTTACACAACGGTTTGTTCAGGAATGGATCGATCCTAAAGAGTATGAGAAACTCAATCTCGTATATACTACGTACGTTGATATGTGCAATAAATGAGAAATAAAGTAAGGATCAAGCTATGTATGGATATATGCTTCTAAACAAAAAAATTCTACGAATTAGGAGAAATTAAGTTATGTGGCGGTGAAAATTCTGGATACGAATGGACATATGGTTTACCTTCGTATATTGATTTAAGCGATCACGAGGCTAGACGTAGAAATAATAGATATTGGCGAATGTCAACAAAGGAAGGCGAAGTGTATAAATGCAGGACTGTATGGCTTGCAAAAGATGATTCTGAAAAGGCGAAGGATTTAATTAAAAAAGCACTAAAAGATCGCTGCGATAAAGAAATTGAGGCTGCTACTTTGAAATACGAAAAGGGTCTAAGCGGCTTAAACTAAAAATTAATTCTACGCATGTTTTGCAACCTATATAATGAAGGACTACAAACATACGTAGAAAGGAAACTTATGTTTATTCTGTTGACTTTGCTTATTATGCTCGTGATTCTCACCGCATTCTTGATTGTGGGTGTTGCATCTGCTGGTGCAGCATTCCTAATCGTATTCGGTGATATCATTGTAGCAGTAATATTCATTGTTATGCTGATTAAGCATATTCTGAAGAAACGTTCAGGAAGGTAGTACCTAGATAGGAGATCGCAAGGTCTCTTATCTTTCGAAAGGAGAAGCCATGTTTACTGCTCTTATGATCATCAAGATTATTATCATAATTTGGTCACTTATATTTATGATTTGTCTGTATCGTGCTGTTAAGAAACTTTTGAATAAAATTCCACTACTGTGGTTCAACTGGAACGATAAAGAGCAGAATTTCAAATTCAAATTGGGTTCTAAAGAAGTCGAGATCAACTATAGGAGCGAATAATGAGTATTACTACTATTTATTGGGTATGGATTAGTTTAATAATCATTCTTAGCGCTACTTTTGCACAAATTATTCGATTGAAGAATAAAGACTTAAATATTTATAAAAAGCGATGTGACCAGTATCTCAAAACGTATGAGCACATTTGTGAATCAGCTGTTGGATGTCTGCATATTTCACAAATCGACGAGCATAAAGCTCCAGATATTTACCTAGAAATCTACAAAAATTCATATCAGGAAATTCTTAATCGCTCTATTAATGGATCGTGTATTTTCCTGGATTGTGTAGTGGATTCGCAAGACAAACAAGCTATTTAATGAGTTAATAGGTCATTTAACGAAAGGAGAATCAAATGACCAGTATTGAAAAGGGAAAAATGGTAAAGGTACTGAATGACAATGTTGAGATTTTGTCTCACATGGAAGTCGGTTCTGAGGATCAATTGCGGGCTACTAAAGCTATTGAATCGCAAGCGAAAACCTATGCAGAACTTATTGAGTGCGAAGCCAAGGTTAATGCTATCGAAAATGAGCAGATGATTAAGTCTGCTGAGTTGGCTGAAGCACAAATCAAGGCAGAGCATGAACGTAAGTTGGCAGTGGTTGATCGTGTTACGAACGTCGCTGAAAAGACTGTAACGGTTGTCGGAGTCGGACTTCTCTGTGTTGCGGGATTCCACTTTGAACAAGAAGGAGCATTTAACAATAAAACCTTTGGCAAACTGTCAGATTGGGTTTGGAAACTGTTAAAGTTCTAATTAACTAGATTGAGAGATCTTGATATTTATCAGGGTCTCTCTTATCTTTGATTGGTGAGTTATGAAACTTATTAAATGCGATTTATGCGGTAAAACTATAAAACGTCCCTCTATGCTCATGTATAGCAGTTCTGAATGTATCAGTGAAGCAAATAGACTCGAACTACTTGTAGTTGACGAAGATGGTTATTCTTCAACAAAATTATCTTTTGATCTTTGTGAAGATTGTGGCAAAAGGCTATATACGGAACTTAAGTCATTAAAGAAAAGTTTGCACATAAAATATTAGACGCTGATTCTTCTACTTATGGAAAGGAATCCGATGAATCTACAAATAAGTCAGATGCGTGAAAAGATTCGTGAGGCATATTCCGGAGATGGTTGGGCAAAACGTGTTCGTAACATGCCAAACGATCAAGTGATCGCGATTTATTACAAGCTTCTTAAGAAAGGAAAAATCAAAGATGTTTAACTTTAGTCTTCTCGGCATTATTATTTACACTTTTCTGATTCTTAGCATTGGAGCGGGAATTGGTCTTCTTGCGATTTCTATTCTTGCAGGAGGCAACTGATAATGGATTATTACAGCTTTTGTGAATTGCAACCTGGTGATTTGGTTGCAGCTAATCGAGGGCGATTCAAGGGTCGAATGTTCGAAGTCGAATCAGTAGACTATGATGAGGAAACTGCTAGAGTTGTTTGGTCTACAGCGAATGAAGCGGTTGCTCCAGATCCTATTCCAGTAATGGATTACAGGCGTTACAGTATCGATTTTCTTGGATAAAGGAATACGATGTATGAAAAGCCGCCTTTGTTTTGGGTTCGTTGTCCTTATTGTTGGCATACAATAGGATTAGCTACCGAATTAGAGATGTATCATCAAAGTTTTTGGTGCAACGCATGTTCACGATCTATTAAAACCGATCCGTTTCATTCAAAGCAAACCACATCCCGCAGAAAAAGCACACGTTATTATGACATATAAAGACTTTTGAAAGGAGTCGGTATGAAACTTACGAGAAATGAGATTGCAACGCTTGTGACCTACTATGACGGTCTTCAGTTTGATCTTAAAGATCGGATCGATACTCTCAAGGAGAATTGCCAGGGAGTTATCGATTCTGATCTGTACAAGATCCAGCTCGACCGTTATCAGACGGAGTACGATAAGTACGAGTCTCGTATCGGTGAGTTGAGGGCTGAACGCGACAATCTTTAGTTTGTCATGGGGAAGAGTTTATAGAAATATAAGCTCTTCTCTTTTTCTTGAAAGGAGATAGACGTGAAAATGAAAAAGACTGACATACGAGATCTTATGAACTATTATACCAGGCTTATATACGACCTTGAGCGTCGAATGTATTCATTTGAAAATTGTTCTGACTGGCATGGTATTCTTGATAGTGATTTATATAATATTCAAGTTGAGCGATATAAATCGAAAATTAAAGAGCTAGAGACTCGCATTCTCGAGTTACAAGACGAACTTGACAAGTGTAATGAATTTAAGAAGAAACTAAATTCTATTTATGGTATTTCTATTTATGGTATAAACGGTAAAGGAGATAACCATGAAAATTGATATTACGCCGAATGAACTAAAAATGCTCATTAATGACTATGAATTGCAAATTGCTATGGCGAAAATTGAGTTTTATGGAAATTCACACAGAAACCCCGTAGCTAGAGCAGGTTCTTCTATAACTGAGATGAAGTCTCGACTGGAGCACTTGGAAGCAGAATATGAAGTTCGTCTTAACGATATAAAAGTCGATTACCATGTCAACGGTATTGAAGGAGTTCGCGTAGGTCGTAAATTCTTTGAAGACATGTCGATGAGTGACGCAATGGAACTACTGGACGAACTTAAATCTCGAGGAGAGCTTTAGTATGGACGTTACTATGAATCATTCAGACTATTCGGTCAATAGAGTTTATGATAACGAAGGCAATATTTCTGGTATTAGGTTCATAATGAACCATTACAAATCCTGTGAGAATTCCGCTTCATGTAAATCAGTGACTTTAATTTATGCGGTAAATGATCAACGGTGGTTTGCAGAAACTCCTTTTAATGATGGAGCTATTGCACTAGAGCCTGGTAGAGCATTTGATATTGCCCGATCCATGGGTTTGGAAGACAAGGTTGCTGAGATTCTTAAAGAAGAAGGTTTATAATGTCTATGTGGACTTATGTACGAGGATTGATTGAACTCGGTGTTCCAGGACGAACTCAGGCTGAGAAGGATTATATTTCGCAAACTGTGGTTGACCATCTTCCAAAGGTTACTGGCTCAGAAGGTGACGTGGACATTCATATTTAGCGCCTGAATTTTATCACACTAAGTATTGTTGGTCATTTGAATTGACAACGGATTATGTCAAGCTTCAAAGTCGTAAGGGTACTTATCACGTCAAATCTAATTGGCGTATTTATTTGCCAGAGCCTGAAGATGTTTCTAAGAAGGAGCTATTATGATTAAAATTGAAGAAACTGAAATTTACGGTTGGAAAGCAGCTATTCGAGGTATGCGCAATCCTAAGAATTCTTGGGATAAGAGTGATAGCGATTATAGAATTATTCTTTGTGCTAAGTGTGATGATTGCAAAAGTTTTAAAAATAATCAATGGGAAGACTGCGATAATTGTTCAGTAACTAAGGCGTGCAATTCACATAAAGGATTTATGGTAGGTCCTAACGATTTAGATCTCATGCGTCGACTTTGTGCGGCTGGTACAGATCACCGCAAGTTCATGCGTATGCTCGTGGTTTATTGTGACATTACTGCTCCACTATATTGGTGGAAGGAATTCGATACCTACAAGGTCGGAACAGTCGCAAACTCTTGCAGTACGATGCATAAAATTCATGATAAAGAATTCACGCTGGATGATTTTAGTTATGATCATTTGATTGAGAATCCAGAACCAGATGAAGTTACTCTTGCCCCCGAAAAGCAATATGAAGATTACGCAGATGATGCGAAATATTTGAATTCTAATTATTATACAGTTACTATCTATCCGAAAGATCTTCTTGAAATAATTATCGAAGGTTTGAACAAATATCGAAACAAATATCTTGAGACAAAAAACAAGGAATACTGGTGGCAAATGATTCAACTTCTGCCTAGTTCATATAATCAGAAGCGAACAGTAATGCTGAATTACGAAGTTCTCACGAATATGTATAATTCACGTAGAAATCATAAACTGGATGAGTGGCATGATTTCTGCGATTGGATTAAAACGCTTCCTTATTCAGAACTTATTACTGGAGAAGAGTGATGACCAATGGCTAATATTAAAGAAATTTTATCTTCCTACGGTTCTGCTGCTAGGGCTAATTACCCACAAGGCGATGACGTAGAAGACGATATGAATTATATCGTTAGTTTTATCGAACAACACGGATATGAATTTCAAGACAACCTTCTGTATGAATGTGACAGACTAGCTTGCTCTAAATGTAACCCGAACTGTTATCGTACAAGCAATGTTAGTCATGCAAAGCATTTCGAGTATGAAAACGGTACTTGGGTAGAACGCATCAGAAAGGATAATAAAAATGATTAACAAAATTCTACTTGATGAATTCAAGAAAGATAGAATTAACTGGTTTAAAGAACATGATTATTCGGTTAATTCAGCATGGGCCGATCCGTATGCCGGAGAAATAGGTTTTATAGCATGTTATCATGGTAACAAAAACATTCCTACACGGGATATTTCTACAGAAATGTACACCCTCGATTTCAATCGTTCAAATCGTTATGGAATTCGGCTTCCCGATCAATATGCGAAAGCAGACAAACATATAGAGAAACCATGTAGCACATCTAACTTCTATACTGTGCACTATTCCAATATTGCATTTTACGAAGCACCTTCGTTTATGTTTCAAGATATAGCTATCCGTTATAAGCCATATTTTATTAACGAGTGTGCTTATGCGTTTGAACAATTCCTACTATGGGACTATCATAAAGGTCCGCAAATTAAATCGATCGATAATAAAAATAATTTGCTAACTTTTGTCATTGATTCTGACCTTGAACCCATCACCAATTATTTCACGGTAACGAATCTTTCGCCAGCGCCTAATCTTGAATTCACGTTTAAACGAATCGATAAAATTGAGCATCATGGAAATCCAAGTCATTTGAAATGCACTTATCAGTTGGCAAACGTTCGAACTACCATTTTTGATACAGTACGTTCAGACAAAAAATGGAAAACCGAATATCTTTGTAAAAAGCTTACTGATAAAGAAGAGGATCTCAAGAACAACTGTGTTGGATCTTGCGATGTTGAGTTTGTTAAAGATCCTGTGAAAGTAACCGTTAAATATGACGGTCAAACATACGATGTTATTAATAAGTACGAATCAAAATCGGTGAGAAGTTTCGATCTTCGCGAAACAGTTAATGATACAGATCCAGTAAACCATCCGAACCATTACGAGATGGTTGGACCGTTCGAGTCTTTTGATATTATTGTCGAATCTCTCGGAATCGATGGTACTCGACAGTTCTGTCAGGGCAACATTATTAAATACCAGACTCGTTATAAGGAGAAGAACGGTGAAGAGGATCTCAAGAAGCGTCATTGGTATTCTAGGATGGATCAAATGCTAGCCAAATGCAAAACCATTAAAGACTATTATAAATTGAAGGAGAGTGATTTTTAATGGCCGTCGCTAAAATGGACAAGCTGATGGAAAATTTGTCAAACGGTTTTGCTAATTTTTATAGGACCGCTTATGGCAAAAATCCACCTGATGTTGACCATGTTATCTTTAACGGACCAGCGACTATCGTGTTCTGGGAAGACGGCAATAAGACAGTCGTAAAGCGTAAGATGGACGATCCTGATAACAAGAATCTGGCTATCATGTACGCGATTATGAAGCGCATTCTCGGATCGACCTCTGCCGCGAACCGCTATATCAACAAACTTGTCTCTGAGGCTAAGGTCAAGGATTCTAAGTAGAAAGGTTTTTAATGCTTGCAATTATTGTCATTATTGCTGGTTTGATAATCGGCTGGGTATTCTCTTGGGGGATTACTGTCGGTATTCTTTGGGGCATTGTCTGGTTACTCAATATGGCCGGCGTTGCGATCGAGTTTAACATTTACGTTGCCACGGTAATTTGGCTTATTATGGCTCTGCTTCGTAGCGTATTTTCTTCAAAGAATGGAGACTAATCATATGAAGCGCTATATGATCCCGGAGATGATCGGTGAAGTTTTGCTATGGGCCATTGGGATTCTTGCTGCTCTGCTCATTATTGTACTGCTTGGAATTCTAATCTACGGTTTACTTTTCGATCCATCGATGTTTATTCACCATGTTGTGGTGACTGTTCATTAGAAGATATTTAGTCGTCTATGCAATGAACTCGTGAGAGAAGAGTGATTTTTAATGGCTTCTGCTAATTTGGATCTTCGCGATTTGAATATACTTCTATCGACTTATATGAAAGACCGACTTGAATTGAAAAAGCGTATTGAAAACTTAAAAGACATTCGATCAACTGAGACCAGTCTCGGGATGCGTGTAGGAAAGGATTTCTTAAAGGCATATACTAATTTAGATAAGATTGAAGCCGATATGAACGATTTTAGCGAAGCGTTGTCCGAAATAGAGAGCAAGATTCCGTATATTAAAGGACTGATCGATAAAGAAGAAAGCATGACCACCAGTTTTTAAGGAGTAACGAATGCGCACGATTATTGTAGATCACGAATATTGGGAAGAGTATCCTCGTAGTGGATCGTTCATCTATTTTTCAAAGGACCGGAAGCTGCTAGGAGATAAAACTGTACTGGAAGGTAAATCAAAAGAGTTGATCGATCGTATGGAAAATCATGACGATTTTGTCAATGGTAAGGCTATGTATATTTTGATCCCAGAAGGACATTTCTTTACAGTCGATGATCTTGATCTCCCGCAGGTTATTCAGATCGTTAAATCAGACATGAGTTCTCTCGAGTTCTTCATGTCTCTTACTCAGGAAGAGGAATAAATGGACGAGCCCGTTGTATCGATTTCACCATTATTCGAGTCGTATAACAGTTCAAAAGTTATCGGCATGCTTGCGACTATCAATGAGCCACCGTTCAAAAAGCTCGTAGGATGGAATGCGGAAAAGGATAAATACTGGGCGTCTATCGCCACAAAGAAGAACACCCGTATCCCTATCGATGAACCAGGAACGATGGTCCTTGTCAAAAAGTACAAGCTTGACGTCCTTATGCATGAAGCTTATAATGATGTAGCTGATTAGCCGCATATTTTGCAGACCCTATTATGGAGGAGTACAATTCCTCTTAAGTTCGGCCTATTTTTGAAAGGATTAACATGAACTTGTCTCGTGTAAACGATTTCGTAAAGAAAGGTGTGAAGTATCTTAATGATAATTCACCAGCAGTACTTACTGGAATCGGAATTACAGGGGTTATTTGTGCGGTTGTTAAAGCCGTAGAAAAGACTCCAGAAGCAATGGATGCTGTTGTAGAGAAAGCGGAGAACGAACTTCAGACTGAGGGTTTGGATTTCGTAGATGCTAAGGAAGCTCTCGGAACCCCTAAGACCATTGCAACCGGAATCAAGTATTATATTCCGTCAATTGCTATCGGTGGTATGTCTATCGCATGTTTCGTTGGTGCTCAGTCGATTAACACGAAACGTAACGCAGCACTGGCTACACTTTATGCGATAACGTCCAACGAGTTCAATACCTACAAGAACGAAGTCGTAAAGAAACTCGGAGAAAAGAAAGAGCACGAAATCGTTGACCGTATTTCTGAGAAGAAGATCAACGATGACCCACTCTCCAATTCTGAGGTTGTGGTCGACAACGGAGACACGCTGTGCTATGACACGTGGTCCGGTCGATATTTCAAATCGTCTATTCCTAAGATCGAGCGTGCTGTGAATGAGATCAACTATGAGTGCATTCAGGATATGTGCGCAAGTCTTAATGATTTCTATTTCCTCCTCAATCTTCCTGAAATCAAATGCGGGGATAATTGTGGATGGAATACCGATCATAAGCTGAATGTATATTTCTCAGCTCAGGTAGCTGACAACGATAGTCCGTGCATTGTCCTTAATTACAACACGGAGCCTATTGCAACTTATACGCAGCTTTAGCAAGTTCTTTAGTGAAAGGAGGTGCTTTCATGAATGAAGGAGGAAAGCTTCTTGGACTTGCTTCGGCTGTATTTACGGTGCTTGGTCTCGTTGCTCAAATTGGCAGCGGAATCATCGCGCAAAAGCAGCTCGATGAGAAAGTCAAAGAGCAAGTAACTAAAGCTCTTGAAGAGCACCAGAACTAGATTAAAGGAAGGGTCGGTCAACGGCTCTTCCTTTATATTTTGAGGAGCTGTTGATGTTCGAAAAGGAACTATCTTTAATCCATGAGTATATATCTGATCTAGACAATACTCCGATATTTGGTTCTTTGTCAGAAGACAAACGAATCTCATATCGAAAATTTGCGGCGGAGGAAATTGAGGGAAAGCTTTTGGAAGAAGAGCTAAACATCCCTGCCGCTATCAAAGATCGTATGCCGTTTACAGCTGGAGAAATTGTAGACGACTACATTTCTGATCTAAAGAAATTTGTAGCGAATGCTCCAAGTGCAGATGTGAAGTATGTTCTGAATGAAATGCTTATTTCTTGTAAAGCTATTCTGAATGCTTTTTCCAACGGCGGAGTAGGATACAAGGATGAAGTGTATCGCTGTCAGGACGTATTCACAGGGCGATATTTCTATTCGAACCTTGAACGTATCAATCGAGCTTTAAACAAAACAAACGAAACGTTGTATGAGCAAGGTTCAGTATCGCTTAACGCATATTACATTAATCTTGGCATTTCTCCTATTAAAATCGGGTATAATTTCGATTGGTCTTATCCAGAGTGCAGTCATATTTCATTAACTCTTGACAATTTGGTCAATGATGACGGCGTACGTTGCATGTATGTTGATTTCGAACAGTATCCGAAGCAGAACTATGAAGTTTGGGGTTAATCTTCCGCATATTTTGCAAACCATTTAATGAAGGAGATTCAAAAGGAATCTTCGAGTCAGAAAAGGAGAAAATAATGGACACTGAGGTTGTTGAGACTACTGAGACCATGGACGAGACTCCGATTGAGACTACTGAGGAAATTACGGATATCGAACCCTACGAGGGCGAGAGCAATTCTGTGGTGCCTGCGGTAATGCTCGGTGCTGGCATCGCCACTGCGGTGATTGTCGGTGGACCGAAACTTATCAAGGGCGTCAAGAAGGGCGCTCACTTCGTCAAGGGCAAGATTGATGAAGGTCTGACGAAGCTCAAGACGAAGAAGTCTGAGGATTCGGAAGAATCAAACGATCATGTCGTTATTGACGACGTGGAAGATGAGAAGACCAAATAAGGTCAACTTCGAAGAGAAGATAATCTAAACAGATTATCTTCTCTTTTTATCTAAGAATGGAGCATAGATGCCTGTTGAAATCAAAGAATACTCTACAGGTGATTCACTCGTAAAGAAAGATGTGAGTCAGGACACGAAGAAGGTTGACTACACTGCTCCAAAGGGTAAGGTCACGCTTAAGAAAAGCAAGATGGACTCTTTGGGTAAGTCTGTTATTCAAGGGAGTATTACAGACGCGATCGCAAATGCTATTACCGATTTGATTATTCCGGCTGGACGAGATCTTCTGTTTAATGTTGTAACTTCTGTGTTGCAAACTCTTATTTACGGAGAATCTGACCAGCCTTCTGTTTCAAATGGAGTTAATCGAATTCCATATTCGTCAATCAGTAACTACAATCGTATGGGACGCCCGACAAGTCACGTACAAAAAGTCCGTCAACGACCCGAAGACGGATTTGTATTTGAGCGAAAATCTGATGCTGATACTGCTCTTGAGCACCTTCGCGAAGCATGCGATAACTTTGGAGTCGTAAGCGTACAAGCTCTCTATGAGATTTGTGAGAAGACTGCACCATACACAGCGAACAAATACGGCTGGATGAACTTGGATGATGCTCGAGTAGAACGGACCCGTGATGGGTACACACTTAAGCTTCCTCGTTCCATGCCTCTCGATTAAGGAGATATTTTATGTCATTTAAGGAAAACGCCATTGTTAAGATGGCAAATGTTAAATTCTATATTAAGAAGAATAGTCCTGAGATTCTTGTGGGTGCCGGTATCGCCACTCTTATCGGATCTCTTGTATATACTGTAATTGGCACCCTCGATACTGGCGTTGATGTTACGAACGCCGTATGTGAGATTGACGCGGTCGAGAAGGATAATTCTCTAATGGAGGAGGAGCGTCGTAAGAAGAAGCATGGAATTTATATTCATACAGGCCTCAACATCGCTCGTAACTATGCTCCTGCGGTTACGCTTGCCATGGCGTCTGCCGGTTGTTTAATCGGTTCTAATGCAATCATGCGTCGTCGAGCATTCAGTCTTGCTGCTGCATATTCCACTCTCGATGCAACATTCTCTGACTATCGTACCCGTGTTATTGATGAGTATGGTGACGAAGTCGATAAGAAGATGCGCTACGGTCTCACCACGAAAGAGGTCGAAGTCGAGCAAGTTGACGAGGAAACTGGTGAGGTAGTAAAGACCAAGGCAACTGTTACTGAGAGTGCTGCGAGTGCTACTAATATTTGGTATAAACGTCAGTATGAGCTTTCTGATGGCACTGTGATTGTTAATCCTAATTGGCAATCTAACAAGGATCTCAATGCCACGTTCGTTAAGGGTCAAATTGCATGGTTTGACGGTTGTCTGTCCCGTGGAGAGCATGTGTGGCTTGATGATATTTACAAGGCGCTCGGCATTCCTGTAGATGGATATCGCCAGGATGCTCATATGCTCGGTTGGACTCCCAGCAAGGATGTAGAGAAGTATATTAGTTGCAACTCTTATAATACCGAGCGTGAGGCTGAGTTTATCACGAACGAAGATGGTGATCTGTTGCTGGAGTTTAATCCCGACGGAATGCTTTATTACAAGTAAAGGTGAGAGGCTATGAATAATTTTGTTAAGAGCAGTCTTGTATTTGTAGCCGGTTTTGCATCTGGAGTGGCTGCCACATATTGGGTGGCCACTCGTTACCTCGGATTGGAATGGGTGGAAGATGAGCAGGAGGGACATGATCCTTCTGGAATGGATGATAATGATTCTAGCCTTTCAGAATCTGATGCAAATACTGGCGAAGATATTACAGTAAGCGACGAGAAGTATAAGTCCATCGAAAATAATAAAGATTTTGTTGACTATACTCAATACGCCAATGGGTATTTGACTAAATCTAATGAGCCCGACTCGGTTAAAGAGGTTCATATTTTCGACGATGAGAACGTAGATGCGAAGCCTGAGATTATCCCAAGTAATGAGTACGGTATTGATACTGATTACTCTGAGATCGAGCTTCGGTTCTATCTTGATTCTCAGCTTATTACTGATGATTGGGATATTCCGCTTGAGAACATGGAAGACACTGTCGGACCGATGGCTCTTCCTTACATGTGCGAAAACCCAGATGCCACACTATATGTACGCAATGATCGTCTAAAAGCCTACTACGAGATCGTTCCCATGTCTTACGATTATCCCGGTATCCCGGTTGAGGATTAGTGATATTTATGCGTAAGATCAAAAACGAATACTTGGAGTGGCTATATGATCTAGTCTGTGATGATACATATTCCAATCATGTTTCATACCACAAGCTTTTTAACACACTACTTAATCGTAAATTTATCTGGTTTATTCCTCGAGACGAGAACAGGGCGATCGACGGTCTAGAGCTACGTTCTACTTTTCAGAATCTCTATCCGGAAATCCCATGTATGCCTAATGCTTCCGGTTGCTCTGTTCTTGAGGTCCTTATCGCTCTAGCAAAGCGTTGTGAAAACTCAATTGCTAGCGATGATGAATTCGGAGATCGAACAGGACAATGGTTCTGGGAAATGATCGTTAACATGGGTCTCGGTAAGTACGATGATGGCCAATACGATGATGAAGAGGTTAATTATGTTATTGATCTTTTTCTGAATCGTGATTATGACGATCATTCTCTTATTGGATGTGCGTTTAATGTTCAATATCCGAAGGCTCCGATGAATCAGACAGAGCTGTGGTATCAAATGTGTTGGCATCTAAGCGAAGTCCTTTAGAATAACAACGAAAGGAGGTATTGCATGTAATGTTGGATTTCGTTAAAATTATCGAGCGTAATCCCAAGAAAGATACTGTTGAGATATCTCCGAAGTTTCTCATCAATAAGAGTACGGATCTTATGATTCGTGGTAGTGATTTCTATGCTATATATGATGAGTCTACTGGATTTTGGTCAACTGACGAGCAACGTGCGATATCTTTAATTGATGACATGACTCGTACGTATTACAACGAGCATAAAGAGTCATATAATGCAGTTGTACGTACGAATTATATTTGGGATTCTGATAGTGGCTTCATTGATAAATGGCATAAGTACTGTCAACGACAGCTAAGGGACAACTATGTAACTTTGGATGAAAAGCTTATATTTGCCAATGATGATCCAAAGAAAGAAGACTATGCAAGTAAGAAGCTTCCATACCCTCTGACTCCAGGAGAGTGCCCATCGTATGACAAGATCATGTCTACGCTATATTCTCCAGAGGAACGACATAAGATTGAATGGGCTATCGGATCAATCGTAACTGGTGATTCGAAACATATTCAAAAGTTCCTAGTACTGTATGGTTCTGCTGGTACTGGTAAGTCGACTGTTCTTAATATCATTCAACAATTATTTGAGGGATATTATTCTGTCTTTGATGCTCGAGCTCTTGGGTCTGCAAATAACTCGTTTGCCCTTGAGGCGTTCAAGTCTAATCCTCTTGTCGCTATTCAGCACGATGGCGATCTTAGTCGAATCGAAGACAATACTCGTCTTAACAGTCTTGTTTCGCACGAGACAATGATGGTGAATGAGAAGTTCAAAACAGCATACGCCAATCACTTCAAGAGCTTCTTATTTATGGGCACTAACAAGCCTGTAAAGATCACAGATGCTAAGTCAGGTATTATCCGAAGGCTTATTGATGTATCACCGACCGGAGAGAAAATCAAACCAAGTGAGTATCGCACTTTGACTGCTCAAATAAAGTTTGAACTCGGAGCAATCGCGTGTCATTGTCGTGACGTATATTTGGAAGATCCGAATTACTATGACAACTACATTCCGATGAGCATGATTGGTGCAACGAATGATTTCTACACATTCATGGTGTCCAATTATACAGAGTTCAAACGAGAGGATGCTGTCAGTCTGAACATCGCCTGGGAGAAGTATAAGACTTTTTGCGACGATGCAAAGATTCAGTATCCATTCTCCAGACGAGTATTCAAAGAGGAGCTTAAGAATTACTTCTCTGACTTTGTAGAGCTTGGCGAAGTAAACGGTCGTATTGTTGAGGGACAGTATCGAGGCTTTCTATATTCTAAGTTCAAGGTACCAGAGCTTAAGAAACTAGATAAGCAAGTTGAGAAAGAGACTTTGCCTCAGTGGATGAATCTGTCATCCGACAAGAGTATATTTGATACGGATTACTCGGACTGTATCGCTCAATATGCTAAAGAGAACGGAACACCTAAGCAAGCTTGGGATAAAGTCTCTACAAAACTTGGTGAACTCGATACAACGAAGCTTCATTATGTACGAGTGCCTGAGAATCACATCGTAATCGATTTTGATATTTCATCGAACGGCGAAAAGGATGCTGAACTCAATCTCAAAGAGGCTAGCAAATGGCCTAAAACTTATGCGGAGTTCAGTAAAAGCGGGAATGGTATTCACCTTCATTATATTTATGATGGGGATGCCTCTAAGCTTAGCCGAATCTATGATGATCACATCGAAATCAAGGTGTTCGCGGGTAAAAGCTCTCTGCGACGTAAGCTTACAAAATGCAACAATGTTCCGATAGCTCATATTTCATCTGGGTTGCCCTTGAGAGGAGATACGAAGGTGATTGACTTTGATGGAGTGCAGTCAGAAAAGGGTATTCGAACCCTTATAATGCGCAATCTGAATAAGGAGTACCACCCTGGAACAAAACCTAGTATCGATTTCATTAAAAAGATTTTGGATGACGCATACGATTCCGGTCTAAAGTATGATGTTAGCGATATGCGAAATGCTGTGCTGAGCTTTGGTGCAAATAGTACTCACCATGCTCCATATTGTCTCGATCGTATTGCCGAAATGAAATTCAAATCCGAGGAAACTCGAGAGATTTTGGCAGACACCGGATCTAAGCTTGTGTTCTACGATATCGAGGTATTTCCCAACCTCTTCCTTGTTAACTGGAAATTTGAGGGTGAGGATTCAAAGGTTGTTCGAATGATCAACCCGACACCTTCTGATATTGAGAATCTCGTTCAGAACAAGCTCGTAGGATTCAACAATCGCCGATACGACAACCATCTTATTTATGCACGTCTTATCGGAGAGTCCAATATTGAGATCTTCCACCGTTCTCAACAGATCATTAACGGCAACCGAGACGCTATGTTCGGTGAAGCCTATAATCTCTCATACACAGACGTTTATGACTTCTGTAGTAAGAAGCAAAGTCTTAAGAAATGGGAGATCGAACTTGGTATTCACCATCACGAGATTGGATTGCCTTGGGATCAAGAGGTTCCGGAAGACATGTGGACCACTGTCGCAGAGTATTGTGATGACGATGTTCTCGCTACTGAGGCAGTATTCAATGCTCGAAAGTCCGACTTTGTGGCTCGAGAGATTCTGGCTGAGATTGCCGGTGGTACGACTAATGATACGACTAACAGTCTAACTACCAAGATCATCTTTGGTAAAGAGCGTCATCCTGATTTGGTATACACTGATCTGGCTACAGGCGATTCGACTGATGGCACTCACAAAGACTCGAACAAATTCGAGGGATACGAGTTTGTATATTCTGACAAAGACAAAAAGTATCACAACATGTACCGAGGAGAAGACGTCGGCAAGGGTGGAAACATCAAGTCTTATCCCGGAATTTATTATGATGTAGCGTTGCTCGATGTTGAGAGCTTGCACCCTCATTCGGCTATTGAGATGAATATTTTCGGTAAGTACACCAAGAACTTCAAAGCGATTCTTGATGCTCGTTTGGCAATCAAGCACGGCGATTACGATCGAGCAAAGAATCTGTTCGACGGTCGACTTGCTAAATATTTGGATGATCCGGATCAGGCTAGTTCGTTGGCTTATGCTCTAAAGATCGCAATCAACTCGGTATATGGTCTTACTGCTGCTTCGTTCGACAACCCGATGCGTGATCCTCGTAACAAGAACAATATTGTGGCTCTCCGTGGCGCGTTGTTCATGCAGAATCTTCACGATGAGGTTCTCGCACGAGGTTACAAGATCGTTGCAATTAAGACGGATTCCATTAAGATTGCAAACGCGACCAAGAGCATTGTTGATTTCTGCATTGATTATGCTAAGCAATATGGTTACAAGTTTGACTTCGAGGCATATTACGATCGTATCTGTCAGATTAATGATGCTGACTACATCGCGTACTACCATGATCCTATCACGTGCAAGAAGCGTTTCGATCATATTCCCGGTGACAATCAGAAGCATGGTCCTAGCTGGACAGTGACTGGCGCTCAGTTCGCAGTTCCTTATGTATTTAAGAAACTATTCTCACACGAGGATATTGAGTTCAAGGATCTTTGTGTAACCAAGTCTGTTACAACTTCTATTTACTTGGATATGAACGAGGATCTTCCTGACGTATCCGCATATGAGACGGAACTTGCTAATAGAGAATGGAATGATAAACATGGAGACAGTAAACCAAAACGACTTCGATTCCCTGACATGTCCACTGCCCAGATCGTTGAAGGAATTGCGAAAGGGCACAATTACTGCTTTGTTGGACGCGTCGGAAGCTTTTGCCCAATTCGGGAAGGAGATGGAGGAGGCGTGCTCGTCCGTGAGAAGGATGGTCGATATCTTTCCGTTGGAGGAACTCTTAAACCCGGCATGGTCGCTTCACAACGCGTACCCTATCGTTGGCTCGAAGCGGAAACGGTGCAAGCGACGTCAAAACAGGCGTCAATAGATTATTCATATTTCGACAGACTCGCTAATGAAGCTGTCGACTCCATTGAAGAATATGGAGACTTTACTGCATTTACTGCGATTGGAGATTAATAATGGACGATAGCATTAAAGGCATGATCACATCATTTCTGGCAGTGTTGGTGGCTCTGATTATCACATTCGGTGGAAGTTGGGTTATTTTCAACTTTATTGTGTGGCTTATTTGCATGTGCTTCCATTTCACATTTGATTTCCTTATTGGTACTGGACTGTGGTTGTGCTGTCTGTTGCTGCGCTTTGTCCTTAAAGCTGCTAAGAATTAATTAAATTATTTCGAAAGGTTTTTTATTATGGCTAATTTTACTACTTCTGATCTTATTCTCGACCACGAGCTTGTTGACTTTGAGATTCTGTTCTGTAACCTTGAGGGTCGTGCTGAGGGATTCAATAATCAGGGAGCCCGTAACTTCCGTTTGAAGTTCAATGATGACGACTTTGCCAAGTCACTTGCCGATGATGGCTGGAACATTAAGATTTATACTCCTAAGAATGACGATTACGATCCTTATTATTATCTTACCGTCAAGGCAAAGTTCCGTGTTGACGGTGCTACCGTTCGACAGGATCCTGAGATCCATATGATCAATTCCAAGAATGATATTCTCCTCGGTGCTCAGAACATGGCGGATCTTGATGCAAAGTTCCGTGCTCGTGAGGTAAACGCATGTGACCTGGTTATTCATCCTTATTATTGGACAAAGTCTAATATGGGTTCTGGCGAGGGTATCGCTGCCTATCTGAAGCAGATGTGGGCTGTCGTTAATGATAACCCGTTCGCAGAGCGTTATGCTGATCGCAATGACGATTTTACTCATGAGGTTCCTTTTGACTAAACTTGCGCGAAATTTACACCGTATCTAATGAGGGATAATCCTCAATTAGAAAAGGAGTAAATAATGGAAACTATGATCATTTGTGCTATCGCTAGCATCGTTTGTATCTATCTCGGTATTAAGCAGATCATTGACATTCGTCGTTATAAGCACGAGGAAGAGCTCAATGACGCTTTTACCAGCGGATATGAATGGGGCAAGATAGCAGAACGTGAGAATGTTATTCATGTCGACGCAGTTCTGATTGAAGAATAACTGAAGAAAGGGTCTGTGCTTATTGCATGGATTCTTTCTTTTCAACAAAAAAAAAAAAGAGATAATCATGATAACTACTCTTTCCGTCCGTGAAGTAAACAATCTAAGGTATCTGCTGTGGGAAGCTTAAGTTGGCGTAAATCAGAAATATTACAGAATAATGGAAGAGCCGTTATATAGTTACGACGAAGAAAAAAGAGAAGCTAAAAAGGAAGAAAAGCGTATCAAAAAGGAGCTAATAATGAAAGTCGAACTCTCTATTTCTGATGCAGAAGAGATCTGTGAATTTTTCTGGTGGAAGTATCAGGATGAGCAAGAAAAATATTTAGCTTCGCACAATGAAATAGCCACGCATTGTGACGAATATGATCCAGAAAAAGAACATGAGTTGTATATGCATTTTTATAAGTCTGATAAATATTTTAAAAGGTATTATCACTGGAAAGATATTCTCGACGACATGGAAAAGAAAGAGAACTCCCGCAAATAGTACAGCTTCTTTAATGAAGGACTACTTCCATTGAAAGGAGTTGTATGGGGAGTAATGTTATCGGATTTTGCTTTGGTATTGTGGCTGTAGCGATGTCTGTAATGGGTCTATTTGTCATCTTTAAGTCTATCACTGATGATAGTGACGAAAAGATAAAACAGGCCTTTAAAGACGGTCTGGAGGCTGGATTAAGGAAAAGAGAAAACGATAAATCTTATGTTTCTGAAGAAACTGTCAAATCGATGATTAAGAAGTAGTCTTCAAAAAAAAAAAGAGTTGAGTCTGCAAAGGCTCTTCTCTTTTACATTGAAAGGGGATAATCATGTGCAACTTAACTTTGGAAGAAATTGCATATATGTTCTTAAAGGCCATATATGCACGTATGAAGCATTAGCTGCAGAACGCGATAAACTATTCAGATCTATAATTATTGATACCGATAAGGAGTCACGTGATCGCAAGCGTGAGGAATTTTATTCAATCGAGAAAAAGATGAATGAACTTGAAAAGCGATATGACGATTATTGGGTACCGATTCTACGCGAAAAAGGGATTGATGAAATTGGATAAAATTGGAATGAAGTTTGTAGACTTCGAGAAATACTGTAAAAAATGCGAGTGCTGTGCAAGGGCTGAAAACGAGGCTCCTTGTTGGGAATGTCTCGAACAGCCTGTTAACTATCACTCTGAAAAGCCTATTCACTTCAAGGAGCGCGACGGAAAGTGAATAGCTACACTTACTTCTATATTCTCGGAATTGCGATCGGGTTTTGTATTGGATGCTATGTCAGTTTCATAGTATATTGTCGCAAACTAGACAAGCTCTATTATGAAACGGATGTTTCAAAGAAAGGAGAACAAAATGAACTATCGTCAGATCGAAACGAGTCGAGAGATCAGGCAGTGGATTAAGATCGGTCTTCAAGCTATTGGTGTTGGCGCCAGTTGCTTGATTGCCTATAATACTAATCCTAATCTGAAACACTCTGTAAATCGAGCTGGTGAAGATTTCAAGTTTTGGTTCAATCGAAAGCTGAACAATCTGTAGACAATATAGGGTCGCTGAGAAATCAACGGCTCTATATTTTTTTGGAGTCATGATGGATCACTCGGATCATTTTACTTTAACAAAGCAAGAAATTCAATCGCTCATCGCAATGTACGAAGAAGCGAGGAAACAGCTTCTAGATATTGCAGAAAAAGAAAAGCCTTTGTGTGACGGTAATGTCATAAGCATACGATACGCACAACACAAGGCTTATGCGAATGCCCTAAAAGGTCGTATCGACGAACTTACACACTTCTTGCAGACTCTTTAATGAAGGCAGTTAATCATATCGAAAGGAGAATTATTATGATTAACGTGAACGAAGAAACCGTCAACACTATTGCCGGTTGGGCTACGATTGCAGCTTTTTGCGTAGGGTCGTTTGTTGTTGGACATACTATTGGAAAGTATACCAGCACTATAGACGAACAGGCGATTAATGCAGCGAAGGCCGTCGGATATTTAGAATGTATGACTGAGGTCGTCAACACGGTAAAAGAAGTCTCGGGTAAGAGGAACTAACTTCTTGAAGAGGGTTTGCCTTACGCAGACTCTCTTCTTTTTCGCCATATCTACACGCTCTTTAATGAAGAATAACTTCTAACTCTAATGGGGGAGTCTACAAAGGCTTTCCCTTTTATCTTTCGCCACTATTGCACGCTATATTATGACAGGTAATCTATGAAAGGAGATTTATTATGAAAAAGATTATGGTTGTCATCGGAATGGTTGTACTGTTCGGATTGCTTATTCTAACTGGAAATGGTGAGAGTGTTGCTCATGATAATTCCATGTCAGAGGATCGTGTGTATCGTGAGGCGATTCAGAAAGATCTTATTAATAGCAATACAGATTATTGTATGAAAGCTACTAAGAAGGATGATACTGGACGTGTTACGGAATACACGATATCTGTTGACAACGGGATCGATTGGCAGGATTACGTATTCGAGGTTTAGTAACGATTCGGAACGGCTACGGCTGTTCCTTTTATATTTGGAGGCTTTATGATCGAACTATACCCATGGCAAAGAAAAGCAGTCGATGAGTTGCGAGACGGTAACATATTGTGTGGAGGTGTAGGAACTGGAAAGAGTCGTACATCCTTAGCATATTATTACAAAGAAATGGGTGGTAATCTTGACGCTACTGATTCCGAGGGGTTTCAAGAAATGGAACACCCTATACCGTTGTATATCATCACAACTGCAAGAAAACGAGATACCTATGAATGGGACCAAGAGCTCATCCCGTTCTATATCTTCACAGATCATGTGGGGAAAGACTTGCTTGTCGGAAGTGAGGTCGAATCTAAGATATTCCGAGAGGTCGTCATCGATTCCTGGAACAATATCGCTAAGTACAAAGACATCCAAAATGCGTTCTTCATATTTGACGAGCAAAGAGTTGTCGGTAGTGGTGCATGGGTTAAGGCTTTCCTTAGGATTGCGAAACACAATCGATGGATCCTTCTTTCCGCTACCCCAGGAGATACTTGGTCTGACTACATCCCAGTATTCTTGGCTAACGGATTTTACAGGAACAAAACCGAGTTCATTCAGGCGCATGTCATCTATAGTCGGTTCACTACTTACCCCAAGATCGACAGGTACATCAATACAGGACGCCTTATCCGACTACGAAGAAAGATACTTGTCGATATGCCAATGCAAAGAGCTACTGTCATGCATGACGAACTTATTGACGTAACATGGCCAAAAGAGGAATACAAACTTGTGGGTAAAACCAGGATCAATCCATACACAGATGAGCCAATAGTTAATGCTTCGGAGTTGTGCTATACTTGGAGGAAGTTGGTTAACAGTTCTGAAGACAGGATCAAGAAATGTGTGAATATTGCTTTGAAGAGAAGGAAGTCCATCATATTCTACAACTTCGACTATGAACTTGATGCATTGCTTGAAGCGTTTGGTGGGATCAAAGGGTTGGAGGTAGCTCAGTGGAACGGTCATTTGCATCAGCCTATTCCGACTGGAGACGATTGGGTGTATCTCGTTCAGTACACTGCTGGATGTGAAGGCTGGAATTGTATCACTACGGACACCATTATTTTCTTCTCTCAGAACTATTCATATAAGGTGATGCAGCAAGCTTCGGGACGTATCAATCGCTTGAATACTCCGTTTGTGGACCTATATTGCTATCATTTGAGGAGTTCTGCACCTATCGATCTGGCTATTGCGAAGGCATTGAAGCAGAAGAAAAACTTCACTGAGGGCAACTTTGTTGGTCAATTTTAGGCAAAAAGTAGGACCAATTGGCAACTTTTGATTTTTGAGTTGGAGAGGCCAAAAAGTGAAAAAGGACCAACTGTCAACCTATGAAAAATTGCTGATTTTTGGCAAAATTTGGTGAAAAAGGACCAATTGGTCCTTTTTGGCCCTTTTTTGGGTGAAAAAAACGTTGACTCCTGGTCCTTTTTACGTAAATTGATGTATACTAATACGATAAAAAAAATATAATATATAAGGTAATATATACCCCCAATTACGTAAAAAGGACCAGGTGTCAACGTTTTGGATATTTTGGTAATTTTTATGTAATTTTCGCAATTTTGAAAGGATTTTAGCAAAATGCAGAGCAGCATTACTATGACAGGTATTGTAAAGGATATTTTTGATCGTCTTCCCGATTTGAAAGACAGCGCCGTCTTTTGTAGGTATGTCGGCGATCAGTGTATGGATCTTTGGACTGATACAGATGATTGCTATCGATGGTCTTACAATGACCATACTTGTCTGTGGATTGAGAGCGATTCATATTTCATGGATCAGTATGAGTCTACTTTGTTTCCGATGAGTGAGCAAACATATCTTCGCAATTTTTCAGAGTTGCTTGGTGGTCGTATGCTTGCCCGTCAGATCTCTCGAAGGAAGCTTGCCGAGCGAACTGGTCTGTCTGAGAATTCTATTTATCGATATTTGAATTTTCAACGAAAGCCTACTGCCTATAGTCATTACATTCTTTCTTGGTATCTTGAAGGCATTCATCAAGATCAGTGGAAGTTGTTGTAGACTAGCGCTTGGTTAATGAAGAGTCTGTTTTGAGTAGTTTAAGAGTTACAGGGTGTTAGTAATTCTTCCGCGAAAAAAACAGACTCTTTTATGGAGAGAGATAGAATGTGTCCCGATTTAGGATACTTTCTATGTTCCTTTTGAGGTATTTTTCATGTGAAAGGAGAATCCATGACAAGTAACTCAACCAAGCTGGAAAGTAAGTTTCAGGCAGAACTCAAGAAAGACTTGAAGAAACGTCTTCCGGGTTGCATTGTGATGAAGACCGATCCTACTCAAATTCAGGGTATTCCTGATTTGATTGTTCTTTATGGACAAAGGTGGGCAACATTGGAATGCAAGCGTAGCGCCAAGGCTAAGCATCGACCTAATCAAGATTATTATGTTGATAAGATGAATCATATGTCTTTCAGTAGTTTTATATATCCTGAGAACAAGGAAGAGGTGCTTGATGCGCTTCAACAATCATTACGAACTAAAAGGTAAGCACGCTACATTCGGAGCTAGCAAATGGCACTGGATTAACTACGACAAGGATAAGCTTCTTCAGATCTATGAGAGTATGCAAGCCAAGGAGTATGGAACAAGACTTCATGAGTTTGCGGCTGAAGCTATCGCGCTTGGACAAAAGCTTCCTCGTTCTAAGAAGACTCTGAATACTTACGTCAACGATGCTATTAATTATCGGCTTGATCCTGAAGTAATTCTATATTACTCTTCAAACTTTTTTGGAACTGCTGATGCTATTCGTTTTGACGAGAAAACCAAGACTCTTCGTATTCATGATTTGAAGACTGGCAAGATTCCAGCACATATGGAGCAGCTAGAGATTTATGCTGCTTTATATTGTTTGGAGTATCGTCGTAAGCCATCGGAGATCACTATTATTTTGAGGATTTATCAGAATGATGAGATCTTTGAGTATGAACCCGATCCTGCTGAGATTAGGGATATTTGCGACAAAATTGTCAAATTTGATAAGATTCTTTCTGGAATAAGAGAGGAGGACTAGAATGGAACTTGAGGACTACACTGAATTTATGGTTATCGATGAGATTGATGAAATTGAAGAAGAGCTTACTCATTATGGAACTAAGCGACATTCTGGTCGATATCCTTGGGGTTCTGGAGAGAATCCTTTTCAAAGTGGCGGCGACTTCCTTTCTCGTGTAGACGAACTTTCTAAGAAGTATGGCACTGAGAAAGAGATTGCTGAAGCTCTTGGTATGACAACCACTGATCTTCGTTTGCAGAAGCGTGTTGCTGTTCATGAACGTCGTCAGATGGATGCTGAACGAGCGAAATCTCTTCGACATCAGGGTAAAACCCTTGATGAGATCGCAAGTATCATGGGATATGCCAATGATTCGTCCGTTAGAGCCCTTCTAAACGAGAATACGGCCACGAATAAGAATAGGGCTAGTGTCACTGCTGACAAGCTAGAAGAGGCCCTTAAATCGCATTCTATGCTTGATGTCGGCGCTGGCGTTGAACACGAGTTGGGAGTGTCTCAGGGCACTCTTAAAGAAGCTTTGTTTATTCTTCGTACTCGTGGCTACAATGTTTATGGTGTTGGTGTTCCTAATGTCACTAATCCTGGCAAGCAAACTATTGTATCAGTTCTTGCTAATAAGGACGTCGAATACAAGGATGCCTATCAAAACATGGGCGATATCGATTCAGTAGGAAATTACCATTCTACTGATGGTGGCTTAACCTTTAACAAGACTCAGTATCCTTCATCTATTGATAGCTCTCGTGTTAAGATTCATTATGGTGATGAAGATCTTTTTGGATCCAAAGGCGTTGAAAAAGATGGCGTCATTGAGATTCGTCGTGGCGTAGATGATCTGAGTCTTGGTAACTCTCACTATGCACAGGTTCGTATTCTTGTTGATGGAACTCATTATCTTAAGGGTATGGCAATGTATTCGGATGATATTCCGGATGGCTATGACATTGTGTTTAACACTAACAAGACTCATGATGTTCCTAAGAACAAGGTATTGAAACCTATTCATACCGAAGACCCGGATAATCCTTTTGGTGCAGCCATCAAGGCTGATGGTCAGTCATATTACACTGATAAATCTGGTAAGTCTAAGCTTAGCGCAATCAACAAGCTTAAAGAAGAGGGCGATTGGGATGATATGAGCAAGAATCTGTCTTCACAGTTCTTGTCTAAGCAGCCTATGTCTCTGATTAAGAAACAGTTGAACCTCAGCTATGATAGTTCTCTTTCAGAATACCAAGAGATTAAGAGCTTGACTAATGATACAGTCAAGAAAAAGTTTCTTATGGACTTTGCTAATGAATGTGATTCTGCTGCAACACATCTTAAGGCTGCTGCATTGCCTCGTGAGAGCACCAAAGTTATTCTTCCTATGACTCATCTCAAGGATACTGAAGTGTATGCTCCTACCTATAAGGATGGAGAGCAGGTAGCACTAGTTCGCTATCCTCATGGTGGCACATTTGAGATCCCAATCCTAACTGTTAACAACCGTAGTCGTAAATGTCGAGCTATTCTTGACCCTAATGCTGTAGATGCTATTGGTATTAACCCTAAAGTCGCAGAACAGCTGTCTGGTGCTGACTTTGATGGTGATCAGGTTGTAGTTATTCCTACTAACAGTCGTGTTAAGATCAAAAATCAGAAGCCTTTGAAGGGACTTGTTGGCTTTGATCCTAAGACTGCCTATTCTACTGATGAGAAAGTAGTTAATGGTAAGACTGTTAGGGTTAATTCTGCTGGTGTTCCTGTTAAGATCATGTCAAAAGAGTATAAGCAGAAGCAAATGGGTATTGTTTCGAATCTTATTACTGACATGACCCTAGCCGGAGCAAAGCCAGAAGAACTTGAACGTGCTGTTCGACACTCCATGGTAGTCATTGATGCAGAGAAGCACAAGCTAGACTACAAGCAGTCTGAGAAAGATAATGGTATTGCTGAGCTTAAGAAGAAGTATCAGCTCCATACTAATGAGAATGGTAATGAAAGTACTGGTGCATCCACCCTATTGTCTAGGCGTAACCAGACCATTCGTGTTCCAGAGACCCGTGGATCCGGTAAGATTAACCCCGATACCGGAGAGGTAGAGTACAAACTGTCGGGGCGTACCTATGTAGATAAGAAGACTGGCAAAACAGTTCTCGCTACTCAAGAGCAGAAGCTATTGCTTGCGACTAAAGATCTTCATACACTTTCATCCGGTACCCCACAAGAGGAAGCTTATGCCTCCTATGGTAACAAAATGAAGGCCCTTGCTAACGAAGCTCGAAAAGAATACTTGGCTACTGACAATTCAAAGCTAAACAAGCAGGCCCAGTCTACCTATGCTGCAGAAGTAACAGCCCTAAATGAAAAGATTAAGGCTGCCGATATGAACGCCCCTAAGGAGCGTAGGGCTATGGCCCTGGCTAACTCCGTAGTTAAGGCTAAAGTAGCCGATAACCCGGCCCTAATTGAAGATAAGAAGCTGTACAAGAAGACAAAGCAGCTTGCTATAGAGGCCGCTCGTGCACAAGTAGGCGCCTCTGGTAAGAAGGTACGTATCAAGCTTACTGATAGGGAATGGGAAGCCATCCAGGCTGGTGCTATTTCAAGTACTCAGTTGCAGAAAGTATTGCGTTACTCTGATCCTGATTCTATTAGAGCTAAGGCTATGCCTAAGTCTACAGTTACATTGACACAGGCTAAGATCACAAAGCTTAAGTCTATGGCTGCATCTGGTATGTACACTAACCAAGAGATAGCCAATGCTTTAGGCTGCTCACCTTCAACTGTCTATCAATACTTAAATGGAAAGAAAGGAAGTAACTAAATGTCTGTTGCAATCACAACTAAAGACAATCCTTTCGATCCAATAGATCAGTTTGATGAGTGGTTTAGGTTTGATACAGACAAACATTACAACACTTGTTCGTTCTTAGATCGAGTTTGCTTTACTTCTTCTTCGCTTAGTGATGAAGAAAACGAAAAAGAGATCGAACGTGCAATTGATGAGATCATTAAATATGATTTCCAAAATATTTATGTTAAAGTCAAACATTAATGTTAAATAAAACATAATATCAGACGAATATAACATAAATATAAAGGTATAGGGGGGGGTCTCAAAATATACCCCCCTCCTTTATCGCCGGGCCCCTAAAAAAAGCTCCGGAGGGATTTTTATATTTTCGATTTTGGATTGTAAAGGAGAACGTCTTGCTTTCTGACGTTACTATTGCTGTAAGGTCCGCTAGGGCCGATCTTATTACTCCGTATCACTCTGAGCAACAGCAACCGTGTAGCTACGATCTAACTCTTGATAAGATTATTAAGAAGATGGTAGTTAGCAACATTGACGAATACCCTGTTGAGAGTCATATTACAGCTTATGATAAGAAACTTCATGGACTAGAGTATGTCGAGATTGATCTTACGGAAGATCGGGACAACTGCTATCGTATGTGCCCTGGTGATTTCATTATTGCTTCTACCAAGGAAACGGTAAAGCTTCCGAATGATATTGCTGGACGATTTGAAGGCAAGTCTTCTCTTGGTCGAATCGGTCTGACTACTCATGTTACTGCTGGATTTATTGATGCAGGATTCGAGGGTCAGATTACTCTTGAGATGAAGAACGAGAATCGTTATCCGATTGACATCAAGTATGGTATGCGAATCGGGCAGATCTGTTTCTTCGGACTTGATTCTTATTGTGCTCATCCTTATGGAGATCCGTCTCTCAATTCTCATTATCAGGGCCAAAAAGGACCGACCACTGCTCGTGGTTAATGTTTCGGAGGGGTCGCTCAAG
>ERZ824488.410-NODE-410-length-57219-cov-34.982524_pt1 | contig 57219 bp, 60 predicted proteins | sample MGYA00519936_ERZ824488 | MGnify/ENA primary metagenome ERZ824488 (study PRJEB31778, sample SAMEA3449153) | human gut metagenome | biome: human gut; feature: human-associated habitat; material: faeces | place: United Kingdom | collected 2010/2012 ... | reverse complement strand
CTAAAGCTTTTCCTTTTCCACCTGCATAGCAGGTGGTTGTCTTTGTTGCAAACAACACAATGAATGAAATGTACCGATATACATTTCATTAACATTGACCGAAATATCTCTTTTAGCAAGCTCATTTGTGATACGGGTTATAAGTTCCTTAGCAGCTTTTTCTGTAAAAGTCGACATCATAATTTGCTCAGGCTTAACACCACATTCTTGTATAAGATAAACAGCTCTTTTAACCAATGTAAATGTTTTGCCTGTACCGGGTCCGGCTGTAATAAGCACAAGACCATTTGTTGAGCCTATTGCTTCTCTTTGCGCCTCATTTGCATTGCCATAATCAAACATAACAAATTTCCTTTAAAAAGATGGTTAAGTGAAAATAAATATAAACATCGGTGGATAAAATATTAAAAATGAAAAGAATACAGCATTTCTCGGAATATACAGTTCCAAGAAATGCTGTGCGATTAAATCTTAACAAGATTATTTAACTTATTCATTTGTTTTTTCTTCTGCGTGAGCGATGAATGAACATATAAATTCATCGTAGTTGAAACATTAGCGTGACCGAGAATTTCACTCAAAGTTTTATAATCCATACCAAGTTCAATACAGCGTGTTGCAAATGAATGGCGAAGAGCGTGGAAGTTAATTTTGTCAATTTTGCAATCTGAAAGACATTTGTTAAAAATATTTTGTGCTTGCCGTGGTTCAATAAATTTATCTTCAAGCCCTGTAAGCAAATATGCATTTTCGTTTTTTGGATTGAACGATTTTAAGATAGATACAAGAAATTTAGGTATCGGTATCATTCGATTTGAATTTGTGGTTTTTGGCGGAGTGATGATAATTTTTGTTTTATAATTTTTGTCATCACATTGCACTCTTTGCATTGTTTTGTTGATACTGACAATGCCGTTAAACAAGTCAATATCACCCCATTTTAACGCACAAAGTTCACCGCATCTTATACCGGTGTATAGTGTAAAAAGTATGGCAAGTTTGGTTAAATCAATATTTTTTGTAAGATAAGCTGTTAATAGTTTTTGCTCTTTTTGAGTTAATATTTTCAATTCATTCTTTTGCTTTTTAGGAAAAGTGATTTTGATACGTTCAACGCATTTATAGTCGTTGTCATAAGCGAAAGAGAGAATGCTGTTTATGACAGAAATATATGTTTTAATTGTTGTAATTGACATTGCATTACAAATCAAAATTTGATTGACTGTTTGCTGAACAATCTTGCTGTTAATCTTTTCAAGCGAACAATCGCAAATTATTTTATCCATATTTTTCGAGATGAAAAAATACTTTGTATAAGTCGATTCTTTCCAAAAAAGTTTGTTGTCCTCAAGCCAAAGCGCCGATACATTTTCAAAACTGCTATCCATATTGCAACTCCTAATCCAAAAAATTGTACAGTCGTCTTTAGAAATTCAAATTTATTTGACTGTGATACATTAATATAATATAATAATAGTATTAAGGATTTCTCAGAACTGTATATTCCGAGAAATCTTTTTATATTACATTGCATTGCATATTAACTTGAAAAGATTTAAGTTGCAAGTATAAAAAGAGGTTTGCCCTACAGTTTTGGGGCGAACCTCTTTTTGCGTGAAAATAATTTGTAAATTTTCTTTCAAAACACATCAACAAAAATCAAATTTTTCTCCGTATTATAGAGGGGTATTTTTTACCGTGGTGAAATGAAATGTAAACAAGGTGTAAAAAATTTTGAAAAACACCCGAACAAAATGAGAATTTTTCTCCGTATAGTAGAGGGAGTTTTTTGAACGGTGCCTTTTTTGTTTTCACTTTATAAAAATACTCTCTCGAATAATTTGGAAGGAGGGTTTCGTATGCATAGAAATTGCAACGGGCAATATTTTCTTTTGCCGAACAGAATTTTTGATGAACGATTATCGCCCAACGAGTTCATCGTTTATTCTTTTCTTGTTCGTGCAAAAGACTCGGCGGGGCAAAGTTTTTGGTCGGTGCCTATGATTGCAAAAAGCTGTTCGATGTGTGCTTCTACTTGCAGAAAAGTTTTGCGTTCGCTGGAAAGCGGCGGGTACATAACGATCTCGAAGCGGTTTATCGGCGGCGAGCAAAAGAGTAATCTATACACGGTCAACAAGATTTAGTGCACCGTGCTTTAGGGTTTATCGACAAAGAATATGAAAGGCTTTGATTTGGAAATTTTATTATTTTTGAAACGAAAATCTGCAGCTTTTGAGTGGATTTTGAAGCGAAATTCAAGCCGTCGATTTTAAAGCAGGATAAAGGGGTATGATTTTCGGGCGTTGAAATGCCCGAAAACGCCGTCTGGCAAGGCCTGTCGGCTTTTCGATTCGTAATACTTTTGCGTATGATATGAAATTCGTATGCAGTAAAGGCTGTTTTTCGCAGAAAATCAAGGCTTTTGCGTATTCAGTCAAGCGTTGCCGTATGATAAACCTTTTTTGAAAATTCAGGCAACGCCGCAAGCAAAAATTGACAAGTTTGCTCAAAAACAGAGTAACTCGTCGAACTAAAACTAAAAACGGCTTACAGGCGATTTGTGAAAGCCTGTGAGCCAAAACGGAGGTTAATATGAACTACAAATTCACAACGAAAGGTACATCAAATTAAAGGAGGCAGATATAAAATCAAAATAAGCGTGTTGCCTTATGGCAGCAAAAGGCGAATGGAACATTCCGAATTATGAATTAAAAAAGGTTGCTCATTATTTTCTCGAGCTAATTGTCAAACAAGATGAGAACGAGAATAATGACAAAAATCCAGATAAAAAGGCATAAAAATAAGGCAGGGATTAACCCTGCCTTAAACAACTAAAAATCAATTTACTTAGATAATAAAGCAAAATGCAACAATCTTATTGCAACAATTTCATTATTCTAATTTGTCTTATTAAACATTCTATCATGGTATTCGTCAAATATTGGCTCCAATGAAAAAGCTGTTTTATCCTCTTTGCTGATTCTTAATTCTTGAGTATATCTATTTCCTATCATATCGTAAAATATAAAATTGAAACACTCTGTTTTATCCAAATTAAAATCACGATTAATTTGCAACTCGTCATTTTTACATAGAGCAGAATTGCAATATAAAACTGTTTGTTTATCAACAGGTGAATTATTTGTTTCTATACCATAAAAAATCGCAGTATTTAAGCCTATATTTTTTATTTTTCCACAAACATTATTATTTTCAAGTGATTCCACAAAAAGCCATAAATAAGGCCTTAACTGCTTAATTTCATCATTCTTTTTTTCTTTTTGACTATTTTTTATTTCAATATTTACAACCATTAAGGCTGTTATTGCACCAATAATTGAACCTATATATGAACCTAAAAAGCCAATCCACCCATTGGCATCAATATCAAAATCAAAAATACATTCTAAAATTCTAATAATAATTGGAAATAACACTATAATCAATATTATAATAAATTTTTGTCTTTTATTCTTAAATTTGTCTTTTAAAAATGATAAAAAATTTTTCATTACATTTTCCTTTCGCTATAAATTATTTTTTCAAATTAACAGAAAATCCGAAACTGTTACCTATGATAACAAGTTTCGGATTATTCTTTGTTGGTGGAGATGGCGGTAATCGAAACCGCGTCCAAAATTGGCTTACCAAGGGTTCTACGAGTGTAGTTTATCGTTTAAGTTATCCCCTCACGTATCGGCGACAAACAGCCTATACGCTACGGTATCCTCTAATACCTGACGAGAGCCGAGGCGCTCTCCCGTTCATGTTCGCCACTAAGTCGACGCTCTATCCAAAGCCGTGGCACTCTTTGGGAGAACGCAAGCTGCTAATTACGCAGCGAGAGCTACTGATCTATTGTTGTCAGTTAATTTTAAAGTGTTACTTTTATAGAGGTGCAACTCCTCTACTCGCTGACCAAGGCTCACCAAATCTGTCGAAATCCTTTCATCCCCATATATTATTGTTTCAAATAATGGTTATACGAAGCCTTATAGTAACTGCGGATATAGCCTGCCCTTGCAAGGACGACATAATCCTCGGTTTTTTTATTATAATAAACGGTATCGCCGTTTGCAATAGTTTTATGAATTGATTTTTTATCTAAAATGACTGAGTTAGCCTTTTTAAGATAAGATTCAACGTCACGGCATCCTACGTCATTCTTATGCTTATAAAAATGATTAATCAAATTTTCGGCATCGTAGAAATTGAATTTATACTTATTGCTAAACGATACGTCATAGAACTTATAGGTTTTAACGCAGCACAAGAAAATAATTGATATCAAAGCCGAGGCTGACATAATTATTATAGGCCAAACACCTTTAAAAGTATGCGCCGCAAAATCAAAATAAGCAACAGTTGCGGCAAGCGCCAAAAAAACAGCAAAGAAAAACAAGTTGATATTATGCTTTTCACTATACGTCACTATATATTTGCCGCTGTTTTTATCACGGCAAGACTTGCATCTTTTAGGCAAATCAAGACCCTTTGAGTAATAAAAATCAATTTCATTTTGCGACAATTCAAATTCCCTGCCGCACTGAACACACCTGATTTTCATCAGTAATTGCCTTTCATTGCACGTTCAATTGCACGGTCGGAGTCCTTTTTTGCTTGAACTGCACGCTTATCGTAAAGTTTTTTACCCTTGCAAAGACCTATTTCAAGCTTAGCCCTGCCTTTAAAAATATAAAGCCTAAGCGGAATAATCGAAAGCCCCTGCTGCTGGCTTGCGCCGAAAAGCTTCATTATCTCTTTTTTATGAAGAAGAAGCCTTTTTTTTCGCATAGGGTCACGGTTAAAACGGTTGCCCTGCTCATAAGGCGAGATATGCATACCGATAACAAACATTTCGCCGTCATCAACCGAGCAAAAGCTATCCTTAAGATTAACTCTGCCGTTTCTGATAGATTTAATTTCCGTGCCGAAAAGCTCTATCCCAGCCTCATATGTTTCCAAAACAAAATAGTCGTGATAGGCTTTTTTATTATTTGCGATTATTTGCTTTTGATTTTTATCCAAGTCTATCACTCCTTTTAAACTAAATTAGGCTTCTGCCCTCGAGAGCACGTGAAAGCGTAACCTCGTCTGCATATTCAAGGTCTGCGCCGACAGGAACGCCGTACGCCAAGCGGCTGACGGTAATTCCCATAGGCTTAAGCAAACGGCTGATATACATTGCAGTTGCCTCACCCTCAACAGTCGGGTTAGTTGCCATAATGACCTCTTCAACCTCTCCGCTTCCAAGCCTTGAAACAAGCTCTTTAATACGAATTTGGTCAGGACCTATATTATCCATAGGTGAAATAGCGCCGTGCAAAACGTGGTATGTACCGTTATATTCATGGGTTCGTTCTATTGCGGCAACGTCACGAGGGTCTTGAACAACGCAGATTGTGCTTTTATCTCGTGTTTTACTCTTACAAATAGGGCACAAATCATCATCGGCGAGGTTGCAACAAACTTTGCATTGCTTGATTTTAGTATGAGCGTCGGTAATTGCCTGTGCAAATTCACGTGCCTGCTCATCCGAAAGGCCGAGAACATAAAAAGCCATACGCTGAGCCGTTTTATGCCCGATACCCTGCATACGCTCAAATTGGTCTATTAAATTTTGAAGCGGTGCAAGGTCAAAACTCATTTTATTACCTCTGTTGATTTGTTTATTTATAATAAGGCGAACAATGTTCGCCCCTACGGCGTCGAAAAGCTTAAGATTTTTGCGAAAGACAAGGAAGAAATTGCGAAGCTGTATAAATATACTGCGAGCAATTGATGACACTGTATTTCACAAAAAGATTAGCTTTAAAGGCCGGGGATATTGAGACCGCCCGTTACCTTTTCAAGCTCACGCTCCGATTCTTCATCAATTTGGCGCATTGCTTCATTGAAAGCGGCTACAAGCATATCTTCAAGCATTTCTACGTCCTCAGGGTCAACAACCTCAGGGTTAATGCCGATTGCCTTAATTGTGTGGTCACCCTTAGCGGTAATTTCAACCATACCGCCGCCTGAAGTAACAACGTATTCTTTTTCTTCAAGTTCTGCTTTTTTGTTTTCAAGATTTTCTTGCATTTTTTGAGCCTGACGGAGCATATTTTGCATATTCTGCGGTCCGCCGCCCATTCCTTGAGGAAGTCTTGCTTTCATAATTAATTCTCCTATATTTTATTCAAAATTTATTTTAATATTATCCTCTGCCTGATGAATTAAATCCTCAAGCAAATCCCTTTTAGGTGCGTCTGTTGCTTTCTTTTTAAATATTCCAAGCTTATAACTTTGACCCGTCACGTCATAAAGCGCCTGCTTAATCGCCTTTGAATAAGTCGGGGTTTTCAAAAACTGAATGATAGTCGGATTAGGGCTGTCAATCAAGAAATACTCCCCTCTTATATATCCTTTTGAACCTGCAAGGACACCGAACAAAGCGATGTTTTGCTTATGAATAACGTCCATAAAATCGTCCCACTGCTCAAAAAGATATTGACCGGTATCACTTTGCGATGTCTTAGGCACTTCCTGCTTAGGCACTTCCGGAGCCGGCTTAGGCACACTTTGAGCCACGGTTGGGGCAGCAGGCTGAGAAATCGGTGCAGGTGATTGAGCCTTTTGTTCTTCTGTTTTAGCGGCAGACGGTGCAACACTTGGCACAACTTCACTTTCCTGAGGCTTAGATGCTTCAACAGGTGCAACCGTTTGCTGAGGCTTAACTGCAACCCCACGTGAAACGGCACGTTCAAGTTTAGATATTCTGTCAATAAGCGAATCCATATTAACATCAAGTTTAGGCTCGCAAAGCTTAACAAAAGACATTTCAAGCTCAACCCTTGCATTAGCACCCGACTTGATTTTAGTCAAGGTGTCCTGAAAAAGGTCAAGCGCATAAATAACATTTTCGAGTGTAAAGTTTTCCGCCGAAGAAACAATAGAATTATATTCATCATCGGTGCAAATAATCAAACCACGGCTGTCCTTAACAGTTTTAACAATAAGGAAATTACGAAGATGATTAATCATTTCAACGCAAAGGCGCTCCATATCATAGCTGTTTTGATAAAGTTCTGAAATGACTGACATTGCAGATGAGCTGTCCTGATTATTAATACAGTCGGTAAGTTTATAAAGGGCTTCTCTGCCTGCCAAACCGGCAACTTCGCTTACAAGCGCAGAATCAATTTTTTTACTTCTGCCGGCGCACTGGTCAAGAATTGAAAGACCGTCACGAAGAGCGCCGTCGGCAATACGGGCAATAAGAATTGCAGCATCATCGCTAAGTTCCATTCCCTCAAGCTCGGCAACCTGTTTAAGCCTTATCGACATTGTTTCGGGCTGAATACGTTTAAAGTCAAACCTTTGGCAACGTGAAAGAATAGTTGCGGGAAGCTTATGCACCTCAGTAGTGGCAAGAATGAATATTACGTGAGCAGGCGGCTCCTCAAGAGTTTTAAGAAGAGCGTTAAATGCTCCTGTTGAAAGCATGTGAACCTCGTCAATAATATAAACTCTGTATTTACCCCTACTCGGAGTGTAATTAGCTTCTTCTCTTAAATCACGGATATTATCAACACCGTTATTTGAAGCGGCATCAATTTCTACTACATCATAAATAGTACCGTTATCAAGCCCCTTACAAACCTCACATTCATTGCACGGCTCGCCGTCAACGCTGTTTTCGCAATTGACTGCCTTAGCCAAAATCTTAGCACATGTTGTTTTACCCGTACCACGAGAGCCTGTAAAAAGATAAGCGTGAGCAATTCTGCCCTCTTTAATCTCATTTTTAAGCGTAGAGGTGACGTGCTCTTGACCGTAAACGTCCGCAAAAACCTTAGGTCTGTACTTACGATACAACACCTGATACATATACACATCACTCCCGCTAATCAAAATTAAATAAATATAATTAAAAGGCAGAAGCAGCTTATTTCATAATGTAACGCACAGACTTGTCTGCGGCACACAGAATAATCCACTTATTGCTGCTCGGTTCCCCGCCTGACAAGGTTCGTAGCATCCCGTTGCACAGGGCCCGTACGCTACACTATGAAATAAGGAATAACCCCTACCTTTTGTGTTAGTATTATACTACATCTTTATTCAGAAATCAAGACTTTTTCTATCTCTGCAAAATAAATATAATGAAAATCCTTTTCGGGATACCATTTATCCTCAACAGTATCATCAATAAATTCCTTAGGGTCAAACTTACTCTTAGCCATTTTTTTACAAACAAGAACAAGCTTTGCCTCTTCAAAGTATGGTGCTGCCTCGTCAAAATTAGGTGTAAGGCCGCAAGCCTCGGTTTTATTTATATCTCTGCCGCTTTTTGAGCCGCAAATACCGTGAACAGCCTGTTTTTTATCAAGAGAAAAGAAACTCAAAGTAAAATGGTCAAAAGCGTTCATAAATTCCTCGGTATATCTTTGAGGGCGGATATAAACAGTAACGCTGTCCTTGCCCCAAAGCTCGCCCATAGCACCCCAAGAAACAGTCATCATATTATATTTTTCGCTGTTGCCTGCAGTTACAAGACCCCAATTATTTTTAAGCAAATCAACGATATTTTCCTTAATATCCGTCGCTTTAATTTCTTTAAACATAAAATCACCTACTATAATTTCAATAAAAAAGGGACTGCATAACAGTCCCGATTTTTAATTTTATTTAATAAACTTGATAAGCTCTAAAGCGGCATTAATGTCGCCGTCAACCTTAAGCTTGCCTGTTGTGAAAGCAATTACAGGGTCAAGCTTGCCGTTAATAAGCTTTGTGAAATTAGTTGCATTAACGGTAAGTATTGCATTTCTGTCATAATACTCATAAGGCTCAACGTGAACCTGACCGTCCTTAATTTCAATATAGAAAATACCCTCAACCTTGCCGATAAGGTTAATCTGAAAAGCAAGAGTACCTGAAACAGAAGAAACGTCTGCGTTTAAAAATTTCTTTCTTGTTGCCTGAACAACTGAATCATAAGTCATTGCCATAATAAAACCCTCCGATATATCTTTCTTACCTCTCTTAATTATCATTATATCACACTTGTCAAGCCATATCAAGAAAATTAACTATATAAAATTTCGCAAAATTCTTTATTTTTTGCGCTTATAAAATTTTATTTGAATAATTAATTATTTTAAGCAAAAATTATAAGTGGTGATATAAAATGATGTTTTTAAAAGCATTTATCGTAGGCGGCTTGATATGCGTTATCGGTCAGCTTTTGATTGACTTAACAAAGCTTACGCCTGCAAAAATTCTTGTTTTATTCGTTTGCGTCGGCGTACTCCTCGGCGGACTTGGGATTTATCAGCATTTAATAGATTTTGCGGGAGCAGGCGCAACAGTTCCGCTGACGGGTTTCGGCGCTTCACTTGCAAAAGGTGTAAAGGAAGCGATACAAAAAGACGGCTTTTTGGGAGTTGTTGCAGGTCCACTTCAAGCCTGTGCGGTCGGCGTTACGGTTGCAATGCTCAGCGCCCTTGCGGTAGCACTTATCTGCCGACCTAAGGATAAAGGGTGAATAAAAAGCAAAGAGACGATTTAACTCGCCTCTTTGCTTTTTATTCTTCTGTACCTTTGCTGTTTTCCGCAATTTTTCTTGTACTCGCTATAAGCTCTGAAAAGCCAATCATAAATACCGAACAAACAAGTGTACTTACAAACACAATAAGCGCAATAAAATAAAAAGAATCGTCATAATCATTACCTTGATAAATACAATATATTGTTCCGATTACACCACCAATGAACAAAAGAACGGATAAGACATTGATTATTTTATCAATATGTAATTTTATGTTTTCAAGCATTTTTTCACCTCCTATCATATTAAGAAAAATTGAGTTTATCTTCTTCCAATTATTGTATTATAAAAACTCTGCAGATATATTAAAATCAAAACTCCGCTTCATTTTATCTTTGTAAATCAATTATAAAATTGTACCTCATTTAGATCAGCCAAAAATGCTTTTGAAAATTTCATTTTCCTTACAGATTCGTTTACTGTACTTGAAAGCACATTTTCTCCGCCTATGCCTTGTTTATCACCTAAGGTGTCAGTAAAATAAATCGTATCAATTAGGTTATCGTTTTCATCATAACAATTAAATTCAAAAACCAGTGTATAAATAACTTCGGCATTTGAATCAATAATCTCATCTGTAAAATAGACATCACAATCCGTATTATCATTTTCTTCTTTAAATTTACGTACATCAATATTATCGTTAATTATCAATTCGGTATAAAATTCATTATCAGTTGAATAAGCTGTATATTCATTCGGAATATCAAATTCAACTTCATAATGAATAAAGTCCTTAGTATTGTTTGCATTAGGCAAATCACTGTTTTGATTATAGTACGGAGTGGAACACGACACAAAGAAAATTGATATGCAAACTCCAAGAAAAATAGTAATTATTTTTTTCATTTTAATACCTCTCAGTTATAAATATGGTCCAATGTTGATTCAAAGCTATCATCATAATCAAAAACAAAATTATATGTTTTATTTCCATTATCTGCAATTAAACCATTGCCGTATTTTGGTTTTGAAAGCATATAAGCATTATTGCCGTTTGTATTTTTGAGATAACAAACACCGTCCTCATACACAATATCGTAAACATCAGGTTTATTATAAGTTGTTGAATCATAAACAGGATATCTAAAATCAGTCGTTTCATAATGCCCGTTAATTGTCCAACTTTTAACTTGATTATCAGAAACATCAAAAATCAAATAATTAATAATCCCTGCAGCATCTTGGTCTACATCTTTCCAATACCAACGTCCCTCAATCTCTGAAGCGGAAAAATCATAATTATATAAATCATTATTTGTTACAGCAGTTTCTTCAGAAGAAGTGGTACAACCACCAAAAATTGCGCAAACAATTACAATTGTGCAAAAAACGCTTAATATCTTTTTCATTTTATCCTTACCTTTCAAAAATAATTTTTAACTTTTTTAGTTTGTTTACCTCTCTAATTTTATTATAGCCCGTTTACGGGCTATTGTCAATATATGTATCTCATTTTACAATTATATTATCAGGAGTTGATTTAATGATTGTATTTGACAAGCTATGGCAAACAATGAAAGACAAAAATATTTCGCAATACAAGCTTATAAAAGAATACGGTATCAGCACAGGTCAGCTTGACAGACTCAGAAAAAACGGCAATGTCAACACATACACATTAAGCGCTCTTTGTTCAATTCTTGATTGTGAACTTGAAGATATAGCAACATACAAAAAGGACGATGATTAAAAATCATCGTCCTTTAATATATGTAATATTTAATTACTCGCCCTTCATTCCAAGGAGCTTTGCTTTGCCCTCATATGCATCTTTAGAAAGCTTGATTGAATCGAAGATTGCAGCCTCGATATCATCAGGAGTACAGCCAAGCTCTTTAGTATCATCGGTAGGAATAAAGAGCTCCATACCCATAATATCTGCAAGACCTACAGGGTCGATACCGCCTTCAACATTACGGGAAGCATAATCCTTACGCATTACGTGGCCGAACAATTGGAAGAATACCTTAGGGCAGTCAACAATCTTACGGTCAGGAATACCGTCCATAGCTCTGTAAACAATCTTAAGAAATTCTCTCCAAGTTAAGTTATAGCAAGAAATGCCGTATGCTCTTGCGCCCTTAACCTGCTCTGCCGCACCTACGATAGCCTCGCCAACCTGGCGAACGGTAAGCATTGCAGTACCTCCCTTTGGATACATAGTGAAAGGCATTTTTTTAAATCTCTGAAGCTGTTCAATAAGGATAACCCAAACAGGACGTCTGCCAGGCTGAGTACCGAAGATATAAGGGAGTTCAAGAACTGCTACACCCATATCGTCATCGGCATACTTGAAAGCAACTTCCTCCTGCTCAACACGAGAGCGGATATACGGGTGCTTTTCGCAAAGCTTCATATCAGGTCTTTCCTTAGCAAGCCAAGCAAAATATGAGCCAAGAACAACGCATCTCTTAACGCCGCACTTTTTAGCCATCTTTAAGCAACGGTCGGTTGGGTTGATATTATACTTTTTATAAGCATCATAAACAGGGTGAGGAAATTCAACTCTTTCGTCAACACCTGCGGCATAAACAAAAGCGTCCATACCTGTCATTGCCTTTTCAAGCTCTTCATCGCTAAGTTCAAGGAAGTTACCGAATTCGATATCCATTTCCTTAGGAATAGGAGCGCCTTCCGGAAGAGGAGGCAAAGCAATAGTTTTAACTTTATGACCACGGTCAATAAAAATTTGAGCAGCAGCAGAGCCTAAAAGACCTGTACCGCCGAAAATAAGAACATTCATCAAAATATCCCCCTTTAATTATTGATAATATTATAACAACAAATGCGACAATCGTCAACAAAATTATTAAATAAATATAAACTTTTCATATAAATGAATGTTCAATAGTGATTACAACGTTTATTTTATCGTCATATTGCTTAAACAAAGCCATAATATCGTTTAAAATTTTCGTTGTATCGTTATTTTTATCAAAAGGAATTACAAGGTCGAAAATAAGGTTTTTATGAGTTTCGCCGTTTACGAGTCTGAAATCGTGGAACGAATATTCATCATTATAGCCCTTAATAATTTTTTGCGCTATGGCTTTATATTTATTTACTTCTTCATTATTAATATCAATCGGGTCAAGATGAATACAAATCATAATATTAAGTTGCTTTTGAATTTTCTTTTCCACGTTATCTATAACGTCGTGGATATGAACAATATCCTCATTTGACGGCACTTCTGCATGAGCCGAAGCAATAATTCTGCCGGGGCCGTAATCGTGAACGATTAAATCATGAACTCCGATTATTTCTTTTTCGCTTAAAATCAAATCTTCAATACTTTTAACAAGTTCAGCCGAAGGCGGTTGACCGAGCAAAGGACCGAGAACGTCCTTCAAAACACCGATACCCGAGAAAATAATTGCAAAAGCGACAAGCAAGCCGACAATACCGTCTATATAATGAAAACCCGTAAAATGAGAAATAAGAAGAGAAATAACAGTTGCGCCTGTTGCAATACAGTCATTAAGGCTATCCTGACAAACTGCTTTAAGGTTAATGTTATCGGTAAGTTTATAAAGTTTTTTATTAAAGAAAGCCATCCAAAGTTTAACGCTGATTGCAATAACAAGAACGACAACCGAAACAATACTGAAATTAACCTCTTCAGGCTTAATAATTTTTTCTATTGAGCTTTTTCCGAGTTCAAATCCCATTAAAAGAATAATAAATGAGACGATAAGAGCGGAAATATATTCAAGCCTGCCGTGACCAAAGGGGTGTTCTTTATCGACAGGTTTATTTGCAAGCTTTGCTCCTGCGATAGTAACAACATTCGAGGCTGCGTCAGAAAGGTTATTAAAAGCGTCGGCAGTAATTGAAACCGAACCGGTAAGAGTACCTATAACAAATTTCATTATGCACAAAAGAGCATTGCACAAAATGCCGCAAATACCACTCATTGTGCCGACCTTTTCTCTTCCGAGTGCAGAAGAAACGTCATATTTCCCACTAATATATTTAATTAAAAATTTTGTCAAAATAATCAGTCCCGATAAAAAATAGTACCTATATATTACCATTAATATTCATTCTATGCAATAAAATTATATTGCGTTTTTTTGATTAAGTGATAAAATAAAGGTATATTTCATTGTTGAGGAAAATATTATGATACTTAGAACACCGAGTTTTTACAAAGATTTCAAATGCATTGCGGGCGCTTGCCCCGACTCCTGCTGCCAAGGTTGGGAAGTTGACGCAGATGAAAAATCGCTTGAATATTACAAAACCTTATCAGGCGAAATAAGGCAAAAAATAGACAGCGTACTTACAAAGGACGAGTTTGGAAATACAATTTTTAGGCTTGCCGATAAAAAGCGCTGTCCGTTTTTAAATAATGAAAATTTATGCGATATGCATATTGCGATAGGAGGAGAGCACACACCTTACACCTGCCGAACATTTCCGAGGTTTATCAACGATTTTGGCGGTACGGAAGAAATGGGCGTATCGTTTTCATGCCCCGTTGCAAGCGATATGATGTTTAATTTAAAAGAAAAAATGACGTTTAAAGACGAGGCAAACGACAGATTGCCTGAGCTTAACGAGATTGATGCGCAGACATATTTTTATCTTGTAAAAGCAAGGAAAAAGGCTTATGAGATAGTGCAAAACAGAGATAAGCGCATTAGTGACAGGCTCAAGGAACTTCTTGAATACGGAAAAGAAATACAAAAGGATTTAGAAGAATACAAAGAGGGCGACGATGATATAGACTTTTTTGAAGTATTTAACAATCCCGAAGTAATAAATCAGCAATGGGTTGAAAAAGTAAAAAACAAAAAAGAAAAACCCATTGAAAACGAAATATTCAATGAGCAGATTGCAATGTACTTTTTATTCAAATATTTTCTTACAGCTGTTTATGATTATGATGTTTTATCAAAAATAAAAATGGCGATAGTGGGCGTTTTAATCGTTACATATTTTGGTGAAGAAAGTTGGGTTATTCACCTTTGGAGCAAAGAAACCGAGCATTCGCAGTACAATATGGATAGATATAAAAAACTCCTCAAAGAGGCAAATTGCCTTAGCTGTGAGGAGCTTGAAAAAAGGTTATATTAAAATTAACTGCATGAACCGAAAAAAATTTGGTGTTTAAGAAACGGGCGAACAGTGTTCGCCCCTACGTATTTTCCCCCATTAAATCTTTGTCATCAGAGTGTTGCAAGAAGCGGCTTTATTTCATCTAATGATGAGATTTGAAAATCAGGAACAATATCGCCGTATTCAAGACCGTTTGGATTAAACCAGACGGTTTTTATTTTTGCGTTTTTGCCGCCTTTAATATCCGATGAAAGGCTGTCGCCTATAATTACCGCTTCATCCGCATTAAAATTTTCAATTTGAGAGAAAACCTTATTGAAAAATTCAACATTTGGCTTTTCAAAACCGACAACCTCGGAAACAAAAATGCCTTTAAAGCAGTGGTTTATATCTGCGCTTTTCATTCTGCCATCCTGCACTTTTTTAGCACCGTTTGATACAACATATAAATTATAATCATTACAAATAGAGTAAAGCATTTCTTTTGCGCCGTCAACAAAATAATGACCGTGTGCAAGATTTTCTTCATAAATTGCCGTTGCTTTTTGAGGAGAAACATCAACCTTGATATCATCAAAAAGAAGTTTATAGCGATTAACTTTAACCTCTTCCCTGCTTATTTCGCCAAGTTCAAGACGTTTCCACTGAGAAATGTTATATTTGCTGTATTTTTTTATAATTTCCTCAGTCGGTTCAATACTAAGTTCGTTTAAGGTTTTTGTTAAAGCTACCCTCTCGCTCATTTTAAAATCAAGTATAGTATCGTCCAAATCAAGCAAAACAGTTTTAATCATATTACACCTTTCATCTCACAAAAGAAAAATTCGCTTGCACCATTATAGCAGATACAAGCGAAAAATTCTATACAATTATTTAAAGGTCAGTTTTTGTGACTGCAATTTGCGTGACATTTACTGCAATCACCGCCGCAAACTGCACTCTTGCCTGCCTTTTTATCTTTAACAATTTTTCGTATGATTAGAAAAACAACAAGCAAAAGAATTGCAATTACAATAATGTTATAAACATTTGCTTTTAAAAACGCAAGCATACAAATACTTCCTTTCTGAAAACAATCAATAATTATGCCTTAGCCTTGTTCTTTTTTGAAGTCTTAGCGTTGATTGTGAGTCTGTTATCATCATACTTGTTCTTTCTGAAGAGCATATAAAGAATACCTGCAAGACAAATAAGAGCAGCAATGAAGCCGATAACGTTAATGTCGCCTGCAAAAACAAGACCGATTTGATATACAATAAGTGAAATGATATAAGCAAAGCCGCACTGATATCCAATTGCAAACCAAGTCCATTTAGCATTGTTCATTTCTCTTTTGATAGCACCGATTGCCGCAAAGCAAGGAGCGCAAAGAAGGTTAAAGATAAGATATGAATAACCTGCAAGGGCAGGATGACCGCCGCTGAGATTTGAAAGGTCTTTGCCAAAGTTAACCCAAATCTCATCACCGTTTTCAGCAAGCTCGCCTGCGAAGTGATAAAGAACGCCGAAGGTTGAAACAACGTTTTCCTTAGCGATAAGACCTGTAACTGCTGCAACAGCAGGCTTCCAACCGCCCCAACCGAGTGGAACGAAGAGCCAAGCAAACAAGTTACCGAACTTAGCAAGGATTGAGTTATCCATATCCTCAACCATACCAAAGGCACCGTTTTCTACGCCGAAGCCCTGGAGGAACCAAATGAGGATTGTTGCAAGTGTGATGATTGTACCTGCTTTTTTGATAAATGACCAGCCACGCTCCCAAGTTGAACGAAGAACTGTGCCGAGTGTAGGAATATGGTAAGCAGGAAGTTCCATAACAAAAGGAGCAGGGTCACCGGCAAATCTCTTGGTTTTCTTAAGCATAATACCCGAAATAATGATTGCCGCAACACCAACGAAGTAAGCGGAGGTTGCTACCCAGCTCGCACCGCCGAAGCACGCACCTGCGATAAGGCCGATAATAGGAAGCTTAGCGCCGCAAGGAATAAATGTTGTTGTCATAATAGTCATACGACGGTCACGTTCATTTTCGATTGTACGTGAAGCCATTACAGCAGGAACGCCGCAACCTGTACCGATAAGCATAGGGATAAATGATTTACCGGAAAGACCGAAATGGCGGAAAATTCTGTCCATTACGAAAGCTACACGGCTCATATAACCGCAACCCTCAAGAATTGCAAGAAGGAAGAAGAGAACGAGCATTTGAGGAACGAAGCCGAGAACTGCACCGACACCGGCTACGATACCGTCATTAATAAGACCGAAGAGCCACGGTGCAAGATGCGGTTCAAGGAATTTTTCAAGAAGTCCCGGTACCCATTCAGCAAAGAGAACATCGTTTACCCAGTCAGTTCCCATTTTACCAATCCACTGCATTGAGATAAAATACACGCCCCACATAATAAGAGCGAAAATAGGGAGACCTAAAATTCTGTTAGTAATGATTTTATCAATTTTATCTGATGTTGAAAGCTGACCTTTGTGAGCCTTCTTATATACTGCTTTAATAATTGAAGAAATATAGAGGTATCTTTCGTTAGTGATGATGCTTTCGGCATCATCGTCCATTTCAGTTTCTGCTGCTTCAATATCCTTTTGGATATGAGCAAGAGTTGCATCTGAAATGTTAAGTTTTTCAAGCACCTTTTCATCGCTTTCAAAAATCTTGATAGCGTACCAACGCTGCTGATTTTCAGGCATATCGTTAAGAGCTGCCTCTTCGATATGAGCGATTGCGTGTTCAACAGCACCTGAAAATTCGTGTTGAGGGATTGTTGAAGGGCCGCTTGCTGCTTTAATAGCTGCCTCAGCGGCTTCCATAACGCCTGTGCCCTTTAATGCCGAAATTTCAACTACCGGGCAAGCAAGTTGCCTTGAAAGCTCTTTAACATTGATTTTGTCACCGTTTTTCTTAACAACATCCATCATATTTACGGCAACAACAACCGGAATACCAAGCTCAACAACCTGAGTTGTCAAATAAAGGTTTCTTTCAAGGTTTGTTCCGTCGATAATATTAAGAACAACATCAGGCTTTTCATCAATAAGATAATTACGTGCTACAACCTCCTCCAAAGTATATGGAGAAAGAGAATAAATACCGGGAAGGTCGGTAATGATTACGTCATTATGCTTTTTAAGTTTACCCTCCTTTTTTTCAACCGTTACGCCGGGCCAGTTGCCGACATATTGGTTAGAACCGGTAAGCGCATTAAACAAAGTGGTTTTACCGCAGTTTGGGTTACCGGCAAGAGCAATTTTAATACTCATATTATGTATATCCTTTCATTTTAATTAATTATCAAGCTATGTTAGTTTTTGCTAATTTTTATTAGTTTTCACTAACTCTCATTTCTAAAAAATGGGATTAACTCCCTATCATTCAACCTCAATAAGTTCAGCATCATTTTTACGAACCGAAAGTTCATAATCCCTGACAGTAATTTCAATAGGATCTCCCAAAGGGGCAACCTTTCTTACGTAAATCTCAACACCCTTGGTAATACCCATATCCATAATTCTGCGTCTTAATGCGCCTTCACCGTGGACACGTTTTACGGTACAGGTTTGACCTACTTTTACTTGTTTTAAAGTGTTCATTCTTTTTCCTCCTTGTATTTATATTTAATTTTAAACAAAAATCTTTTGCGCCATTCCCTCGCTTATAGCAATTCGAGCGCCTTTAACATTAACAATCACATTACCCGAATAAGAAGAAATAACAGTTACATTACCGCCGACAACAAAACCCAAATCAGCCAAATGAGCTTTAACCTCCGGCTTGCCTGCAATACGCTGTATTATAAATTCTTCACCTACGTTTGCTAAAGTAATCGGCATCATAATATACACATCCTCCGCTTAAGTAAATGATTGTTAGAAGTTACTAACAATCGTTAGTTTTCTCTAACCGTCTATATGTTAGCACTGACTAACTATTTTGTCAAGTAAAAAATATAACTTTTTATAAAACTTGAAAAAAATTCGTAATAATGATATAATATATTGTGTAATATGTAACAAGCGAAGGTGCAATATGAAAATTCAGGAATCAGCCGAGAATTACCTCGAAACAATATTGATATTAAAAAATAAGAACGGCGCAGTACGTTCTATTGATATAGCAAACGAATTAGGCTTTTCAAAGCCAAGCGTAAGCGTTGCTATGAAAAATTTAAGAGAAAACGGCTATATTGAGGTTGACTCGTCAGGCTATATCACTTTGCTTGATTCCGGCAGGCAGATTGCCGAAAAAATATACGAAAGGCACACTACCCTTTCAAAATGGCTTGTAAGTCTCGGCGTTGACGCTAAAACCGCAGCCGAGGATGCGTGCAGAATTGAGCATATTATTTCAAGCGAAAGCTTTGAAGCAATTAAAAAGATTGCAAAAATATAATCAAATTTAATTTATAAAGGCAAAAAATAAGCGTTGGAGAAAAACTCCAACGCTTTAATTTTATTCTTCTGTTTTATTATGCTTTTTCCTGAGAAATTCAACATTTTCATCAACAAGTTTTTTCTTAAGCGGGTACCAAAACCAAAGTATAAGTGCAAGCAAAATAAAGCTTATTGCCGGAACGAGAGTTGAGATATCGAAAATGCCCTCTTTAACCTGCGATTCAAAAGCGGTTGACTTTTTATATCCAATCATTGAGAGAAGCGCACCCGAAAGACCCGAAGTGAGCGCCTGACCGAGCTTACGTGCAAAAGAATAAAGAGCATAAACAGAGCCATCCTCACGTATTCCGTTTTTAATTTCGGAATAATCTATAACGTCGGTAATAAGCGCCCAAACGACCATAGAGAAAACGCCCAAGCCAAACCAGCAAAGGAATTGCAATGCAACATAAACCCAAACGTTTTGAGGTCTGACAAAGTAAAGAAGCAAGCTTACAACCCCTGCAACCATATTAGAAACAACGCTTATTTCAGCCTTTCCGAACTTTGCGGCAAGCGGCTTAGCGATAACAGCGGCAATAACCATACCTCCGCCCATCATAACAACAGAAAGACTTTGGACTTTTGCATTGCCGTAATAATTAGGAAATACATAGTTAGCCATTTGCTGAATAGTAAGCTGAGAAATAAGCATAAAGATTGATGCCACGATAATAGAAATCAGCGCACGGTTTTTAACTGCATTTTTAAGCATTACGCCAAGGTTATTTTTCTCAAGTTGAGCATCGGTAGCCTGTGCCCTTACACGCTCGGTAGTGAGAGCATAGCAAAGAAGATAACAAACGACAGCAAGCAAGGAGCAAACTCCTGCAACAACAGTAAACTTAGTGCCGCTTATAACATCATTTCCGTTTTCCTTATTATAAATAATAAGAGGAACAACTGCCATAATAATAGCGCCTGCAAACATACCGCCCATAGTTCTAAAAGTTGAAAGCGACTGCCTGTCATTAGGATTATCGGAAATAGCAGAAGCCATAGAGCCGTAAGGAATATTGATTGAGGTATAAAATACAGAACCCCAAAGGATATAAGTTACAAACAAATATGCAATCTTAGCAGGCTTAGGAAGCCCTGAAAGCGAGCTTTGATACATCAAAAACGAAACAATTGCAACGGGACCGCACATTCTTCTGATCCACGGCTTAAATTTACCTGCGGCAGTCATTTTGCTTTTATCGCAAATTCTGCCCATTGCTACATCCGTAAATGCATCAACAAACCTTGCAATCATCATAATAATACCAACAATATAGCCGTCAACGTCCATAACATCGGTATAAAATTTCATAAGAAAGCTTGATGAAAGCAAAAAGGTCAAGTCGTTACCAAAATCGCCGAACATATAGCCGATTTTGTCTTTAAACCCAAAAGGTTTAACAATTTTGTCGTTTTTCATATTAATTTTACAATCCCATCTCTTATTTTAGTGAATATTCACAGAATTATAATACTATAAATAAATAATTTTTACAATACTATAATTAGCATAATTAATACAAAAATACGAAAATAAACAGAATTTCCAATTAATGCCTTGTGTCATCGTCAAAACATTCGCAAAAGCGAGCAGCAAATGACGGCTCCTCCCCGCCTGCATAAAGGTGACTGATATCGCCGAACTGCTGACAGCGAAAAGCGGCTATACCCTTTTCCCTTTCCTCGGTAATAAGAGTAGTTACAGAAGTAGGCAAGGCAACAAAATTATGCCAAAAAACCATAGGCGAGCAAGACATAATATGAGAAAGCAAAACGCATTCAACGCCGAAATGGCAGAAAAGAACAATTGTATCGTGGTTAGAATTATTAACCTTATAAATATTGCCTTGATGTTCGTAACCGTGCTTTTTAAGAAGCTTGTCAATACCGTTGCATACCGTTTTATATTTACGCTCAACATTGCCATGGCGCATTATTTTAGAGTTGTACCATTCGTTATAATCATAATGCTCAGGATATTTTGTCCATTCACTCGGCAATCTGTCCCAGCAGGAAACATATTTTAAGCCTGACAAGATTTTTCCTTCAAATTCGCAAAGCCAAGGGAGTGTTTGAGCACTTCTATTCATTTTATCAAGAGTATAGGATGCGGTATCCTGTGCTCTGCCAAGCGGAGAACAATAAAAAGCCTTAACATCAAGCTTAGAAATACGTTCACTTAAAAGTTTTGCCTCACGAACACCCTTTGGTGTCAATGTATCGTGTTCATAATCAGGGTCACCGTGACGGATAATAATAAGTTTCATAAATATCACCGAGTTCATAATAACATATTTGATAAGTTTTTACAATTATGTTATTATAGCATTATGAGAATTTTAATTGATGCAGACGGCTGTCCGGTAACAATGGAAGCCGTCAAAATAGGAAACGAATACGGCGTAGAAAGCATTATTTTTTGCGACACAAGCCACGAATTTAATATCAAGAATGTTAGATTAATAACGGTTGGAAAAGGTGCTGACAGCGCAGATTTTGCACTTGTAAATGAGGCTAAAACAGGTGACATAGTCATCAGTCAGGATTACGGCTTATCGGCTATGGCTCTTGCAAAAGGCGCAATAATAATCAATCAAAACGGATTAATTATTAACGATTTTAACATAGATACACTTTTAACATCACGTCACCTTGCCAAAAAGGCGAGAAGAGCAGGAAAGCATTTGAAAGGTCCGTCAAAAAGAACGGCTGAGCAAGACGAAAAATTTGAAAAAACACTGAGAGGAATACTTAATGAACATATTAATCGTGCCTGACAGCTTCAAAGGCAGCTTGTCGTCAAAGGAAGTTTGCAAAAGTATAAAAAGCGGAATAGAAAGCGTTGAAAATCATAATATTACTTGCCTGCCCTTTGCAGACGGAGGCGAAGGATTCGGCGAATGTTTAAGTAGCTTTTGTAATGGCGAGATACTTTACACTCGTTGCAGTGACATATATGGCAAAAGTATGAAAGGTCATATATATACTTATGAAAACACTGCCATAATAGAAAGTGCAACTGCAAGCGGACTTCAAAAGAAAAAAGACGTTATGAATGCAACATCTTATGGTACGGGTGAGTTGATAAAGTTCGCTGTATCAAAGGGTTTTGGCAACATTATACTCGGATTGGGCGGCAGCGGATGCTGTGACGGAGGAGCAGGTGCGCTAAGTGCGCTCGGTGCTGTTTTCAGAGATATTGAAGGATATGAAATTGATTACCCGACCGGCAAAGATTTAAACAACATTTACGGTGCAGGCTTCACAAATATTGTAAAGGGTATTAACTTTACATACGCTTGCGATGTTGACAATGTATTTTTCGGCAAAAAAGGGGCGGCTTATGTTTTTGCAAAACAAAAGGGCGCAAATAACGAACAAATAAAAGAACTTGACGACGGACTTAAAATGCTTAATGCTTTTCTTCCAAGAGATATAAGAGAAGTTAAGGGTGCAGGAGCGGCAGGAGGTATATGCGGCGGTCTTTATTCCGTTTACGGCGGAGAAATAAAAAGCGGATTTGACATACTATGCGAAGCTTCATCCCTTAAGAAAAAAATAAAGGAAAGCGATATTGTAATTACAGGCGAAGGAAAAACCGACAATCAAACGCTTATGGGAAAGCTCGTATATAAAATAAGCGAGCTTTGCAAAAAGTATAACAAAAAATGCATTATTTTAAGCGGAGATATTGAAAATGTTAAACTCGCAGATAAAATGTACAGTCTTGTCGATAAAAACACAAGTGCCCAATATGCAATAGAAAACGCCCAAAAGCTTTTATATGAAAAAGCTAAAATAGTTATTAAAGATATAAATATTTCTTGCAATAAATAAACAAAAATAATATAATAAGTTTGTATATTATAATTACAGATGAAAGGAAAAACACAATGAAGGTTATTTTACCAAAACACAGAGAATTTCTTATTAAATTTGAGGACGGATATGCACAGGAGGCTGAAGCTTGGGAAGCGCTCAACCAAATCGTTAAAGATTATTCTGTAGACGGAAAAAGTGTTTACAGCAAAACATTTATTGAGGACAACGAGGATAAGGTTAAGGCACTTCAAGAGAAGTACGAATTTACATACGAAATTATTGAAAAGTAAGCAGGTATTATAATTATGTTGACTAAAACAGCTTATATGGTTGCAACGGCACATCTTGACACTGTTTGGAGATGGACAATTGCCGATACGGTTGAAAAATTTATACCGGACACATTAAGCAAAAACTTTGACCTTATTGAGAAGTACCCAAATTATATGTTCAACTTTGAGGGTGCTTACAGATACGAGCTTATAGAAGAATACTATCCAAGGGCATTTGACCAAATCAGAAGATACGTTAAAACAAACAGGTGGAATCCTGCAGGTTCGGAATACGAAAACGGCGACGTAAATATTCCCTCACCGGAGGCTATCACACGTAACATTCTTCTTGGAAACAACTATTTTTATGAAAAGTTCAAGAAAAAAAGTAAGGATATATTTTTGCCTGACTGCTTCGGTTTCGGTGCGCAATTGCCACAAATTATCAACGATGCCGGTCTTTTAGGATTCAGCACGCAAAAACTTTCTTGGGGCTCGGCTTACCCAATACCGTTTGATTTAGGTATGTGGGTCGGCGCCGACGGAAATGAGATTGGTGCGTCATTTAATGCAAAAAGCTACAGATACAAGCTTGACGGCGACGTTCGAGCAGACTTAAGTGTTATTGACGGAATTAACAAAGCTTATATTGAAACCAATATGAAGCTTCCGTGGGTTAATCACCTTTACGGAACAGGCGACTGGGGCGGCTCACCGACAGAGGAAAGTGTAAAAAACGTTGACGAAAGTGTAAGAGCCAACAAAGACAACAAATTATTCCAAGTAATAAGTGCAAGAAGCGATAAGGTTTTCACGAAGCTTAAAAGGTACAACAACGGTGCAAACGGCGTATTCATTCCGAGATACAAAGGCGATATGCTTATGACAAATCACGGCGCCGGCTGTTACACCTCACGTACGCAGAGCAAAAGACTTGATTATCAAAGCGAACAAATAGCGCACAGTGCGGAATTCACTTGTTCATTTGCCTCACTTTGCGGTACATACGATTATCCTAAGGAAAATCTTAACAAGGCTTGGAAGCGTTCAATTAAACATCAATTCCACGATGACATTACAGGCACATCATTAATGGAAGTTTACAATGACGCTTGGGATGATTATTATTCGTCTATCGCTCAATTTAAAGGTGAACTTACTTCATCTCTTCAAGCTATTTCAAGAAATATGGACACAAGCTGGGTTCCTGAAAACGCAGTTGCTGTTTCAGTGTCAAACCCTACGCAATACAGAAGACGTGAAAGCGTTGAAGCCAAGATTAAGCTCAACGTAAACACCCCTTTTGTCAAGGTCATTGACAAGCAAAAAAAGGAAGTGCCGAGCCAGATTATCAACAAAACAGGCAAACATTTTGAAATAGTATTTCAGGCTGACGTGCCGTCATTTGCAATTCACATTTATGCAATTGTTCCGAGTGAGGAGCAATGCCAAATAAAAACCGACCTTAAGATTAGCGGTCATACCCTTGAAAACAGCAAATATAAGGTTATTTTCAACAAAAACGGCGACCTTGCATTCTTACTTGACAAAGAACTTAACAGGCAGCTTATCACCTCTCCTATTAAGCTTGCGATGCTTCACGATACAGGCTCGCTTGCTTATCCGTCCTGGGAATTAAGAAAAGAAGATATCGACAAGGACGCTTATTGCTATGCAAACACTCCTAAATTTGAAATAATTGAAAACGGACCTGCACGCATTGCAATAAAAATTACAAGAGAGGCTGAATATTCAACGATTAATCAAATTGTTTCTCTATATCCTGACAGCAAGGTTATCAGATTTGACAACGAAATTGATTGGAGAACAAGAAGAACACTTCTTAAAGCTGTATTCCCTCTTGCAAGTTCAAATTATGTTGCAAAATATGATTCGGGTTTAGGATACACGCAAAGAGAAAACAACAGCGAAAAGCTTTATGAAGTGCCTGCTCAAAAATGGGCTGACATAACTGACAAAAGCGGTAATTTCGGAGTAAGTATTCTTACAGACTGCAAGCACGGCTGGGATAAGCCTAACGACAACACATTAAGGCTCACCTGCATTCACACGCCTGTCGGAGCATTTACAAAGGAAACAAGGCAAGATTTACAAGACCTCGGCAGAAACTGCTTTAGCTTTGGAATTTTCGGTCACGAGGGTGACATTGAAAACGGGACTAACCGTGAATCAATGGTATTTGCAAGAAAGCTTATCACCTGTGAAGTAAAAAAGCAGAGCGAAAAAGGCGAATTTTCTCAAGTTGCCAGCCTTTTAAAATTATCGCACGACAATATTGTTATCAGAGCTGTAAAAATCAGCGAATATGACAAAGACGCTTTAATTGTAAGGCTTAATAATGCAACAGCAATTGAGCAGAAAAATGCGGCGCTGAGTGTATACAGAGAATTTGAAGAAGTTGACGAAGTAAACACAAGCGAAGAATTTATAAGAAAGCATACACCTGCCGAAAAGAAAACAATCAGAGTTTCATTAAAGCCATTTGAAACGATGACATTGAAAATTAAATTTGCAAAAGCACCGGAGTGTAAGTTCAACAATACTTACTCCCCTATGCGACTTAATTACAATGTTAAAGCGTTTACAAGCTACAAGAATATGAAGTACAACATACTTCAGGGCGGTGGATACTCTCTGCCGATTGATTTAATCAGCAAAAACATTAAAGTAAACGGAATTGATTTTTACATTCCTCACGGCAACAGCAAAGGAAAAACTCCAAGATTTGACGCAGTAGCTTGCAGAGGTCAAAAAATCAGACTTGACGGAAAATATAATCAAATATATATTCTTGCAGGAGCGGTAAGTGAGGAAGATATAGTAGCAACATTTAAAATTGACAGAAAAGAATACAAAGTCAATTTCAAATCAATGACTGCACCTTACAGCAAATGGGATATGTACGGCTTAAACCAGACGGCTCATACCGATGACGAAACAACATTCGGATACGAATTTACTCATCTTCATCACCCTGAGGGCAATATCGTAAAAAAAGCAAGAATTTATCTTTATTCACTCAATGTTAAGAATAAAAAGATTTTGCGTTTTCCGGACAATAACAAATTAGTTATATTTGCAATGAGTTCGGCACAAAAAGAAGAATTTACCAATCTTGCAGAAAATGTTATTGACGTTGTTGAGGATAATTATGACTTCGGCAAAATTCCTCCGATTGACAAAATCACCGATAAAACAGAGGCGATAACAATACGTGCAGGTAAAATTCAAGACCAAAGAAACGGCGGCAAAGGAAAAGGCTTTTTAAGAGATAATATTATAACCAATATTATCCGTTCATACACAAAAAGCGAATGGTAAACATTTAAAGCAGCGATTAGATATACAAAAAATGTATATTTAATCGCTGCTTTTTGTAATGGTATTTTGCTTTACATTTTTGAATTGTTAAAAACACTGTGGAAAACGTTGTTGAGAATGTGGAAATGTGACGTTTTTGCTATAAATAATTGTTGAAAACTATGTGGAAAATGTTAAAAATGTAAAGGATTTTACTTGACAGGAAAAGTTTTCCACTTAAAAGACAAGAGTTTGATAAAATATACATATTGACAAAAATACAAATAAATAACAAAAACGCACTTCAAAACGAAGTGCGTTTTTGTTATATATTTATATTAATGATTATTTCTTGAAGAAATTAACGATTTCGCTGAAAGCATCGTCATCATTATCATTGAATGTTGAAACAGGAGAAGTAGCAGCTGCTGAACTTTGAGCAGGAGCAACCGGAGCAGCGATAGGAGCTACAGGCTGCGGAGGAGCAACTTCCTTGTTTGCAGTTGTTGACTTGATAGGAGCGCCGGGGCCCTCGTCACCAAAGCGAGTAGCGATAACGGTGATAATCATTTCATCCTCAAGCTCTTCATCAAAGTTAGCACCCCAGATGATTTCACAATCAGGATGAACTGCAGCACTTACGATTGAAGAAGCAGCATCAATCTCTTCAAGACCGATATCTGTTGAAGCTGTGATATTGATAAGAATACCACGTGCGCCATCAATAGAAGTATTGAGAAGAGGTGAAGAAATAGCCTGCTGAGCAGCGAGTTCTGCTTTATCCTTACCCTTAGCACGGCCAACGCCCATATGAGCATAGCCTGAATCCTTCATAATCTCAGTTACATCAGCAAAGTCGCAGTTTACAAGACCTGTTGCATTAACGAGGTCAGACACAGACTGAACGCCCTGACGAAGAACATCATTAGCGATTTCAAATGCATTGAGAAGAGTAATCTTTTCTTCAGTAACATATTTTAAATTTTCGTTAGGAATTACCATGATAGAGTCAACGTACTGAGCGAGCTCCTTGATACCTTCCTGTGCCTGCTTCATTCTTCTGTTACCTTCGAAAGCGAAAGGAGTTGTAACAACTGCTACAGTAAGAATGCCGAGGTCTTTTGCGATTTTAGCTACTACAGGGGCTGCACCGGTACCTGTTCCACCGCCCATACCGGCAGTGATAAATACCATTTCTGCGCCTGTAAGTACGTCTGTAAGAGCTTCTCTGCTCTCTTCAGCGGCACGAGTACCTACTTCAGGCCTTGCACCTGCGCCCATACCTTTAGTAGCTTTTTCGCCGATAAGAATTTTATGTGTTGCTGTTGACTTTGCAAGAGCAGGCTTATCAGAGTTAACTGCTACAAATTCAACGTCTTGGATATTACAGTGTACCATACGGTTGACTGCGTTTCCGCCGCCTCCGCCGACACCTACTACTTTAATTTGTACTACTTTTGAGTCATCTGTATCGATTTCATAACGTCCCATTGCAAGATTCTCCTTAATTTTATTATTCTTAGTCTATATTCCCCTATAGGCTTTTGTTACTATCATATTGTAACAATATTGTAATTAAATTGCAATACTTTTTTTGAATTATTCTAAAAGTTTTTGACAATGTTTTATAGTTATATTTTATGTTGTTTGTTGTTTTTGCACAAATTCCAACAATATTCACGTTAAGTGTAAAGTTAACTTCTTCACAGCTATTCTTCTGTAAAGTATATTGCCTTGTCAGTTGTTATTGTCATTGTACCTGTTGCATTAGGATTAGAATCATTAAGTTTATCGCAAGCCGTAAGTCCTTTCATAATCTTACTGTCTAAATCCTTGCTGTTGCCGAGTTTAAACGTAATTCTGTTGTCGTAAACAACGTAGTTTTCGCTTATATTTTTACTGTAAATAGCAGTAATTTCAGTAAAATTATTATCTTTAATACTTTTTGCAAGACGTGCAAGACAAGTGCCGACATCGGAATTTTTAAATTTTATTTTATGACCCGCAACAGCGCTTTTTATATCCGTTTTGTTAATAACTATACCCGTCGCCATTTGCGCACCCTTTTCAAGTACCTTAAAGTTATCGTCGAGTAAGATGTATGTATTATCATCGCACAAAAGCGAATAAGAAGGCTTTGCGTCGGTTATTATAATTTCTATTGTATCGGGTAATTTTCTTTTGATTTCAGCCTTGTAGACGTATGGCAGGTTTTCTTCAATCCTTTGTGCCGCTGATTCGGTATCAATTGTAAAAAGATTTTTACCCTTTTGAATAATGCATTGTGATATTATCTTATCCTTTGAATAAATCTTACTGCCTGAGCTTGTTATATTGTTTATTTGGAAAAAAACCGTCAGGCAAAGTATTGCTCCGATAGCAATAATAACAAGAATTGCACCTATCCAACTAAGCGTTTTTCTGAGTTTATTTTTCTTTTCACGCCTTTTTGTTTCCCTTTGGCGCCGTTCAACCCTCGTCATTCCGTATTTCTCACTTTGACGTGATTTTTTTTGCTGAGCCTGAATAATCTTGTTTTGAGACTCCCTATATAGTTTCGGAGGTTCAATACCCAAATCAAAAAATTCATCATCAATTTTTGACGGCTTTGAATTTCTGTTATTCAATTTCTTTTTTGCTTGCTTTTGCCTTGGTTTCTCCTTCATTTTTACTCCTCTTAATGTCAGCACCTATTGATGAAAGTGCGTTTTCAAGATTTTCATATCCTCTGTCTATATGCTCTATACCATATATATTGCTTTCCCCGTTTGCGCAAAGAGCTGCAACAACAAGTGCGGCTCCGCCACGTAAATCAGTTGCGTTAACGTTTGCCGAATGTAACTTATCAACACCGTTAATAACGGCGATATTATCCTTAATTTCTATATCTGTACCGAATCTGTTAAGCTCACTCACATATCTGAATCGATTTTCAAATATTGTTTCCTGCAAAATAGATGTCCCTTTAGCAAGTGCAAGAGCAACTGCCACAGGCGATTGAGAATCGGTAGGAAAGCCGGGATAAGGCATTGTTTTAATACTTCTTACCCGCTTTAGCTTTTTGGGTGAAACAAGAGTCAATGAATTATCAGACAAATATATTTTACAACCCATTTCTGTAAACACGGGGAAAACGGGAGATAAATGACTTTGTCTTATATTATTAACAGTAAGTTCTTTTGAGCAAACAGCTCCGAGCGACATATACGTTGAAGCAAGTATTCTGTCGGGGATAATTGTATGCTCGCACGCATCAAGCTTTTTTACACCGTCAATAACTATAGTTGACTCCCCTGCGCCGTATATTTTAGCGCCGCAATGGTTTAAGAAATCGGCAAGATCGCTTATTTCAGGCTCACGTGCGGGATTTACAATAATTGTCTTTCCTTTTGAAATTGCCGAGGCAATAATTATATTTTCCGTCGTACCGACACTTGGAAAAGGCAATATTATTTTAGTGCCTATAATTGAAGTTGCACAAGCATTAATTGACGAACCGTTTACGCTGACGTCTGCGCCCAAATCGTGAAACGCTTTAAGGTGGAGGTCTATAGGCCTTGTGCCTATTTCACAGCCGCCTGGATAAAAGATTGACGCCGAGCCTTTCCGAGAAAGAAGAGCACTCAAAAATATTATTGACGAGCGCATAGTGCGCATAGTGTGCTCGCTGATTTCGTTTTTATTAACCACGCTTGCGTCAACCAAAACGGTACTTTTTTCTCTTTTGACTTTGCAACCGAGCGATTTTAATATATCAAGAGTTACTCTTACATCGCTTAAATCAGGGCAATTATGTATAACGCTTTCACCCTTGATTAAAAGTGTTGAAGCAAGGATTGGCAAGGCAGAATTTTTAGCGCCGTGGACAGAAATTTGCCCTGAAAGCTTTTTACCGCCGCTTATTTTAAAATATTCCATTTAATCACCTCTGCACGATATTCTATGCAAAAGCGATTAATTTGTTATTTAGTTATTTTGCAAGGGATATGATGATATCTGCAATTCTCTCTCTTGCATCGGTTATTGCCATATTCTTTGCATTTTCTTCAATTTGAATTAGCTTTGCAGGATTTGAAAGCATTGAATCAATAGCCTCTTTAAGTGAAGCGGTTGTTAAATCCTTTTCCTCAATAATTGAGCCTGCGCCACGGTTTACAAGCGCCATAGCGTTGTGGAACTGATGATTTTCTGCAACATAAGGCGACGGAATGAGTATTGAAGCTTTACCGAGCGCCTCAATTTCAGAAAGGCTTGAAGCGCCTGCTCTGCCGATTACAAGGTCAGCACCCGACATACAGGTATCCATATCATCAATATACTGCCTAACCTCAACATTTCCCTTTACCAAGCCTTTTTTGCCTTCAACAAAACCGTTTTCTTTGAATTTTTCAAGAAATTCACCGCCGTTAGTTCCGACTGAATGAATATGGTAATATTTATCGTTATTTGCGCTTTCAAGAAGAATATCAAACATTGCGTCATTAAGCGGCTTTGCACCGAGTGAACCGCCGAAAGAAAGAACAAGATATTTTCCGTTTGGTATACCAAGTTCTTTTCTTGAAATATCTTTACGAGCCTTAAGAAGTTCGCCACGAACAGGAAGACCTGTAACAACAACCTCATTTTTAGGCTCAAGATGCTTTTTAGCGTCTTCAACGGTAAGCATTACTTTATCCACTTCTTTTGCAAGGGTTTTATTTGTAATGCCGGGATAAGCGTTTTGCTCGTGAATACAAGTAGGAATATGCATACTTACGGCGGTTTGGAGCACGGGACCCGATACATATCCGCCAAAACCGACTGCTACGTCAGGCTTAAAATCCTTAATTATTTTCTTGCAGGCGCTGTTTGAAGTCACCAGCTGACAAACGGTTTTGATATTATTCACGATTGCTTTTGGCGCAAATGAACGGCGAAATCCTGAAATCTTGATGGTTTTGAAATCAAAGCCTGCGTTTGGAACTAAACGTGATTCCATATGGTCTGCCGTGCCGACAAACAAAATTTCACTATCCGGATATTTTTCTCTTATATATGACGCTACTGCAAGAGCCGGGTTAATATGGCCTGCAGTGCCACCTGTTGCAAATAATATTTTCATTTTTGACACCTATACCTTTTGTTGATTTGTTTTTCTTGAAATAGATAGAACTACTCCTATTTCAAACAAGAGCATAAAAATTGCCGTGCCGCCGTAGGAGAAAAACGGAAATGCGAAGCCGGTGTTGGGAAGAGTATCGGTAACAACAAGAATATTCAGCACTACCTGAAGTCCTATTTGGGCAACAACGCCGATAATAAGAAGCGAGCCGAATTTATCTTTACACCTTGAAGCGATAATCAAGCCCCTGATAACAAGTGCGGCAAAAAGTGCAATAATTATTGCAGCGCCTAAGAAACCAAGCTCCTCGCATACGATTGAAAAAATAAAGTCGTTTTGCGGTTCTGATACATAGAGATATTTTTGCTTTGAATTGCCGAGCCCTACACCGAAGAAACCGCCAGAACCGATAGCATAAAGTGAATTGTTTGTCTGCCATCTGCCGTTCAAAGGGTCATAGTCTTTATCAAGCCAAGCAACAATTCGTTTGCCCGCATAATTTTCAATAAGTGTCGGAAAACTGACGACAAGGAAGCCTAAAAGAACAATTACCGCCAAGCCGAATGCAAACAGTTTCCAATCGCTTCCGCCTGCAAACATAAGGCAAGCGCCGATAAAAAACATTAATATTGTGCACGAAAGATGATGTTCAAGATAAATAAGGCCGCAAAAAATTGCAATTATTCCGATAGGGATTAATATGCCGTATTTCATAGTTTTCATCTTTTTATAATATTTACTTATATAAACCGCAAGGGTTAATATAATCGTGAACTTAGCAAGGTCAGACGGCTGAATGGTAACAGGTCCGAGTGGTATCCAGCGTTTGAAGTTCTGAACATTTGTATGATGAAAAAGAACAATTACCAAAAGTGCTATCGTTACAACGAATACAGGTTTATATATTGCTTTTAATATTTTATAATTTATTTTTGACATCAAAAGCATTGCAACAAGTCCTGCGACTGCAAACAAGATTTGGCGAATAAAATAGTAATATGAGCTGTCCTTATAATAATATGCGTACGGATAAGATGCTGAAAAGAGCATTATTAAACCTATTGTTAAAAGTGCTATTGTTAAGCCTAAAAACGGAATATCAATGCTGCCGGTTAAAAAATAGGTATCCTTAAAGCTTTTCCATTTGCTTGGCTTAACCACTATTTGCTCATTATTATTTGGCATAAGAACACTCCTTTCAAGTTTTTTAATTTATATTATTTTGCGAAATTTCCGAAATAGAGAAGAAGAACACCGATTACGCATCCGATTGCATTAACGAGTGAAAATACAACGCAGATTTTCTTTTCCTTCCAACCACACATTTCAAAATGGTGATGAATAGGTGCCATTTTGAACACACGCTTACCGTGAGTGATTTTGAAATAGCCGATTTGAATAATATCACTCATAGTTTCGCAAACATAAACAATACCGATTGGAAGCAGTATAATCGGGCATTTGCACATATAGCCGAGAGCTACAACCATTCCGCCGAGGAAAAGCGAGCCTGTATCGCCCATAAATGTTTTGGCAGGATTCCAATTCCAGCAAAGAAAGCCCAAAACACCGCCTAAAAGAGCGCCTGAGAAAATTGTAAGACCGGCAAAACCCTGAATATAGCCCAAAACTATAAACGCAATTGCAACAGTAGACGTTACGCTTGAGCAAAGGCCGTCAATGCCGTCTGTAAGATTAACGCTGTTTACACAGCCGTAAACGATAAATATTGAAAGAATCCAAAATACAACAGCAGTAAATATGTTTTTTTCAAAATTAACTCTGCCGATAAAAGGAATATACCAACTTGTATTATGAGACATCCAAAGAGTTGCTATATATCCCAAGGTGACGATAAGTTGACCGAGTGTTTTTTGCTTAGGTGACAAACCCTCGTTTCTTTTAAGTTTAATTTTCGTAAAGTCATCAATAAAGCCGACTGCGCCGCAACCGAGTGCCAAAATTAAGCCGGCAAGCAAAAGAACAAGTTCACGGCCGTTCATTATTGATGAATATTCGCTTTCAAGATTACCACCCGAAAGGTGATAAATCAATACAGTCAAAGCAAATGAAAGGGCGATACCGATAATAAACATAAGACCGCCCATATTAGGTGTGCCTTGCTTTGATTTGTGCCACTTAGGGCCGATGTCAAGAATAGTTTGACCGAATTTTAACTTGCGAAGCCACGGGATAATTACAAAGCCTAAGCCTGCGGTTATGCCAAAAGCAATTACAACGCTGATTATTAATGCTGCTGTACTGTTCATTTATTTTTCCCACCTGTCATACACGTTATTTATTACATCCTCAAGCTTCATACCTCTTGATGCCTTGAATATTACTGCATCACCCTTGTTTGCAAGCTCGAAAAGTTTATTTGAAAGTTCTTCTTTATTATTAAAATAAAATGCGCTTTTCATTCCGTTTTCTTTAGCGCCGTCTACAATATATTTTGCATCATTGCCAAAAGCCAAAAGAAAATCAATTTTATTATCCGCCACGGCTTGACCGACTTCATAATGAGCTTTTTTTGAATAATCGCCAAGTTCCAGCATATCGCCCAAAACCGCTATTTTTTTATTTGCCTTTGTATTGGCAAGAGTTTTGATTGCCGCATTCATTGAATCCGGGCTTGCATTGTAACAATCCTCAATAGAGGTTATGCCGCCTACGGTTACGCTTTTTTGCCTCATTCCGGCAGGAACGTAATTTGAAAGAGCGTCAGCCGATTTTTGAGAGTCAATGCCGAGAGTTATACCGACAGCAAAAGCCGCAAGAGCGTTATATACATTATGAATGCCGATAGTAGGGATTACGATATGTTGCGAGCACAAGTAAAACTTACCTGTTACACCGCTGATTTCCGGAATTATTTTTGTGATTGTATATTCAACATCAAATGAAGTTGAGCCGTTTTCTTCTTTGATATTTTTTGCTTTATAATTTGCGCCTTCGCTTTCAATACCGAACGTGATTACGTCATATTTTTCCATAATCTCGTCTTTATCAAGAATTGTTTTAAGCATATCGTTATCAACATTAATGATAAACGGTGAGCCTGCTTCTAAGCCGTCAAGAATTTCAAGCTTTGATTTAAGTATGCCCTCACGTGAGCCGAGATTTTCAATATGCGACACACCGATATTTGTTATCATTGCAAGGGTAGGCTTAGTAGCAGTTACAAGTCGGTGAATTTCGCCAAAATGGTTCATTCCCATTTCAATAACCGCCGCCTCGGTGCTGTTATCAATTTGAAAAAGCATTTGGGGCAAGCCGATTTCGTTATTTAGGTTCCCTTGAGTTTTGATTGCGTTAAACTCTGAATTAACTACAAGATAGGTAAATTCCTTTGTAGTTGTTTTGCCGACCGAGCCTGTAAGTGCAACAACAGGGATATCAAATTTTGAACGATAATAGGCTGAAAGGTCAAGAAGTGCTTTTGAAGTATTCTCAACTTTTACAAACGCTCCGTTTACCTCAATATCCTCACTAATCATTACAGCGGCGGCGCCAAGGCTCAATGCTTCGTTTGCAAATTGGTGTGCATCAAAGCGTTCGCCCTTAATGCAAATAAAAAGGCAACCTTTTGTAATTTTTCTTGTATCAATACAAACAGCGTTTATTTGAACGTCAAAATCCGTTTTAGTATTTAACGCTTTTGCAATTTCTTTTAATGTTAAAACTTCCATAATTTATTTCATTTTACCGAGAACCTCGGCAATAACTTCTCTTTCGTCAAAATGAATTGTGCCTGTAGGCAAAATTTGATATGTTTCGTGACCTTTGCCAGCAAGGAGAATAATATCGTCCTTTTTAGCATGAGTAATTGCATATTCAATAGCCTCGTGTCTGTTTTCAATAACAGTGTAAGGCGTTTTGATATTTTGCATACCTACAAGAATATCATCAATGATTGCACGTGGATTTTCACTTCTCGGATTATCTGACGTTACAATGCAGTAATCGGATAATTCTGCGGCAATCTTACCCATCTTAGGGCGCTTTGTTTTATCTCTGTCTCCGCCGCAACCGAAAAGGGTTACTACTCTGCCCTTTGCAATTTCCTTAAGCGAGGTAATAATATTTTCAAGTCCGTCAGGTGAATGAGCGTAGTCAATAATGATTGTGAAATCTCTGCCGCTTGGTACAACTTCAATTCTGCCCTTAACTCCTTTTGACTTTGCAACTGCCAAAAGAACATCCTCAAAATCAATACCGAGTGCAAGAGCGCATGTTACTGCGCAAAGAGAGTTATAAACCGAAAATCTGCCCGGAATTGGACAAATACATCTGCCGATAGAATCATTTGAAACAATTTCATATTCAACACCGCTTTGCTTAAACTTAACGTTTTTGGCGGTATATGTTGCATTATTTGTATCAACTGCATAAGTAACAACCTTATCAAAATTAAGACCGTCAATAATTTTTAAGCCGTGTTCGTCGTCTGCATTTGTTACTGCGATATCGGAATTTTCAAAAAGCTTACGCTTTGCATTGAAATAGTTTTCCCAAGTTTTGTGATAATCGAGGTGGTCTTGAGTAAGATTTGTGAATGCTCCGAGAGTGAATCGAAGTCCGTTTACTCTGCCCTGTGCGAGTGCTTGAGAAGAAACCTCCATAACGCAGTATTCGCAATTTGCTTTTACCATAAGTGAAAACAGCTTTTGAAGCTCATACGGGTCAGGAGTTGTATATTTAGCAGGATAAATCTCATCGCCCACCATATTTTGAACAGTTCCGATAAGTCCGACTTTTTTGCCGACATTTTCAAGAATTTGCTTAATCAAAAATGTGGTAGTTGTTTTTCCGTTTGTGCCTGTTAAGCCGATAAGCTTTAATTTATCGGCAGGGTTACCGAAGAAATTAGCACAAATAGGAGAATAAACGGCTCTTGAATCTTCAACAATAATTTGATTGTCAAGACCGAGATCGTGGTCAACGACTACTGCAACCGCACCGCTTTCAAGCATTTTTTTTGCAACGCTGTGTCCGTCAAAGGCAGCTCCTTTAATGCAGATAAAAAGTGAGCCGTCTTTTACAAGACGTGAATCCTGCGTAACGTCCAAAACGTCAACGTTTTCAAAATCGTTTTTAACGTCAATTCCCTTTAATAAATCTTTAAGCTTCATATTAAAACCCCATATCTTTTAGTCTAATACAGACTGTGTATTTTTAAATGTGACGGTAACTACCGTTCCTTTTTCTACCTTTGCCTGCGTTTCTTCACTTTGCCTGTATGCCACAACAGTTCCGCTTGACATACTGTTACCTGCGATTTGAATATTAAGATTACTGCTTGAGGCAAGGTCCTTAGCCTCGTTAACGGTAAGCCCGTTAAAATTAGGAACAATTACCGTTTGTTTTTCGGAATCATCGGTATAAAGATAAACCGTACCGCCGTTAGGAATCGTATCTGCACCCGACGGGCACTGCCTTGTAACGGTTGAATCATCGCCGACAACAACGAAGTTAAGATTGTTTTCTTCAAGCGTTTTTTTAGCTTCGTCAAGACTTTTGCCGACTACGTTAGGAGTCTGCTTTGAAAGGTCTTTCATTTCAGAGTCATTATACTTAGGTTCAATACCGAGAACATTCATAGCTTCTTGAGTAACCTGTGCGGCAATAGGAGCACAAAGAGCACCGCCGCCCAAATCCTGGTTTGGCTCATCAACGATTATAAGCATTGCAATCTCAGGGTCGTCACTCGGAGCAATTGCGCCAAACGATACAATATATTTATCGCCCTCGCCGTCTTTTGACTCACCGAGCTTTGTTGAAGTACCTGTTTTACCGCCTACGCTGTAACCTGCAACGTAGCCGTTTTTACCTGTACCGTTATCAACAACCGATTTCATCATTTTTCTGACTTTTTCGGATGTGTCTGCACTGATAACCTGCCTTATTTCCTTGGTTTGAGTCTTTTTAACCGTTTTGCCGTTTGCATCGGCAATACTTGACACAAGATAAGGCTGCAAGAGTTTTCCGCCGTTTGCGATAGCGCAAAGGCCTGTGCAAACCTGAATAGGAGTAAGCGAGTTTGTCTGACCGAAAGAAGCAGACGAAAGCTCAACTATTCCGTATTGGTCCTCTTTGTAATATTGTGGAGAAGCCTCACCCGGAAGGTCGATATTTGTCTTTTGTGTAAAGCCGAAGGCATCAAAATATTTAAAATAATTATGAACGCCTAATTTTTGACCGATTGTGATAAAAAACGGGTTACAGGAATTTTCAAGTCCCTGAGTAAGAGTTTGTGTTCCGTGGCCGGGGTGATAGTGGCATTTCATTTTGTATTTGTCAACTTGGATAGAGCCTGTGCAGTTATACGTTGTATTCAAATTTACAACATTTTCCTCCAAAGCGGCAGAAGCGACAAATGTTTTAAAAACAGAACCGGGTACGTATGTGTCGGATACTGTAAAATTGCGCCACTGATTTTGAACAGCAGCACTTTCAGCCTCCTGCTTTGCTGTTTTATCGCTGAGCTTTTTAATTGCTTTTTTATCCTTGCTGTATGTAAGCTTATAAGGCTCGTTGCAATCGTAATCAGGAAGAGATGACATCGCAAGCACAGCGCCTGTGTTACAATTCATAACAACACCGTAAGCACCCTTAGCCTGATATTCGTTCATCGTTTCTCTCAAGCCTTTTTCAAGATAATATTGAATGGTTTGATTGATTGTTAAAACTATTGAATCGCCGTCTGTTGCGGCAATGCTTGTTTCATAGTCGTTTGCGATATTGTTGGACTTAGCATCCTTTGCGGTAATTATTCTTCCGTTTGTGCCTGTTAGCTGTTCGTCATAATAAGCTTCGATACCAGAAAGGCCCTGATCGTCTGCGCCTGTAAAACCGATAACGCTTGAAGCAAGTGTGCCGTAAGGATAATATCTTTTTGTTGTTTGTTCTGTACCGATACAGCCGCCCAATTCGTTTTTCGACACAAATTTTGAAAGTTTCTCTTTTATGTTATTTTCGACTTTCTTTTCAACAAGTTCATAATGATTTTGATGAGTTGTTTTGTCGTAAAACTCTTTTTTCTCATCTGCGTCATAACCGAAAAGATTTGCGAATTCATCAACAATCAAATCTCTTTGCTTGTCTTTAATATTGAGCGGGTCGATAAATACATTCCAAACCGAAGCCGACTGAGCAAGCACATTACCGTTTGAATCATAAATCGTTCCACGCATTGCCGTGATTTCCGTATCCTTAAGCTGCTGTGTTTCAGCTTTTTCGGAAAGTTCCTCACCACGTACAATTGTAAGATAAAAAACCCTCGCCACAGTTGTTGTCATAAGAAAGATGATTACGACTGCCATAATAAGAATTCTTTTGAGCATTCTTTTTGAAGTATTCACTTTTAATCATCCCCTCGCAATTGTTCTCTTATTTAATAATAACATAGAGAGTTAAGTATATTCTTAACTCTCATTAATCTTACGCTTAAATAATATATATTATTACTTAGCAACAGACGTTTTTTCAGCCTTGGATTTTGCCTGCTTTTGCTTTAAAACTGCCTGTGCGGCAGCAAGACGTTTTTGCTTATACTGCGAAACGTCAATATATTTTATCTGATTTGATTTCATTTTGGTCATACCGAGCTTCTCGACTGCATATTGGTCAATCATACTCATTGACACAAGGCTGTCAAGTTCACTGTTAAGACGTGTATTTTCACTTTGAGCGGTAGAATAATTTTTTTCAAGCCTTGAAATCTCAAAGGTAAGTTCATTTGTTTTTGCATTGGTATAAAGAACGGCAAAAAGCATAGAAAGGCACAATGCCGCCACTGTTGCAATGCTTAAAGCCTTTTTAAAACTGAGTTTTTGCTCGTGAACAAGTTGAGCCTTGCTCTTTCGCTGCCCTCTTTGCCTTACCTTAAATTCTTTTTCGGGTTTCGGAATATAAGCCGGAGCCGCAGAGCTGCGCTGGTAGTTAAATGCCTGAACGGCATAAGCCGCATCAGAGCCGTATGAATAACGCCTAAAATCGCCTGTATTAGTCATTTTTTACTCCTCCTAACTTTTTCAATTCCTATATTTTATTAACTAAAATTTCTCAAAAATTCTAAGCCGTGACGACCTTGCACGAGGATTTTCCTCAAGTTCCTCTTTAGAAGGTGAAATTGATTTAAAGGTCTTTCCTTTTGGCTTTTTTCCGCACACACAAACAGGAAATTCCTTAGGGCAGGTGCAACCTTGGCACCACTTTGCAAATTGCTCTTTAACAATTCTGTCCTCAAGAGAATGAAACGTTATAATTGCAATTCTTCCGCCCGGTGCAAGAATATCAAATGCGTCCTCAAGTGTTGATTTAAGCACATCAAGTTCTGCATTAACTTCTATCCTGATAGCCTGAAACGTACGTCTTGCGGGGTGAGCATCACGCATTGCCTTTTGCGGCATTGAGGATTTGATTATATCGACAAGTTCAAAAGTGGTTTCAATAGGTTTTTTTGCCCTTGCCTTAACTATATTTGCGGCAATTCGACGTGAAAATTTTTCCTCGCCGTATCTGTAAATAATATCCGCAAGTTGCCTTTCGTCATAATTATTTACAACATCATAAGCGCTGAGCCCGCTTTTGCTCATTCTCATATCAAGCGGTGCGTCCTTATGAAATGAAAATCCCCTCTCGGCAGTATCAAGCTGAAACGAACTCACGCCGAGGTCTAAAAGCAGACCGTCAATTTTCTCTATATTAAGATTTGAAATAATATTTTTTATATTTGAATAATTATCGTGAACAATAGTTACGTTTTCCTTGTCACCCAAGCGTTCGTTAAGAACTGCGATTGCGTCGGGGTCTTGGTCGATAGAAATTACTCTTTTAGCCCTTTTTGCAATCTCACCGCTGTGACCTCCGCCGCCTGCCGTGCCGTCAACTATTATTTTATTTTCGTTTAAATCAAGTGCTTTTATCGCTTCGTCAAAAAGCACGCTTTTGTGAACAAACTCCATTACTGCTCATTCCCCTTGACCTTATCCATCAAGTCATAAATGCCCTGCGTATGGTCGTAAGAATTATAAATTCTTTCATACTCATCCGTATTCCAAATTTCGATTACCTCGCCTTTACCCTTGAATACAACAGTTGATTCATTAGTAAGAGCGGCAGCCTCCTTAAGCCTTTGATTGACTGTAAATCTGCCCTGAGCGTCAAGCACGCCCTCCTCGGCATTATCAAGAAAGCTTGTTGTAGCGTCATATTTTTGATTTTCCGTTCCCTGCTGCATTGCGTCATACGTAGCCTCAAAATGCTCAACAGGATAAAGAGTAAGGCATTTGCAACCCCTAACGGTTACTGCAACCATATAAAATTCCTTGCCAAGACGCTCTCTCCACTTAGTAGGAACAGAAAGACGTCCTTTAGAATCAAGCTTATAACCGTCTAAAGTACCGACAAACAAACGCATAATTTCTGCTCCTTTCGTGAATTTTGATTGAAATTTAATGGGATTAACTTGAAATCAATGGGATTTTGATGGAATTAACACCATTGATTACATTATATAAGGGTGTAAAGGTATTGTCAAGTACAAATTGCTTCGATACTAAATTTTAATATTTGTAACACTTTTGTAACTTTTAGAGCGTAAAAAAGGTCAAGGCTCAATGTCCTTGACCTTTTCACAATCCCTTTGAAGCAGAATATATATTTCATTTTAATATAATATCATAAAAAAAATAATAATATCATCAAAAAAATAAATTTGCAATAAAAACGCAAAAATGTTATTGTGCTAATGTATAAAAATATGTTATAATAGATAAACATTAATTTTTCGGAGGACGGAATATGCAGGAATACAAAACCTCTTGGAGAGAAAAAATCTGCTTTGGCGTGGGCGCAATAGGGCTTGACTTAAGTTACGGAATGTTTTATTCGTTTTTAAGCTACTATTTATCAAGCGTACTTGGTCTTAAAGAAGCATTTTTACTTCTTCTCACCCCTATTGCAAGAATTTGGGACGGAATTAACGACCCTATGATGGGCACAATTGTTGACAACACAAGAACAAAGCACGGCAAATACAGACCTTGGATACTTATAGGCGCTATATGCAACGCAGTAGTTCTTTTCTTACTGTTCACAAGCTTCGGCATGAGCGGAACAAAGCTTTACATATACATAGGCGTTATGTATATCCTTTGGGGTATGACAAACACAATGGCGGATATTCCATATTGGAGCATGGTGCCGTCCTTTACGTCTGACCCTAATGACCGAAACCTTGTTTCAACCGTTGCAAGAACCTTCAGCGGCTTAGGTCAGGGCATCATTACTGTTGCAACACCTATCATATTACCTATGCTTTCAACAGGTATGACTACGGACAAGGGCTACAGCGCAACAGGATTTTCACGTTGGGCAGGAATATGCGGAATTTTACTTGTGATTTTCTCAGCAATATGTGTTCTTTCAACAAAGGAAAAGAATGTTGTTTACGGCGAAAAGGCAAAGTTCTCATTCAAAAAGATTTTTTCCGTTATTGCACACAACGACCAGCTCGTAGTATTTATGGTAGTTGCTATGCTTTCAAACGCAGGCTGGTATCTCACTTCAGGCACGGCTGTTTATTATTTCTCCGACGTACTCGGCGAGCCTAAGGCACAAAGCCTTTTCCAAACTATCGGTGCTGTCGGCTCGGTTTTGGGTCTTGTTGTTATCCCTGTTCTTTCAAAATGGATGAACAAGAAAAAGATTTATCAAATTTCGCTTATTGCAACCATTATAGGATATGTACTTATGTATATCTTCGGTCCTGTGCTTAAAATTACAATTGCGCTTGACATTGCCTACATTATTTCTTCAACAGGTATTGCGGCAATGTTTGTAGGTCAAACAATCTTTCTTGCAGATATTGTTGACTATGGCGAATACAAGAACGGTGAAAGAAACGAGTCAATCACATTTTCCATGAAAGGCTTTTTGCAGAAAATGGCTTATACCATTCAGACAATCGTTCTTTTCGGCGGCCTTGCAATTATGGGATATAACAAGCAAATCACAAGTGCCACAAAGGTTATTAATGACGGCACAAAGGCAGGAATAGGAATTATATGCTTCGGTATTCCGCCTATTCTTATTTTGATTTCGCTTATTGTATTTTCAAAGAAATTCAAGCTTCACGGTGAGCTTGCAGACAAAGTTCATAACCATATTGTTGAAAAGAGAAATAAGGAAAGTAAATAAAAAAGAAGTTCCTGCGTCACACTTCGTGCGATATCTCCCTTTTCAAGGGGAGGAGGTTAAAAGGTATAAAGAAAGGCTTTACGAATTTGTTCGTAAAGCCTTTTATTATAATGACAAATATCGCACGATGTGTATTAATTTAATGCGAAAATATCGTCGACAATCTGCTCTTTGGTAAGGTGGTTTTCCTTAAGAATATCAGCAGGATTATAGCGGTCAATAAACTCCTTTTTAAGACCGAAATTGAGAATCTTAACGTTGCTGTTGCCGAAAAATCTTGCAATCTTTTCGCCGAAGCCGCCGTCAAGAATACCGTCCTCAAGAGTAACAACTGCTTTATGATTTAATTTAAGAGATGTTAAAAGTTCATCGTCAACACCTGTAATATAATAAGGATTGATTACGGTTGCCTTAGTGCCTGTCTTTTCCTCATAAAGCTTTGCTGCCTCTTTAGCCAAAGGATAAAATGAGCCAAGACCGATAAATGCAACATCACTTCCCTGCTGCCCAACCTCATATTTATTAAGCTTACTGAAATCCTTAGTGATTTTTTCACCGTTTGAAATAAATTCACAGCAAGGGATACGAATTGCTACAGGGTGCTCGTTTTGCTCAACACTCCAATCAAGCATTGCAAGGTACTCTTCCTTTGTTGTAGGAGCAAGGTAAACGAGATTTGGAATATTAGACATCATAGGAATATCGTAAATGCCGAGATGGGTTACATCATTCATACCGAACACAGATGCGGCAAAAACAACGAGTGTTGCGGCATTATTATTAATACAAAGGTCCTGAGAAAGTTGGTCAAATGCACGCTGGATAAAAGTACTGTATACAGGGTAAACAGGTTTACCGCCGCCTGCGGCGATACCCGAAGCAAGAGCAACTGCTGTTTCCTCGGCAATGCCGACGTCTACAAACTGCTTGCCTGCAATTTTTCTTGTTTCTTCATCAAAGCCAAACACGGCAGGAGTAGCGGAAGTGATGGCAATAACGTCCTTATCCTTTTTCATCTTATCAAGGAGATAATCACGTGTGACGCTGCCGTAATCCTCACCGTCAAAGGTAAACTTGGGCTTACCTGTTTCAATATCAAAAGGCATACACCAATGCCAAGTTTCTTTATTCTTTTCTGCAAGTGCGAAACCTTTACCCTTTTGAGTCACAATATGAACTACAACAGGCTTATCGGTATCTTTTACTCTCTCAAAGGCATTGATAAGCGACTCAAGGTCGTTACCGTCCTTAACAAAAACATAATCAAGATTCATTGATTTAAAAAGATTACGCTCAGCCTTACCGTCGGTATCTCTCAAAAGCTTAAGGTTTTGGTACATTCCGCCGTGGTTTTCGGCAATTGACATATCGTTATCATTAACAACGATAATAAAGTTACTGCCAAGCTCTGCGGCAACATCAAGGCCCTCTAATGCCTCACCGCCGGAGAGAGAGCCGTCGCCGATAATTGCAACAACGTTTGACTTTTCGCCCTTTAAATCTCTCGCCTTAGCAAGACCGCAGGCAAGAGATACAGAAGTCGAGGTGTGACCTAAAGTGAAAAAATCGTGTTCGCTTTCCTCAGGTGAGCTGTAGCCTGTGATATCGTCATAGCGGCTTTCATCAAGAAAACCGTATGCTCTGCCTGTAAGCATTTTGTGAGGATATGTTTGGTGAGATACGTCAAACACAAATTTATCAACCGGAGAATTAAAAACGTAGTGAAGTGCAATTGTTGCCTCAACCATACCGAAGTTTGGGCCGCAATGACCGCCGTGAATACTGAGCTTTTTAAGGAGAGCCGTTCTCATTTCCTTTGCAAGCTCTTTCATTTCATCAAGTGAATAACTTTTAATATCGCTAGGAGAATTAATCTTTTCGAGATACATTTTTCATTTCCTTTCAAGATATATTTAACAGAATTTTGACTATTTGCATTATAATACCTAAAGCTGACTTTATGTCAAGAGTTTTTTGTAAAAAAATAAAGGGGGCGAACAATGTTCGCCCCTACAACGTCGAAAGAAACTGCGTACTTGAATGAATTTCTAATATTTCTCCGCTTTATCAATGCATACCGCAAATGAAAATACAAACAGAAAATCACTTAATCTCTATACATTCATTTATAGAATAAAAAATATATCCTTTATAGATTCCCTCTAAAATTCTAACTTTAGACATTGAAATTCCTGTTTCAATCACATCAACTTTTGTTCCTTCAGAAATTTTTGCTATATAGCCTAAAGAATATAAACTTTGAATAGTGGATTTGTCATTTTTTGATAATGCATTGATATATTCGTTCATAGCATCTTTGGTAACTGTAACAACAACCCCATAACCAGAATTAGATAATACGGCGTCATACTGACCAACATAATCATCAGTTTCTTCTTTTTCAGAACTAGAATAATATTCTTTAATTAAATCTGTGTCTGACATGATTTCATAAATATCATTTTCACTGATTTTATATATTTCTTCTGCCTTTTTCCATATTTTATCTGTTTGTTCATCTGTTATATTATCACCGTATTTTTCTTCTTCTGTTTCTATATAATCATAGATTTCCAGCTTTTTTTCATGATCTAAATTTGATTTATCTTCATTATCATTATTTATACTTGAAGCACTTGTTTCCTCAGTTTCTGAAATCGTTTCAGTTGTATTTTCAATATTTTCATTTCCCGTTGAGTGAAATATTCCATAATCATTAAGTAATATAACCATAGATATTACAATTATAACTACACATACAATTACATCGATATTTTTTTTGAATTTCTATTCTTTTTTTCATTGCCATCCATTTAATCAGCTCTATTCCTATAACCATATAGTTATATTTTGTTATATTATATCAGTTTTATGTTACGATGTCAATAACCAATCAGTTATATAAGGTGCTGTGCTTAATGGCTTATTATAAACGAATAAAAGAACTTCGTGAAGATAATGATAAAACACAAAATGAAATAGCAAAATATTTAGGAATGAAACAGCCACAATACTGCCGTTACGAAAACGGATTACGTGACATCCCATCTGATATACTTGTTGCATTATGTAAATATTACGACGTAAGCGCAGACTATATTTTAGAACTAAAAAACTCACCTAAATAATTTCTTAACATTCTAAAAGTGGCTGTAAAAAAACAGCCCCCGAGCGTGTAGAAAAAGCCCAATTATAAATTTCTACACGCTGTCAGACTTCGAGAAAGTGAGATAAATTTCATTTTCTTGTGAGTGGAGCTGTACTTTATTCCCACTTGCTACGAAACAGTACACTGTACTGTTTCTCCCAAATTCACGAGTGAATTTGGGGCCACGTGGCTCTTGTGCTTTGCACAATTCACTCCCACTCGCAAAAAACGAAAAGCACCAAAAATGGCAAGGACTCGATGTCCTTGCCATTTTTCCAATCCCTCCGAGTGCAACAAGTTGCACCCACCTCCCTTTTCAAGGGAGGCAAAGAAGTTTATTTATTTTATTTGGTGCGTTTTAGCCGCTTTGTCAAAGTCTTATTTATTCTTATTCTGAGTATCTTCGATACCCTTGCGGATTCTGCGGACATCTGCAAGTGCCTTATAAAGAGAATCGTCAATTGAAAGAAGAGTATCGTCGGCATAGTTATTAACAGCAGTAAGCATTTCTCTTGACTTATTTTGCGCTGTGGTAACCATTTCGTTAGCCTGATTTGTAGCGTTGCCGAGAATATCGGAAGCCTGATTTTGAGCGTCGGCAATATAAGAATCACCCTGCTCCTTAGCCTTAGCAATAATATCGGCAGCCTCAGCCTGAGCTGTTTGAGTGATTTGGTCACGTGCTACAAGCTCTCTTGCTTCTTCCTGTGCCTTTGCAATAATGTCGGCAGCTTCTTTCTTAGCCTCTTCAAGAATATTGTTTCTTGAATCAACAATAGCCTTAGCCTGCTTTGTTTCCTGAGGGGTATTAAGGCGAATATCCTCAATAATAGTCTTAATTTTGTCTACATCAACTGCATACTTTTTGCTCAAAGGGATTGAGGTAGCGTCATCAAGAACATCCTCTAAATCTTCAAGTAAAATATCTGTATTAGTCATTTTTGCCGTCTCCTTTACATCTTTTATAAATATCATTTAGTATTTCCTGCGGAACAAACGATGAAATATCACCGCCGAGCGAACAAACCTCTTTAACCATACTTGAGGACAAAAACATATTTTCGCCCTTAGCAGGTAAAAACAGGGTTTCAATCTTAGGATAAAGACTTTTATTAATAAGTGCGAGCTGAAATTCATAATCGAAATCAGACACTGCACGAAGCCCCTTAATCAATGCGCTTGCATTATGCTCTCTTGCATAATCAACCAAAAGACCGGAGTATGTATCAATCTCAACATTTTCCGCATTTACGCATCTTTTAATAAAATCCATTCTCTCTTCAAGAGAAAACACAGGCTTTTTAGAACTATTGTTAAGCACCAAAACGATAACCTTGTCAAAAAGCTGCGATGCTCTTTCAATAATATCTTTATGCCCTAAAGTTATCGGGTCAAAGCTACCCGGACAAATAGCAATTTTCATACTATGACTCCCTTCGATAAAGGGTAATCTTGGTTTTACCGTAATTTCTTACTCTGTCAGCATAAAAGCCCGAAAGCTTTTCAGGAAGTTCCTCATCACGTGAGGTTTCGCAAATAACTACGCCGTCATCACTCATCATAGGCAAAAGAAGCGGCAAGCATTTATCAATAATTCCCTGCTTATACGGCGGGTCAAGAAAAGCAATATCAAAACTGTCCCTTCTTGAAAGAAACGCATAAGCGTCACCCATAACTATTCTTGCGCCCTGCTCAAGCTTGCAATGCTTAACGTTTTCTTCAACGACCTTATAAGCCTGCCTGTTGTTTTCAACAAAGGTACATTTCTTTGCACCCCTTGAAAGCGCCTCAATGCCAAGCTGACCTGAGCCGGCAAACAAGTCAAGCACATTTTTGCCTTCGATTTCAAACTGAATCATAGAAAAAACAGCTTCCTTGACTGATTCCGTTGTAGGTCTTGTGACGTCCTCGCCCGGCAAAGTTTCAAGCCTTCTGCCACGTGCAACGCCTGTAATCACTCGCATCATACGTCAAATTTCCTTTTACATTTTAATTAAAAAAGCCGAAACCCTTTCAATAAATCATTTATCATTATACAAATTACAAAAATAATAGTCAAGTCAATTAAAATTATTTTTACAAATTATGATAAAAATTATAAATTTCTTGTGCGTTTTTTTCCGAAATTCCGGAAACGAGCTGCAATTTTTCCACGTCAGCCTCTTTAATAGCGGAAATAGTTTTAAAATATTTCATCAAAGCCTTAGCCTTAGCGTCGCCTATTCCGTTAATTTTTGTAAGTGAGGTTGAAAGTGTGCTCTTTTTATGCTTATTATGGTGATAAGATATCGCAAAGCGGTGCACCTCCTCTTGAATGTTTGATACAAGAGTAAACACCTGACGGTGGGAATTAATTTCTATTTCTCCGTTGCCGACAGCGATTGCACGTGTTCTGTGCTTACTGTCCTTAACCATACCGAAAACGGGAACATTAAGTCCCATTGACGCAACAACAGGCAAAACCGCCCTAACCTGCGGCTCACCGCCGTCAAGCAAAATCAAATCAGGCAAAATCTTAAAGGTACTGCCATCTTCGTCATTATAATAATGATTAAAACGACGAGTCAAAACCTCCTGCATAGAGCCGACGTCGTTTTGACCGTCAAACCCCTTAATCGCAAAACGTTTATATGCGCTTTTCATCGGTCTGCCGTTGTGAAATACAACCATACCTGCAACATTATCCGCACCGAAAGTATGCGAAATATCGTAAGACTCAATATATTCCGGCATTTTTTCCAATCCCAAAAGATTTTTGAGTTCCTCCAATGTTGCAATTTCCCTGCCGAGTCTGCCCTGCTGCTGAGCCAAATGCTCATTGGCATTTGATATACACATATTGACTATCGACAGATGCTCGCCCTTTTGAGGGTGGATAAATTCAACTTTTTTCTGCTTCTTTTTTTCAAGAAATTCTTTTAAAAGCTCCTCGTCCTCTATCTCGCCGTCAACAGCAATACGAGAGGCAACTCTGTCACGCATTGAATAGTAGCGTTCAATCAATTCAAATCTTGCCTGCGGCAAATCATCAACAGAGTCGATAAGCCAAAATTCCGTATCCGTAAGCTTGCCGTGTTCAAATCTTATAACCTCAAAACAAGCCTTTTTCTTTCCGTTTACAAGGGCGAACACATCTTCCTCCGGCACATTGATTGAAACTACCTTTTGCTTTTCCTCAAGATTTTTAATAGCCTTAATTCTGTCCCTAAGCTTAGCTGCTTCCTCGAATTGAAGATTTTCGGAACATTCAAGCATTTGCTCCTCCATTTTCTTAACGGTCTTTACACTGCCACCTTTAATAAAAGCGATTGCATCATTAATATTATCGGCATATTCGTCAAGCGATATTCTGCCGGCGCAAGGAGCACAGCACAAACCCATAAAGCCGTTTAAGCAAGGCCTGCTTTTTTTATAATCCTTTGGAAATTTTTTATTACAACGTGGAAGTTTAAATATTCTAAGCGTTTCGTCAACCGCCTGTTTAACAGAAAAATTCGAGGTGTAAGGCCCTATATACATTGCACCGTCGTCTGCAATTTGCTTACATTCGCTGATTTTAGGAAATTGCTCTTTAGTAATTTTAATATAATTATAACCCTTATCGTCTTTAAGCAAAATATTATATTTCGGCTGGTGCTGTTTAATCAGCGAGCATTCTAAAACAAGTGCTTCAAATTCGCTGTCGCAAAGAATATAATCAAAATCGTTAACATTTTCAACCATTTTGATTACCTTAAGCGAATGATTGGTATGACTGCCGAAATATTGAGAAACACGGTTTTTAAGCTTTTTTGCCTTGCCGATATATATAATTTTTTTATCTTTATTTTTCATTATATATACGCCCGGCTGAAGCGGCAAAGCCATTGCCTTTTTACGAAGCTCTTTTTCAGTCATTTAATCACCTGCCTAAGTTTTTTACAAGTATAACACAAATATGCAAAAAAATAAAGCGCCGTAAAAAATTGGAAATACGACGCTTTGAACGAAAAATCATTTGTTGTTATTTAGTTTTAATTGTCTTTACCTTTGACCATGAGGAATAAATTTTCTTACCGTTTACTGTTTTGTAAGTACGAACACGAACGAAATATTTTTTCTTTGCTTTAAGAGATGATACATTCGCAGATGTTGTTTTGTTTTTCTTAACAGTAACTGTCTTTTTATTCTTCTTAAATGCCTTATCGGTTGCCACTTGAATTTGATAGCCTGTTGTCTGCGAGGTCTGCTTTTTATACTTAACGGTTATCTTCTTTTTAGCGCCCTTAAGAGAAGAAATTGTACTTGATTTAGGAATTATTTTATAAACGTATGAAATCGAGCCTGAATATTTAGAACCGATAAAAGAAATATAAATACCGTAAGAACCGACTTTCTTACTTCCCGAATTAGAATAGCTTACACTGTAATTATCGGCGCTGACAACATTTCCCTTAGAATCAATAACCGTTACGCTCGGCTTTTGCACCTTACCGTTATAAGTAAACGATTTTTTAGAAAGCTTCACCTGAGAAACGCAAGGAATATCTGTATCCTCGTGATAGCCGCATTTATAACAATAATCTTCAATTGTACCGTCGGTGCTGAGCGTTGCGGCATAATACGACCTCGTCAAATTATGATTACACAAAGAATTAAATCCGATTGAGGCTAATGTGTACGGAGTGTTATTAACAAGGCAGTTATTCCAACCCTCAATTGCGGCTTTAAGAGAAAGATTGCCGTAATATTGCACCTGTTCGTTTGAATAATCGCCGTTTGACTTAGTGACTGTCAAATTAATATCTTGATAATTATAATAATTAACATCAAAATTAGCATTTGCCAAAACGTATGATGAGCCTAAATCAACTAACAATTCAGGATTAACATTAGGATATGCATAATACATATCTACATATTCGCCATCATCAAATTCCACCCAAAAATCAAGAGCGCCTGTCTTGGTTTCATAAATTATCAAATAATTATACTTATTATCATATACATATTGAATATACTTATCGCCGTCACTATTAGTTTTGCCATTGGTTTTTATATAATTTCTAAGACCTTCAATATTGTTTTTAGCGAAATTCATATCCACCCAATATTTAGTTTCTGCCTGAGCACTGAGCGGAATTGCAATTAAACTTACGCTCATAATTAAACTTAAAAGCACGCATAAAATCTTTTTCATAATTAAATCCCCTTTAAAAATGTTTTTAATATGACATATAATATTTCAATTTAATTATATCTTACAAGCAATTTATTATCAAGTATTTGATTTAAAAAAGTTCATACAAAAAGCAAAAAATGAGGCGACCAACGGTCGCCCCTACAATGTTTAAGATATCTTTGCGTTTTATCCGCTTTATTGACAGTCTATTATTCAGTAAAGCCTGACTTTACAAGAGAAACAAGACCTTCAACTGCTGCTTCTTCATCTGAGCCGTCAGCAATAATGCGAATATCTGTTCCGCCCATAATGCCAAGTGAAAGAACACCCAAAAGGCTCTTTGCGTTTACTCTTCTTTCTTCTTTTTCAACCCAAATTGATGATTTAAACTCGTTTGCCTTCTGAATAAAGAAAGTTGCAGGACGAGCGTGAAGACCAACCTGATTTTCTACCTTAACATCTTTAACGAACATAACTAAAACCTCTCATTAATTTAAAAAGTACAATATATTGTGGTTAATATAAGTGTTTTCATTTCTTTATTACATATTATACCACCAAATTGAAATCGGTCAACAATTAAACTTCAACTTCGTTTGACTTGTTAATTTCAAATAAAAATTATTCGCCGTATTTGTGCATATTTCACATAATTTTTTATTCTTTTTCAAGTTTCGACAGAAACGCTTCGTCTTTTTTATCAAGTTTTGCACGTTCAAGCATATCGGGGCGACGTCTATATGTACGTTCAAGCGATTTTTGGCGGCGCCACTCATCAACCTTTGCGTGATGACCTGAAAGAAGTATTTCAGGCACATCCCTACCGTTCCAGCTTGACGGATGAGTATATTGAGGATATTCAAGAAGAAAATTAAAATGACTTTCCTCTTCAAAACATTCATCATCGCTCAAAACACCCGGAAGCATTCTTGAAACAGAATCGGCAAGAATGAGAGCAGGAAGCTCACCGCCGGTCAAAACGTAATCGCCGACTGAAATTTCTTCAGGGTCAAGTTCTTCGATAACCCTCTCATCAATTCCTTCATAATGACCGCAAAGAAGCACAAGATTATCAAGTTTTGAAAGTTCCTTAACTCTTTGCTGAGTAAGTGTTTTGCCCTGCGGAGTAAGATAAATCAAATGAGGCTTGGCGCCCATATCCTCGCAAATTGCCTTATAGCAATCATATATCGGCTGAGGAGCCATAATCATACCCATTCCTCCGCCGTATGGCTTATCATCAACACGTCTGTGCTTATCAAGAGTATAATTTCTAATATCAACACAATTTATTTCAACTTTGCCTGCTTGACGTGCTCTGCCGATTATTGATTCACTCAACACGGCATTGCACATATCCGGGAAAAGCGTCATTATATCAATTCTCATCAAAAAGCCCTTTCATTGCCTTAATTTTAATAATTTGATATTGTGTATTAATTTCTTTAACAATATCGGGTGTGGCAGGAATTAAAATGTGCTTACCGCTTGAAACGGTATCATAAATGTCACACGAGCCGTAATTCAGAACGTCAACAACCTTGCCGTATTCCTTGCCGCTGTCAATATCAACAACACGGCAGCCGATAAGGTCTGCAATATAATTTACTTCTTCGTCAATAGTAGCGTCATCACGATTGCAATAAAGTATTTTACCCTTAATTTCCTCTGCCTGCTCTATCGTATCTATCCCCTTTAATTTGATAATAGCAAGATTTTTTTGAGGTCTGACTGACAAAACATCAATGCTCTTTTGCCCGTTATCATCAAAATACAAGGTTTTAAATTGTTTTAAATAATTTATATCGTCGCACCAAAGTTGCATTTTTAGTTCGCCCTTAATGCCATGAGTATTATTAAGTTTACCCACTTCTAAAAATTGTTTCATTTAATCACCAACGATTATTATACAATATAATATGTATAAATTTCAAGAAAAATAAAAGACAGATTGAAATTTATCAATCCGTCTTTTATTTAGCAACATAATTCACAAAAAACTCTTTCATTTCTCAAATGCAAATACATTTTACAACAAATGCAAAACATATTTCAAGATGTTACCGAACTGTAGAGCGTTTTTTCATTTTTGAGTTCACAGTATAAGAAAAAGGGAGAGGCTACATTATTTGCCCAATTTCATCTTACACGTTGAAGAAAATAAGTTTATCGGTATATGGGGACGTGGCGGCAAGGGAACCCACCTTCTCTCTGCCGCCATTATTTTAATCGTCATCTTCATCGTTGGACCAACCGGATATAATGTGCAACTCTCCAGAGTCCATATCCATTGCCATATCATCTCCCATTCGAATCAATAAATCTCCATCGGAATCTATTGCTATATTATCAGAGATTGAACAAGCAAAATCGCCATCTTCATAATCAAAAAAATGTTTACCCATAAATAGTATCTCCTTCCTGATTGTTAATCTAAATATAGTTTCATTTTTTCGTATGAATCAACCGTATTATTATCATAGGTATTAAAATCCTCTGAAAATGTATTAAGACTTCCAGTAGGACTTGTAACGATTTTTGTCATTTTCAAATAATTGTCATAGTATACCTTTAACACGGAGTATGCTTCTTCATACTTTTTCGGTGGTTCTTTCAACTGTTTCATTAAATTGGCAACTTCGTATTGGTTGGTTTCTATTTCAGAAATACTGTTGCTGAAATTTTCATCTGCAAATAGCTCAGAAAGTGCATCATTAAAATCATCGACAAACTTTCCGTTTTTCATAGTATATTGGTCTGTTTCACTATTGCGTTCTTCATAAATAGCATTGTACCACACGTTCTTAATAAGGTTTCCGGCATTTTCCGCTTTGGCGGCTCCATCAAGCATTGTAAAAGATACTTTTTCCATATTTGAATAATATTCCAGTTCCTTTGCTTTTTTCGAAATGCCAATTCCTAATGCACTGACAACAATTATAGCAAACACAATTATGGATATAATTACACCTTTATGCTTATTCTTCTTTCGTTTAACAGTCGAATTAGGACTTCCGCAATTGGGACAAGTTGTTAATTCCATTCCGATTTCCTCTTTTCTTCTTATTCTTCAAAGTACCCGTTTTGTTGGCAAACCTGATGTATTGCGTCAGCAAAAATTGACCTTGATTTTTTATTTTTTTCGGTATTACAATTTTTCTTTTCTATGTATATCTCTCGGACTTCTGTCCATAAATAATTATCTTTGAAAATTCTACTTTTTCCGGCAGAAGGTAAAACCCATTCGATTGCTCCACCCAATTGTATGAATTTGATTTTTTGTTAAATCGGATATACTCTTGCCGATTGTCTTCGTAATTGTTTACGATTGCAAAATCACAACTATGCAATATTTGAGAATTTTTTCTGTCTTTGACTTTAATGGTAAACACCCGTGTACTGTCCTCGCAAAAATCATAATGATATTTGTATGCGTATTTGTTAAATGCCTTCATAAGTATCTGTTTGATTTCCTTGGCAGAATAATCTTCATCATCGTCATTGACCATAATATTCACATCAAAATCAAAACCGATATTACTTTTAGCATCGCAGGTTACCATATTTCGCTTTACACTACCGATAAATTCATATTGAAATGTAAAATATTTTCTAATTTCGTCTTGTACTAACCCAATTAATTCTATCACTTGATTTTTTAGCGGTGCGATTTCATTTTTCGAGACATATCGAAAATGATACATACTTGTTCCTCCGTTTCTTAGTATCTTTTTTTGAACTTTGGCAGTTGTTTTATTAAAGCTTTTATTTCATCGTCGTTTACTTCGTCATTTACTTCCATGTCAACATAAACGGCAATATTATCAACATCACAACTAAACCAATCCGTTCTTCCAAAATCTATTACTCCGCCAAGTTCATTACAAATGCAATATGTATCTGCACCAACCTTATTTATAATTTCTGTATTATGCTTTATTCCGAATTTTAATATATCTATTGCCCTGTGTTTATATTTTTCCAAGTGTTCCAATGAATATCTTAGGCAATTATTTATTATCGGGTTAATTGAATAATATGTAATAGAATCAACTTGCTTTTTTCGCTTGACACGACTTCCCGCCAACACATACTCATATGGTCTTATTTCAAATATTGAACTGAACAAAGTATCGTTATCTAACATTATTTCTAAAAATTCACTTTGACAAAAAATAGTATCATTTGTAACATAATGCCCTTGTGTTAAAAACATATTATAAGGATCATAAATATAATTGAACAGTTCTGCGTCGTTCATACTTGCAACAAGCCGAGCAAACGCAATACAATTATCAAAGTTTATCCAAGTTATGCCGGAATCTTTTCTGAACTCAAAGCTGTTAAAATGCCATTTGAGTTTTATTCCATATTCTTCCTGAAGGTATCTGACACCGTTAAATGAACGATATTCAACTACATAATCAAGGAATGTTTTTCCAAATTCGTCTGTTTGAGTAAGGATTGATTTTCCATCCTTTGCAAGTAAAAGATCGAATTCTTCTTTATATAGTTTTGGATTATCAAGGTATGCATAATATCTGAAACCTTTATTAAACGGCACATTATCTTTTTCTGTCGGCAATTTATATGAATCTTCATCTAATAACCTTGCCAGTGAAACGCCGAATATTTTTTCAAGAGGAATAATAAACTCATATTTCAGAGGTCGTTCGTCTTTTAACATTTTTGAAAAATTTGATTTTTCCTTATTTGCAAATTTATATGCGTCTTGTCCTTTGATTCCTAATTCGTGTGCAATATTAACCAGCAAGTGACTATACATCTTTATCCCTTTTAATTTCATATAATGGTCAATATTGTTCTTCAAATTTCCCATAAGTTTGCCTCCTTAACTTTTTCTATTTATAGTGTACCACAAATGCAGAGAAAATAGTAGTCATTTAAGACAACTTTTGTTGTCTTTTTTGACTTAGGTTAAAAATCACGGAAAAAAGTATATCGTCAGATTTGACTACTATTTTCAGATTTACAAACAGAAAAACAATAATGGGCAGGGGCAGAGACGATGAACAAGTGAGCAAGCTTTCTTCGGCACGCACGCAGGCACCGAAACAGTCCACTGGACTGTTTCTATTCTCCGAATTGCCTTGTTCGATTCTCTGTTCTTTACATCAAAAAAGGAAGTGTCGAAAATGACACTTCCTTTTTTGGCGCAGAAGGAGAGACTCGAACTCTCGCGCCGGTTACCCGACCTACGCCCTTAGCAGGGGCGCCTCGTCACCAACTTGAGTACTTCTGCAAGCTGACGGGTTAAACCTGTCAAGATTAAGTTTTGCACATCTCGTGCGTGTTATACTTTATCATAACTCATTCAAAATGTCAAGCAAATATTTCAATTTATAATCTATATATTTATAACATATAATAAATCGGGTGATAAAATGAGCAAAAAATTATTAAAATATGATATTATAGGCTTCGTTTTTGTAAGCATTATAGGCACACTTGCGCATTTTGTGTATGAATGGACAAACGAATGCGTTATTGCGGCATTTTTCTGCCCGATTAACGAAAGTCCTTGGGAACATTTAAAACTAATCTTCTTTCCTTATTTAATATGGACGGTTATACAAGCATTTATTATGAAAGGCACAAAAAATATTTTGCCTGCCAAATTTATCGGCGTATTTGTCGGAATGACGGCTACGCTTTCATTTTTCTACACCTACACGGGTATAATCGGAAGGAATATAGACCCACTCAATATTTTCTCATTTTTTATCGGTGTATTTATCGCATTTTTGCTTGATTACATTATTATAAAGAGCGAAAAAATGCAGGAAACGAGCAAAAATATTACCGCCGTAATTTTGTTTATAATTATGGGTGCAATATTTATACTTTTCACCTTTGCCCCGCCGCTTATCCCACTTTTCAAAGACCCGATTACATCAAGTTATGGGATATAATGTATTGCAAAATTCGTCAATATAATTCTATTTTTTTTAATAAATTCGAAAATAAATCTTGACATTAAAGCCAACATACTATATAATACATTTCGCAATGGCCCGGTAGTTCAGTTGGTTAGAACGCTAGCCTGTCACGCTAGAGGTCGACGGT
>ERZ824488.402-NODE-402-length-58174-cov-7.871505_pt1 | contig 58174 bp, 73 predicted proteins | sample MGYA00519936_ERZ824488 | MGnify/ENA primary metagenome ERZ824488 (study PRJEB31778, sample SAMEA3449153) | human gut metagenome | biome: human gut; feature: human-associated habitat; material: faeces | place: United Kingdom | collected 2010/2012 ... | reverse complement strand
AATGAAACCCAGCGATTTTAGAAATTATCTAATGAAACCCAGCGATTTTAGAAATTATCTAATGAAACCCAGCGATTTTAGAAATTATCTAATGAAACCCAGCGATTTTAGAAATTATCTAATGAAACCCAGCGATTTTAGAAATTATCTAATGAAACCCAGCGATTTTAGAAATTATCTAATGAAACCCAGCGATTTTAGAAATCGTTCAGTTTTTCGCACCGGAATTAGAAATTATCTAATCAACCTAGTCACCTCGTTAGAAATTATCTAATCAACCTAGTCACCTCGTTAGAAATTATCTAATCAACATAGTCACCTCGTTAGATAATATTCAATTCAGGCACCCCTAAAATACAGCGATTGCATAAATATTCACGTAAACACCCTGCGAATGCATAATTATGCATAGCTATTCATTAGCTAAAATCTAACAAAACACCGAAATTTTTAACGTTTTTTCAGGTTAACACGAAAAAACCCAGTAAAATCAAGCACTTACAACTATAGATTTTGTCTATCGACGGTGTGCAGGATTGATAGGAAAAACCTAATTTGCATAATTATGCAGTTTTCAGCACACCTCGTTGCATAATTATGCAGTTTTCAGCACACCTCGTTGCATAATTATGCAATCGTACAAAAAATAACCGAAATTTTTTAAAATAAAGCGATCCCGTTTACGTTTTTTCGGTATTCAAGAATCACTGCGAAAAATGCAAATTTTACACAACAAAAAACAGCGAATCTCGTCACTTTTCACGTTTTTAATTTATCGAGATCCTGTGCAATTTGTACATTTTTTATACAGTTTGGGAAGCTAAATGGGAAGCTAAATGGGATCTCAATAAATTAAAAAAGTTAAAATGCGATCTAAAAAAATAAAAGGCGAAAAGACTAAAAAACCTATATATATTAATAATTTATAATAATTATATATATATGTCCGCATCGGGTCGAAAGTCGCCATAACTTTTAAATTTTATCGAGATCCCAAAATGCCCGCAGTTTTTCAGAAGGGACCTTCTGGCTCGTTTTTTGCGTTTTTCGCGGAGATGGCGCGGGAAAAAATTTATGTCACATTTTGGAATCTTTTTTGATTTATCATGTCAGCGACTCTTTCCAGCCCCCCTCTCCTCTAAAATTGCAGGCATTACAGGATCTCGATATATTAAAAAAATTTTAAGTCTTTGATGTAATTGAGTTTTCTCGCAAAAAACGTCGATTTTTCTTGTGATTTTTGCGCCCATTTAGCTTCCCATTTATCTATTTTTCGCAGGGAACGGTGTTTTTTGCGAATTTTGTTCAAATTTTAACCAAACGTAGTTTTTTCTATGTTTTTTTATCTGCTAAGTTAATTCTGATTTAAAACTAGCGCAGGAGGTACACACTAAAACTTACTTTTTATGTAGCGAACAGAAAAGCGAATTGGTTTTAAATTTTGTTCATTTTTTTGTTTATATGAAACCGATAAATAAATAATTACAGTGCTTTCGCCAGAGCCGGTATTTGTTCAAAAATTAGCCGAACGGATGAAATATTAAAACTTTTTTAAAATATAGTTTGACAGTAGATAAAAAAGTAGTATAATGAGCACATCAAGACAAGGGAGCCACCTAGTGAAACAAAATGGCATCGTTCTTTAACAATTAGGAATAATACGACTGCGCTTTGTGCGCAGTCTATATCGTCACTTGAGTGACGATATATAGAATAGCGTGAATGAAAAATAAAACAGCTTCGCAGTTATGAGATGTGTAGCTGTTATAACTTAGAGTTAAATTTTCAAGAGCCGTGCTTTTAATCGCAAGTTTAGCCTATTTATGAGGTAGGTTAGGCTCGTCGAGTTGTACACGGCTTTTTATAAATTTAATTTAACTTAACAACTTAAACAAAAGAGAGGTGAACATTATGAGTTTTAAACAACATTTAGAACAAATGAGCTTTGATGACTTAATTCCGCTTTGGAATGAGTGTTGTGCGCAATACAGACAAGAAGACATGATTTACGGCAGCATTGAAGAGTTCGCAGAGCTGTATGGCGAAGACGGTGTGGAACTTGCGCGTAAAGTGTTTTTCGGTAGTGTAGACAACTGGTACGACAAAGTATATTTAGATGGATATGGTAACTTCCGAAGCTGTTACAGTATTGAATCAAGTCCGATTGATATATACGCTTTAGTCGATTTTATGAAAGAGGTGGACCACCCGACGTATTTGGATTGGCGCGATGATCAACCGAGTTTCGCAGAGTGGTTAGAGGAAGAAGTCGACGAAGACACCTTACTATCGCTATGTAGCAAATATATAGGGCATGATGTTGATGAGTTTGATATAGACGAGTTAGCGCAGAAGTTGGAAGCCAACGACGACGAACTTTATAGAGAATACTTAGACGAGACGATGTAATAGATAAAATGAAACAGCTTATGACTGTCAGTAACAATCAGAGGAGAACAGACAATGCTTAAATATTTATCGCCATTTTTAGTTATCGCAGGGCTGGTGTTTGTTGGGGTGCAAGCGATGGATAAGGAGTGGCTGGCAGACTATGAGAAGAACACTGGCAACCAAGCGCGTTTCGCAAATAGCGATGATGAATGTCGGAGTAATGAACATTTTGATAATCGGTATGGACTATGCGTAAAGATGCATGAGTTCACGACAGATGACAACTTATAAATAGAACGTAAAATAGTAGGAGGATTTAGAATGGGCGCGTATAATTTTTCAACACAGACAAAAAGTTTAACCGTCGGTATTGTTTCAACATGCGACGATGAAGAACAGATCGACGAATATCTAGCAGAGTGGGCTTGTCAATTTGTTGCAGAGGTAAATAGCTTCATTACTAAGGTTAACCCTATTTCATACCTGACAGAGGAGCTATTTAGCGTAAAAATGGAATACGGCTACTATGAAGGCTTCCAGCTTTACGTGGAAGATTAAGGGGTGAGAGAATGAAAGAATTAATTGAAGCACTTAAAAATCAAGGCGCATATACAATATTAGATGACATTATTAAACACGGCTACGCTAAAATCATCAAAGGAATAGAACGATCGCAAACTATCCCAACATTATTAGAACATGGGATAGTTGAAAGCGTGGAAGCTACTGATTTTATGTTGCGATTCTTGATATTTGAAAGTGAACAGTCAAAACAAAATTATATTGATAACACGCATTTCTTGGAAATAACGGACAAAGGACGATTAGTCTATGAGTTGACTAAGTGGCAGAAAGAAAGCTTAAAAGAAGAGCGCAGAAGATCCAATCAAGCAGTAGCAAATGAACGTAAGCGCATCGCCCAATCTCTTTTGAATGTGGTGGGTATTGATCTAGGAGACTTAGCGGACGATGAAGACTAACTAATAGTAGAGGTGGAATTATGATGAAACTAGGATTTAACGAAATTTTAAACGCCATTGCTTGGCAGGGTTTAGAGCGTGATGTATTTATGCACCTATTTAGATACAGTGAACGGTTACATAACCAGTTATCGCCTGATGATTGTTGCGAAGTGTTCGCCGAGATTTTGCAAGATCAAGGAGATATTGACAAGGAATTGTTGAAAGGCTTAGAAAGTTATTATGACGTAGATTTAGTGAAGATTTTAACTGAAGAAGAGGAGAATTAATTATGGACGGGATTGAGTTATTACAAACGCTAATTAACTTATACAACGAAGCTGTGATGAATGGCGTAAAAAGTGATAGCTGGACGACTAAGTTAGATAAGCTAAACCTAGCAGATAGTGAGTTAGTTATCAATGAAGACGAAGCGATCCGACAAGAGTTCTTGGAATGGGTTGCGATGAAACACACCGACCTGATAAGTGTGCCTAGCGTGGGGTATATCATGGAGAGCGCGCTACTTATGGCGATGCATAATGACGCAAAATATCGCAACACAAACGAAGAAACAGCCTTAGAAGAACTGGCAAAAGCGGAATTATCCTCAATGCTTATATCAGACCAGTTCGTAAGAGTAGACAAGGCGTACAAAGGGTTGTGTGATGTGTGTTTTGAAACAACGATTAAGCTTTTGCGATTCAACGCTTTAGCTGAACTACGTAATGCGGTGAAAGACTGGTCACAAGATAGTGGGCTAATTGATACTGATATACGGTAGAGGTGGGAAGGTGATCTATATAAGCCAATATACACCTTTTATACACGGCAAGAAAAATGGGTGCGCGATGATTTTGTATAACACCTATTCTCGTAGTTTTGTAGCTACTATAAGCGAACCTGAGGGTGATACAATAACCAAAGGCGAATTCTTCGATGTTACGTCCGCAGAACTTTGGTTAAACAAATACCTGAAAGAACATAAGATAGAGATAAAAGAATGAAAGAGGTTAAATTATTAAAAAACCGTAAAGGTGTAATGGAAGACGACGATTTTGCGCAGGCAGTGATTGAACAGGTACGACTTGAACTAGCAGACGATCCATACCAGGCGGAAGAATTTTCAGATTGGTGGTCGCTTTCGGTAGAAATCCAAGGGGTAATTGTATATATAAACGCTTACAGCGGAATCTATGCAGACGAAGAAGGGTTGCATTTTACAATTTATGCAACAGTTAGAAACTGGGACGGCACAGTTAGTACCGACGTTGGAGCAGAACTAGGTCGTGCAGACGTGACAAGCGAAGAAGACACAACAACATTATTTGGCGAAGGAGTATCAGAATGCGTGTGGAACTAAACGAAAAATTACAAGAAAAATTACAAGCAATCACCCAACTTATGAAAGTCGAGAAGCGCGTACCGCAGACGGCATACTTCCCTTTTATTGTATGTTTTGAATGGGTGAACCCGTTTGGAATGTTAGTGAGAAGCGAAGTGCAGAAAAAGCGTGTTCTTTTATGCAAAGCATACAACAGCTACTTACAAGAAGACGGCAGTGGTAGTTTAGAACAGGTGCAGAAGTGCTTAGATGAACTGTTAATTGAGCTCGATAACTACGCTTTCATTGATATTACAGAAGAAGCAAAGTCGAAGATAGATAAAAACAAAGTGCAGTTATCGGCATTTATGAACGCAACATACAAGAAAAGAAGTAGAGGTGAGTAAAAATGAGTTTTGAAACGAAGAATGAATTAGTGTCTTGTAAAGACGGCTTAGAGAAAGTTTTGCAGGTAGTAATGAAGTGTTTAGTTGAAGGTGCTTTGAGCATTAAGCTTACACAAGAAGCCACGGCAGCGATGAACGAACGGTTTAAGGAAAAGCCGACAAACGAAGAATACCAGAATACGCCAACGTTGTTTACACTACCAAACGGTATATCGACAGCATCGGTGAACTATATTGTGGAAGCATGGTTAGAACCAGAAGTACTTAATTTTGTAGTAAAACATGGGGAGTTTAGACCATACGCAATTATCAAGCACTTTGTAAGTGAGATAGATAAAATTCAAGTAGAGGTGATTTAAGATGGAAAAAATTTACTTTGGATTAGCGCTAAGAGGCGCACCTGTAAAACTAAGAAACGGACTTAAAGCATACGTAGACAGCTGCGATCTTGAAAGTGTGTTTGCCTACGGTGGGTACGTAGAAGGGGAAGATGGTCGTAGAACTTGGACTAAACAAGGAACTGAATATTGTAACTTAACATCTTCGCACGACATAGTATCAATGTGGGAAGACGAGGAGCAGGAAGATACTCCAGAAGCTAACTTAGAAGCTAACGCACAAGCATTGCGTTTCTTGAGAAATAACATCGAGGTCAACAATGGCAAAGAGCAAAAATAGACGTAAGAACGGGAAAAGCATGGCGAATAACCACGCTGAACGAATAAAGCGTTATCTAGCAAGTAAAATAAAAGATCTCATGGTGTGCAACGTAGTAGGTACAAGGGAGGTCAAAGGTGACCGTAACGAGATGGTGCCACGTACCTGTGTTTATAGTTTATCTAGACGTAATGTAACCTCGATTACTAAACCACAGGCAGCAGCTCTCAAAGAACATCGCTGGGCGTGGAATATCCAGTTCGGCATTGTGTGTCGTAAGCCAGACGGGGAAGTGTACCTAGACAAAGAAGAGAATGCGCAGATATTTACCGAGGTTAAGCTACAAGAAATGAACGACTTCGTTACTGAAAAGCTCATGGAGTTGTGGCAGTCTTGTAACCCTCTAAACGCGCTCACTATGTACTGGGTAGCGACGCCTTATATCATCGAAAACCGAGGAGTAGACGTACCACTAGAAGCTGTACTTGCTCCGCTATGGGAGTTCAATGTGTTAGGCAGTGTGTTGACACAATATGAGCAAGATAACAAAGACTGTAAGGTGCTACATTACCGGACAGACAGTTTAGATGAGTTCGTGAAATGGTATCTATCGCAGAACAAATATCTAGAAGATCTAAAACAAGAAAGAACTTTGACGTATTGGTTTAATCCTAGTGATGAGAAGATGCAGAAAGGTGAGCTTGTAGCATGGCGAAATAAGCTAGTAGAGGTTGGTAAAATTGAACAGCTTGGTTTTGATCATGAAAAGTTCAACCCCCGTGCAACAGTGGAAGGGTTTGTATCATGGGGTAAACACTCTGCTACTATGAACGGCTTTGATGCAAGTATATTAATGGGTGTATTCGATGATGTACCGAAGTGTTTAAAGGTGCGAGTAGACGTCGCATTTAAAGATGGAACAATGTCACAGGTGAAATTCTTTAATGTGTAAAAATGAAGGAAATAGCAGAAGCAATAGTTGGCATCATTCAACTAGTGGTGTTAGCAATAGGAGTAGGGGCAGTGTTAGGCTTAACACTTGCTGTGGCGTACAGCGTATTTATGTGGTGGGTTAAATAATGAAATGGATCAAATGTACAGACCGTCTACCAGAGCTAGACGCTAAAGGTCGAAGCGAAGTAGTACTAGTAGTAGGACAGCAAAAACTTATCTTACAAAACTTTATGGAAGATGGTAAATGGGCGTTAAACATGAAAGTTACACATTGGCAACCATTACCTGAACTACCAGAGGAGTACTTATGAACATGGATTATATGCTAGAACCACCTGAACCTTCTAGAAAGGAGCGGTGTGTCGAAGCGCAAGTAGAAGACTGGCTTGAAAACCCAATTAAAGGTGCGGAGGAAGCTAATCTAGACATCTGGGACTATATCGATTGGGCGAAGCTGGAAGCTGACTTCTACGCTGTAGCGGAAGATTATTACGACAGTTGTAATTAATTGAAAAAAGTTGTTGACACAGTAAAATGACATGATATACTTGCACCGTAAATTAATGATGTGGTGCAAGTATTATGGACGTGAAATTCTTATTGACAATCGACAGCAACTTAAGAGCGAGAATTAAACGAGAAGCACGTAAGCATAATATCTCTATGAACGAGTATATCGCGGTCGTGCTTGAACAATTCGTAAACATAGAGAGAGGACGTAATGTCTCGAGTGCAACAAAGTCTAGCGGAGCGAGTGAAGGCTAAAGTAGTACGCGAAGGTGAATGTTTAATCTGGAAAGGTGCAATGTCTGGTAACTCACCAGTAATAGGTAAACGCTTATCAAGCGGCAATTACACCAACCTAAACATTCGCACAGCGAGAGGAATGAAACTTTTCCCAGATACGACAGCTAACACAAGATTTACAACAACGTGTGGTAACCCACGTTGTATAGCAAAAGAACATATTATCTTGGGAACTGCTAAGAAACAAGGTGAGCGACGTGTAAGACGCGGTGACACCAAGTCAAACATGGAAGCGAACAAGAAATTATTTAGCTTAGTAGTACATACGGAAGCGTCTTACCTTGACGTAGAAATTAACGTATCATGCTCAACTATTTTGAAGATGTTGAAAATGAACACATGTATGTACCCATACTTTTTAATGAAGTTAGAAGAACATTGCGACTTAGACGAAGTAAGAGACAGCGACCAAAGCGATAGCTGGATCAAGCAAAAATTTAAGCTGTCAACGTTCGCACTTAACTTTATTAGAACGTGTAAAGACAAAGGTTACGAAAAGGCATACAAGCGAGGCGATACGCACGATGCAGACATGGAGTATATTGATTTCTTAGATAACTGCGAAGTGCATAACGACCACCTGGTATTAAAAGACGGTGTAGATATTACACCACTATATAAATGCACCTGTGGATATGAAGGGTGCGTTAACCCATTACATAGAGGTGACGAATGAAAGACTTAGTAGAAATTACACTTGACTTTGAAACCTACTATAGTAAGAAAGATAAGTACTCTTTGGCGGCTAAGGGAATGACCTATGAGAAGTACATTCGCGATCCTAGATTTGAAATTATCGGTCTGTCCGCGAAGATAGAAAACCGAAACACAGAGTGGTTTTATCCTCATGAGGTACAAGATTTTGTTAATCACATTGAAGTAGCCTATGGCTGGGATAACGTAAGAATGATAGCGCAAAACGCTGTTTTCGACGCATCAATCTTAGGACTAAAATATAATGTCTATCCTGGACAAATTGCTGACACGATGTTGATGAGCAAAGCAATTCAACAGTGGGACGGTAATTCACTCGATGTAATAACTCGCAAATTACGTGAGAAATACGGGTGGATCTGTGTTCAAAATGAAGACGGCAGCACGTGGGTTGGTTTAGCCGTAGGTGAAAATGAACAGCTAAAACCTTTCGCAGTCGATAAAGGTACGGAAGTTCACGATGCTGACGGCAAAAGACTACAAGACTTCACTGGCGAAGAGTATAAAGCGTACGCACAATACTGTATTACCGACGTAGACTTAACTTGGTCAGCCTATAGATTCTTCATGGATCACTATGGTTTCCCAGAACAGGAAATTGACGTAATGACTACGTCAATCGAGATGTATACTTACCCTGTAATGGAGCTAGACAAAAAGGTTCTAGAAGAAGTTAAAGCCAACGTAAACCAATTACGAGAAGAAAGCCTAGCTAGAGCAGGTGTGACACTAGAGGAAGTAAGATCAGACGCAAAATTCGCTGAAGCATTGATGAAATTAGGTGTAGAACCACCGACAAAGATCAACACAAAAGGCGAAACAAAATATGCGTTTGCAAAGAAAGACCTTGAGTTCTTAAAATTACTCGAACACGAAGATGAAGGAGTACGTGAATTAGCGCAAGCCCGATTTGATAACAAATCATCGCAAGCCGTAACACGTGTAGAAGATTTTCTGAGTAAAGCAGAACGAGGTAAACTCTGTGTTGGAATCGAGTATTATGGCGCACGAACTGGTAGGTTCGGGGGGTTCGAAGGTAACCTTCAGAATCTAAATAGAAATAAAACGGTAAGCAAAGATACACCTTATGGAAGATTAGTTTTCTATAAGGGAAAAGCAGACCGCTTTATGAAACTAGGGGGAGACGGGAAAGTACTACTCGCAAGAGCAGGTTGGGTAGAGAACGACGAAGACGAACTCCACGAAGTAGGGTTACGCGATAGTGTGAAAGCTCCTAAGGGTAAAACGCTTGTAGTGAATGACCTAAGCCAGATCGAATGTGTTTCTGGGGGTAGTATAGTTCTTACGGATAGCGGACTAAAAAATATTTGCGACATATCCACTTCCGATTTGGTGTTTGATGGTACAGAATACGTTAAACACGATGGCGTTATGTTTAAGGGGATAAAAGATGTCATTGAATACTGTGGAGTCGTTGGAACACCTGACCACATCGTCTATACGAGAGATGGAGAACCAATCTCGCTTGATCAAGCTGCGTTTTCAAAAGCGGAACTTAGTACTGGCGGAGATGAATGGAAAAAGTTTTGGGAAATGGCGAGTGCTGAACAAACCTATACCGTTGATGACGAAAGCAATCAAAGTTTGGTGTCAATGTCAGTGCGGTTTGGAGCGTCTAGTGGTAGTTGGCAACCTAAAAAACGGAGTTTCTACCGGGTGTCAGAAGTGCGGGAATGCAAACGCAAAGGTCTACGCGGATTTACCAAGAAAACCCTGCAATCAGTTGCGTGTCAAGTACAACGCACTACAAGGGAGAGTGAAGGCGGACAAGTTTACGAACCGAACTTATGTGAACGTAGAAAACCGCTTCAAAAGTTGCGAAGAATTTGTCCGTTATATGTGGGAGCTAGATCCGAAAGAGGATTACTCTGGTTGGGAACTAGACCACATAGATACCAACGGTCACTACGAAAAGGGAAACCTTCGATTCGTAACGCGAAGACAGGAGCGTTGGATATACAACGGAGAGAAAATGACGAGAGCAGAGTTCATTCGCAAGTACAGCAATGGGAAAGTGGGGTCGATGCACCTACACAGAGTAATGAAAGTACACGCTTTACCAAACTTGGAAACCCTATCATCGGTACTATCCCCGTATATGACATTATCAACTGCGGAGTTAGACACCGTTTCTGTTGTAATGGAGTGATTGTAAGTAACTGTCGCGTCCTTGCGTATACCGCACACGAACAATGGGTGTTAGACGCCTTCGTATCAAAGAAAGATATTTACAAAGCACAGGCGAGTAAATCTTTCGGTGTACCATACGAAGAAATCACCAAGTCGATGCGGTTTATCGGTAAATCACAAATCTTGGGATTAGGATTCCAAGCTGGCGAGAATGGACTTCGAGTTGTATTAGGTAAACGAAGTGAGGACTTTTCTTCAGAAGAGTTACAAAGCTGGGTTAAAAGCTATCGTGCTAGTGTACCTAACATTGTTGCGTTCTGGAAGAAATACAAGGCTGTTCTTAAAGCTATGGTTCAAGGCGTTAGTGTTGACGTAGACGACAAGGGAATCCTACAACTCGAAGGTAACTGTGTTGTACTACCTAACGGAATGAAGTTAGTGTACCGCAAAATGCGAGTAGATAAGAACGAAAGAGGGTTTGATCAGTATGCGTATTGGGGAAAAAATGTCCGTACCAAAAAGCCAGACTGGGAAAACACATTCGAAGGCCGCATGGTGGAAAATGCAATCCAGGCATTAGCACGGATCGTTCTGACTACACAGATGAGTTGGATCAAAGCAGAATTTCGCAAGCGTGGCTGGTCTAGAGAAGATGCCCACCTTGCGATGCAAGTACACGATGAGTTAATCGTCTGCTGTAGAGAAGACATTGCAGAAGAAGTGCTGGAGATTATGCAGTATTACATGGCTAAACCACCACACTGGGCTTCTGACTTGCCGCTAGGGTCAGATGGTGATATTGCGCAACGGTATGGATGTGCAAAATGATTATTTTCAACTTAACAATAGACCTAGCACGGTTAGACGCGCATAAAAGTGCGGATAATCTGTTAAGCGATATAGCGAATGTACTTCACGTAGGCAAATCTGACTTAGTGTTAAGATCTATTCCATGGAGTATTAGCGAGTACCATCTCGGTATAGAAACAGAAGGCGACATGAAGAAGGCACGTTTCTTAATGTTAAAACTAAAGAATGCAAAGTTAGCACCAATTACGAATGTGCAACTGCAAGAGGTAAAAGAGGTGAAGAATGACAGAAACTAAAGGAGTGCATCAGTCTAGCAAGACGGAAGCGGAGCACAAAGACCTATGGGCCACGCCACAAGAAATTGTGGACGGGCTTTTTTCTTACGTAGAAAACAAAGGGCTAGTTCCAAGTGGCTTATCTAAATTAGATGTATGCGCCAACAAACATAATAAGAAGTGCGAACTTTTTATCACGGAGCAACAAGATACGTTAGTTACTCCATGGGGTGAGGGTAATCTGTGTTGGTTAAACCCACCTTACTCAAATGTTCAGCCTTTCTTAAACAAAGCAGTAGCAGAAGCTGCGAACGGTAACTATACCGTAGCACTTTTAAAGAATGACTGCTCCACCAAGTGGTTTCACTACGCAGCGAAGAACGCTATCGCAGTGGTCTATATTATGCTGGGTAGAATCTCGTTCATTTCTGCAATGACAGGTGAAACAATCAAGGGTAATAACTTCAGTTCGGTCGCGTTTATCTTTGGGCCAGGACGTAATGGATTACGTAGTCTATATATTACTAAACAAAAACTAGGGGAGTTAGCACGTGGGTAAATTAACGTTCAAAATTTTTCGTACAGCCGAAGCCGTACGCGAATTTGCGAATGCGCATAATATTGAGTTTAAGCACATAGCAATTAGAGCTGTAGAAGACCATCACGGTGTGTCAGACATCGCGTATGTAGCATTCTATGAGGAGAAATAAAATGGCGAGACTAATTGAGTTAACACAGTATAACGACTACAAGCGTTTAGTTAATGTAGACCATACTACCGACGTTGCTGAAAATGTAAACAGTGGAAAAACTATGGTGTATCTAAGTAACTGTATTGACGGAGAGAACTATATCGAAGTCAAAGAAACACTTGAACAAGTTAGAATTTTAGTAAATGGGTATTAATATGAAACAATTTGATTTAGAAAAAGCGTTGGCAGGAGAAGCAGTTGAATTACGTAATGGTAGTAAAGCGATACTTTATTATAGAGTACCAGACCACTACACACACGGTGACGGAGTAAAAATAACGTTCCCATTGATCGGAATTATATTTTACGAAGATGGTACAGTTGAAGATCCTAATGCTTGTTGGAAGGACAACGGGAGATTTACGTCTTCAACAAGTGGGAAAGACATCATTGGGATGTGGGAAGGACCAAAACTAACCACTGAAGAAATTATGGAAAAAGCTTTCAAAGAAAGTTTAGTACTAAGACACTCTAAGTTACTTCCGGGGTATAGAGGTTTTAGAGCGGTAGGAAAAACCATAGACAACGATTATATACTACAAGATTGCGACAATGGTAATTTGTTTTTCGCGTCAGTATTTGATGAAAATATTGAATGGTCAACAACGAATTAAACACAAAATGGAAAACGGAGAAATATATGACTAAATATCGCAAAAAACCCGTCGCTATCGATGCATGGCAATTAACCAAAGAAAACATCGAAGCAGGTATTCCAGATTGGATCGATACTGAACAAGTAAGTATCTTTGGCGAAGCAAACGCCTTCGCCGAAATTCACACGCTCGAAGGCACAATGCAGGCAAGTTATGGCGACTACATCATAAAAGGTGTACAAGGTGAGTTTTATCCATGCAAGCCAGACATTTTTGAAGCAACTTACGAGGAAGCAGAAAATGAATAAACACTTTATGGTCGACATTGAGACTTTATCTACCGCTGTTAATGCAGCGGTTTTAAGCATAGGTGCGGTAGAATTTGACCCGTTGTCAGGTAAAATTATTCGTGAGTTTTACCATGAGCTTGACTTGTCAGAGCAACCGGGTAGACACATCGACATTAATTCGGTGCAATGGTGGTTTAAGCAGTGCCAAGAAAACCCAGCTAACTTTGAGCTAATGACAAAATCTGACCTGCATAAGGAACATGTAATATTCTCGCTAGTTAGACTATGGGCTTTTATTTCTGGTAAGGACACTAATTATGCAGAACGAGCAGAAGGTTATGAGAAACTATCTATCTACGCTTGTGACCCAGACTTCGACATGGTTATTCTGAATGACCTATACAAAGATAATGGGTTACCTAGCCCTTGGCGTTATTCTGAACTACGTTCAGTTCGTACAATCCGCGAATTAATCAAAATCGCAGGTATGGAAGTTCCGCACCAAGAAGCAGATCACAATGCGTTAAACGACTGCATCAGACAGGCAAAAGAAGTGTCGTACTTTATCGCTAATCTACAACACGACGGGGCTTAACATGAAACTAATGCCCCAGTCGCCTACTTCTGTAAGTACATTTAATACTTGCCCTAAGCAGTATCAAGCTAAGTACATTACGAAGGAAGTGGTGTTCCAGTCAACGGAAGCAACCGAGCGAGGTACACGTTGGCATAAGCAGTTGGAAGATAGACTTAGAGACAAGCTAGCTCTTCCGGAAGAAACAAAACAATTCGAGCCGCTCATTCGCAGACTTGAAGCGATGAAAGGTGAGAAGTTACCAGAGACTAAACTGGCGATCACAAAAGACTTTAAACCTTGTGATTATAGAAGTCGATGGTACGGTGGTACGGCAGATGTAATTGTGCTTAACCATGAAGAACGCAAGGCGGTGATTTTTGACTACAAGACTGGTAAAGTCAAGGACAACGAGGACTTCCGCAAACAGCTAACAACATACGCACTTATGGCATTTATGACTTATCCGCATATAAACCAGATTAAGGTAGCGTATATTTTCCTAGATGCAATGGAATATAGCCCTGTTGTAAATGGGAAAAAAGGTTTAACGTTCACCCGCAAAGACATTGACGAGATGAAAGGCGACTTGGCGTTCAACATCGAAAAGATTGCGCGGGCAACCGAGCGTAACGAATGGTTACCTAATCCTGGTGGATTATGTCGCCCAAATAAACCGACAGTCAACGGTGGCTTACCGTGGTGTCAAGTAAAATCATGTCCGTTCTGGAATAAAAAATAAGGAAACCTTATGACTAAACAAACTGCAGAAGAATTCGTGGTAGAACTACGAGATAAATTCAACAAACACGTAGATCAATTCATTAAGGCTGACAACGCTCTCGCTAAAAGCGACTGGGACGAGTTCCGTAAAATTTACACCTCGTTGACCAAAGAACAGTTAGAAGAAATCGCAATGGCACAGCACTTGAAGACCAATGAGATCTATCAAAACCAGAAGTTCATTGGCGACGCGTACGAAGCTATCCTTCGCGACATTACATATTGCAAAGACTTCGTTGCATTCGGGGATTTAAAAACCAAAGCAGAAGCGGTACTTTTAGCACGCAGTATGATGGCGAAAGGGAAATCACCAGATGAAATCCGCGATGCCGTAAGTAAAGCGACAGAAGGGTTAAGTACGTCAAATATCATTGTTCAGTAGGGGTAAGGTATGGCTAAAGCAACACCAGAAGGTAAAGTTAAAAAGAAATTACTTGATTTCTTAAAGTCGCTGGGGGGCGATTGTTTCTATTATATGCCAGTTCAAAACGGAATGGGCCAGTCTGGTATCCCAGATATAATGGCGATTATCAAAGGTGTACCGTTCGCATTTGAGTGTAAGGCGACACCTAAACAGCACCCAACGGTGTTACAAGCCTATGCACTTGATCGTATTCATAAAGCACTGGGATTTGCTTGGGTGGTAGACGACCACACCGTAGAGTTAGCGGAAAAAATGGTGCGTATGATCATGGAATCAGTGGATGATTCTGGTGAATACTCCACAGCTACCGAGTTAGAAGATTTTTCCAACGATGATACTGTACGCCCGTTGTATCGCTGGAAAGATAAATTAGAAGTAATGGAGTTTGAAGATGGCACTTGTAGTCAAGGATAAAAAAGCAATTTTCCTTAAAGTGCGAGACCCTAAAAAATACACTGCTGTTTTAGACCAAGCGGGAATTAAGTATAAACAGGACGGCCACAAGTTGGCTGTCCGCCACAATGTTGATACATTCAAAATTCTCTCTAACTTAGGTGCAAGATTAGAAAACTTCGAGCCGATGCGCAGTTACTATGAGTATCCTAAGCTTCATGGTGTCTACGACCCGATGAAGCACCAAGAAGAAACAGCGGTATTTGTCTCGCAAAACCCAAAAGCGTTTGTGCTGAACACACAGCGAACAGGTAAGACGGCAAGCTGCCTTTGGGCGGCTGATTACCTACTCAAAGAAGGTGTAGTAGACAAAGTGCTGATTTGTTGTACGGTGTCTAACTGTGCGACATGGCATGATGAAGTACAGGGTATTTTCGCAAGTCGTTATTCTTTAGTAGCACGTGGCTCACGCCAAGTGCGTAAGTCGATTTTAAGACAAAAGGCAGACTTCCACATTATCAACCATGACGGTATCAAAGTTGTAGCGGATATTTGGGAGAACTACATCACAGATAAAACATTATTAATCATTGACGAAGCTCGCTTATTTAGCGACCCTAACTCGGATCGTTGGAAAGTGATGAACGAAATGGCGATGCATTGTAAGTATGTTTGGGCGTTGACTGGTACTCCATTATCCGGTGGTCCAGTCGCAGCGTATGGGTTCATTAAATTAGTCGCACCTCATCGTGTACCTAAGACCGTAGGTGCATGGCAGGCGATGACAATGTTCAAGCTAGGAGAGCGTAAATGGTTACCTAAACGTGGCTGGGAAGACACAGTGTTCAACGCACTCCAGCCAGCTATTCGGTTTAATGCAGACGACGTGTTAGACTTACCACCCCTACAGATGATGTATAACGAAGCAGAACTTACAGCAGACCAACAGAAGGCTTACACCAAGCTCAAGAATGAAGGCGCGATACCACTTCGCGAAGGTAAAATTACTGCAGCAAACGCAGGCGTTTTAGTGTTTAAACTTCTCCAAACTGCAGCAGGTGTGGTTAAACTAGACCAGAATGGCGATGATGACAGTGCAGTACTCAAGCTACCACCAAAAGGTAGGCTCAAAGTACTCGATGAAATTATCCAAGGTACAGACAACAAAGTTATTGTGTTCGCAAGTTACAAGGCGGTCGTTGATTTACTGCAAGAACATTGTAGCAAGAAGTATGGTTCAGTGTGGATCGACGGCAGGGTAACCGGTAAGCGACGCGATGAAGCCGTTAAGAAATTCCAAACTGATCCAAATGTGAAGGTGTTAGTGGCACACCCTAAGACAACTTCGCACGGCTTAGAATTCGCAGTAGCAGACACGATCGTGTGGTTTACACCGCATCACAGCTTGGAGTTATACGACCAAGCGAATAAACGTATTCAGTCTAAACTACAGAAGAACAACATGGGTATTTATCATATCTATGCGACGCCTTTAGAGAAGGCGATTTATACAAAACTTGCCAACGGTAGCGAAGCACAACAAAGTTTCTTGGAACTTTATAAACAAGAAATGCAAAATAATTAAAATTTTTGTTTACAGTAGATCTAAAACAGTATAAACTTCGTATCAACTTAAACAACAAGAGAGGTGAATATGTCTGGTAAAGGTAAATTTATCTACATTTACGAAGAAGACGGTGATAAACGTATTGTTGTTAAAGACAGTGCGTTTAAGACACCAGAAGACGCTAAGTATTTTCCACTAAGTCAGTTCAGCACTGACGACTTACTTAAGTTAAAAGCTCAAATTGCGACCGATTTAGAAAATCGCATGGACTTAGACGAAGTAACGGAGAGCAACTTAGAAAAACTACGAGCGCAGATTCGTGGAGCGAAAGCAGAATCAATCGCGCAGTTATATCGACAAACGCTAGACCGATTAGAAGTCGTAGCGTCAGATGAAAAAAGAGCAAAAACTCGGTTATCTATTCTAGAAGACGAACTTAAATATCGTATGCAGGAAGATAACGTATCAGAATTAAAATTCGCTGGGTTACTCTCTGTGGCATATAAGCCAGAGACAGTTTACTCGGTAGGCGAAGAAGGTTGGGAGCCAGTATACAGCAACATCTTCGCAGAGACCTTAGCAGGTCAGTTAGTTGACGGTGACGTTGTTCACGAACTAGCGAAAGAAAGTAATCTTTCTAATGACGAAGTACAAGCAGTACTTAAAGGGTTAGAAGCAAAAGCACGTACTGGTCTACGTAACACTGAAGCGTTTGCAATTTTACAAAAACGCTTAACCAGTACAACATTGAACGATTTGTTGAAACAGGGCTATGATTTACCTGTAGGTATTGAAACAGCGACTGTTCGCAAAGTAAAAACAAGACGTCTTAAATAATTATGGAGTGACTTATGTCTGATTTAATGGTTTTAAATATGGGCGAATTAGCCCTTCCGTTTGACCAAGCAATGGCTGCGGAATTAACAAAAGATTTAACAGTTGGTTTAGGTGGTGGTTTCAAGCGTGCAGCGCGCCTAACCATGGGTAACAGTGGTGATTGGGAACTTATTGATAGCGAAGGTGAAGTACACGACATGGGTCGTGAGGTAGACATCGTGATTGTAGACCAACGTAAATACAACTCTCGCATACACTACGCACGTTCATTCGATGAACAAAAAGAAACTGGAGAATTTGATGGCCCAGATTGTTACTCAACTGATGGTAACGCACCAGATAGCTCTGTAGAAAACCCACTTTGCGATAGCTGTAAAGAGTGTCCGTACAATAAAATTAGTAAGAACTGGCAAGACGGCAACCAGATGTGTGGTGTATATCGTCGCATTGTTGGTGTATTGGTCAACGAAGACGGCTCATTCTCTGATCCGTTTGTGTTAGAACCTAAATATAAGTCATTATCTGATGACACAGTGGTGAAAAATCGTTTCGGCAGCTACGGCTGGTACATGCGTGTATTAACATCACAACGTCACCCACAAACAGGTGCAGCGATGCCTATCCCAACACAAGCGGTAGTAACTCGCTGTATGCCAATGCCAAAAATGGCGACAGCTACAATGAAATTCGGTATCGCACCGAATAGCGCAGGTGGTTACTGGACGTTAAACAAAGCGCAAATGGACGAAATCTTACGTCTTAAAGACAGCGACGAAGTCAAAGAAATGTTAGAGCCATTTAACGCCGCAGTAAACAACCCTTCAAGCGCAGGTCGCATTGAAGTTAAAAACGTAGAAGCTGAAGCACCTAAAGCGGAAGAACAAGCAGATGCTCCAGCGAAGAAAGCTCCGCCTGCGAAGAAAGAAGTGCCAGCTAAGAAACCTGCTCCAGCGCCTGAGAAAAAAGTTAAACTTGTAGTATTAGGTATGGAACACCCAGATGTAGTAAATTCTGATGAGTATGACTACGAAGAACTTAAAGCGTGGGCTGCAGAAGCAACACCAGAAGAAGTGAAAGAGTTCTTAGCTGATACATTCCCACAAGCATTAGAACCGATTGAAGTTCCTGACGATGAACCAGTCGCAGAAGAACCGAAATCAAAACCTGCTCCGAAGCGCAAAGCTCCTGCGAAAAAAGAAGTTGAACCTAACGTGGTAGATACTTCTGGCGAAGAAGTTAGCGAAGAGTACGCAGCGGAAGCAACAAAACTAGCAGAAGGTTTAGATAACTTCGATGACTAGACAACAGTAAATTATTTGTTATACAATATCACACGGTGGTTTCAGAGCCACCGTGTTTTCAGATTAAGAGGTGAATAAAAATGACAATTCAAACTAATTCTATTTTTAGTATTCATAGTGTTGCATCTATTTGCAACTGCTTGCCAGCTTTTTCATTCACCTCGAGCAGAGTAAGATCTGACATTTGTAAGTAGGTGCAACATTATGAATACTCTCGAACATCTTTCTAAAATTCTACCTTCCAATGGCTTAAAAGTAATGGCAGTAATGGTGCAACGCACCGATTCAGAAGGAAACCCAATTTTCAAATCAGACGGTAAACCGTCTATTACAACAAAGCATAAAACCTTTGGTTCGATTGAACAACTCGCAAAAGCAATCCAACTTAACGCGAAAAGTGGTAGACCATTATATATGGCGCTTGGTGGATATGATCGTGAGCGTAGTTTCATTGATAAAGAATATGAAGGTCGCCAATACAAAGGCTTTTCTCGCAGTGCTGACTTTACTACGCACTTTAGATCGTTCTGGTTAGACTTGGACGTTGGCGAAGATAAAGCAGCAAGCGGTGAAGGCTATGCGACACAAGCAATCGCCATTGAAAAACTCTGGGAGTTTGTAAATTACTTAGGTTTGCCTGATCCAATGGTGGTCAATAGTGGTCGTGGTATCCACGCCTATTGGCCATTGAACGCAGACTTAGACGCTGCGAGCTGGTGGAAACTAGCTAAAGTGTTTGACGCTATCATTAAATACTATGGTCTCTTGGCTGACCCTGCGTGTACGGCTGACCGAGCTCGAATCTTACGCCCAATAGGTACCATTAACCACAAGAACGGGCATAAGGTAGAGCTTATTAGCGATGCGGACAGTATTTCTTATCTCGACTTCGCAAACGCATTGAAGCCATATTATCTTGAACACAAAGCCGAGATTGAAGCGATTAAGATTAAAACGGTTGAGTATGTTAAGAAAGACCGTAGCGAATTCAAAGACGATAAACCTAAACACGCCAAGTACTTCTTGAAACGTTGTCAAGTAGGTCAATATATGCTGGTAGGTAAAGAAGCAGTCGCAGAGCCAGTCTGGCGTGGTGTGCTTGGTGTGATGAGATACTGTGAGAATGCAGAAAAACACATCGAGACTTTGCGCAAAATGAATAAAACGCGTTTCCCTGATACTACGCGATTCGACGAAGACCGTACCGCAGAGAAACTACAACGTCTAGAAAGTATGGACGTAGGCCCAACAACTTGTTCTTATTTCAACCGCGAGTGTGGTAACTTATGTGATGGTTGTCCTTATCTTTATGACGAAACATTGAAAACCCCTTTGAAACTCGCAGAGCATTATGAAGAAATTGAAATCCCGCAGTACAACTTGGAGATCGGAGCGCTGGAATACCCAGCAAGCTCAACGCCAACAGAAGAGACAAGCGAAAGCACAACTTCTGGAGCAGACACAGTCGCAGAACAAGGCGGTGACGACAGCAATAGTAGCGGAGATAATAAGTCTGGCGATGCGACAACACCGCAGCCACCGTTCCCATATAAGCGAACACACAAAGGCTTAGTGGTCATAGAGAACGAAGTAGAGAAAGTTTTCTTTAAAGGGGATATGTTCCCGATCATGACTAAGTTCGTCGAAGTAATAGATGGCGAGCAAAACATCATGGTTAAGTACCTACTACGTGTAGGACAAGGTGGCAAGTACCAAGAAGTCTCCTTCCCAATGAAGGACTGGTATGCGCAGGATAAATTGAAGCAAAGACTGGGTGCAGCCGGAGTTTCAATTTCTGAGAAAAACATGGGTACGCTTATTATGTATTTAAGGGCGTATCAAAACGAGGTGCAGGAATTAATGGACGAAGTAAGACAACTACAACACTTCGGCTGGGACGGCAACAAACCACAGTTTTTGTTAGGTAGTAAGCTATATCGCCCTGACGGTGTGGTAACAGTTCAACCGCATGCGAACGTGAAAAACTACTGCGGTTACTTTGATCAGGCAGGGACACTCGAAGGTTGGAAAGAACTTATGCGTCGCCTAGGTTCGATTAACGCAGTAGAGCAACAGATTTGTCTACTAAGTAGTTTCGGTTCTACGTTGATGCGGTTTACCAACTATAACGGCATATGGTTGCACTTGATGACCAAACCAGGTTATGGTAAAACTACAACTCAAGAGATGATGAATGGCGTTTGGGGTAACCCTAGCGATTTGTTACTTAACGCGAAGGACACAGTGAATGCTATAGAAGAACGTTTCGGTCGCTGGACTAACATCGCTGTGACAATCGACGAGTTATCTAACCTAGATCCACGTGCGACATCTGACTTATTGCTAGGTGTAACACAAGGTCGTACTAAACGACGTTTAGACTCCAATATGCGTGAGCGTGTGGATAATTTGTCTTGGCAGTTGATGGTGCTCTCAAGTGGTAACTTCTCCTTGATCGACAGAATTAACACTGCGAAAGAAGACGTTGCAGCGGAAATCTCTCGTACGTTAGAGTTTAGACTACCTAAACCGACGTTGTCCGTACACGAAGGTGAGATTTTAATTAAGAAACCTATTCGCGAGAACTACGGTGTCGCAGGTGCAGAGTGGCTACGTAACTTAGTACGTATCCCACAAACCCAAATTCAAGAAATGCTTGATCGTACTACCGAGACTTTCAGTACTACACTTGAAGCTACGTCAGAAGAACGTTTCTGGATCACTGGTTGCTCTGTGATTTATGTAGCCGGTGTATTGGCGAACAAAATGGACTTAGTAGAGTGGGATATGCAGGCTGTGTTTGACAAGCTATGCGATATTGTGAAACTAAATCGTCACAACAAAGACACCTATGAGTTCAGCGCGACAGATGTAATCGCAAGCTTCTTAGCTGAGAACACACGTAACACCGTAGTAACAGACAAAGGTACGACGGAAGGCACAGTAATGGTTCGCTTGTTCCCACAAGGTGCGTTAAATGTTCGCTACGAACAAGACACTGGTGTAGTTTATATACGTACCACGGCATTGAAGGAATACCTGGCCAAACGCGGTGTAGGCGTAAACGCAATCAGAGATACGTTGCAGCAACGTGGGTTACTGCTTGAAGTGAGCGCGAGACGAGTGATATCGCAAGGCTTACCACAAACGTCTGGTAGAGTTTACTGCTTATCAATTAAGGCTGATGACTTAGTGAAGTCTACTCTAGATCAAATTGTAGAGGACAACGATGAATAAGGACTGGTCTAAGTTTAAGAAGAAAGAAGAAAGTGCAGAGGAAACCTCTGCCTTTCCTACAATGAGCCTACGTTGCGTTGTGAGTGGTAACTCACAAGTAATTGAGCAGTTGTATGAATACAGAACCGCGAAGGGTGCAGTTGTTCAAACAGAGTGGGTAGCAATACCCGTAATTTATTCACAGGAGTAAGAGATGACACAAATAGTTTATAACGGGCGTTACCTTCTCGCAGACCGTCGCTGTACTTACGGGTACTATACACCGGTTGAAGCGCCAAAAGTTTTCAAGATCCAAGTAGGTGACATTACTAGATACTTTGCGTTCAGTGGTTCTTTTAAAGAATGTACGTTAGGCGAAGAAGTCGTAAGAAGTAACTTCGATCCAGAAGTGATTAATAAAGTGCGGTCAATTTTAGGTGAAGATACACTGGATAGATTCTTAGGGGTCGTGGTCGACGTAACACCAACTGGAAGACAGGTTTATCTTGCTAACTATGCAGGCGATTTATGTGAGATTGATCCAATCCAATTTGTCGTAGTTGGTGCTATGCACTCCGAAATATCCGCTGCATGGCGAGTGTGGGAGCTTATGGACGAAAGACTTGAACCAGGTAGTAGCGGAAGCTTAAACAGCCTTAATGACTTTGTTCGCTTTGTTACTAAAGGAACAGAGTTTGACCAAACTGACAGAAAGTTAGATGTATATGATTTAGCGACGGGGGAATTACTATGTGTTTAGAACAAACTAAAAGATGCCATATTTGCTTAGAGACGAAGCCATTCAGCGAGTTCGAGAAGCAACATGGTGGAAAGGTAGGGTACAGATGCAAAGCGTGTGCAGCAGCGTATAAACGCGAAGTATATCATCAGCGCAAATTACCTATTCAATTAAATAGCCGCATTAATAAACTGAAAGACTTCTGCGCAAGCCACGGGATCGAAATAAATATCGAGGTACTTAACGATGAATCTAAATGGTATTAAAGCGTTGCCGACAGGCAACATAATTGATTTAAATAATGTTAGCGAATACAAATTCATCATTGAAGAAATCGCAGAGCTACTAAGCCACGTTAAGCGCTTCAACGGTTACGGAATGGACGTAGCAAGCCATAGCATGTGGGTAGCAAGAACATTGTATTATTTGACAGGTAACCCACACATCGCATTGTTAGGTTTAATGCACGATGCACAGGAAGCTTATATTGGCGACATTGCAACACCGGTTAAGCACGTAGCAGGAAACGACTGGGACGAACTAGAGAACAAGCTACAAAGAGCAATCCAGTGGCAGTTATTTATTCAACATGAAAACAATTTAGGCGCGAAAGAGCTAGTTAAATTAGTAGACTTAGTGTCGCTTAAACTAGAATATGAGCAGATGGTAGAAGCTGGTGTCTTTAAACAAGACAACGAAGGTGTTTGGGAAGCAGCACTTGCGAATGTAAATACAATCGAAGACATTGAGCCACCTAAAGAAGACCCAAGAAGTGCAGTAGATTTTGTGTTCGCATATAACCATTACAAGGCACTCTGCGAAGAACAGGTTAGTTACACAAAATGTAGATATCTTTTCAACGGTGAAAGCTATATCTGCTCAATCAACGACGAACATTTATCAACGTTCTACACAAAACTATAGAAGAAAACCCCAGGGGTAACCTTGGGGTTTTTGTTTTACTGGAGTTTTTTAGAAACCCAATCCTTTATAATCTTTCGCGTGATACTTGGTAACATCTGCATCAACACTTCTAACACCATCGCTCCACTTGCCCCGCCTACTACTGCGAGAAGTCCGCTTAACCAAAGGCTAAACTCTGCACCGAAATGGAACGCCATAGAGAGACCTACAAATATACCGATTGCTACGTCAATACTGCGATTACAAAAGGGTTTGTCCTTATCGAACTCTTGACTGGCTTTAAAAGAGCCTAGTGCTGCACCAATCACTACTACGAAAATATCTAGATGTTGCGCAATTTCATTCATCTATCCCCTCACACTTAAATATATAGAACACGGCCAGCAAATACCAAACGCTTAGTCCGGTGCAGACCACGATCTGCATATCAAGTGGGGGGAACTCCGTCACGTAACCATTCGCCAAAATAGCTTGAGTAAGTGCACCAAGCGCCATTCCAAAAGCCTTAAATACTTGATGCGGTCTACCCGTAGTAACTAACCCTAGTACACTAAACAACGCAGCGATGCCTAACCCAGTAGACAACACAAAACTGTTTAGAATAATAGGTGCAGGTAATTCAATCGCCATGATGTTATGACTTTGCAGTTGCAGAGCCAACACCCAGAATAGACTAACCGTTAAGTTAATTACTTGCGCTGGGCGAGTGTCACGCCCGAAAAGTATGGATAAAAGTTTGCAAAACATCTTACGCTTCCTCTGTGTTGTACATACGCGGTGCGTTGCGAATTGCGTCTAACACTGCGGTATGTGACGGACTACCACTTAGATCATCTACCTCAACAGGTGTCAGACCTTCGCACGTAAAGCCCTCACGAATGGCGTAATAAATCACGTCGTTGTTTAATCTCGCAACAGGCTCTAGAGCTGCTTTGAGTATCTCACACGCAGACGAGTTACGCAATAACGCTTTGTTAAGGTCTGACAAGTCTGACTTTAACTTCTCTATTTCCTTATCACGTAGATCTAACTTCGCACGCTCTTCTTCCAAGGTCGCATTAAGTAGCTGGTTTTGCGACAATGCACTATTAAGTCTGGCGATAACATTTGAACAATCTGCACTTGTGCTACCTGTAGGCCCAAAGCATTTCTTCTTCCAACTAGACGTCTCAATGTCGAAGTATGTTTCTTCTCCGCTGGTGATTGGGTCAAAGCCAATATACGGGTCGTCTTTAGCGTCCATTTATCCCCCTATGCGAAGAACCCAGAAAGGTTCAATACAATACGTTGGTTGTTTTCAACTTGAGTGAAGATAATGTCGCGAGTACCTGCGTCCCACCAGAGAATACCACTACCTGCGTTAGTCGTGATACTACGTGTAGGTAAAGGCGCACCTTCCGGCATTCTAAATGCTACAACACGGCCACGGTTAGAACGACAGATAAAGTCTAATGCAACCATACCAGCCCCAGCGCCATTGATAGCGACAAGCTTACGGTATTTAGTTTTGGTATCTTGCACAATTTGAACTTGGCCAGGCGAAACAACCTCAAGCTCGTACTCTTTAACTTCACTCGCAACGTCTTTGACCATCTGCAAGAGTTTATCTCGCTTAACATCAACGACGTTGTTTTCCAAGGCGAATAACTCCGAGAAGTCATTGCTTGTAACCAGTTTTACTGTTTTAGCCATTTCTGCTCCTCATCGTAAAAGAAGCGCCACTTAGGTGGCGCTATAAGTTAATTAAAGTGCACGTTGTCCGTTAGATTCAAACGCGTAACCTAAAGTGTCGCCACCTAAAGATTGGAACGTTACAACGGCTGCGGTTTTAGCGGCGTGTTGTACACTTGCAGGCGACACGTAGATACCACCGTTGTCAATAGTCGCTAAGTTATCTAAATTTTTAGACATCGCGATTAAGTCAGCTAAAGTGGTTTCCACAATTTGAACATTACCACCTTCCGCATCAGCTACGGTGATTTTTAACTTACCAGTAGTTTGGTCAGCAGCAATCGCAGTTACGCGAAGGTCAACGTTTTGTGTAGGGATTTTAGCCGCAAGTTGGTTACCCTTAAACTCAAGAGTACCTTCATCGATCTCAACAAGTAATTTACCCGCTTCAACTTTCAGACCTTTACCAATGTCATTTTCTGTTACAACTTTAATTGTTTTAGCCACGTTATTTCTCCTATAGATATAGCTAAGTTTATAAACAGCCTGCTTTCGCAGACCAAGATTACTCGCCTAATTTGGCGACTGGATATTACCCAAAGAACCCGACGAGGTCAACAATATATCGCGTGTTTGCTTTAAGTCCGTTTGCCACAATGTTTCTTGTCTTCGCAGCTATCCAGATAGTACCACCGTCAGCGAAGGCAAACTCGATAAGCTCAAGTGGAGTAGTTACATTTGTAGGCAACTGGAATATTGTACGACTAGGGCCAGAATCAACTATCATTTTAAAGTCTAGGTGAATCTTACCTACACCACTGCTATGCAGTGTAAGTTGTCTACGTTCTTGTCGTTCGTAGTCAACAGGGTTGTTAGTCGTTGCGATATTCTTTGCTACAGCGAAATCAACTTTATATTGTTTAATCGCAGTAGACAGGTGGACTTTGCCACCTGCTACTTTGAAGTCATCGCTTAGGTCAGATGGGGTAATTAATTTTACCGTCTTCATAAAGCACCTATTACTGAGTTAGGGCTATACACCGCTACTACTTTGTGGGTTACCCAGTGCGTAAGGGCCACCGTATCCAGAGATGTACGCGTTGTGTTCAGCAGAGTAAGCAGTACCATACCCAACGAATTTGTTTTTGCTACTGTCGTCGTATTGAGCGTATTTCGCAGCAGGAATTTTAACAACACCACTTTCTGGGATTTCAACCTCGTCAACGACCTTACCATAGACGTTTTGCGCCAAGCGAGTGAATCCGTCAGATTCATACTCGTTTGTGTCAGTGCGACTCCACGCTGTAGCATAGATATAGATCTTAGTACCAGGTGCACCATGATACTCTGTGTCATCTAGACCGTTGTGTTCCGGTGTAGTAACAAGCTCCTGCATTGGGCGAATGCCATGATGTACAGCATTAAATATAATATTTGTACCTTTTAATAAGAACGGGGTTTGTTCTTGGAAACGTTCATACCCAACTGGAACTTGCGGCATAAAAGGAGCTGTACCATCGGTGATAGTTTTCTGATCTACCGCTTCGAACGCTTCGGTGAACGCGCGATCACTCGCATCACCATTTAATAACGCCACGACTGCATTCGCGAGGGCAGCTGCATCTACCTCTGCGTCAACTACGTGACCGTTTAATACAAATTGAATCTGCATAGATTACTCCACGATTACTTGAATGTATGTAGTATTCACTGAGTCAGTCGGTTTAGCATCTGCTGCGACTGTGATTTTGTTTTCAGTGATTGTTGTTTTACCAGCAGAATATGCGACCGCATAGTTGCTTGTGCTGGTATAGTTTAGCGATGCTGCTGTACCAGCACGTACACGGAACACAAGTTTTTGTGTATGTGTAGCACGCTCACTTCTAGATACTGCGGTATCTATGTTTTTGTTTTTAACCAATGTGACGCTACTTGGTATAACGTTTATATGCGACGTGTAGTCATCTGAAGTAGCCTTCTCATTTGCGTAGGTATCTACTATGGATACACTCCCGCCAGTAACATTGGAAGTTGTGATCTCTTTTGTAATTGGGTTTGTCGCAGTTGATAACATATAATGTTGCCATTTACAGTTGCTACCCTGAGGGCGACAACTAATTGCGAAAACCTCTACATCTTCAGTAATCGTAACCACTCCGTTTTCGAAGGTTAAACCGCCTGTACCAGATTTTATCCCGTCTGCACTCGAGTTTAAACAGTTGTTGTAGGTTAAGCCGGCATCACCTGCTACTGAACTACCTGACGATACGCGACCATTACTTGCGATAAAGCTATTGTACGAACGGTAATTACGACTGTAACCTACTACCGTAGAAGCGTTTTGTAGTCTGATTTTTAGCCCTTTTAGTGTCTCGCGATTCGCGAATAAGTTACCGTAGTTATCGAGACCAGTACGGGCGAGTAGGGTGTTACTTACATTCTCCGTACGCAACTGAGTAAGTTGCATATTACTGTCTAATTCTGTCGCAATAATCAACGGACAGTCTACGCTCGGTACATAGTTAGGGTCAGCCTTAGTAGTCGCAGACAATGTGATTGTCGCGGTGTTGTTCTTAGCATTTTGGTCTAACGCACTGTTAGGTGTAACAGTCGAACTAAACTGAAATGTACCAGTCGACTTAGGAACAACTTTAAAACGAGCGATCGCAGTACCACCGCTAGATAAGCCATGTAGTTTATAGTTGAACTCGGACATAGTTTCAACGCGATCTACACCGTTTGATGTTACGTTCACGTCTTTGATGTCATACACACCTGCGACTGGCTTAGTAATTACCCAATCAGTTAATGTGTTTTTACCTACACCTGTATTAGATACAGTTACAACAACTTCAAACTCTTCGTTTGTGTATGCAGATACTTTGTTCGCTGCGATACCAACGCCAATTTCTTGGAAGAAGTTTTCGCTAGGAACTAAGCGTACACACTTACCGTTTTTGTTCGCGAGAATAGAAGTACCTTTCTCCCACTGTTCTTGTGGAAGTTGAGCAATCGCTTCGCAGTCTAAGCCAGCTTTTTGCGCTGGTTGAGCAGGAAGGTTAAGTTCGAAGATCCAATCACCCCAGTCAGACGGATTACGTAATGAACCGTCAGCGTTCATACCAGAATCATTTGAACGTACCCAACCAGATTGTTTACCTTCTGCTCCACCGCGAGAGTAGATATATTGATGCACTTCACGATCTGTTGCGACTTGCCAACCGTTAAAGTCTAGTTGTTGGCCGGAAGTAATATCTTCTTTCGCAGTGATTGCACGTGATTTCTCTACATCAAATTTACCGAAATCAACCGGTGCGCCAATTGCAGTTCGCGCGTCAGCTGCGTTGAAGTCACCATAGAAACAAGTACTACCTAAGCGTTTAAGCGCGCCTGTGTTTTCTGCATCTACAAGGTTATTTAAGTCTAACACTTGTACGCACTTCTCTTTGATAACTTCAAGATTACCCTGTTCGTTCACGCGAACAGTTTTGTTGTCGACCATTTGAGTAAGGTCAACCTCGTATTTTTTCTCAGCGCCATTCGCCTTGATACCACGACCAAGGTCTTTAGGCGTAACTACACGGATTTGTTTCATTCGTTACCTCTATTATTGTGGAGCATCACCAACGGGTGTTGGGGTAGCAACATACGCAGCAGCGACAGCAGGAACTAAGTCCGCTACGTCTTCATACGCACCATTCGCATTTTTACAACCTTGCGAGTGGATAAAGCCTAATTCTAAATCACCGAACGCATTAACAACGTGAATGTCTGCACATTCACCTTTCTTGAAAGTCACGGTTGAGTTATCGCTGTTAGTTACAGTGATAGTACCGTCGTTGTTGTCTTTAGCAACTGTCGGTTCGGTTACTACATTAATCGTAGTGTCGCCATAGGCGATAGAGCCTGTACCGTTATTGTTGTTGGTAATTGTCGTAGCAACTGGTTTAGGTAAGTCAAACTCTGCTGATTTACCGCCAGACTTAGCGACTTTTAATTTACCGTCTTCGATCTTAACGTCTTGAACACCTGTGTCGATAGTAACGACTTCTTTCCCATCTTGAGAGACAGTATACACACCTTGGTTACCAGACCCAGTAATTGTTGAGCCTTGTACACGAATGTGTGTAGTGTAGTCTGTACCACCGAAGGTAAGCGTTAAGGTCTCGGTGTCTGCGTCATATGCGAGACTTTCAACCGTAGGGAAACAAACTTTCTCGGTTTTGATCAAGTCACAGATTAAGTCTGCTAACTTGTCGCATAGCACAACTTTCGCACCTTGCGGAAGAAAGTTATTTTCGCAGTCATTAAGACCGCCTTGCAATTTATGCTTGTCGATCAGTTCTTGAATATAATTGGCAACTTCGGGTTTAGTCATACCGCGAACGCTGCCGCAACCGCCACACGCCATAGATTACCCCTTTTGTTTGATTGCACGAACGATTAAACCTACCACGCCTAACGCTGTAACAAAGTAAGGTTTCCAGCTAGCAGGTAAGAAGTCTGCGATTGCTTGTACGTTAGCGTCTAAGATTGGGGTCACAGTTACACCGGCTAACACCCAAGTAGACCAAGACTTAGCATAATCTTTGAAATTAAAAAATTGCATACACAACTCCTATTCATAGTACGGCACTTTCTTGCCGTTCACTTTCATAAAGCCAGCAGGTTCACCTAACAACGCGTTAAGCCCACCGACCACGTGCGTAGGTAATGTCTCTAGCTCGAAGTTACTCGGAGCATCAGCGACAGCACCGTACGTTTTATCCACCCCTGTCTCACAACAATCTGTCTCGCAAATCATCGCTTTAATCAGCTCGTCGCTAGGGACGAAAGATACACACGCACCAACAGGGAAGCGTCTAGCAGGCGTACCACTTAGACCACGTTCCACTGCGATAGTACCTTGGTGGTTAATTACTTTTACTACCTCGAAACCTACGGTGTCTTGTACCAACACCGTAGTCCATTCGCCAACGTTTAGGCGAGAGAGTAGCACATGAATTTCTTTAAGTGGGATAGACGTATCGTCTGACTCCCACACAGCCGTTAGGCTTGAAAAATAACCTGGTAGCAACTTAGCAGCCATATTTACCCTCACAGCAACTGTTTCGATTGTCCGCTACAATGCCGGAGACTTTGATACTTTCGCGTTTATCAATCTGGAACTCATACACTTCACAGCCACAGGCGATAACTTTCGCGACGTAACGACCGCAGTCTAGTTTAGCGAACTCTCCATCGAGTAAGAAGCAGAGTTTACCCTCGTCATCGTAGTTGAACATATCATACACTAAAGTTAGTGGTTGTTCACGTTTTATTTCAATAGTTTCTAGCCCACCACAACGGGTGTAACAATACACCCGTTTAGGCGGTTCTTCACAGAGGAGTGGCAGGATATGCAGCTCCACTTCTTTACAGCAGTCTGCGAACTCATTTCGTCTAATTCGCAAGCAGATCTGTTTAGTAAAATTATTCGCTTTTAGAATCATTATTTGTCCTCTAGTGCGTGCATCTCTTCGAGATAGCGTCGGTTACTTTGGTAGTATTTCTCGTTCTTTTTATCCGCAGATAGTTTGGAACTTGAAATTTGTTTCTGACGTTTTTGGTAGTTAAGGATCACTCTCACTTTCGCTTCGTCTTCTTTCTTGAACGTACCGTCTGCGATCTTGCGTTTTAGCCAAGACTGGGTGTTAGCACTCGCACTACCAAACTTAAGTTCTTTTTGCTCTGAAGCTACATTGATTTCATCTACAATATCTTTGTATTGCGACAAGTTATTGTTGACTTGAGCGAACGTACGTTGACTTGGCGATTGCTGTGCTTTAATAATAGATTTGCTGCCGGTAACAGCTCCCACAGTTTTTAACATACGCGTTACGGCTGGGCTCTCACGCTCTGCTTTGGTTTGCAATGGCTTATCTAGCGCATCAACAAGTCCTGCTAAAGGTGGGGCGAAGCTTGACACCACGTATCTCGCTTGTTCTGGGGTCATATTACCGCCTGCCATGCCAAAGCTTTTCGCGAGTAGCATCCAAGCATCAGCGGTAGTGTTCTTACCTGCAGCCCATTTCTCTTTAAGATTGTCAGATCCTTGGCGAGAGATTTTATTACCGAAGTCATCTTTGTCGCGTAGCACGTTGTACATCACTTGTACCATGCGAGGTGTGATAGGTGCTGCTACCGTTTCAAAGATATTAGAATCCCCAGGTGGTGTTGGCGCTACGTTCATGTTCTCCGCTGTGGCGTGCCATACGTGTTTAACCGAGGTTGGTAAGTCCCAGTTACCTGCGACTGTTTGATATACAGATGTACCCACCGCAGCAGAAATCATATCCGCACCATAAGCGATTGGTAAGCGTAGCGTACCTAGACAACCGATTTTGAACGGAGTAGAACGCATCAACTCACCTGAGTTATAGTCACGTAGTGTTTCTTTATCACCACCGTCTTCGCATGGGAACATCTCCATCGCCACCGCAGCTACGCCTAACCATACTGCGCGGAAGATTGCTTGGTGGGCGAAGTTCACCCAGCCATTTTTAGTCTCTAAGCTACGTGTTGTAGATCTTGCACCTTGCGCAGTTGCATTCGCGAAAGGCACTACGCTACGCATAATACCGGATATAGCAGAAGCACCTTTGTCGTTGAAGTTCATAAACCACAAGTTAGCTTCGATTGCTTTCTTCTCGCTTAGCCCCATTTCTTGTAGAGTATCTACCGTCGCAAGTGTTGACACCATTTCCATTGCAGTCGTGAAGGTCAACGCTCTAGTTTGTGCTTGTGCGATATTGCGAGATACAGCACCTAAAATACCGTCTTTCTCGTAGGCGCGTTGTAGTTCTTCTTGGCTGAACTTAAACGCATCTGCACGCGTAGAGATACCACCATTATTTGCAATGTTTTGTAGGCGAGCATGCGCCGTTTTAGCTTCTGGAGATTTCAGTAAGAACTCACGGAACTTAGAAGTCTTAGGCGCTCTATCTCCTTCTTCTAAGGACATAGCGAGCGCTGCACGTAAGTAACCACGGTTGAACATACCACCAATCGCATTCGCATAACTACGTTTGAATAGCTCTGCAGCAAACTTAGCGCGATAACCTTCGCTTTGGTCTTTTAGATCACCGAAGAAGTATCCAACTTTGTTGTTTATTGCGAACGCTTTGATTTGTGAGCGTTTTTCCCCAAAGCCTTTCCATGCGTTATACACGGAGAACGCAGGCATCATTGTGATCATAACAGAGAACACACTACGCACTGTACGTGCTACATCAAGTAAGGCATTATTAGGTGTAATGACGTTATCCATAAACAAGGCGTTGTTCGCGCGGTCATTATCTAGCGACACTTTTAGATACTGCTTGTTGCCACCTTTGGTTGAGGTAGAGATTAAGTAACCCTTGGCTTCACCGAAGTTAGGGTCGGTAGTGGTTACCACGCGAATCTTGAAATCGCCTTTCATACCTAGACGGTATATCTCTTTACCTACTTCAGTCTGGCCTACACGTTTAGCAGAAAGTGCGGCTAAAGTGTTTAGGTTGTTCAGCGTACCCGAACCAGTCCAAGCACGACCCATATGTTGACCTTGCCATTCCGCAGCCATAGCGTCATTGATACGTTCTTCGATTTGGCGATTTTCATCAATATAGAAAGTGTTGCCTACCATGTTAGACTTAGTTTTAATCTCTGACGCTTTACCCATAGTTGGAGTGAAGAATGGGTTTTCATTAACCTGGCCGGTTAAATCAGAACCTAAGTTGTCATATTGATATTGGTAGAACTCTTTCGCAGTTTTTACGTAAGTGTCTACTAACGGAGATAAGAACCCGTCTACTTTTAGTTTGTCGTAGCTAAGTTCATAGTTCTTGTTAGTGTCTGCAAAGCCTTTATCCTTAGTGAAACCAACGTCCTTAATGTAATCCAACCAAGGTTTGCCGTCGTAGGTTACGTCAATCTTACCTTGCTCAACTGCTTTTGTGATAGCGTTGTAGGCGTCAGCGTTAGTCATACCATTGTGTCCGCGCCAGTTTTTACGCTGTTTCAACGCTTCTTCGCGAGTTAAACCTGCTTCGTTCAACAGAACGTTTTTGTTCTTATCAAAAGTCGCTAAGATTTCTTCGTACTCTTTAACCTTCGCATACATTTGGTTAAGTTTCTTCAACTGATATGGCGTATACACAATCGCTGACTGGTTAGCAGGATCGTAACCATACGCAGCTAATTCTTCGCGAAGGCCGTTTTTGTGTTGAACATTACCTTTCGCATCGGTGTAGTCAAAACCGTCTAATAGACGAGTATACTTCTCACGGATCGCTTCGTTTGAAGATAGCGCACTAGTTGACTTAGTCACTGCAGAAAGGGCGGTAGTTACTACCATAACGTCAGTATCAATCGCTTGACGGTTCTTGCGAGTGTACAAGTCAGGACGGCTTTTCGCTGCTTCACGCATCATGTCACTAAACGCAAACACTTTCTTCTGGAATTGTTTTTGTTTGTGCGCCACCGCGTTTACCGTAGTTTTGATTTTGTGTGCAAGCGAGGTGCTATAACCACCAATGTATTTAATCGCAGAGAACTGCGAGTCAGCAAATGCTTCGAATAAACGTTCACGGGTAGTTAGACCACCTTTGATACGTTGTTTCTGAACACGTGTAGTGTCGATCGAGTTAGGGTTGAAACCTGCTGGATCTGCAATCGAGCTTGAATGTTTCTCACCAGTTAATTTGTCAGTTACACTTTCTGCGAAGGTAGACATAAAGTCTTGTACGGCTTGGACTGCTGATTTTACAGAGTAGTCAACGTCTAAGTTTACACCTTGCTCTACGTCGTGTGCGATTTCGTTTAATCTAGCAGTGATTGCCGCAGCTTCCGGCGCAGAGTGTTTAGCAATAGATTCATCGAGCCCTGCGAACAAGTCTTTCACCTGCTGGTTAGTCATCACAGGTTTACCGAGTAATTTACGTACCACGTTGCGGATACGGGTGAACAAGTTATCTGTGGCTTTCTCGGTTTGGCTACGTAGGCCTTCTGGGATAGTGACACCGTAACGGTCTTCTAACGCCTTCACATTGTCAGTTTTTAATGCTGCATTAAGCTCGGCTAACGCTTCTTCCACCGCCATGTCGTCGTTGACTGCCACAGCTTCGCCACGGTTTACACGTTCTTGCTGGATTTTCTCCGCAAGTTTTGCGATTGTTTCATTCGACGCAGCAGACTGTAAGATAGCGCGTAGGTCGCTACCGTATTTGGTATCTAACCCTAAGTGTGTCATTTCGTGCCATGCAACAAAACCTACACGATCTTCCGCACTTAGCCCGTTCTGCGCGTGAATTCCGTCAGCTACGATATACACGTGACCTGTAGAATCGTCGTAGAAACCTTCGATTCCATTCTTATTGATGTAATGCGAAGCTTGAGTTGAGTTAAAGTCAGCACGTGAGATAACTGTTACATTCTTCGCATGGTCACCAAGTACACGTTTCAATGTTGACTGTACTTTCTCTTTGGTCAAGCTGGTATCAAGTGCTTTCAGATCTGCAGTACTAAACTTAACATTAGATACACCGAACTTACCTTGTTTAACTGGCGTAGTTTTGGTGAATTCTGTCTTAGTTGTAGTACTAGACTTCGCTACTTTTTGCGTAGCGTTACCGGCTTTTGGTACATCTTTGTTATCTAAGATATACACCATTGCTCCGTCTAGGCTATCCACTGCAGAGTTATAGAATGCAGTAGGTACGTTAATACAACCAGCAGACATATAGTTGTCGCTCGCAGTCGCAGAGTTGATCGCTTTGACCCGTTCAGGTTTGTTCCACAAGCGGTGCATTGCGATGACACCACCGTCTGACTTAGTGATATTGTTGCCGGTCACCGTGTCAGTTAAGGTTAATACATCGTCCCCGAACACGCGTTTATCTGCAGCCTTGGTAGTGAGTGCTTTCTGTAGTTTGAATCTACCGCTAGGGGTTGAGTTCGCTACGTTGTCGTTAGACTTGTTACGACCAAAGATTGCGTTTTGTGTGTCTAAGACTTTACCGTTGTTATCTACAATATGGATCTTACCTTCGTTCTTGTCTGCGACGACAAATATTTTACCGTTATTGTCGTGTGACGTTTTTACCCAATTAATAGTATTGCTTGCTTCTTGTGAGACGCCTGCAATTTGTGGGCCACTTTCGTACGTCGCAAAACCTGCTTGCGCGTGAGCGTCTTGAGGGATAGTCATAGCACTAACACCGACTACTGCTACCACCGCAGAAAGAATGGCGTTTAAACGTTTTAAGAAACGTCCGAGTAACGACTTAAGATCAATTACTTTGTGCTCTGCGTTGTCAATGGCGAGAGAAACTAAATCACTGTCCGTTACTTTCGCTGTATCTGTAATTGGTTTACCTTCAACGTCGCGTAAATATGGTAACGCTTCTGTCAGTACTTGTTCACGTTTACCTTCGAGGTATTTCACATTAAATGCGTCATCTACAGCTTTCTTGTGGAACTCAGCGATGTTCTCGATCAAGTCAGGGTTAGCGAGCAACTCTGTAACTTTATCTTCAACCGCAGTTGATTTCTTAATGTCTTCGTATGCGACTTCTTGGTCTTTATAGACTGGGTTGTCGTTGAAGTCAAAACCAACTAGGTCTACGCGACTGCCTTTAAATGCGGCATGTTTAGGGTTACGTGAGTTAGCACGCAAGTACCCACGCTTCGCAGCTTCGAACGACGCAGAAGATGCGTTCACTGTGTTTTCGAAGAAAGCCTCGCGGATCTCTTCTGTCGTTTTTTCGTCCGCACCTTTTAATAACTCATGTGCTTTGCGCTGGTTAGTACGTAAGTCATTACCTTTGAACTCTTTCACATAAGGCGAAGCTAGACGTTCTTTCTCTGACGCCACCGCAGCTTCAATCGCACGACGTTTAGCGTTTTCTTTTTCTACTTTAAGATCTACAACTGAAGGTTTTTCCTTTTGTGGTGCTAAGATCTCCTTCGTTTTAGCGAGGAACTCTTTTTGGTTAAACGTAACAACGTTATCACCTAATAACTGCTCATTTTTAGCAGACTTAAATTCTCCGCTTTTGCCACTAGGATCAATGACGTTTTCCATTACTACACCGTCGTGTACTTTGCCTTTAATAACACCTGCATTTACTAGCGCATTATTTACTAACGTATCAAACACTAAACGATCTGAAGCTTTAAACAGGTTAGACATACCTTTCACGTCGCCATACATCATCTTAGCTACTTCTTCGTATAATGCAGGGTACTTCTTAGCCACAGCGTTTTTTGGGTGGGCTTGGTCAAACTTAACTTGTGAATAAAGTCCACCTTTAGCGTCAACTACGCGTGGTGTTTTTAGCTCCACATCTGTTTCAGTTACTGCGTCACCTTTCTTTGGTTTATACAGATGAGCTACAGCTTCGTTGGTAGAGTTCCACACAACTCCTCGGCCTTCCACGTTTCCACCGCGAAACACTTTCGCTTTAACTGTTGACTCGGTTGGCTTATTAATTGAAGTTCTACGATACTGTTTACCTTCAATCTCGGTTAATGTTTCTCCCACGCTATCGCTTTGCGTGCGTTCGCGTACTCCGCTGTCTGTGCTTCCAACGCTTGACGTTTGCGAAGGTTGACTACTTTGTTGGATTCCTTCTTGCCCCAATTCTCCCGATTCTCGTCGTCCACCGACTGTTTCTCCGGTGCGTCCGTCAAGCCCAGTTGGATCGCTCTCTGTCTCGTTATTGTTCGGTTGTTCAACAGGATTCTCAACAGCCCCCTCGTTGGACTCGCTATGTCCTGCGGTAGTGGTTTCGGCCTCAACTGACGAAACTGGTTCGCTAGTTTTACCACTGTGTTCCGTTGCGCTGGTGTCAGAGACAACAGCTCCTTGTTCGTTAGACTGCCCGTCAACATCTTGCGAGCCATCTCGATTATCAGTTCTACTTTCATCTATCGTGTCCTGTGGTTGCGCGAATTCGCCTTGACCAGTTTGCCAGTCACGGTATGTCTTCGCAAAGTCATTACGGGTTACAGTCTGACCTTTGTCATTTGTTTCTTGGGTAGTAAACTCGCCTTCAATTTCAGCAATACGTTGTGCTTGTTCTGGAGTAGGTTCACCTTTGCCAATCTCGCGAGTGATTGCATCATACTCTGTTAGTAACTGCTCACGCGTAGGATTAACCTCAATATCTTGGTCTTCACGTGCGTCTGTTAGTTGATTGTTGATTTCTTCAACGGTAGGCTCTGTTTCCGGTTGTTCAACTGGTTTTTCCTCGGTTAGCTGTGCAGATTCTGCAAGGTTTTGCTCCGTCGTTTTCTCCAGATTTTGCGCACGCGCATCGCGAATTTCTTTTACTTTACCGATACCTTTCGCTGCGTGTTGAGTTACACCTTCTAAAGAGAAAGTACCTTGTACAAACGCTTGGGATAAACCTTCGTTCCACGGTTTACCTTTACTTACATTCTCTACGATCTGTGATGATACTTCTTGCCAACCTTCATCTGTCGCATGGATACCTAGCGCACCTGCGGTTGATGCGATTTTACCAGCTAAAGTCTTCGCGGACATACCAGCGAGTTTAGAGCCTAATTTACCTACAACACCGCCAGTTGCTTGCTCCGCTAAAGTCATTGCGAAACCAGTTTTGAAACTCTCTGCCGCTTTGTCAGATACTTTGCCTTCTTTAGCCAAGTCGGTTAAGAAGTTTAGATAGTCCGCAGAAGATAGGTCAGTTACGTTCGCATCTTCTCCGTGGCGTTTTTTGTATTCTTTATCAGCTAAATCTTGAATACCTTGTAGCTGTTGGTCGGTGATGTTACCAGATTGCATAATAGCAATACCAACCGGTGCAGATACAAACGCGGCAGCTGTACCAGCGACAAGTGTAGGGACGTTTTGTGCAGCAGATTGTGCGCCTGCGTTAATCAGGTGCTTCCAGCCGTTGGCGGTTGCAAGTGATTTAAGTACATCTTCGTTGAACTCTTTCGCTGCTTCATCTTCGCCAGCAATACGAGAAGGTGCTTTGTTGTAGTAGTCCGCTGCTTGGAGATTCGGCATTTTCTTAACTGTGCCGTCTTCCAGTACAACTTCTTCGCCTTCTTTGTCAGTGCGATTTAGTGCATCTTGCGCGCGAGCATCTGCGAGTGCATTAAGTAGTTTAGTACCTAATTCACGTTGTTCCGGTGTTGAACCATGTAGCGCAGTTGTACCCATGCCAGATAAGTCTTCATCTTGTAGTTTAGTCGCCATACCAATCTGGCGTAATTGATCTACACCACCCGCTTTCTTAACCTGCTCTGCCAACTCTGGGTAATACTTCGCAAGTAGTTCTTCATCTGATAGATCAACGTAACTGGTCGCTAAGTTCTTAACACCTTCCGCTGCTGCTTCTGTTCCGACAATACCTCGTTTCGCACCTTCCGCTAATGCGTTGACAACTGTGTTCTCCAAGTAGGTAGAAGGACGTTCAGATAACGCTTGCAAATGTTCTTGGTGGGCTTTCTTCTCGTCGCCATCTTGTAGGCGGTCGATATATTTCTGGTACCCTTTGAACCATTCTTGCTGTAAGTTTCTGCGAACATCTGTAGGTACGTTATCTGCTTTAAGGCGAGCATTGAGGTCGTCGTATGAAATTTTATTCCCATACTCCGCAGAAATACCGTAGTCACCTAAGAGTGTGTTGAAGTCTTTCTTGGTTTCTTGCTGCGGTAAACCTGCTAATGGACCTTCCGTATTTTCCTGTGTTTCAGATACGACTTCGCCAGCAGGAGTTTCTGCTGGCTGTGTAGTAGTTCCGAATAAGATATTGTCGTATTTCGATTGATACTGCGGTTTCTCTGTTCCGCTCTCACCGAATAGGATCGTGTCGTATTTTCCCATATTTATACTTCTCTAATCATTCGTCTTAATGGTTCGTCCAACTCGGTAGGGAGTTGAGCGCGTTGTTGCGCAGTGAAGTCTAGGTCGAACTTATCTGGGCCAAGAAGTGCACCCATTTTTGCAATGTGTTCTTTTTCTTCATCTGTACGAGTAGGATTGTTCGCCACGTGTTGAAGGAACGCACTTTCCGCTTGGTTTTCAGGAACAATCTGCGATCCGTCATTTAGTTGTGCTACCTCCGTAGGAACAAATCCAAGACTTTGCTGAACAGGTTCACGGCTAGCGACTTGACGGCTTTCTCCGCGATTGGTGTCGCTACGTTCACCGCTACTTCTTGGAGCGTCTCCGTCACTTTGTCCTGCACCGAAGGCGAAGTCGATACTGTCTTGCTCGTCGGTGCTTCCTGCTTTGGGCTAGGTGCACCTGCTGGCATTTTGTACTTAGTTAAATCCACATCTTCACCTAAGTGTTTCGCAAGTGACTGTGCAACATATTCGTTACTGCGAGTGTGTTGAGCGTATGGTGAACCAGGTAAACTCGCCCAAATACGGTTAGCTTTTTTGACTGCAGTATCAAAGTCACCTTTCACGATTGAATCAAGTGCGCCAGATTGTTTAAGTAGCGCGATTGCACCTAAGTCTTGTGAACGGGGAGAGAAGTCGGTTAAGCCGTGCTCTTTTGCTAATCCATTCCATGTACGTTCTAAGAACTGGTACGCACCACTCGCAGACGAAGTGTTTTTCTTCCCGTCGGTTTGGGTGAAACCCCAACGCTTAAAGTCTGGTTTAGACAAGTCTTTGATTTGGTTTTTTGAACTGCCACCATACACGCGATAAGGGTCGGCTCCTTTCGCTGTACCCTCTGTGTCACGGATAAGAGCTAAGAACGCTTGAACGTTCTTGTCCTCTAAGTAATTATCTAGTTGTTTTGCCATCGGTATACCTATTTTTGTTTCGGTTTTTCAACGTTGCTAATCATATCATAGTTTGCGTATTCTTTCACCTTTTCTTCCATATTTGTACCTTCAGGGAAAGTGATCATCTGACCGTTCGCAAAATATATTGTGTTGCCACTGCGAATTGCATTTTCAGAAACGTATTCATGCGGTGTAGTCTCTTTAAAAGACTGGAAGCTTTCGCCCATTTTGTATGCCTTTTGTTGTGGTCTGCCTGCACTGCCGGTTGCTTCTGCACTTGTTCTACCCCGTGCTCCATAACGTGCGTTGACTGGGTTACCGTTTTGGTCAGTATAGTACCCGTCGCTTAAGTTATGTTGGTTCTGTGCTTGCGATAGTACTTTTTGATACTCTGCGTAACCGTCACGGATAAACTGTGGGTCAGACGCTAGCTGTTGTTTAACTTCGTTCGGGTCGAGCACCTCGCCACGTTGCTGTGCTTCTGCGACTAATTCGTTTGCACGTGAATCTACAAGACTGTCAATGTATGGTTCATAACCTTTCTCACCACCATAAGCAGACAACCAGTTAGTAGAGTCTAAACCAAGCGAACCTTTCTGTTTGCTGAACTCACTAGCCACTGTACTTGCTTCTAACTTAGCCTTACGTGCATTGGCTTCGATAGGTTGTTGCTCAACCATGGTTTGTGCAGTATTCGCTTTATACGCAGCGTTGTTTTCATTCGCATTTTGTGCCGCACGAACTTGAGTAGCCTGTGACTCACCTAACTGACGAACAGTTTCTGGGTTGCGTAGCTCGGCATTTTTCACGAAACTAATATCTGCTGACGTCAATGCATCGTCAATTTTCGCGCTATCATTCACGAAATTAAGCGCTTCGTTACGTGCACCTTGACGCATTTGGTTTTGTAGCGCGTAGTTATTAGCAATACGTTCTACTTGCTTTTGGTTCTCCGCGTTGTTAGCCGCGTCAGCCTTCAATGCGAAGTTGAAATTGTCGATGTAATCACGGTAAGCATCTTGACGACCTTGACGGAAGCCACTATTTACTACGTCACCGCGATAGCCACCTTTGGTTGGAGATACAATAAACATAAATTATCCTTTCAGTACTGATGAAACATATCGTGGTGTCGTTGCTGACCCACGGCTATAAGCTGGTGTTGCTTCCACAATCGGAGCAGGTCTATTATAACTTGGTGAAGGAATTATTCCACCTATTGCATAGGCAGCTGTACCTAATAAGTTACTTAATGCCGCACCTGGGTCTGCCCCGAACCGACTGAACGCAGACAATGCACCGTCGATACCTGCGATCGCTTGGCCAGATACACCACGTCCGGTTTGAATAAATGCCAAGCGAACTTGTAGCCACTTGTCTTCCATGCGTTGTTCTCGCAGGTTTTCGTATTTAACCGCACTGTTCATTGCGTTACCTACTAGGTTGGCTTCACGGAGCGCTAGGTCACGTAACGCAGTCTTCGTTGCACCTGTGCAATACTGGCTGGCACACATAAGTACTTCTCGTCTCTTCCCTGTCATCTGTGCTCTCGCATTTACGACGAATCGCCCTGCGGTAGTATCATACTGCGGACGATATGGATTGGCGAAGTAGTTATTAATTTGCTTACCTAAGTTTGTTTCGTGAGACTGGTACTGCTCTTTATAATGGCTGTACATCTCCTCTGCTATCCGTTGTTGTCGGTTAGCTAAGTCGTAGACTCGGTCAGCAATCTCTTTCTGTTGCTGGTATTGTTGGGTTAAAGCCCAAAGTTGAATGCCGTTTAGAATATAAAACGCAGTTTCTTTTAGCCACGAGTTTTCTTCCTTATAAACCTTCGCATAAAACTTCCGCCAGTTGGTCTCTTCCTTGCGACGCTCGGATTCAGCTTGGGAGAACTTACTCGCCCACTTGGAGTGGTTCTCCTTATTCTTGTCGAATTCCTCTTTTACCCTAGCTTTCAGCGCCTTTTCGTACTCTTGGCCTTGTGCTTGTGCGAGGGCTTGATAGTTCGTGAGTGTAAACGCTACCATGTGTTATTACCCCGTATATGTAATCTTCTGCGTCTTCGCAGGTTGTACGTCACCAGATTGCATAATGTTACCAAAGTACGGTTGATACAATAGATTACTTGATTTAAGTTGCGATAAATCGCTCTTAGGCGCAGTAGGCGAAGAAATCATTTGACCTACGGTGTTAGATAGTACACCTAGCATTTGACTAAGTGCAGCACCTGGGTCAGCCCCGAAGCTACTAAACGTATTAAACGCCTTCATAATACCGTTCTGTCCGTCTTGAGATACGTTTCGTCCAATCTGAATAAACTTCATGCGAAGCTCAAGCCATTTGTTATCTTTGGTGTCCTTACGTAGTTCTTCGTAACGATAAGCACCGTTACGGGCATTACCTCTAGCCTGCATCTGCTCAATCTCCCATGAGAGATTATCGCTGTCAGTAAACGGAGCACAGATAGAGCTTGTGCATCTTGTCACAGATTCACGCGCTGCACGGAAGGCTAACTTCATGTTGTTATCAAACTTGTCGCCTGTACCGGAATAGTTAGCGCAGTATGGGTTCTCAAAGTAGCCATTGATCTGTTTGCTCAACGCAATTTCATGCGGATAATACGTCTCTTTGTAAAAGGAGAATAATTCTTCCGCAATCTTCTGAACACGTTCTGCGATGTCATGAGTTTTATCGGCTAAGTCACGTTGCTGTTGAAACTGTTTCCACAACGCCCATAGTTGTACGCCATTTAAGGCGAACATGGTTAGTTTCTTCCACCACGACATATCTTCTGAATACACCGTATTGTAGTACTCTAACCATCTTCTACTTTCTTCAATTCGCGCAGATTCTGCTTCATCAAACGCAGAACTCCACGCACTATAGTCTTTGCTGGCCCATTGATAATAATCAGTCCACCCAGCGTTCAATGCGCCAGGGAACTTATCTTCCGGAATGTTACTCGTACTTGTAGGTGCTGGCGGAGTTACCGCAGCACCAGGTGTACCAGTTGGTGAGGTAGACGAACTACCACTAATCGGAACTTCTTGCCAGCCCATTTACTATAACTCCAATCTATACGTTTTTGTGTGCTCCTTACCGAACCAGCTCGCATCTACTTGCAGTGGAACAGTTAAGTCCAAGGTAAGGATATTTCTCGCACGGTACACAACTTTGGCTAGGTTAAGCATTTGCTTAAACACACCTTGCGATCTGTAGTCTTCTTCTACATATGCCGCCATAATGTTTGCACCGCGAGTGTCGTCAACTTTAGAATAGATACTAACCATGACGAGACCGATGCGTTCGTCTGCGTCATTTAATGCTTCAATGAAGTCAATCTGTGCAGCATGCCACATAATTGCCAACATTTCTGACGGGAGAACATCAGCCGTACCGAATTGCTCCATGTGGTATTTATCTAATAATCCACGTAACGAGTAGATTTCTTCTAAAGTTGCTTCTGGTGTTTGTGGGAATTTTACTGTTTGTACTTTCATACCGTGCCTAACTCTCTGTAACTTGTGGATAACTCAACTTGATAAACTTCCGCAGTACCTGTCATTTCTACTTGAAACTCTACGTCTCTGCGACCGCTAGGTAAACGGAACTTTTCGGTTTCCACTGGTTGATATTCTTTGATTAAGATGTTGTCGCCAGTTAGTCTGAACGTAACATCACCGTTATTATAACGGCTTACTTTCGCACCAGCAAAGTTTATCTGTGTTGGGGAAATCTCTTTCTTACCTACCCATTTGTATGGACGTAATTTGTCCCCTCTGTCCCAGCGATACACACCGTCTTTTTCTACGAGATATAACTCGTCGTTTGCACCAAAGGCAAACTGTGGACGGTCTGAAAGTGCGATAAGATGAGAGTTGTCCCAACTCGCTAAGCTAACTGGGAACTGAAGACAATATCCAGCCACGTCACTGAAAAAATAAATACTATCTCTGTTGTACGCAACACTCATACGATCAGGGTGCAAAGCTTGCCAATCATCAGGTGCGAAGTAGGGTGACGTGATGTTAGTCGCCTGAATACCGTCTGTTAGGATCAACCCCTCAATAGACGCATAAACCACCCCTTTAGGTGTCAACGCATAACCGTGACCACCACAGCAACTCACTAACGGATAGTCTTCAATAGTCTTACGTACTCTGCGACAGCCAACTGTTTTACAATCTTCAATAGGTTCAATTAAATACACCGCACCACAGGTTAATACAATGATATTGTGGTTAAACTCAATCAGCGCTTGCGCAGTATCTGGGATTGTTAGCTCATCAGTTTCTTGCCAAGCGTGCGGAAAGTTAGGGGTAGAGAATCTAATCTTGTTACCATTCGTAATCCCTGCAAGCTGTGTGCCGTCAACTGTGACAATGTCACGCAAATCTTTAGGCGGTTCTGCGTACTCCTGCGTCTCAAGTGCATACCCAAGCTCGTAATCATGCTTGTCATCTACGTACGCTGCATCAGTAATATTAATTTCCGCAACTAAGTAATACTCACTTAGAGCATTTTTCTCCTCAATCATGAAATTATCAATCGAGGTATTAGTTTGGTCAAAACCACTCGCAAGGCGATAGATTCGCACTTTCTCTACACCGTATTCAGGTGCTGGTGTAGTGAACCCACTCAACATTACTCTACCGCCGTCATCAACATCGACAAGCTCTGTTGGTCTGCTAGGTGGGCCTTCGTCACAACAACTATTCACGTAGGTGTATACGTAAGAACGTGACACACGTTGGTAGTCTATCGCGTCAATTAAGTTTTCTGCATAACAGTGTTGAATGTCTTTCAATGGATCTAGACGTTCAACGGTCAATGTACCTTTTGGCGAAGGTAGTCCTAGGCGAATCCATTTTGGGTTGCACTCGTCTGAACACGCAGTTGCCGGATAATCGAATAACCCTGTCACAACTTGTCTTCCACACGTCGTATTCATACGCGTAAATTCAACGCACTTGTCAAACTCTTTCCAACAGCAGTTGTCATAAAAGACGGACTTAGTCGCTTTCTTGATCGCATGACAAAGTTTCTTCTCACGAAACGGGCGTAATGTACCGTGCCATAAATTTACGTCAACCGCAGTTGCGGCAAAACCATCTCCTAAGAGATGGTCGTCATATCGTGGCATTAGTCCTTTGAAGTTCTTGTACAACAAGTTCATATTAGATTCCTAGTGCTGTTTTCAATTTCTGCAGTGCCGTAGGACTTGCGATAATTGCCGTAACTAATTCGTCCTCATGTAGGCTGATGATTGTCGCCATGCCTGCGTTTGTCGCTGTTAGAGCTGGAGTTGAAAACTGAAGGTTTGTGATCAATTCTAAATCCGGATTTGAAGTTCTAAATAAGCCTGTTTTTGTAATGGTGAACCCGTTACCTAAGATTTCAGATTTGTTTACTTCAGGTAGTGTCGCTTGTAACTTATCCACTGCGAGCTTGTACGGGTCTGCTACTGTACCTGATCCAGATAATTTCACCGTATCAGACGAACCAAACTCTAGCTCAACTTTAAGTCCGTGCTCTGTGGCAACGATTCGGTTGTGCTGGTTAGCTAGTACAACTTCAGCTTTCCATGGATTAGCTGATGTACCTACTCCGCTTACATTTACGGTTTTAGTAGTTTTCCACACTGGGTCAACGGTGAGTTTATTTCCAGAAATTACCGCTAAGTTACCTGTACCTTCTGCGGCAGTTAATGGCTCGCTACGCACTTCCGTAACAGGTGATGCACCGTCACAACAAGCTTGTGGGGTATAAATAGGCAACGGTGCTTTGTCAACACCAGTGATACAACCATCTTTGAAAGTAATAGACGTATAAGTGCCGTCTGGGATCTTATACTTTCTGTCCGTTATAAATAAACAGTTCCCGTCATAGTGCAGTGATTTGTTTCCTACACAAAGCGAGAACTGCTTACACTTGGTTTTACTTTCCGGCATTTCTTTACTGCACGGTTTGCAACCACAATTAGCCATAAATACCACCTGATCTTAATCGAATCTTACCTCGTCTCACGCCTAACAGTCTGTCTGCACCAGCTTGGACGATAGCTTGTTTGTAATCTTTTTCGTGAATTGTCGCAAGATTTAAGTCGAACCAACGTGCCTGCTTAATGCGATACAACATGGACAATGCCTTGTCAATAATCGCTTCTCTGTAGTTCTGATACAGCACTGCATCTAACTCACAACAATCTTGTGTTGGCGCAACGGACACCACAACCCTCAACTTGTTCCCACTTACAACAGGCGTAGGGCTAACTTTCAAGCTATTTGGCGACACGTACCAAATGTGGTGTCCGCTGCAAACTGGCATAGCACAAGGCTCTTTGCTTAACACCTCGTACCCACAGGCTTCTTGAATACTCACCACACGGTCACAGTCTTCAAGATCCATTAAATATTCATCAGCACACGCAATTAGCTCAATGTCAAGCTTACGTCTGATAATCTGTGTCTTTGTGCAGAAGTCAATCGCAGCTTTGCGAACATAGTCTTCTGCCATTGGTTGCTCAATCCCATCGAGCAACATAAGTTCGTCAATAAAATAAGACAGTGGTACGGTTTCAATTTGGTCTAACATTATTTAATCCCCAACTGGTATCGAGCCACTTCTCTAGCAACCAACTGCTTAAGTACTGCAGGTAACCCTTCAAGGTTGTAGTTACTGTCTTTGTCGGTCTCTGTCTTAACTTCGAGCAATTTAAAGAACAAGTTTAAGTGCTGACTTGCGAGTGAGTTTGACGACTGGCTTTCTTCATCTACCATCAATGCCCGGAAAAGTACCCAGTGTACGCCCATTGTCACGTCGATGCAGTTTGATTGTGCAATGTCAGCACTTAAATTGTTCATCTCAAATTCACGTGGTGGTGTTTCGCACATAAACTTGAGATGAACGTCCATACCATAAGGAACGGCTGGTTTAACCATAACCGAACCGTCCTTATCCGTTAAAATACGATAACTTGTCAACTTAAAATCACGATTATGTGTAAACGTCGTGCAGTGACGTGGGCGATAGCCACCCCACTTTAACTTCTTATCGTCTGTATCTTTTTCAATTTCATACAGCACGTTTCCGTCTTTGTCGCTTACACCAATGACTGATAGTACACGCTTGCATTCATCAAACACTTGGTTAATTCCAGGTTTTAATTTAGCTACTTTAGCGCACTTAAACTTACTCGGATTGAGCGTATACATCACACAAAGCGCTTCATTCCAGTACCCTAATAGCTGTCCTTGCGTCCAGCGTTGGAACTGTTTGTTCGGCACTTCGTCTGTATAGTCATTTAAGTCACGCGCTGCGCGTACAATCAAGTCATTGATCGTTGTCATTAGTCGTCCACTTCGTCAAAGTTAATGTCTTCTTCCGCTACAGGCGCTGGTTTCTCTACCTTTTTTGCCTTCGCTTTAGGTGCTTTTGCTTCCACTGCAACTTCCGCTTGCTGTTTAGCCATTGCATCAATCTGTGCTTGAAGCTCTGCGATTTTCTTCGCGTGTTCTTCTTCTTGACGGGCTAACGCTTCTTGTGCTTGTGTCAAGTTACGTTGGTTAGCTTGTGCAATTTGTTCTGCTTCCGCACGTTTCGCCGCTTCTTCTTCCGCACGTTTTTGTGCTTCAAGGCGAGCTACTTCTTCTGCGTCAGCGCGTTCTTTCGCGATTTCTAATTCACGATTCAACGCAATTTGTGCTTGGTCTTCTGCGAATGCATCTGGTTTTTCAGGATCATACGCTGCAACTAAGTCGCCACGTGCCGCTAATTCAGGAACCCATGGGTAGATTGTACCGTCTGCGTCACGTAAAAATTGTGCTTTCTTTGCCATTGGTGGGGCAACATTCATTGTGTCTTGAGCCATTTCTTGGTCTCCATCTGATTGTTGGTTATAACGTTCTCTAGCTTGACGGGCTAGATCCGCATATTTTCGTGCCATAGCTTAAAAGCGTGGGTGTTACCCCACGCCCCGTGATTACACGTGAATCGGACATTCGTAGTCAAACGCGTGACCAGTCACTTCAATGCGAGCAGTGATGTCTGACAATTTAACTTCTTTACCGTTCGGTAAGCTATCAACTTTTAAGCCGATAACTACGTACTTGTCACTTTCGATCCAGTGACCTGCATTTGCAGGTTTTACCGCGCTGCGTTTGAACGCTTCTGCGTTAGCTGGAATACCGCTTAAGTCATCTACTAACTCTAAGGTTGTACCTGTAGGTTTCAATGTTTCTTTGCTGTATTCGCGAGCTTCTACAGAAACTACTAAGCCGTCAGCGTTTGCTTTACCTTGGTAGCCACGTTCTGCTTGAACTGGAACTACACGTACCGCTAAGTCCACTAAAGTGTGGTTAGACGGCACTTCGAATAAGTGAATAAAGTCATTAGCACCTACTTTAGCAGTTTCTAATGCTTCTGCTTGGCCTTCACTGAATAATGGGTTTAATGAGTTACCCACAGTGAAGAAACCATGCATATATTCACCAGCGATACGTTCAGGTACACCATTGCTTTCTGTACCATAAACAGTTTGACGCGCGGTTGAAGAACGGTTGTAGCGGTATGGGCCGCCTAATGTAAGAATTGCATCTGCCATATTTTAAACTCCTTACTCAAAAGTCCAATAGCCAACTGCGATTGCATCACCGTAAATTGCTTTACCGCCCCACAACGCTGCCATTTGGTATTGACGACCCCAGTAGTCTTTATCTTCGATGATACGACCTTCGGTGATGTCACCATAGAAAGCAAACGCTTCTTTCCAGAACGCTAAGATGTAATACGCTTGTTTGTTTACCGCTTGGTCGAATGCGCTGATTGTACGCATAGATTCGATCGCACGGAAGCCTGCTAATTGTCCCGGTAATTCACCAGTTAATAACATAGAAGGATCTTTACAACATGAAATATCCGCAGCTAAACGGTATTCAGACTGGATCACTACGTTGCTGAATTCAGGTGGAACGATTAAGAACATTTCGCCATTTTTCCAACGGCTGTTGTGTACTAATACGTTACGTAAATTCATTAAGTTTACTGGTAAGTTACCTGGGGTAACGCGAACTGGTGCACCTACTGTACCTAAGTTGATAGAGCGGTCACGACCTGCATTCGCACCTTTGTTGCGACGGTCTGCTTCTAATACCATTGCTGATAATACGAAGCTGTGCCACATACCAGATAATTCGCGATAGCAAGAATCTAAGAAACCTGCTTCGAATTTTGACCAGAATTGGCAAAGGTTACGTTGTAAGTTGTTATCAATTTTGATTGCTTTGTAAGCTTGGTTACAAAGAGTCATTTGTACAGATGTGATTTGTACAGTGTCCGGTTTGATAACTTGGTTATCTTCATACTTACGCCATGGGCCTACGTCCGGCTGTAAGATGAATTCTACTACTTGGTTACAGTCGAATGCTTGCGCTACGATACGGGTATTAACAATCTCACCTAAGATGTCTTTTTCCCAACCGCGTTCAATGATACGGCTATGGTAACCTTTCGTTGCGAGAGGAGTATCGTGGATACTGCCATAACCGGACGCTGAACCTAAACCTGCTTGCGCCATTGTTAGCTCCTATTGTGTTATTTACCTAGACGATGTGCGTCCAGTTTTGATCGATATTCACTATACTCCTGTCGAGAAATATCACGCATTTGGAATGCTCTCAACATTTTTCTAGCTTCCTCATCAGTGAATGTAAAGCCACTTTCTTCTGCTTTCGCTTCGGTTGCTTTACCTGCACCGTTTGACCCACTTACGTCTGCGATTGCAGATAATGGGTCTTTTTTACCACCCATGAAAGATTTAATCTCGCGGATAATAAAATCTGAACGACCGTTCTCTAACGCTTCTTGTAAAGCATGGCCATACGTAGCCGTAGGGAATCGGTCATCACTGGCTGTCAACTTCTCTTTGAACTCTTTAGAGTTAAAGATAGTGTCGAAGTCAGGAATTTCTTTCTTAATTTCACCGTACACCTTTTGCTTAGTTTGTTCTAAACGCTCTGCTGGTGTAGGCTCACGGAATCTTTCTTCCGCTTTCGATAGTCGTTGCTCTAGCGCAGTGAGTTTCTTCGCTGTTGGAGCGATAAGACGTTCACGTACTTCTAACAATACGTCGTCATCTAAATTCTCACTGTCGAAACCTTGCGCTTCTAGCATCGCACGGAACTCGTCTGCAGACTGTGCAGTCTCTTTCTCAGCCAACTGTGCACGAAGTGCAGCAAGTTCAGTTTCTAATTCTGTCTCACGCTCTGACTTAGCAGGCTGTGTTTGTGCTGGTGCTTGGTTAGCTTTCGCACGTAACTCTTCCAGTTCTTGGCGTTGCATCTCGATTAAACGATCGCGCTCGTCTTTCTCTGCTTGAGTTTCTTCGGCGTTTGGTTTAGCCGGTTCTTCCACCTGTGCAGGTGGTGTTTCTTGTGAAGGAGTTTCCGCTGGTTTTGCTTCGTCACCTACAACAAATTGTTCAGGCTGTTTTGCGAATCCTGTCGTACCGTCGTCGTTAATCACAACTCCGTTTTCTTCTAGTGTTTTTCGCGCCTGTTCTGCGAATTGATATTTAGCCATAAATCCGTGTCCTATTTATTGACTTGTTTAACTAATTGCGCCATTTCTAACGCAAACTCTGCCTTGCCTTTATACGACAAGGACATAGCACGTTGCTCAGGTGAGTCAGTCATTAAATACATCTGGGCTGTCTGACCGTGCAACTGCTCGTTGGTACGCTTCACCTTATCCAAAAAAGATACGAACTGTTGAGCCATTAGCTGGTCAGCAAACAGCTTCGTCAACATATTCATATCTTCTTCAGTAACGGTGTAAACACCAAATCTAATCTTAGCCACGTACAGGGTTCTTCACGTTAAGTTTAGTTTGGTTCATATCGCGTTGGTCTTTAAGTTTAGGCTTGGACATTGCTAAGTCCGCACTCGTTTGTACCGAACGCATTGTGCCAGTGCGCATATCTTTCATCGGGATAGATGAAGGAATACCAGCTGACTTACCACATTTCATACAACTTGACATCTTATGCTCCATGGAAAAAGTTTTGTGGAATTAATTTCGCTACCTCGGCAGTAATTTCTTCTACCTCAATAGTCACTTTACCTAACGATGCTTCGCGACATAACTCGAACGCGTAGTATCCAGGTATGGAAAGAACCGTCAAGTTCTGACCACAAAAGTGAGCCATAGTATCCTCACATAACATAACTGGTTCAGAACTGACGATCTTTAATTCTTCAGGCTCAAATATACATTGACGACATTCTCCGTCCTCACAGCCATTGCCGTGTGGCATCTCGCCATGCTCTACTTTCAGCTTGTGAAGTACAGCACAGTCTCCGTCTTCAATCACATCGCCTACATCATTGTGTTTTTCGCCTTGGAAATTAAACGACGAAATCACCATCGCATAGCCAGGGTACACTTGGAACACTCTGGATAGCGTTGATGTTGATTTTGGCGAGATTATTTGAACTGGTTTAGACATAATTAATTACCGATAATTAATTTATTTGGTAAGCAGCAACACTCTACTTCTGTAATAGTACAGAATACTTTGCCTAACATTGACTTGTTTTTCATCTCAAGAATGAATAAACCTGGGATAGTTAGGAACACTGCGCTGTTTTTCGCTGTCAACTCGACGGTTTCACCGTTAATTTTAAACGGCTCACTCATCTCGATATTAACAGAAGAACCAGGCTCTGCACTACAGATACAGCCATAGCCTTGTGGCATATTGCCTGCTTTAGGGTGAACTTTGTGTAACACAAGTGCGTCTTCTGCACCTAACCCAAATGTACAGATTTTCACCGGAACACATGGGTCTACGTGGAAGATATGCGATACTGTGTTGCTAGATCGTGCATTGAACAACACATTCGGCTCTTGTGCTTGAACTGTATTACCAGCCTTACGGCTTGTTGTAATTTGGCAAGTCATAGCAACTCCAATACCTTTATAAACAAAATGAACAGTGCTGATGCTACGATTGAACCCACTAAGAATCCACGCCACCACCAGCAATATTCGCACTCTAGTCTAAACAAGTCAGCAACGGGAACAATTACTTTGCTCCAGATGAAGTCTTGCCACTTATTGATTACCTGCTTCACGTTCTACCAACTTATTGTAGATAGGTGTGATTAATGCGATTGCATCGTCGTAGGCTTTGTCATTAGGGCCACGTGGCTCTAAGATATAAGGTGGTTTCCAATACAGGCGTTTTTCGCCTTGGAATGTACCATCTTGTGCGTATGATAACTCATCGCCTTCACGGAAACGTACCACTACGTTAAGTGTGCCGCCACCGTCGCGAACTACTTGGCCCATGCCTTTGAGCACGTCGTAAACTACGTCGCCAAGCTTCATTTTACGTCCATTAAGTGAACTCATAGTTCTTCCCCTATTTTGATATTACAACATATTCTATTACAGAAGTTAGTAAGTATCAACTAACTTCTGTAAAATTTTTTACTTAATTACTACTGAGGTTGTTCAACCGGTGGTTGGCCAGGCTGTGGTTGGCTCTGTAACGCTGCCATTGGGTCAACTTGTACTTCGTCCTCACCGCCAATCTTATCCATGATGTCATCAAGGTCGTAGTCCACCAAGTCAAGTGCCTGTAGTACTCTATCAACTGCTTTGTCAATCGCTTCAGGTTTAACTCGTCCTGTTTGAGCAAGACTTGCCACCACTTGTGCTGCTTCGAGCATATCATTTTTCTTAAGCTCTTTCTCCATGAGGCCGCTCGCACCGCGAGCTACTACTTTGGCGTCGCCCTTAATGTCTTCACGATCGTTAAACTTGAGATTATACATATATAAAGCAGTTGCAAATGGAGACACCACATCATCGTCAATGTTAGTAATCCCGCTCTGCACACCTTTCAGTGCGTTACCGTAAAGCATAGACATACCACGGAACGTACGGTTAGCACCTGTACCTACTGGCTGACCATGAATACTTGCCGGAATTTGGGTCATAATATCTGCGAGAGACATGAACCACTGACACACATTACTTAGTGATGCCGTGTTATTTGGGAAGTTGTGGAACACATAAGCAGGTCGCCCACCACCAACTGGGTCTGGGTCAACTGGGTTAACTGTGAACGGCTCAACATCACCTACTTGGTCGTCCGTAATCCACTGTTGGATACGACTGAAGTCAACCTCACCAATCGGGCCACTGGAGTACTCCATGTTTTTAATCATACCGCGAAGACAGCTTTGGAACGCACGTTCAACCTCACGAACTTTTTGTGCAATACCGTAACCCATGATGCCGTTACCTGTTTTCTCGTAGCTTGTCACATAGATAGGACGTTTGTGGCCGTTAGGGTTAGGGTTAATCACCACTTTCAGCGTGAACCAGCCCAACGTGTGAATGATACATTCGTAGTACTCGTTATCTTCTACTTCTGTTAAACCGTACTCTTTTAGCGTCGCACCACGTACTGACCCATAATATTTAAGTACTTCTAATGAAGTCTTACCGTCCCATGGGATAATGTCGTTAGAATCTTCTGGGTTACTACCCAACCAGTTCACCGGTGTGTTACGGTCACTGAAATGCTCTAACGCAGCTACCACGTTTTCCTTTATATAGGAATCAAGTTTAGCCATTTTTACTAGCTGCTGACGTGAGTAACGCTTGCGAACGATGACATATGAACCGTCTTGTGTATCTGTGCTATCTGAAGACCAGAAAAAGTCAAACGGGCTGACATGGTTAACTGCATATACAACCTCATCTTTAGCCTTCAGAGTATTACCACTCCACACAAAATTCGTCCGAACTTCCGGTACTGGGCCTTCTAAGACCGCATACGGATAAATACAAAAGTCCTGCAAGAATTTCTTCATTGCTTTATTGTATCCACCGTCAACGCACTGATCCCACATCACCGTTTCCATCGCTTTCGCTGCGTTGTTAGCAGCTACTAACATAGCATCACGTACGTATTTCTTCTCATCGCGAATAAGTTTCTCCATGTCGTGCTTAGTCTGTGGAATGACATTCTCCACTTTGCCAAAGATAACCTCTTTGACGCGCATAAGCACTTCATCTTCAATCTCTTTGTTAAGCTCTGGAATTGGCGTAGGCTCAACCGTAAACGGTGTACCACCGCTGCCAAATAATAAGTCACGTATCCACGCATTAAGTGCGCTCACTTTTAGTTGTGTGAGACTAGGCATCGGCATATTACCGAATGCTTCTTTTATATCACATGGGATTTCACCGTAGTATTGTGCATAGCAGTTATTCAGCACTTCTTCTGCAGTATAGTCACCAAACTTATGCAATGCTCTGTGGCGCACTGCTGCATCAAAGTCAGACTTCACCATGCGAGCTAGACTGTCTTTGAACTCAACCGCTTTTTCTCCCTTGCTCTCGCTTATCTTTTGCGCGAGACCTAGGCGTTCTTTAATTTCCATTACCTACCCCTTAGTATACACGTTTGGACGCTGAACGTCTGTAAGTGTGTTGGTTTTGTTGATTATCAGAACCGTGACGTATACCATTACAAAGGTATTGAACAGCATCAGCCAAATGGCTGAACTCATTTTTCACAGGTTCACTTGAGTAAGTTTTCCCTACTCCGCTGATGTTCAATGGTCGGTAGTGGTAGCCGCCACGGAAGCCGTCGATTATCTTCTCACATCGCTTGTCGATCAACAAGCCACCTCTACGTTGCAAGAAGCTAATCACACTATCTAGTCGTGCCTTAAATTTATTAGTAGGTGCGTTCTGTGCCTGTATGCCATACTGGCGAAGCACCTGAACAGGTGTCTCACCTCGGTTGCTATCCCGTGGGTTGGCAGGGTCAGTGTACGCCACCACCTGACACCCTGGGTAATGCTGCGCCAAGAATGGCTTTAACACGTCACGCACAAATGGTACGAACGGCATATCGAGTGCCAACAACTCATGCTTAATTTGCAACACCCCCATCTCTAACTGTCCGAACGCCACCGCAGGGTTAAGGCCGGTGGTGTCTATACCAAGAATAACAGGGTAGCCGTACTTAGCTTCAAGTGGATACTCACACACCATCTCTTCCGCCCAATACTCCTGATACACCGGACGGCCATCGAAGTTGCTACCATATTTACCCATAATCTCGGTGTCAATATAGTGTTTAGGTTTGCCGTCCAACTGTCTGCGATAATACGCATACCCGAACGCACGTCGTTGTTCACGCGTATACACCACTCCTTCCGGTGGCGGTTTCTGGTTAAGGTACTCCAGGTTCTCCGCATCTGGGTTGTCAATATACTCTATCTCACCTTTGGCATTCACCTTCTCTATAAACGGTGCAGGTTGGTGGAAAATCTTACTGCTCTCTGTTGGGTTACGGTCAAGTTTGGCAATCCAATGGTCTTCTCCCGGTGGGTTGCTATCGAATATCACGCCACTAAATGTACAACCGCCTGTGTTAGTACGCTCATCATAAGGTGGGAAACGCCCCACACGCTCTTTACACGTATCAAAAACTTCAAAGGCCACTTCTCGCGCTTCGTTGATAAAAATCATGGTGAACTCCATAGATTTAAGTTTCTGTACGTCCTGCACGTTTTCCAATGCGATAAACACGAACTCCATATCGAACCGTGTCCCATCTGGTAGCCCACCCGTAAAGCGTGAGGTCATTGGCGCAGTCTGTTTAACCGGTGCAAGTAGTGGCGGCACCCACTCACTAAACGTTTTTATCGTTGTTAGACGAAGGTTAGGGTATGTTGAACGAACTAACCCCATACGTGTACGTCTCACCCCGTCCGGCCCAGGTGCTTGGTCAAACCCCCGGCGGAGCAGTTCTTGTATCATCATTACTGATTTACCCGTACCAACCCCTGCGATAACACCACGCACGAACTCATTGCTAGTATGGAACTTTATCGCTGTTGGAGAGGGCTTATAGGTAGGCATCACAATCTGTGCCATGGACTACTCCTCTGTATACCACGTGGTAACCAACCCAAGTACTAGTCCAACCACGAACATCACCCCACTTACTAATAGAGGGCTTACGTGCTCACTCCACGCGTAGGACACCAGCCCATACCAGAACACCGCGAAGCTCACCCCTACCATCACACTACTTTTGAATGCATCTTTGTTTTTGTCACTTAACTTAAATTTCATCTACTTTCTCCGGTTGAACATCAATAACGGTCGCACTAGACCCTTGGAAGGCCTTCGGTGGTTCAAGACCAGGGGCAAAATTTACGACCAGTTGCACACCACTTTGTACCACTTTCTCTTCTTTTAGTTTAGCCTGCACTGCAGGGTCAAGATTGGCCAGGCGAGTGACGGTCTCAAAGGCTTTGATTTTGTCCTTGTCGTCACCATAGGCGATGATGTTCTCCATTACTGTTAACCCTTGCTCTGCCACACGTCGTGCGGCTAAATGAAATGCTCCACTCGCTGCCTGCGAAAGTACCGCACTTTCTGTCTCTTTATACACCTGCTGGAACAACGGACTGGCTTTTAAGTTCTCGTATTGATACTTAGTTAAGCCATACGTCTCTAGGATAGACTCCTCGTCTGCAGGATTTGCGATAAGCTCTAAAATTAACGCACCCCATTTACCTACATGGAAGTGCCCTTGGTTTGCCGTCTTACCGTACTCCATCGGTTTAGCATTAAAGTCTATGCTGGATAGAATATCAGAAAGGTCTGGGAGTGCTTGGTTTTCTGCGACTGGTGTACCTGCCGGTTCGTTAGGCAATGTTGTGTCTGCTGTCATACCATCTGTCAAATTCGACATCGCTCGCCCCTGTTAATTTCAATGTGTCTATCATATAGCGAATTGCATCTGACTTCGTTGCACCATTTCTCATGCAGAATGCGAGCAGTTTGTCATGATACTCATCTTCCAACTTTAGTTGAACTGTGTTCATTGCACCACCTTATAATAACGTAATCTTGTTAGTGGATCTTAACACAAAAGGTGTTGACAGGGAATAGCGAGTGTGTACAATAGTGTCTGTTTTTCAGTAGGATTCTTTTTTTGGTTGGCTAAGTTCTCCACCCCGTATAGGTTACCTTGAGCCTTACGGGGTATTTTTTATGGAAAATTTTTGCTGGACTGCGATACGCCCCCGTAGGTAAGGGGTGTGGTCCATTGGGGGTGTACTGTCTGCGAGTAGCGGTGATAGGTTGAGGTGGGTGGAGAGTTGCCGCAGAACTACGTGGATTGGCTCGGTTTAACGTAGGATACAGGGATAACTTGGTACAGCTTGGATTTTCTAGGTACAGTGGAGATTAACTAGGTACAGTGGAGATTAACTAGGTACAGTGGAGATTAACTTGGTACAGCTTGGATTTTCTAGATTTTGCGAAATGTCGTGTGTAAAGTACTGTGTTTATGCTTACCCCTCGGGCTACCTGATGGTCCAAACCCCCGGGGGTACCAAGCGCGCCGTGTCGTAACCACGCCCCGACGAGGAACGAGTCGGGGACCTATATTCGTAGCGAGCGAAGCGAGCGTAGCAACGAACAACCTAGCCATACCGAGAACAACCAAGCATAACTAAAAACACAACAATTTTTGTTGGGTGGGTGGGCTTCGCTCTCCGAACAATCTTAGTCACGCAAAGAAAACCTGAGTACTCTAGGTTATACTGTGTTTAACTAAGTCACCTTTAAATTTACTAAGCGCCCTTAGTTTTCCTAGTCACTCTAGGTTATACTGTGTTTAACTAAGTCACCTTTAAATCTACTAAGCGCCCTTAGTTTTCCTAGTCACCCTATGTTAGTCACTTAGTCGGCATAATCGTTTAAGTGTTCTAAGTGTTCTAAGTGTTCTAAGTGTTCTAAGTGTTCTAAGTGTTCT
>ERZ824488.401-NODE-401-length-58307-cov-5.359129_pt1 | contig 58307 bp, 54 predicted proteins | sample MGYA00519936_ERZ824488 | MGnify/ENA primary metagenome ERZ824488 (study PRJEB31778, sample SAMEA3449153) | human gut metagenome | biome: human gut; feature: human-associated habitat; material: faeces | place: United Kingdom | collected 2010/2012 ... | reverse complement strand
TCGACATCGAGGGCAAGGATTACACCGCCGAGCAGGTGAGCGCCATGACGCTCGCGAAGATGAAGGCTGACGCCGAGAAGTATCTGGGCGAGACCGTTACCGACGCCGTCATCACCGTCCCGGCCTACTTCAACGACGCCCAGCGTCAGGCCACCAAGGACGCCGGCAAGATCGCGGGCCTCAACGTCAAGCGCATCGTGAACGAGCCCACGGCCGCTGCCCTTGCCTACGGCCTGGACAAGAAGGGCACCGAGCAGAAGGTCCTCGTCTTCGACCTGGGCGGCGGCACGTTCGACGTCTCTCTGCTCGACCTCGCCGACGGCGTGTTCGAGGTCCTCGCCACCAACGGTGACAACCACCTGGGCGGCGACGACTGGGACCAGCGCGTCATCGACTGGATGGCTGACAAGTTCCAGCAGGAGAACGGCGTCGACCTGCGTCAGGACCCCATGGCCCTGCAGCGCCTGAAGGAGGCTGCCGAGAACGCCAAGAAGGAGCTCTCCGCCGCCCAGCAGGCCACCATCAACCTGCCCTTCATCACCATGAACCAGAGCGGCCCGCTGCACCTCAACTACACGCTGACCCGCGCCGAGTTTGAGAAGATCACCCGTGACCTGCTCGACCGCTGCAAGACCCCGGTCACCAAGGCCCTCAAGGACGCCAACCTCCAGATCTCCCAGGTTGACGAGGTCATCCTCGTCGGCGGCTCCAGCCGTATGCCCGCCGTCCAGGAGCTCGTCAAGCAGATGACCGGCAAGCAGCCCAACATGTCCGTCAACCCGGACGAGGTCGTTGCCGATGGCGCCGCCGTCCAGGGCGGCGTCCTGACCGGCGATGTCTCTGGCATCCTGCTGCTCGACGTCACCCCGCTTTCCCTGGGCGTCGAGACCATGGGCGGCGTCATGACCAAGATGATCGACCGCAACACCACCATCCCGACCTCCAAGACCGAGGTCTACTCCACCGCTGCGGACAACCAGACCTCCGTCGAGATCAACGTCCTGCAGGGCGAGCGTGAGATGGCCGCCGACAACAAGTCCCTCGGCAAGTTCAACCTGAGCGGCATCCCGGCTGCCCGCCGCGGCGTCCCGCAGATCGAGGTCACCTTCGACATCGACGCCAACGGCATCGTGAAGGTCACCGCCAAGGATAAGGCCACCGGCAAGTCCCAGCAGATCACCATCTCTGGTTCTACCGCCCTGTCTGACGACGAGGTCGACCGCATGGTGAAGGACGCCGAGTCCCACGCCGAGGAGGACAAGAAGCACAAGGACGAGATTGAGGTCCGCAACCAGACCGACTCTTTGGCCTACAGCGCCGAGCAGACCCTCGCCGACCTGGGCGACAAGGTCCCCGCTGACCAGAAGAAGGAGGTCGAGGACGCAATCGCCGAGGCCAAGAAGTCCCTCGAGGGCACTGACATCGACGCCATCAAGGCCGCCGGCGAGAAGCTGACCGCCGCCAGCCAGAAGCTCGCGCAGGTCGTCTACTCCGCCACGCAGGACGCCACGGCCGCCGGTGCCGACGCTGCTCCGTCCGATGACGACGTTGTCGACGCTGACTACGAGGTCGTCGACGACGACAAGGACAACAAGTAAGACCAGCTGCCGTGAGGCCGACCCCGCGCCGGTCTGCGACTGAACTTCTTGGGGCGGCCGCAGGGCCGCCCCTCACTTCTACGAGGAGGGTGACGTGAAGGTGCCCATCGAGGTTGAGGGCGAGGAGCCCATGGATAAGGACGAGCAGGCCACGCAGGCCGCGGCCGAGCAGGACGTCGCCGAGGAGCCCGTCGCTCAGGAGATTGACCCTGACGACGAGCAGGCACTTATCGACGCGGCAAAGCGCGCGGGCGAGGAGGCTGCCGAGAAGGAGCTCGCCGCCGACGCGAGCAAGATCCGTGCCGAGCGCGATGAGCTGCAGAAGAAGCTCGCCGATGTCGAGGACCAGATCGAGGCGGCAAAGAAGCAGGCCACGGATGCCTCTGAGCGCCTGGTCCGCCTGCAGGCCGACTGGGACAACTACCGCCGCCGCACGGCGACGGAGCGCCTGGCCGAGAAGGAGCGTGCGGCAGAGAAGCTGGTCTGCGCGCTTCTCCCCGTGCTGGATGACATGGAGCGCGCGCTGGACCACGCCGGCAACGCCGACGGCGACGACCAGATGCAGAGCTTTGTCGACGGCGTCTCCGCCGTGCACGACAAGATGCTCGACATCCTGGCAAAGGAGGGTGTCGAGCCCATCGACCCCGCCGGTCAGGCCTTCGAGCCCCTCTCGCACCAGGCCGTCGGCCGCGTCGAGGACAAGGACGCCTACGACGAGACGGTGGCCCAGGTCTACCAGAAGGGCTACAAGATGGGCGAGAAGGTCATTCGCACCGCAATGGTGACCGTGACCTTCGGCGGCCCCAAGCGCCCCGCCGAGGAGCCTGCGGCCGAGGGCGACGCCGCGGACGCCGATGCCAGCAATCAGTAACGTTTTATCGGCGCCCGGGCCACGTGACCTGGGCGCCATCTTTGAGAGGGGGCTCGTGCAGAGACCATGGCAGGCAAGAGGAACTACTACGACGTTCTGGGCGTGAAGCGCGACGCCACCGACGACGAGATCAAGAAGGCCTTCCGCAAGCTGGCGGCCAAGAACCACCCGGACGCCGGCGGCGACGAGAAGAAGTTTGCCGAGATCAGCGAGGCCTACACCACGCTGTCCGACCCAAAGAAGCGTCGCGAGTACGACCAGCTGCTGATGTTCGGTGGCATTCCGGGCGCCGACTTTGGCGGCTCGGGCGGGCGCAACCGCGGTGGCTACACCTACACCACCAACATGGGCGGCGACTGGTCGGACATCTTCGGCGGCTTTGGTGGCGGGCAGGGAGGCTTTGACTTCTCGTCCATCTTTGGCGGGGCGGCCGGCGCCCGCGCGCAGAGCAGGCCCGCCAAGGGCAGCGACCTCACCATGTCCATCGACGTGACGTTTGACGAGGCCTTCCGCGGCGCCCAGCGCAAGGTGAGCTACCGCGTGCCCTCCACGGGAGAAGAGCACAACATCGCGGTCAAGATTCCCGCGGGCGCCGTCTCTGGCGGCAAGCTGCGCTATCGCGGTCGCGGCGAGGTGGGCGCCAACGGCGGCCCGCGCGGAGACCTGGTCATCACCACCAACGTGGCCAACCACCCCGTCTTCAAGCGCGACGGCGCGGACGTGCGCATGGACTTCCCCGTGAGCATGTACGAGGCCGCGCTGGGCACCAAGGCCAGCGTCCCCATGCCGGACGGCACCGAGGTCAGGCTCTCCATCCCGGCCGGCACCCAGCCCGGACGCACCTTCCGCATTCCCGAGAAGGGCGCGCCGGACATCAAGAACAAGGGCAAGATCGGCTCTGTGTACGTGACGGTGCAGGTCAAGGTGCCCACGATGCTCTCCAAGAAGGAGCGCGAGGCGCTTGAGTCGCTCCGGGCGGCGGACGGGCGCTACTACAGAGAGGAAGGCCACAATGGCGCGTAGCGAGGGCGAGGGGCGAGACAAGCCGCTCTACATGATTAGCGTGGCCGCCGAGCTCACGGGCATGCACCCGCAGACCCTTCGCGTCTACGAGCAGAAGGGCCTGGTCACGCCCGGTCGCTCGCGCGGCAACACGCGCCTGTACTCCCAGAGCGACATCGACCGCCTGAACCTCATCTCCAAGCTCACGGACGAGGGCATCAACCTGGCCGGCGTCATCCGCATCCTGGACATGCGCGAGCGCGAGCTGGAGCTTGAGCACGAGCTCGAGACCCTGCGCGCCCGCGTGCGCTCCCTCGAGGAGGAGGTTCGCGAGTACCACGTCCAGGAGAAGATCACGGCCCTCGCGCGCTACGACGGCGCTAACCCCGAGCAGGTCATGCACCGCTTGCTGCTCAATGGGAGCGGTAGGGAGTAGAGACGGCGGCCCTTCTCGCCGTGCAGTGTACATTTAGATGATCGAACAGCCTTTTAGCCCCGCATCGCCCCAGTTGACGATGTGGGGCTTTGTCTTTATGTACGTTAATTGCGGGGCTGCGCCGCTCTTACCGGAGGCAACTCCACTTCAACAATTCCCCACGGTTCTGTCGCTTCCGCTCCAGCTGCCTCGCGAGACATGCGCACTCCGCGATTTCCGGGCATGAGGGACCAGATGAGCTCCTGGCGCTCCTTTTGCACGCGCTTGCGTGCCCAGAACGCGCGCTGGCGAGAAACCCCGCGTCCCTCGGAGGCCTCCAGGAAGTCCATGACCTGGCGGGCAAGCCGGTCGAAGCCGCCCTTCTCGGAGAGATCCTCGCTGGTCATGGGCAGCACCGAGACGCCGGCGGAGAGAAGCTCGCGCGTGCGGCGCTTGTCGTCAACCAGTCGGCTGCGGTCATCCAGGTGCATCGAGCTGTCGTAGTTGATGCCAAGGCGCGTGCCAGTGAAAAGGATGTCTGGAACGCGGGTGCTTTTCTCGCCGGTCTGAACGCGTGGGTTGAGCTCGAGCGGGCCGAGGTCGTAGCCCAAATGTCCGTGGTCGAGCTCTAGCAACGCTGCCACCAGGGCTTCCATGGGTGACCAGGCGTTGGGGAGCACGTGTGCGAGCATCTCCCTGGACTGGGCGGCTCCGTGGATGCGGCCGCAGCCACGGGCAAAGGCGGCGATGCTCTCGGGCGTGGTCAGGGGATCGAGGCTGTAGGTGACGTCCCCGCTGCGGGGATCTAGCGGGTCACGCGAGTACGTGCCGCAGAGCTCATACCCAAGGAGCAGCTGCACGATGGGCGTCATCTGGAGCCCCATCTCAAGAAAGACCAGCTCAGGGCAGGCAATCTGAATGCCGCCTCCCACTTCCACAAACGCATGCTCGGGCAGCTTGGTGTAGGTGGTGCAGGTCACGCCCGCCGTTCGAATGCGCAGACGGGCCTCGGGAACGGCAACGTGAATGGGGTGGCCCTTGCTGGGGACATCGTCAAGCCCAAGGAGCCCCAGGTCAAAGCAGCGCGGCATCCAGCGCTGGGCGGGGGAGGGGTCTGGCATGGCAAGGCTGGCCCGCTTGCCGATGGTGGCCCTGGCGGCCTTGCCAGACCTGATGGACCTCCATGCCTTGAGGGCCGTGAGTCCGTTGAGCGCGATTCTCATTGCGTCCGCCTTTCTCGCCTGGTTGCAGTGGTGTACATAATAACGACGCAAGCCACAAGTCAAGGCGAGAAACCCCAGGTAATTACTGCTGTGGTTATTATTTTGTACACTATCCGGTGCCTCCGACCACGGCCCCGGTGACCGCCCACCCCACCCCTCCCACTCCTCCCAAAATCTAATATGAACAGACTTAGATTTGCGTTTATCGCCACACGTGCCTGGGAACAATAGGTCTTGATAAACAAGAAGACCCAAAAGGGGTGACCAGTATGAGGTTTGATAAGTGGGCAGTGACGGCCCAGGAGGCCCTGCAGGCCGCCATCGGCATTGCCACGGACGCCAACGCCGGCCAGGTGGAGCCCATCCACCTGCTGAAGGCGCTGCTCAGCTCCGGCGAGCGCAACCTGCGCGCCATCATCGAGCGCGTGGGCGCGGACCCCGCAGCCGTTGAGTCCCAGGTGGACGACGCCATCGCTCGCGCGCCGCAGGTTACGGGCGACGCCAGCCAGATGGGCGTCGGCCAGGCCCTCGTGCGTGTGGGTGACGCCGCGGAGAAGCTCGCCACCAAGCTCGGCGACTCCTACGTGACCTCCGAGCACCTACTCTGCGCCCTCGCCGACGACAAGACGGATGCCGGCAGCATCCTCAAGTCCGCGGGCGTCACGGGCAAGCGCGTCCAGGAGGCCTACGACAACCTGCGCGGGGACGAGCGCGTGACCAGCCAGGACTCCAAGCCGGAGTTCGAGGCGCTCTCCAAGTACGGCCGCAACGTGACCGACATGGCACGCCAGGGCAAGCTTGACCCAGTCATCGGCCGCGTCGAGGAGATTCGCCGTACCATCCAGGTGCTCAGCCGCCGTACCAAGAACAACCCGGTGCTCATCGGCGAGCCTGGCGTGGGCAAGACGGCCATCGTCGAGGGCCTGGCCCAGCGCATCGTCAACGGCGACGTGCCCTCCACGCTGCGCGACAAGGAGCTCGTCGAGCTTGACATGAGCGCCCTGGTAGCCGGCGCCAAGTACCGCGGCGAGTTCGAGGAGCGCCTGAAGTCTGTGCTCAAGGAGGTCGGCAAGTCCGATGGCCGCATCATCCTGTTCATCGACGAGCTGCACACCATCGTGGGCGCGGGTGCCACCGAGGGCTCCATGGACGCCGGCAACATCCTGAAGCCGGCCCTTGCCCGTGGGGAGCTGCACGCCATTGGCGCCACCACCCTGGACGAGTACCGCAAGTACATCGAGAAGGACCAGGCCCTTGCCCGCCGCTTCCAGACCGTCATGGTCTCCGAGCCCACCGTCGAGGACACCATCTCCATCCTGCGTGGCCTGAAGGACCGCTACGAGCAGCACCACCGTGTCCGCATCACGGACTCCGCGCTGGTCTCGGCCGCGGACCTCTCCAACCGCTACATCTCTGACCGCTTCCTGCCCGACAAGGCCATTGATCTGGTGGACGAGGCCGCAAGCCGTCTGCGCATGGAGCTTGACTCCATGCCGGCCGACATCGACGCCGTCGACCGCCAGCTCACCCAGATGCAGATCGAGGAGCAGGCCCTCATGAAGGAGGAGGACGAGGCCTCCAAGGAGCGCCTGGTCACCTTGCGCAAGGAGATTGCCACCACGCGCGAGAAGCTCGACGGCATGAAGGCCAGCTGGGAGAACGAGAAGGGTGCCATCGACCGCGTCCAGGACCTCAAGTCCAAGATCGAGGACGCCAAGACCGAGATGGAGCGCGTGACCCGCGAGGGCAACCTTGCCAGGGCCTCCGAGCTGCGCTTCTCGACGATTCCCGCGCTGCAGCACGAGTACGAGGAGGCTGAGCGGGCGCTGACCGCCAAGCAGGAGGCCGGCGGGCTGCTCAAGGAGGAGGTCACGAGCGAGGAGATCGCCGAGGTCGTGAGCGCCTGGACCGGCGTGCCCGTCTCCAAGATGATGCAGGGCGAGCTGGACAAGCTCAAGAACCTCGAGGGCGAGCTGCACAAGCGCGTCGTCGGCCAGGACGAGGCCGTCAGCGCCGTGGCGGCGGCCGTGCGCCGCAGCCGCGCCGGGCTCTCCGACCCCGACCGCCCCATCGGCAGCTTCTTCTTCCTCGGCCCCACCGGCGTGGGCAAGACCGAGCTGGCAAAGGCCCTGGCAGAGTGCCTGTTTGACGACGAGCGCTCCCTCGTGCGCATAGACATGTCCGAGTACATGGAGAAGTTCAGCGTCCAGCGCCTCATCGGTGCACCTCCTGGATACGTGGGCTATGACGAGGGCGGCCAGCTCACCGAGGCCGTTCGCCGTCACCCGTACTCCGTCATCCTCCTGGACGAGATGGAGAAGGCGCATCCCGACGTCTTCAACATCCTGCTGCAGGTGCTTGACGACGGTCGCCTGACCGACGGTCAGGGCAGGGTCGTGAGCTTCAAGAACACGATCATCATCATGACGTCCAACGTGGGCAGCCAGTTCATCGCGGGCGCCAACGCCAAGAGCGATCCGGACGAGGTCCAGCGCCAGGTCAACGAGGCCCTGCGCCAGACCTTCAAGCCGGAGTTCCTCAACCGCATTGACGACGTCGTGGTCTTCCACGCCTTGGGCCTCTCCGACATCGAGAAGATCGTGGACATCCAGCTCAAGGACGTCCGCGAGCGCCTTGACCGCGACCGCATCAAGCTTGAGCTCGCCGACGCCGCTGTGCAGTCCCTGGCCCTTGACGGCCTTGACCCGGTCTATGGCGCCCGTCCGCTCAAGCGCCTCATCCAGCGCCAGGTGGTGGACAACGTCGCCAACCTCATCATTGACGGCAAGCTCCACGAGGGTGACACGGTCCGCATCGACGTGGGCAGCGACGACCAGCTCTTTGCCGAGCGCGACGACGCGGCGTCCGACGCCGCCGCGCCCTCCGAGCCTGATGGCGAGGAGCCCGTCGAGCCGGATTCCGTGGAGTAGACGGCCCGCTTTGACGATTTGGGTTCACGGTTTTGGGACATGCCGCGAGCCTGTGTGATAAAAGCCCAGGTAGGGGAGTCGCGAGTTTCTCGCGGCTCCCCATTTTGCTGCTGGGGCGAACCCAAATCAGTTTTGGACGCCCGCCGCGCTAGGATTAGGGGCGACAAGAGACGCCTTCTAGCGACCCTGGAGGCCGCCATGAGTTCCGAAGACCTGGACAAGACCGTTCTGGTCGGCCCCGACGCCAGCCCCGATGGCGCTGATGCCGATCCGGACGCCACCGTGCTCGCCGAGCCGCCGGCCGCCGCCGACCCAGACGCCACCGTGCTGGCTGACGCCCCCGCCGAAGTCGCCGATCCGGACTCGGACCCGGACGCCACACAGCTCGCCGACGCTGCCGCCACGCGCCTCAATCTCGCGCCCGGCACGCACAGGCTGGAGTCCCTGCCCACCATCGTGCCGCCGGAGATAGACCCTACTGACCCGGATGACGTCATCGCCTCGGACGGCATTGACGCCCTGGATGACCCGTACTTCTCGCCGGCGGTGCCGGAGGACCTGACGGAGGCGCACGCCCCCGTGCAGATAGAGTCCCCGGTGCAGAGCCTGCCAGAGCGCAAGAAGCGCATGCCCAAGTGGGCCGTGGCGCTCTTGGTGCTGGTCCTGCTGGGCGCGGCCGGCGGAGCCGCCTGGTACACCTACCAGCAGGAATACTGGGGCGGCAGAACCGTCCCGCAGGTGGTCGGCCTCTCCGAGGAGGACGCGCGCACGGCGCTCGAGGCGGCCGGCTTCAACGTGGAGGCCTCCTACCAGCTGGCGGACGACGGCTTTGGCAACGTGATTGCCTGCAGCCTCACCGCCGGAGAGCGCGTTAGTCCCTCCGCGGGCGCGACCATAACCGTCGCCGCCCAGCGCATGGTTCCGCAGGTCGTGGGGCAAGACAAGGACGCCGCCCGCCAGGCGCTCCTGGACGCCGGCGCCCAGAACGTGGTCTTTGCCTACGTCAACTCCGACGCTCCCGACGGCACCGTCGTGGCCGTTGACCCCGCCGAGGGCTCGCCCTTTGTCTCCGCGGACACCATCACCCTCTCCGTGGCCGAGCCCTATGTGGTTCCAGAAGTGATGGGCCTTTCGGCTGACGCCGCCAAGGCCGCCGTGGAGAAGGCCGGCCTCACCGCAAAGATCGCCTACGTGGAGTCCGATCAGCCGCACAACACCGTGGTGGCCGTGAGCCCCGAGGCCGGTACCCAGACCAGCGAGGGCGCCGAGGTCGAGCTCTCCATCTCCAGCCCGTACCCGTCCGACCCCTTCCACCTGCTGCAGTACTTTGACTGCACCTCTCGCGAGGCGGCAACGTTCCTGGGGCAGGAGAGCTACGCGCTAGCCTTTGGCGGCACCCACTCAAACGGCGATGCCAACACCTCCTACACTAGCCCTGCCGGCGACGTCTTGACCTTCACGGACAAGCCCGAGGCCCCTGCGGCCGGCTCCGGCGCAGACGACGTCCTCGCCAACGGCGCTACCATCGGCGGCGTGCGCCTGGCCTTCTCGGCGTCGTCGGTGCCTGCGGGCGGCACGGCGGAGACCGAGGCCGGCGTCCGCGCGGTCATGGAAGCCTGTGGCTTCTCCACGCTCAAGGCGCTCACCACGCAGGACGACCTCATTGCCCCCGAGCCTGCCGACGGCAAGCACTTCATCTGTGGCTACGGCGAGGACGGCGACTGGTCCTGGGCCGTCATCATCGGCGGGACCGACGAGGCCTCGCAGGTCATAGCCCTGGCCTGTCCCAAGAATCGCTTCAACGGCGGCGTTAACCTGTCGTCCTTTGGCGGCTACGCCGCGGACTACATTGCCTACACCAGTCTGTTCTAGGAGGCCGCACAAACATGAATAGAGCAACCAACTCCGTCTCGTCCCCAGGCGAGAAGCCCAGTCTCCCCAAGCCCGCCACCAAGGCCGATCCCACGCCCGAGGAGCGCGAGTTCATCCGCGCGGAGAACGAGGACGACGACGGCTACGACCCCTACTCCGACCGCCATCCCGTCTCGGAGCCGCTCTTCGAGCGCGATCCCTGGGCGTAGGCCGCCCAACCCGCTCCGGTCCAAAACAAAGCCGCCCGGCTGCAACCAAATGCGGCCGGGCGGCGGTTTGATTTGGCGGCAAACCCGCTCTACCTCACGGCTCCCCACGTGCTGGACATGAACTCCCAGAGGAAGAACACCACCACCGCGAGAATGACCAGCACCACGATGCAGGCAATGAGCGAGCGGCGTCGACTCTTGCGCTCGCGCGAGACAAAGATGTCGCGCCTGCCCTTGGGAATCTCCAGGTACTGGCCGTAGTGCAGGTCTCGGCGCAGCTGCTCTCCCTGTTCGCGGGAGCGACGGTAGGAGCGGCCGCCCATGCCGCGGCTGCCCACGTAGTCCGAGTCGTGCGTGGTGGCCTCGGAGGCAATGTCTCCTGCGGCAAAGTCATCTATGGGGTCAACGGAGCGGTGCTGGGCGCGCTGGCGCACGTAGGGCGCGGGCTCTGCGGCGGGCGCGGTAGGTGCGGGCGCCGCCTGCGGGGTCTGTGCCTGCGGGCTTGGCGCAGCGCCTGCGTCCTGGAAGTTATTCTCGTCGTTCACTGGTGCCTCCCGTGGGTGGGCAGTTGAATCGCGTATACCTGCGTAATGATAGTTGAGCCGGCACGGGAGCGCACTCCTGACCTGCGGAAACCCGCAAGGGTCGCACGTATCCAAATCTAATACGTACGCACTTAGATATGATGAGTATGTGACGCTAAGAAAACCTTTGTTTTGAGGTATAAACCCTGCGAGCCGGGGAACAAACAACAGTGTTCAAAGAGAGCGCCGGAGCAAGCAAAAGCCAAGCTCAAGGCGCTCGCAACTTCGCTAAGGAGTGATCGTTATGGCTAGCATGATTCCGTATGACCGTTACGCAAGGGGTCTTCGCACGTGGCCGTTCGACGCTATCGATAACTTCTTCGACGCGCCGCTCGCGTCTCTTGCCACTGACGCCGGCTTCAAGATGAACGTCGAGGACGCGGGCGAGAAGTACGTCGTCACCGCCGAGCTTCCCGGCGTCACGCGCGATCAGATTGACGTCGAGCTCAACGAGGGCCGCCTCTCCGTCAGCGTGGATAAGAAGGAGTCCGACGAGGAGAAGGGCAAGAACTATCTGCACAAGGAGAGCTGCGAGTGGAGCGCCACGCGTGGCGTCTACCTGAAGGACGCCGCCACCGCCGGCCTGTCCGCCAAGCTCGAGGGCGGCATCCTGACCGTCAACGTCCCCAAGCAGGACGAGAAGGCCAACGTCACCAAGATCTCCATCGACTAGCTTGAATGACGAAAAAGGTTGCAAAAGGGACTGTCCCTTTTGCAACCAGTGACAAGAACGGGTCCGAAGGCACTCAAAGCCTTCGGGCCCGTTCTTGTTTCTATGGGGTTGGCAGAACGCCGGCCGGCCTACGCCTTGTGGCTGGAGCCCAGGTTGTCCATGTGGCTGGACACGATGGCGACAATCTCCTCCATGCCGGGCTTATTGGGCTTCTTGGGATCGAAGCAGTCCGGGTTGGCGGCCATGTAGCCCATGAAGCCGCGCGTGAAGGCCTGGCGCAGCTCGGTGGCGTAGTTGACCTTGCAGATGCCGTTGGCGATGGCCTCGGCGACCTGGTCGTCAGGCACGCCGGAGGTGCCGTGGAGCACCAGCGGGATCTCCAGGCGGGAGCGGATCTCCTTCAGCACGCCCTGCTCGATGTGCGGGGTGCCCTTGTAGACGCCGTGCGCGGTGCCCACGCCCACGGCCAGGGAGGTGCAGTTGGTGCGCGCCACGAACTCCTCGGCCTCGTCGGGGTCGGTGTAGGGGTTCTCGCCCTCCACTGCCGGGCCGTCGTCCTCCTTGCCGCCGACCTTGCCAAGCTCGGCCTCGACGGGGATGCCCAGGGGGCCGGCGACCTTGGTCACGCTGGCGGTCAGGGCGATGTTGTCCTCGAACGGCACGTGGGAGCCGTCGATCATGACGGAGGTGTAGCCGGCGTGCATGGCCTGGATGCAGCGGTCAAAGCCGTCGCCGTGATCCAGGTGGATGGCCACGGGCACGCTCGCGGCGTCGGCGGCGACCTTGCACATGGCGGCAAAGTAGTCCAGGTTGGCGTACTTCACGGTGCCGGGCGTGGTCTGCATGATGACGGGGGACTTGCGCTCCTCGGCGGCCTTGATGACGGCCATGACAAACTCGAGGCTCTCCACGTTGAAGGCGCCGACGGCGTAGTGGCCGGCCTGGGCGTCTAGCAGCATCTCCTTGGTAGTGACGAGCATGGGCTCTCCCTTCGTCGCGTCGGGGCCGTCTGCCCCGCCTCTGGGCCGAATTCTATGGGAGCCCACGGCGTCTCACGCGGCTGAGCTGGGCCGCGGCGGGCCCACGGCTACTCGGAAAGCAAAGCAAAGGCAGAGCCGGGCGGCCGGTGCCCCAACACGCAACACGCTCTCCGTTTGGGCGAGAAACACTTCTCGCCGGCGAGATAGTGCAAAGGAAAGAAAAGGCAATGTGCTAGCTTGTTCCTAACAAAGAGCCGCAAAACACATTTCCATCACAATTGCCGGTGAGCCAGCGCTGCCATTGCCATGGCGGGCTCCGGCGAGAGGAGCATCTCCATGAAGCCGCTCTCTTCAGAGGAACGTCGCATGGAGATCATGTCCATGCTGGAACGGGGCGCCTCCGTCCAGGTGGCCCAGCTCGCGGAGACGTTCGGCGTCTCTCGCGTGACCGCTCGCGCTGACCTCGACGCCCTGGAGCGGGACGGCAAGCTGCGCCGCACCCATGGCGGAGCCACCTCGCTCTCCCGCACGCTCACCGTCTCCGTGCAGGACAGGCGCGTGAACGTCAACGCCGAGGCAAAGAGGGAGATCGCCCGCCGCGCGCTCTCGTTCGTGGAGGACGGCGATTCGATCCTCGTGGACTCGGGCACCACGGCGCTCGAGCTGGTGCGTGCGCTTACGGGCCATGTGGGCGTGACCGTGATCACTGAGGACCTCACTATCTCGGACTACGTCGACCGCTCCATGCCCAACGTGGAGGCCATCATGCTGGGCGGCAGCCTGCGAAAGGGGCATCGCTACACCAACGGCCCCCTTGCCCTGCGCACCCTTGAGGTCCTCCACCCTGACAAGGCCTTCGTCACGCCCACGGCCTATGCGGCCGGCAGGGGCTTCATGACCAACAGCCAGGAGATGGCCGAGCTCAAGCGCGCGTTTCTCTCCTGCGCGGACAAGACCTATGCGCTCATGGACTCCTCCAAGGTGGGCGCGCGCAGCCTCATGCGCTTCGGGGCCATCAGCGAGGCCGACTGCGTGATCATGGACGAGGACCCGCAGGGCGTGGTGACCCAGGATGCGGAAGAGCTTGGCTGCCAGCTCATTCTCTGCGGCAAGCCAGGCTCCCAGAACTAGTGCCAAACGGCAAAGCGCCCGGTGAGAAGTGCGTGCTTCTCGCCGGGCGCTGCAACAAGTGCGGGTAAGGCTAGGCAACCCTCTCCACGGTGGTGCCCGCAAGGAGCTCGCGCGCCACGGCCATGTCGAAGTGGCCGGTGGAGGCACTCATGCAGTTTGCGGAGGCGCAGCTCATGGCGTAGGCAAGCTGGTCTGCGCACCCAAGGCCGCGGCTCATGGCGCAGGCGAAGGCGCCGACCATGGTGTCGCCGGCGCCCACGGGGTTGACCACGTCGATCTTGGGCGCAAGGCCGCGGAAGACGCCCTCGTCGCAGGCCATGACGGCGCCGTCACCGCCGAGGGAGACCACCACCTGGGCAATCCCGCGCTCGTGCAGCTCGCGGGCTGCCGCGATGACCTCGTCCAGGGAGCTGACGCTTCTGCCCAGGATTTGGCCGATCTCGTCCGTGTTGGGCTTGACCATGGTGGGGAGCGCCTCGATGCCGCGCATGAGCAGCTCGCCAGAGGTGTCCAGGATGCAGGGCTTGCCAGCCTCCCTCACGCGGGCGATGAGGTCCACGTAGACGTCCTTCTCGACGCCGACGGGGGCGCTGCCGTTGAACGTGACCACGTCCGCGCGCTGGGCAACCTCGGCGATCTTGGCCGTCATGGCGTCCATGTCCTGCTCGGTCACGGGGCGGCCGGGCTCAAGGAACTCGGTGGAGACGCCATTGGGGTCCAGCACGTTCACGCAGCAGCGGGTCTCTGCCGCCACGTGGACGAAGTCGTGGGCAATGCCGTCCGCGTCAAGGAGCTCGCACAGCAGGTTTCCGTTGTTGCCTCCCACAAAGCCGGTGGCAAGGACGTCCTCCCCGCAGGTGGCCACAGCGCGCGCGGCGTTCATGCCCTTGCCGCCCGCGTTGTCTATGCAAGTGGCCACGCGCATGACGGTGCCGTCCACGAGGGGGCAGGCAAGCTGGTAGGCCTTGTCTATGGAAGCGTTGAGCGTGACGGTGGCGATCATGGCGTCTCCTTCTGCGGGCGATGGGGCTTTGGGCGGCCACGTCCGGCCGCCTGATGCGCTGAATCTTATATCCACGTGCCGCCCGCTCTGACGCATGTTCTTGCCAGATCCAGCCCCTCTGGGCCCCGCTTTCCCTTTCTTTCCTTTGCCGAGAAGTGCATCGAGCCTCGTGCGGTGTATGAAAACGCGGTTTGGTGAAATAGACCAGTCTGGAAGCGAACGAGGTGCTGCTATGGGGCCTGCTGGCGCCTGATGCGCGGTTTTTTATTGATACCAGTTGGTCTTGCGGCAAGAGGTAAAAAGGCAAGCAAAGCGAAGTCGCTTAATTGGGTTTACAACGCCAAAACACATAAATAATTAACTTGAAATAGAAGGAAACATACAGGTAAACGGCATAATTTACCGTGAGTGGTAGCAAATCACGCGCAGACGGTCGTTGGGAGGTAATTTGCAGAAGTCATGAAGATGTGGCCGTCTCTTTGGGCTACAGTGGTCTCACTGAGTTTGTGGTTACTACCACTTGGCACACCACATCACCGCACCGCTTTTCTTTCGCACGCACAAGATTTTGGCTTCTGGCGCAGTCGCCCCGGGCGGTCCTGCGCGTGGATGCCACCACACGCATACGTTCAGAAGGAGACACACATGGTTGGTTGCATTCTCACGGGTCACGGCTCCTTTGCCGACGGCCTTGCCGGCGCCCTTGAGATGGTGGGCGGCCCCCAGACCGACTTCGTCCCCGTCACGTTCTACGAGTCCGAGGCGGCCGAGTTCTCCCAGAAGGTGGCAGATGCCATCTCCTCCATGGCCTCCTCTTGCGACGGCGTCCTGGTCTTCTGCGACCTCATGGGTGGCACCCCCTTCAACCAGACCATGATGAACGCCGCAACCATCCCCGGCGTCGAGGTGGTCACCGGTGCCAACCTCCCCATGCTGCTTGAGACGCTCTCCTGCCGCACTGAGTCCAGCACGCTTGACGAGCTGGTTGAGTGCGCCCTTACGGCCGGCAAGATGGGCGTCGACCACCGCGTGCTTGACGCCTCCACAGACACCGACGAGGACGAGGAGGATGGTCTGTAATGCCTGAGAACTTCATGGAGAACATCCTGGCCTCCTCCATCGTCTTCCTGGTCTTTCTCGCCGTCATCGGCGTCATCTTCACCGTGCTCAACTGGCGTCGCATGAGCAAGCAGAAGGACTACTACAAGGACGTCCACACCGAGCTCGCCGTGGGCAAGAGGGTCGCGTTCTCAAACGGCCTCATCGGCAAGCTCGTGCGCGTCGGCAAGGAGACCTGCGACATCGAGGTCAAGTCCGGCGCCGTCATCGAGGTCTCGCGCTACGCAGTCCAGGAAGTCCTGGACAAGTAGTCCAAAAGGCAGAGTAGGGCCCCGCAAGGGGCAGTAAGAGAGGAAGTCCCATCATGGCAGAGCCCAACATTCTCCTCACCCGCATCGACAACCGCCTCATCCACGGCCAGGTGGCTACCCAGTGGACCTCCACCATCGGCGCCAACCTCATCCTCGTGGCAAACGACGAGGTCGCTGGCAACAAGATGCGCCAGAACCTCATGAACATGGCCGCCCCCCAGGGCGTTGCCACCCGCTACTTCTCTATTCAGAAGACCATCGACGTCATCTTCAAGGCGGCTCCCCGCCAGCACATCTTCATCGTCGTGGAGAGCCCCGAGGACGCCCTGCGCCTCGTCGAGGGCGGCGTGCCCATCAAGAAGCTCAACATCGGCAACATGCACATGTCTGACGGCAAGCGTCAGGTCGCAACCTCCGTCGCCGTTGACGACGCCGACGTCGAGGCCTTCCGCAAGCTCCAGGAGAAGGGCGTGGAGCTCTCCATCCAGCGCGTTCCCAGCACGCCCGTCGAGGCCACCGACAAGCTCTTCTCGTAGTTAGGTTCTTTCCGCACAAGCGGTTGGACATAATTCATCAAGTCCCCGGAAGGGGCGAGGAAAAAGGAAAGGAGGAGCAAAGATGGAGTATTCAGTCATTCAGGTGCTGCTCGTCTTCGTCGTCACGTTCATCGCGGCCATCGACCAGTTCAGCTTCCTCGAGTCTCTGTATCAGCCGATCGTCACTGGCATGGTGGTCGGCCTCATCCTGGGCGATGTCACCACCGGCCTTATCGTTGGCGGCACCTACCAGCTGATGACCATCGGTAACATGCCGATTGGAGGTGCCCAGCCCCCCAACGCCGTCGTCGGCGGCATCATGGCTGCGGTGCTCGCGATCTCCCTGGACCTGGACCCGAACGCGGCCGTTGCGATGGCCATCCCGTTCTCGCTGCTGGGCCAGTATGGCGTGACGCTGATCTTCACCATCATGTCCCCCCTCATGTCCAAGGCGGACCAGTACGCCGCTGAGGCCAACCCCAAGGGCATCGAGCACATCAACTACCTGTCCATGTGCCTGCTCGGCCTCATCTTCGGCGTCGTCGTCACCCTGTTCTTCATCGGTGGCGCCACCATGGGCACCGCCGTGGTCAACGCCATCCCCAAGTGGCTGTCCGCGGGCCTGTCTGCCGCCGGTGGCATGATGCGCTTCGTCGGCTTCGCCATCCTGCTCAAGTTCATGATGACCCGCGACATGTGGGGCTTCTACTTCATGGGCTTTGGCCTTGCCCTGGTCATCGCCAACATCCCGGCGCTGGCCACCCCTGCACTGCTCATCCTGGCCTTCATCGGCTTCGGCATTGCCTTCTGGGACTTCCAGCAGCAGACCGAGCTGAAGGGTGCCGTTGCTATTGAGGACGGAGGTGAGGAGGATGGCATCTAACGCCACCACCTACAACAACCTCACGCCCGCAGCTGACCTTGATCAGAAGACGCTCAACAAGATGGCGTGGCGCTCCTGCTTCCTGCAGGCGTCCTTCAACTACGAGCGCATGCAGGCTGCCGGCTGGCTGTACTCCATTCTCCCGGGCCTTGAGAAGATCCACACCGACAAGGACGACCTTGCCACTTCCATGACCCACAACATGGAGTTCTTCAACATCCACCCGTTCCTGGTCACCTTCGCCATGGGCATCTGCCTGTCCCTCGAGCAGAACAAGGCTGACATCCCGACCATCCGCGCCGTCCGCGTCTCCCTCATGGGCCCGCTCGGCGGCATCGGCGACGCCCTCTTCTGGATGACCCTCGTGCCCATCCTGGCCGGCATCACCTCCCAGATGGCCATCGCCGGCAACATCGCTGGCCCGATCATCTTCCTGCTCGTCTTCAACATCATCCAGTTCGCCATCCGCTTCGGCCTAATGAACTGGTCCTACAAGATGGGCACCCAGGCGATCGACGCCCTCATGGACAACATGAAGGCCTTCACCCGCGCGGCCTCCATCCTCGGCGTCTTCGTCGTCGGCTGCCTGACCGTCACCATGGGCGGCACCCAGATCGCGCTGACCATCCCCAACGGCACCAGCCAGTCTTACGTTGCCCACACGGCCACCGTCTCCAACGACGAGGTCTCCAAGTTCGAGGTCATCTCGGCTGAGGACGGCGTCACGACGGCCGGTATGGTCGACGCTGACGGCGAGGCCCTGACCACCGTCGACGCCTCCGGCGCCAAGGTCACCGCCGGTGCCACCGATCTCGGCAACGGCATGAGCGAGGTCACCTACATGGAGATGGTGGAGACCCCCGTCACGGTCGACTTCGCCAGCATCCTTGACAGCATCTGCCCCAAGCTCATCCCGCTTGCCCTGGTCATGCTGCTCTACTACCTCTTCGCCAAGCACAACTTCACCCCGATGAAGGGCATCGTTCTCATGCTCGTCCTCGGCATCGTTGGCGGATTCTTCGGAATCTGGGCCTAGTTGGTAGCTCTTTGCACTCCAAGGGGTCGCGTGGGCCACGTGCCTGCGCGACCCCGCTTCAAGAGGGGGCTCGTCTCCCCGGAGTGAGTATATTTGGATGGCAGGCCCCATATCCCCTGAGGTCTGGTGCCTGCTCCGAACATATTTCTTGGGTGGGGAGGAGAAGAACCGTGGGTTCCGTTTCAAGAAAGCAGCCGCTCTATGGGCAGCTCGTCGACTTGCTATGCCAGAAGATCGACAACGAGATGGAACCTGGGGACATGCTTCCCTCCGAGCGTGACCTTTCGGAGACCTACGGCCTCTCCCGCACGACGGTGCGCCTTGCCATGCGCGAGCTCGAGGACATGGGGCTGGTCACGCGGCGGCACGGGAAGGGTACCTTCGTGGCGTGCTCTTCTCGCGAAGCCACAAACCTCATGGGCACGTACAGCTTCACGGAGCAGATGAGGAGCATGGGGCGCGTCCCCAAGACCCGCGTGCTTGAGTTTGGCGTGCGCGAGGCAAACAAGGCTCTGGCGTCCAAGATGGAGCTCTCCCTGGGCGAGCACGTCATCCGCATGAGGCGCCTTCGCCTGGCTGACGACGTCCCCATGATGGTGGAGTCCACGTACCTGCCCGCGCAGCTCTTCATGGGGCTCACGCGCGAGGCCGTTGAGGTAACGCCGCTCTACGACCTCATAGAGCAGGAGTACGGCCAGCGCATCGAGGTGGCCGAGGAGGCCTTCTGCGCACGGCTCACGCAGGGGGACGAGGCCACGCTTCTTGAGGCGCCTGAGGACTCCGCGGTCCTTCGCATGAAGCGGGTCACCAGAAACGACAAGAATCTGGTCATCGAGTACACGCGCAGCGTGGCCCGGGCAGACCAGTTCGAGTACAAGATCGCTCACACGAGATAGGCATGGCAGACAGCCGGGAAAGTCCGGCGGGGAAGGAGAAGAACGATGTTCCAGACTGACGTTGAGACCCTGACCAAGATGGGTGCGCAGATCACCACCGCAGAGATCAAGCAGCAGCCCGAGCTGTGGCGCGACGCCCTCGACATCTACAAGGACAACCTCGAGGGCGTGGAGAAGTTCCTGGCGGAGGCCCGCGCCATGGCCGAGGGGCGCCTGACGGTGCTGTTCGCCGGTGCCGGCACCTCCGACTACGTGGGCGACACCTGCGCCCCCTACCTGCGCGCCGTCGGCGATACGTCCCTGTACGAGTTCAAGCCCGTTGCCACCACGGACATCGTGAGCGCCCCGCGCGACTTCCTGCGCCCGGACGAGCCCACCGTCGTCGTTTCCTTCGCGCGCTCCGGCAACTCCCCGGAGTCCCTGGCTGCCGTGAACGTCTGCAGGCAGTACATCAAGAACGTGAAGTTCCTCAACATCACGTGCGCCCCTGAGGGCCGCCTTGCCGTGGAGTCCGCCGACGACCCGGACGCCTACACCATCCTCATCCCGCGCGCCAACGACAAGGGCTTTGCCATGACCGGCAGCTACAGCTGCATGGAGCTCATCGCCACCCTCATCTTCGACCAGGCCTCCCTCGAGCAGAAGAGCGCTTGGGTGGAGCAGGCAGCCAAGATGGGCGAGGAGGTCATCGAGCGCGAGGACGAGGTTGCCGCCTTCTTGGCCGGCGACTTCCAGCGTGTGACCTACCTGGGTTCCGGCGCCTTCGGTGGCCTTGCCCAGGAGGCCCAGCTCAAGATCTTGGAGCTTGCCCACGGCCTTGTTGCCACGTCCTACGACACCTGCATGGGCTACCGCCACGGACCCAAGTCCTTCGTTGACGACAAGACCCTCGTCTTCGTTTTCGTGAACAACGACGACTACACCCGTCAGTACGACCTCGACATCCTGAACGAGATTGGCGGCGACGGCATCGCCCAGCACACCATCGCCGTCCAGCAGGATTGCGGTACCACCTACGAGGGCGAGGCATTCACGTTCGAGGGCTATGATGGTCTGCCTGAGAGCTATCTGGCCCTTCCCTTCGTCATGGTTGCCCAGACGGTCTCCCTTCTGAACTCCGTGCGCGTGGGCAACACCCCGGACACGCCCAGCCCCACCGGCACCGTCAACCGCGTGGTCAAGGGTGTGACCATCCACCCCTTTGAGGCCTAGGAGGCCAAGAGCATGAGCACGTATGCCATCAAGGCGGAGAAGTTCGTCCTGCCCGGCGTGGTGGCCGGTCCCGGCTACCTGAGCGTTATCGATGGCGTCTTTGGCGCCTACTCCGACGCTGCTCCCGAGGGGGTCGACGTCCTCGACCTCTCCGGCAAGTGGGTTGCCCCTGGCTTTGTTGACACGCACATCCACGGCTTCTACAACCACGCCACCACGGACTGCGACCCCGAGGGCGTCAACGCCTCGAGCGCCGAGCTCGTGCGTCGCGGTACCACGAGCTGGCTGCCTACGACGTTCACGGAGAGCCCCGAGAGCATCGCCTCTGCCTGCGCTGCCATCGCGCAGGCCGACGAGGAGCGCGGCCCCGAGTTCTGCGGCGCGCACATCCAGGGCATCTACCTCGAGGGGCCCTTCTTCACGTCCAAGCACGTGGGCGCCCAGAACCCCGAGTTCCTTATCGATCCGTCCGTCGAGCTCTTTGACGAGTGGCAGCAGAAGGCGGGCGGCCGCATCCGTAAGAGCGCCCTGGCGCCCGAGCGCGAGGGCTCCGTGGAGTACGTCTCCGCGCTTGCGGCAAAGGGCGTGGTGACGTGCATCGGCCACTCCGACGCCACCTACGACGAGGCTTTGGCCGCCGTCAACGCGGGTGCCTTCTGCTTCGTGCACACCTACAACGGTATGCGCGGGCTGCACCACCGCGATCCGGGCGTCGTGGGCTGCGCCATGACCACGCCGGCCACGTACGCAGAGATTATCTGCGACGGCCACCACGTGGTGCCTGCCGCCATCAATGCCGTCGTGCGCGCCAAGGGCTGGGACCACGTGGTTCTCATCACCGACGCGCTTGGCTGCGCCGGCATGCCCGAGGGCGAGTACATGAGCGGAGGCCTGCCCGTCGTCATGCGCGACGGCGCCTGCTACCTGCGCGACGCACCGAGCCTTGCCGGATCGGTGGCCACGATGGCTCAGGTCGTCAAGAACGTCTACGACTGGAACATCGTCACCGCCGAGCAGGCCATCCGCATGGGCACCGAGGTGCCCGCGCGCTCCGCTGGCATCGACGGCGTCTGCGGCTCCATCAAGCCGGGCCGCGCGGCTGACTTCGTCGTGCTCGAGGACGACCTCACCCTTGCCGCCACCTACCTTGCGGGCGAGCTCGTGAAGTAGCTGGTTGGCACCACATGGGGTCCAAAAGCGGACGCCCTTCTCGCCTGGTTTGGTGGCGAGAAGGGCGTCTTTTTCTGTGGGGTGTTGACGCGGTGACGGGGCTGGGGTTGCGCGGGTCCGACTGCCGCGACGGGTCCCGTCGGGCGTGCGGCTAGGCGCCGTGGATTTCGAGGAAGCCGAAGACAGTCTGATAGTAGAGCACGGGATCTGCCATGGCGGCGCAGCAGTGGCCTGCCGAGGGAATCTTGAGAAGCGCGTGGCCATCGCCAGCGGCGTCGCCACCTGCGGCCTCGGCCAGGCGCTCGGCGTTGAAGGGCGGCACGAGCTGGTCGTCCTCCGCGTGGATGAGCAGGACGGGCACGCGCGAGTGCGCGATGGCCGCGACGGCGCTTGCGTCCGCTATGTCGTAGCCGCCCTTGCGGCCGCGGAACATGAGGCGGGCCAGGTCAAGCAGGGGGTGCGCGGGCAGGGCCTTGCCCTGGGCGCCCATGGAACCCATGGCAAAGATGGCCTCGTTCCAGAAGTCGGCGTAGGCGGAATCGCTGACGATGGCCTTGACCTGCTGCGGGAGGTCCTTCTCGGCTGAGGCCTCAATGGCGGCGGAGGCTCCCATGGAGCTGCCCATGAGCGTGATGCGGCAGTCCTCGCCGGCGCGGGAGACCAGCTGCTGGCACCACTCCACGAGGTCGCGGCGCTCAAGGTGACCGGCGCCCATGATGGTGCCGCCGCTTTCTCCCTGCGCACGCATCTCAATCATGAGGACGCCGTAGCCGCGCTGCGAGAAGTGGCGCGCGATGCCCAGGCCGTTCTTCCAGCCGCCGCCGAGGCCGTGTGCGTAGATGAGCCACTGATTGGACTCGCTGGGGCTCGTGAGCAGGTGTCCCACGAGGCGGATTCCGTCCTCGGAGGTGATGCTCACGTCCTCGAAGGCCTCGCGCGCCGTCTGGTACCACTCGCTGGTGAGCGCGGACTGCTCGGCGCGGTTTGCCTCGAGGGCGCCCAGCTCCTGCTTGCTCAGGGCCTTGTTTGCCAGGCGGAAGGCGCGCTCGGCGTCCTCGCCGAAGCTCTCCTGCGAAGCCTGGGGCCCCATGAGGGCGACAGACCCGTCAACAACCTTGTCTACCAGCTGCTTTGCCATGGCGACCATGGCCACGGCGGGGACCATGCCAAACAGGATGACGCCTATGCCCACGACGACCTGCCCCGACGTGATGCAGAAGACGCCCGCGGCAACCAGGCAGACGGCAAACGCCATGAGAGAGGCGATGGGGGAGAGGCTGGGCTTCTCGACGGGGAGCTTGCCCGCGTTGGCTATGCGGTCCTCATAGAGCTTGGAGCTCTTCTGCTGTGGCCTGCGGCCAAAGGGCTTTCCGATGGGCATGACTGGTCCTCTCGCCTAGTACCACCTGCGGTTTGTTTGCCATTCGAGTATAGGCGAGCCTGTCGGTCTGGCATTGTGGTTCCTACCAGATGGTCGCATGCCGTCCGCGGGCGGCGAGAAGTGCGGGCGAGTACATGAGCGGCCTGCCCGTGGTCATGCGCGGCGAGAAGTGCGGCAGCTGGAAGCGCGCACTTCTCGCCCGCTTTTTTGCTTGGGATGGGGTTGGGTTACTTGGGACCGGGCTCGATGATGGCTCAAAGATAGCTAGTGTACAAAATAATAACTTTACCTTGGTAGGAGTCGACGTTTTCCCAGTTGAGAAAAACGCCATTCATTATTATGTACACTACTCAGCCCCAAGCGCGGACTTTCCGCCACGTCTCCCGCCTACCACACCGTCATGGGCCAGTCCTGGGCGGCGGCGCAGATGGTGAGGTGGCCGTCGGGCGTGCGGGCCTCGGTGAAGGCGTCGTTTGCGGCGACGGCTCCCACGGCCTCGGCCAGCGTGCGCACGCAGGTGCTCGGACGGTTGTTCTCGTGCGAGAGGTGCATGGCCACCACGGTCTCGGTGCCCTCTCCCACCAGCTGCGCCAGCGCCTGGGCCGCCTGCGCGTTGGAGAGGTGGCCGCAAGCGCCGCCCACGCGCGCCTTGAGGTAGGCGGGATAGGGACCGCTTGCCAGCATGCGCTCGTCGTGGTTGGACTCCAGCGCCAGGATGCGCACGCCGCGGAGCGCCTCCAGAGCCTCTTTGCCCAGGTGGCCAGTGTCGGTGCAGTAGCCCAGGGCGTCGTCGTCGGTCTCAAAGCGCAAGCCCATGGGGTCGGGCACGTCGTGGTAGGTGGGAAAGGTCCGTACGCGCATGCCGGCCACCCCAAAGGCATCCGAGTGCCCCACCAGCTCAAACGGCAGCTCGGTCAGGTACTTGCGGGCGCCCACGGTGCCCGCCGTGGCAATGAGCCGTCCCTCAAAGTGGTTGCAGAAGACGGAGAGGCCCGCCACGTGGTCGGAGTGGTCGTGCGTGAGCACCACCGCCCGGACGCGGCCCATGTCAACGCCCAGCTCCGCCGCCCGCTGCAAGAGCGCCCGGCGAGAAATGCCGCAGTCCACCAGGACCGAGCCCTCGGGCCCCTCCACCACGGCGGCGTTTCCCTTGGAGCCGCTAGCAAGGACGTGCAGGTGAATCTGTGGGGTCATGGCGGACTTCCGACCTTTCTGCCCGGCGGGCGCGGTTGCCGTACACTCAAGGGATGCCCCTTGGGCGGGGCACGGCCACAGGGCCACGCGCTTCTCGCCAAGGGCACGCAAACAGGTTACACGTAGGGGAGGACAAGATGCCGAGCGTTTCTAGGCGCTATCCGGCGGGGGGCAGCCGCTTTGAGCGGCCGAGCGCCCGCGTTGACCAGGAGCTTCGCGCCCCCGTGGTGCTCATGGTCTCCGGCGGCGCGGACTCCACGGCGTTGCTGGTGCTGGCCGCCACTTCCTCCCTGGACATTGACGACGGCCGTGGCTCCGCCCGCATTGCCCGCGAGCGCCTGCACGTCCTGCACGTTAACCACCAGCTGCGCGGCATTGACGCCGAGGAGGACGAGGAGTTTGTCCGCGGGCTGGCGGACCGCTACGGCATTCCCTGCACCGTCTGCCGCGCGGACGTGGCGGCGCTTGCCGCCCAGACGGACGGCAACGTCGAGAACGCCGGCCGCGAGCTGCGCTACCGCGAGGCAAACCGCCTGGCAAACGCCCTCTCTGCGGAGTTCGGCACGCCCCGCTCCGCCGCGCGCATCCTGACCGCCCACACGGCCGACGACCGCGCGGAGACCTTCTTCATGAACGCCATCCGCGGCACGGGCGCCTCCGGCCTCTCGTCCATCCCGCGGCGGCGCAACCGCATCGTGCGGCCGCTGCTGGACCGCACTCACGAGGACCTCTGCGACCTCCTGCGCATGCGTGGCATCGTCTGGCGAGAAGACCAGACCAACTCCGACACCCGCTATCTGCGTTCCTTTGTGCGCCATGAGGTCATGCCCCGCGTGAGGGCCAGGAACCCCCGCGTCACGGCGAGCCTGGCCAACACCTGCGACATCCTCTCGGAGGAGGACGCCTACCTCACCGCGGTCTCTTCCCGCACGCTGCGCGAGCTAACGCGCCGCAGCTCGGAGGGGGTGCTCACGCTGGACGCGGCCCGTCTGGCGGCATGCGAGGTGGCCATTGCCCGCCGTGCGGTGCGCCAGGCCATCCTGCTGGTGTGCCCGGACGCGCGCCTTGAGGCCCGCCACGTGGCCGGGGTCCTCGAGGTGGTCTCTGCGGGGGCGGGGTCGCTTACCATTCCCATGGGTGTGGACGCCCGTGTGGAGCACGGCCTGCTCACGCTGAGGGCCCGCGGGGCCGCGCCAGTGCCGGAGTCCGGCTGGCTGGACGTCCCCGGTCGCATGGCGCTGCCGGACGGCCGCGTGCTCGTGGCGCGCCTGCTGCCTGCGCCTGAGGCCACGGACGTTCCCGCGCTGGCCCGCAGCCACGGGCTTGAGTGGGAGGGCCAGTCGGTCCTGCTGGACGCGCAGGCCGCGGGCGTGGACGCCTCCCTGGGCGGCCGCCTGTGGGTCGACGTGCCGCACCCCGGCGACGTCATGTGCCCCTTGGGCATGCACGGGCAGAGCAAGAAGCTCTCGGACCTCATGGGCGAGGCCCACGTCCCGGTGGCGGAGCGGACGGCCCAGCCCGTGGTGCACACCTCTCCCACCGGCTCGGTGGTGTGGGTGGCGGGCCTTCGCGCGGACGAGCGCATGCGCTGCACCCCGGCAACCAGACAGCTGCTAGAATTAAGAATCCTGCCCGCCTAGCGGACCGGTGTCCGGCAGGCGCGGTATCCTAGGCACGCACGGCCGCCCAGGCGGCACGCAGAAACGCAGACCATCCCAGGAAGGGGACCTCATGGAGGCACTGCACCCGGACGTTTCCGAAGTCATTCTGAGCGAGGAGGACATCAAGTCCATCGTCAGCCGCATGGGTGCTGAGATCACGCGTGACTACAAGGACAAGAACCCCCTGCTGGTCACCGTCCTCAAGGGTGCCGTCATCTTCACGGCAGACATCATGCGCGCTATCGAGTGCCCGGTCGCCGTGGACTTCATGGCCGTCTCCAGCTACGGCGACGGCGTGAAGAGCTCCGGCGTGGTCCGCATCCTCAAGGATCTGGACGCCAAGATCGAGGGCCGCGACGTCCTCATCGTGGAGGACATCCTCGACTCTGGCATTACGCTGTCCTACCTCATCAAGATGCTCGAGTCCCGCAATCCCAAGTCCGTCAAGGTGGCCGCCTTCCTGGTGAAGGACGTCGAGGGCAAGAAGCCCGCCGTCAACCCGGAGTACGTGGGCACCCACGTGCCCGACGCCTTCATCGTTGGCTACGGCCTGGACTACGCGGAGCGCTACCGCAACCTTCCCTACATCGGAGTGCTCAAGCCTGAGGTCTACAGCTAACAGACACCACGACCCGCTCCGGCGGGTCGTTTGCTTACCTGGGCCTTCCGGCGAGAGGCACTTCTCGCCTGGCGGGCCGTCGCAACCACGTGCAGCAAGGAGCTCCACCAGTGTCAGACAAGAACGACAGCAAGCTTCCCAACATCCCGGGCGGCGAGGGCCCCAAGGACCCGCGCGTCAACGCCATCACGGCCATCCTGCTTCTGGCCGTGCTGGGCTACCTCGTCTTTGGTATGGGGGCCAACCCCTTTGCCGCCAGCGGTGTGGACACCCTAGCCACCAGCGACTTCGTGGCCGCCGTCAAGGACGACCGCGTGAAGGACGTGACCTTCAAGTACGCCGACGGCAGCCTCACGGGCACCTACTGGGCAAACGGCTCCGACAAGGACTCCTCCTCGGCGCTTAAGAGCTTCAAGAGCGTCTACGTGGGCGCGGACTCCCTGGCGGAGCTCATGGCCGACCACCCCGGCACCACCTACCGCATTGACACCAGCTCCGACGAGGTGCTGCAGACGCTGCTCTTCTCGGTGCTGCCCACCGTCATCATGCTGGTGGTCTTCATCTACTTCATGCGTCGCATGGGCAACCAGAACGGCCAGGCCATGTCCTTTGGCAAGACCAAGGCGCTGACGGCCGAGGGCGAGCGCCCCAAGGTCAAGTTCTCTGACGTCGCGGGCATCGACGAGGCCGTGGAGGAGCTCCAGGAGGTTCGCGACTTCCTCTCCGAGCCCGAGCGCTATCGCAAGATGGGCGCCAAGATCCCGCACGGCGTCCTTCTGGTGGGCCCTCCGGGAACGGGCAAGACCCTGCTGGCCAAGGCCGTGGCCGGCGAGGCAGGCGTGCCGTTCTTCTCCATCAGCGGCTCTGACTTTGTGGAGATGTTCGTGGGCGTGGGAGCCTCCCGCGTGCGCGACCTCTTCAAGCAGGCCAAGGAGGCCGCCCCCTGCATCATCTTCATCGACGAGATAGACGCCGTGGGACGCCAGCGCGGGGCCGGCCTGGGCGGCGGCCACGACGAGCGCGAGCAGACGCTCAACCAGCTGCTGGTAGAGATGGACGGCTTTGAGGACAACTCCGCCGTCATCCTCATCGCCGCCACCAACCGCCCGGACATCCTGGACCCGGCCCTGCTGCGCCCGGGCCGCTTTGACCGTCGCGTTACGGTGGACCGCCCCGACGTCTCTGGCCGCCAGAAGATCCTGGGGGTCCATGCGGCCAACAAGCCGCTGGCCTCCGACGTCGACCTTGAGCGCATTGCCAAGATCACCCCGGGCTTCACGGGTGCCGACCTCGCAAACCTCATGAACGAGAGCGCCCTTCTGGCCGCGCGCAGGCGCAAGGAGAAGGTCGGGCGCGACGAGGTGGAGGAGGCCATGGAGCGCGTCATGGCCGGTCCGGAGCGCAAGAGCCGTGTGATGAGCCAGAAGGAGCGCGAGATCATCGCCTTCCACGAGAGCGGTCACGCCCTGGTGGGCCACGTGCTGGAGAACTCCGACCCCATCCACAAGATCTCGATCATCGCTCGCGGCCAGGCGCTTGGCTACACCATGCAGGTGCCGGAGCAGGACCACTTCCTGAGCTCGCGCGACGAGATGCTGGACCAGATCGCGGTGCTGCTGGGCGGCCGCACGGCCGAGGAGCTCTTCTGCGGTGACATCACCACCGGCGCAAGCAACGACCTCGAGCGTGCCACCAAGATCGCGCGCGAGATGGTCACCCGCTACGGCATGAGCGAGGAGCTGGGCACCCAGGTCTTTGGCGAGGCGCAGCATGAGGTCTTCCTCGGGCGCGACTACGCCCAGAAGAACGACTACTCCGCAGAGACGGCCAAGCGCATCGACGACGAGATCGAGCGAATCATGCGCGAGGCGCATGACCGCGCCCGCAAGGTGCTCTCTGCCCGTGGCGACCAGATGCGCACCATGGCCGAGGTCCTCCTTGAGCGCGAGACCGTGGAGGGCGAGGTCGTGGACGCACTTCTCGACGGCACGTGGGACCAGTACGTGGCCGAGCACCCGGAGGAGGGCGGCAAGCCCAAGACGGCTCCTGGCCAGATTGACGAGGACCTCGTCGCCGAGGCCGCCGCAGCCGCTGCCGAGCGCGAGAGCCAGTAAACGGGGACGTTGTTAGTTACCAGGTAAAAGGGACACTCCTTACATTCCAGAGGCCCCGCGGGCACGCCGCCCGTGGGGCCTTTTGCTGTGACGGCTGACCCTTCTCACCGCGCGACCTGTGTCGGGCGGGTTGCGCGTCTGGCGGCGCAGGCGCCATCCGCGGAGCGCGCGCCTACAATTGGTCCATCAGGCCATCAGAACGGAGCACCCATGACCATTAACGAGAAAAGCTACGCCTACGGCGCGCAGAAGTCCTCCATCCGCGAGATTGCGGCGTACGGCTCTGCCCGCAAGGCCGAGATCGGCGCGGAGAACGTCTTTGACTTCAGTCTGGGCAACCCCTCAATTCCGGCGCCCGAGTCCGTTCGGGCCTCCATTGCCCGGGCGCTGGAGCTGCCGCCCACGCAGCTGCACGGCTACACGCCGGCGCCGGGCCTTCCTGCCGCCCGCGAGGCCGTGGCCGCCAGCCTCAACCGCCGCTTTGGTACGTCTTATGGCGCCGGTGACATCTATCTGACCTGCGGCGCCGCGGCATCGCTCTCCATCAGCTTCCACGCGACGGTGAACGCGGGCGACGAGGTCATCGTGATCGCGCCGTACTTCCCCGAGTACCGCGTGTGGATCGAGACCGCCGGCGCGACCTGCGTCGAGGTCATGGCCGATGCCAAGACCTTCCAGATTGACGTCGATGCCGTTGCCGCCGCAATCACCGAGCGCACGAAGGCCGTCATCATCAACTCGCCGAACAACCCCGTCGGCTCCGTTTACGCCGAGCAGAACCTCCGCGACCTCGCCGCCGCGCTCGCCGCCGCCGAGGAGCGCCTGGGCACGCAGATCTACCTCGTGGCCGACGAACCCTACCGCGAGATCACCTACGGCGCCGAGGTGCCCTGGGTGCCCGCCATCTACGACCGCACCATCGTCTGCTACTCCTACTCAAAGAGCCTCAGCCTGCCGGGCGAGCGCATCGGCTGGGTGCTCGTGCCCAACACGAACCCTGACCACGACAAGCTTGTGCTCGCGGTCGCCGGCGCTGGCCGCAAGCTGGGCTTCGTTTGCGCCCCGGCGCTCTTCCAGCATGTGGTCATCGACTGCGTGGACGAGCCCACCGACGTCGAGGCCTACGCCGAGAACCGTCGTGCTCTCATCGAGGGCCTCTCCGAGCTGGGCTATGAGTACATCGAGCCGCAAGGCGCGTTCTACCTGTGGGTCAAGGCGCTGGAGTCGGACGCCAACGCCTTCTTCGAGCGTGCCAAGGCGCTGGAGCTCCTGCCCGTGCCGTCCGACGGCTTCGGATGCCCCGGCTGGGTCCGCGTCGGCTACTGCGTGAGCCACGAGACCATCGTCAACTCTATGCCGGCATGGAAGAAGCTCGCCGAGTCGTACAAGTAGGCGTCAAGAAGCCAAGATTGTCTGTCCAACCTGCCGGTCCAGCCTGTCTGAGGTGGCGAGTGTTCTTCTCGCCAAATCAGACAGGCTGAAAACACTCGACCTGGGCCGTGGTTCTGGGCCACTCGATCACATGTGGCGTTTTTTCTGACCGGAAGAGCCGGTTCTTGCAAATTAGCTTCGGGTTGGGACCAATAAGGTCACCGGGGAGACGAATCGCGATCACGCGCGGTTCGTCTCCCTTTTCTTGTGCATTTAGGAACCTCGTTCCTCCGCTGACCGAATTCTTCCTCAATGTTGAATCGTTGTCGCAGCTGCCTGCTATTCTCTGAGCTAAATGACGAGGCACCCCTCCCATTTTCGCTGGCAGACACACTATCTTTCAAAATATAAAACCAAGAGCGGTCCCGAGTTTTGCCATGAGTTGTAAAAATAGGGGGGTACACGTTAAAATTTACATATTGCTGTTTACCTAATTTAAAGGTAAAAATGCAAATATGGCATGTGCCGTTGCAACAGAATAGGGGATGGATATGAGTCCGCATGAGGAAGGTGTGATACCTGACATAGCCCCTGTTGATGAATCCCTGCAAAATATCGATGAGTCTTGTGCGGACTTCTCTCCGGAAAGATGGCCAAAGTGGATGGAGGCGGGCAGAAAGAAGGGCCCGAACCATCTCACCCCGACCCAGCGCCGGATTCTTGCGCTTATCGTCGAGCGACAGTCCGGCAATGGCGCCGTGGCGCTTACCAAGCGCGAAATCGCTGAATACCTACATAAGAGCGAAAAGACCGTGGATCGCCTCGTTGCCGACCTACGCCACAGGGAGCTTATTAGCTCCGTGCCGCGGTTCACGAACACGGGAGGTCAGGCCGCCAATGCGTATAAGCTGACCGCTGCTGTCCGAAAGAAGTATCCGGTTCTCTTTGAGTAGCCGCCGGCGGTTGCTGCGAGACCCCGCCATGCGTCTCCGCGTCCTCCCCGCAAGTCGTGAAGCCTTCACGGCGCCTGTGTGCGGGGAAGCGGGGCGTCCCGCAGGTGGGAGTCTGTCAGGCACGAGTCCTACGGTCGCGGATTGGCGGGCGCGCCCCCGAGCAGAGTTGTGAGATTTCGCCTGCATATGGCCGTCAGGCGGTAGAGGTTGGCAACCTGACCGCCATCGTCGTTGTGCTCCGCCTTGGCGCGCACAAGGCCCTTAACGCGCAGAACGCGAAGACCGTTTTCAATCGTGGCGAAGGAATAATCAAGCTGCTCGGCAAGCTCGCGCTTGCTGATTGAAATGCCCTTGTTATCCTCAGAAGCGGCTATGTGCCGCAGGATTTGTTTTTGAGACGGGCTTAACGAGAGGCGTGTATTCCTCCCGGTACAATTACGCATTCTAACTTCACTCCGAAGACTGTTTGACGCAGACAAATAAGTATTGGAGTTACAAGAAGGAAATTCAAAAGGAGGGGGTACATTCCGCATTAATCAAGCTAGAGGGGTAAGAAATAAATATGGAGATACTATGAATGCCAAAATATCTTTAAATATAAATCGCAATTAGAAAAATACCCCCCCGTAATTGCTGATACCCACAAGGACATTCGAATTGAAATTCCTGGCCGAATGGAATCCGGCTTTCACCTCGAACTGGTTTATTTGCTCACGGCTATCCGATTACTCCGTCTCAAATAATCAATTCGATGCTCCAGGAAAACCGAACCCTCAGTTCGTGCATCTGAGACATAAAACAATCAACCTTGAGAACACACTTTCAGCTCCTTTTGCAAAAAAATAAGCAAATACGACTCTAAAAGCGGCCCGACGTCCACGTACGCCGCCGCTCGTCAAAAGGAGAAGCTATGCGAAAACTCAAGGATGCGCTCAAACGCATTGCCGTGATCGGGGCTACGATGGCCCTGACGCTCGGGATGGCCGCGCCGGCAACGACGGCGCTTGCTGCCGACCTTGCGGGCGAGGTTGATCCGTCGGCCGCGTTGGAGAAGAATCAGAAGACCGCGACCGAGCTCGACGAGAACCTGGAGACCAAGGTCACGCTTTCGTTCCCGGGCAAGCGCGAGGCCGAGCCGTCCGATGTTGTGTTTGTGCTGGACAAGTCCGGCGCCTCTGCGCAGATGGACATTTACAGGCAGGCCAAGGAGTTCCTGAGCCAGATTAGCCAGAAGGCCAAGGACGATGGTCTGGACATCAAGGTCGGCGTAGTCCTCTTCAACAAGGTCGGTAACATCCAGCAGCCGCTGACGGACGTCGTCACGGGGTATGATGACATTCTGAGCGCGATGAACTCGGAGGTGCGCCACGGCACCAACATGCACGCCGGTCTTCTTGCCGCAAAGAGCATCCTCGACGCGGACACTGCCGTTAAGGCCGAGAACAAGCACGTCATCCTGATTAGCGACGGCGCAACCTACCTTTACTGCAAGGACGGCGACTTCACCAAACCGTACACCAGGTCGTTCGGCAGCGTTGAGGGCGGCAGAAACATGATGGGCGGCATCTGGGAGTGGCAGTCCCGCGAGTACCATCTCAATAACGCCTGGAAGAAGTTCTCCGACGGATCGAACTTCATTTTCTCGCAGGCCATGAAGAGCCCCGAGAAGCTCGGCGAGTATCTCGCCTATTATCGCGACCAGTACGAGAATAACTCCGAGAAGAACTGGGCCCAGTACGACTACGAGTACACCGACGCCGCCGCCAATAACGGCACCACGAACCCCATCCCCGTCGACGTGAACGCGCCGTGCAACATCGACGTCGCGTTCTGGAGCACGGACGACACGTTCCAGTCGATGGTCAACGCCGGCTACGACATGAATGTCTACTACAAGAACGCTGCCGACTTTGATGGCCAGGTATTCCTGCAGTACCTCACCAGGAATTCAAACAATGGCAAGCTCGACACTGACTTTGCCGAGATTAAAGCCAAACTTGTGGACAAGATTGCTGCCGGCTCGACCGTTGAGGACTTTATCGGTGCCGACTTCGACTTCATCAACGATCCCGCAAAGATTAGCCTGACCGCCAACGGAGAGAAGCTCTCGCCCGTAAAGATCGACGACGGGTCCTATGGCTTCGGCAAGCGTGAGGATGGCTCCTATAGGTTCACCTTGAACTACGTGAATGGCGACCAGGAGATGCTCAAGCTTACGCTGAACGAGGCTGCATCTCCGAGCAAGCCCGTCGTGCTCGAGTACAGTGAACGCTTGGTTAACGTGCCTACCGAGCCCGGTGTCCACACCTTAAACGTCAACGAGAGCGCTGTGCTCCATCCGATTGATGGCTATGGCGTGTCTGGCGACGACTACGAGTTCCCGGTTCCGACGGTCGAGTACACGGTTCCCGAGCCCGAGCAGAAGCCCGAGGAGCCCAAGCCCGAGCAGAAGCCTGAGGAGCCCAAGCCCGGGGAGCCCACGAAGCCGAGCGCGGATAATACCAAGAAGCCCGTAAAGAAGGCAAAGGGCGGCGTTCCCAAGACCGGTGACGCCACTATGCCCGCGGTGGTAGCCGGCCTGCTCGTCGCGGGTGTCGCCGCCGGTGCAGCCGGCGTGGCAGCAAGGCGCCGCAACCGCTAGGCGAATAGAGGCGAGTCGCTTCGTCGATTAGCCCAAGGGTCCCAAGATGCCTCGCGTCCCCCGTACGGGCGGGCGAGGCATCTTCTTTAAGAAAACTGAATAAAGAAGGACACCATCGTGCCGGCCGTTGCCAAGGGCAACTCAGCCTGTCTGATTTGGCGAGCGCCCTTCTCGCGAAATTAGACGGGCTGAGGCGGTGGCGAGGCGTTCACCGTGACTAAAATAGGGCCGATAACCACTGGTTTGGAGGCCTTCCCATGATTCGCATCGCCTGCGACGTTCATACGCACACGCTCTTTTCCCGCCATGCGTACTCGACCCTTGAAGAGAACGTCCGCGCCGCCTCGGCAAAAAACCTTGAGCTTCTGGGCGTCACCGATCACTTCTCATGCATGCTCTTTGACCAGCAGACCCTCAAGAACTTCCAGTACTTCATCAACATGAGCGCTTGGCCGAGGGAGTGGAGGGGCATTCGCCTGCTTCATGGCTGCGAGGCGGACATCGTCGACGGCGAGGGGCATCTGTTCGGCTGGGACATTCCGGTGATGGCCAATATCACCGAGGAGTCTAGTCCCGAAACGACCCTGAAGGAGAAGTGCCTCTCGGCCTGCGACTACGCGATCGCGAGCATTCACCGCGATGATTTCTGCGATGATGCCACGCGCGTCCAGAACACGCAGATGTACATCAACGCGCTACAGGATCCCAAGGTCTTAATCCTCGGGCACGTGGGGCGCTCGGGTGTTGACTTCGAGCTCGACCCGGTGCTCGAGGCGGCCCGCGACCTGGGCAAGCTCATTGAGATCAACGAGTCGAGCATCGCCGAGCCCGCCAAGGCAAAGAAGTCGCTTCGGCGCTGCGAGGACGTCGCGCAGCGCTGCGCCGAGCTCGGCTGCATGGTGAGCTTCGGCTCCGATGCGCACATCTCGCCCAAGGTCGGCGGCTACGCGAAAACCAAAGAGCTCCTCGAGTCCGTCGACTTTCCCGAGGAGCTTGTCGCGTGTTCCACCGCGGAGCGCTTCCTCTCGCTTCTTCCGTAGTCCTCGGTAGAGTGCCCGTCAATCCAGACAGGCAAAAATGACTGCCAAATCAGACAGGCTGAAAAAGCAGGTGGGCTAGAGGTCGATCTGAAGCTCGACGGGGCAGTGGTCACTGCCGTAGACCTCGGAGAGGATGCTTGCCCCCGTCACGCGGTCGGCAATGTCGTTGCTCACCAAGAAGTAGTCAATGCGCCAACCGGCGTTCTTCTCGCGTGCGCGGAAGCGATAGCTCCACCAGCTGTAGGCCCCGGCAAGGTCTGGGTGCCGAGCGCGGAACGTGTCTGTGAAGCCGGCGTCAAGCAACGCGGAGAAGCTCGCGCGCTCCTCGTCGGAGAAGCCGGCGTTGCCGCGGTTGGGACCGGGGTTCTTCAGGTCTATCTCCTCATGGGCGACGTTGAAGTCTCCGCAGGTCACAACCGGCTTCTGCTTGGCAAGCTCGCTCAGAAAGGCGCGGTAGCGCTCGTCCCAGACCAGCCGCTCGTCCAGGCGTGCGAGCTCGTTCTTGGCGTTGGGCGTGTAGACGTCCACGAACCAGTACGAGGGAAACTCGAGCGCGCAGACGCGGCCCTCGTCATCGGCCGCCTCGCAGCCGATCTGCCGCACCACCTGCAGGGGCCTCTCGCGTGAGAACACGGCCGTGCCGGAGTATCCCTTGCGCTCTGCGTAGTTCCACGTTTGGTAATAGCCGGGCAGATCGAGCTCGAGCTGGCCCTCCTGCAGCTTGGTCTCCTGCAGCGCGAAGACGTCCGCGTCAAGCTCCGAGAAGATCTGCTCGAAGCCGGGGTCCTTCTTCATGACGGCACGCAGGCCGTTGACGTTCCAGGAAACGAGCCGCAGCTCGCGGATGGCGTTTTCAGTGGGCATAAGGCTCCTAACCGAGGCGTTTCTCGCCTAAGTGTAGCGTTCGGGCGAGCGGCATGGCGCCCCTGGCGCGTGCCTATGCGATGGTGACGTAGCCGTCCCAGCCGTCGGGCGGCGTGGGGCCGCCGTCGGCAGAGCCAAACAGGAACTCGCGCCACAGCGGCATCTGGCGTATGGCCTGCGCGCGTCCCGCCTCGTACTGGGCGTTGAGCAGGGTGGCGCTCGTCGTTCCGGAGGAGACCATCATGCGCTCGGGCCAGACCACGTAGATGCTGCCGGCGGCTGCCAAGCGCTCGATGCGCTCGAGCTCTTTGTTGTACCGCTCCCACCTGGTGAGAAGTGCTTTGAACAGGAAGGGGTAGTCGCCGGCGAGCCGCTCGTAGAGACGCTGCTCGGTTGGGGTGGGCGGCTGCTTGCGGTAGCCCCGCGGGCGGGTGGCCACAAAAAACGTGCGGGCAAAGCCGTCCTTTTCTGCCATGCAGACGGGAAGGCCCGCGCCTTCACCCAGGCCACCGTCGTACAGCACGTGGCCGTCGACGGGCCGTGGCGTCATGGCGCCTGGCAGGGTTGAGCTCGCGCGCACGATGTCCATGAGGCGGACGACGTCGGCCATGCCCTCTTTGCCAAACCGCAGCGTGCAGCCGGTGTCGCGCTGAAATGCCTGGATGCGGACCTCGGCGGGGTTTGCCTGGAAGGTCTCGAAGTCGAAGGGGAGCGTCCCCTCGGTGACGGCGTCCTCGTACAGGGCGTCGGCGTCAAAGTAGCCGTGGCCGCGCGCGAGCGAGCGGACGCCCGTCGCCTCACGGGCGGCCTCGTGCATCATGAACGCCTCGCGCACGCGCCGCTTGTCGTCAGAGACGTAATCGACGGTGTTGGAGGCGCCGGCAGAGACGCCGCACACGTAGCCAAAGCGGATGCCTGCGTCCATGAGGACGGTGGCGACGCCCGCCGAGAAAGCCTCGCGGTAGCCGCCGCCCTCAAAGGCGAGCGCGCAGTCGGTGACGTTTGGGGTGAGGTCTCTTGCGGTCATGGGGTCTCCTGTCTGGTCAATGGCTGAATATGTACCCCGTTTTCTGACCGTGATTCAAAGGCGGCGCCAGCTGGTCATGAGCTGACAAGAATAACGTCTCTAGCTGCTGTTATGTTGAGGTAACATACTGCTTGCCCATCATGCGGGAGCTGTCCGCGGATTATTGAGTCCGAGTTAGCAGGCACGCCTTTCTCGTTACAAAAGTACGGTTTTCAAAAGACAAATAAGCGCGGGGCTTTGCCCGCAGACTCCTAAACTTGTCCAGACGGGCACATGTCCGCGCGCCAAGAGGGGAGAAGAGCATGGGTCGAGTGATAGCGGACGCGACGGAGGCCGCCGCGGAGCTGGGCCGCGCCGTCGACGAGGCCAAGAGCGTCGTCTTCTTCGGGGGCGCCGGCGTTTCGACGGCGTCTGGCATCCCGGACTTTCGTAGCGAGGACGGTCTGTACCATCAGCACTTCAAGTACCCGCCCGAGGAGATGCTCTCCCACGACTTCTACGTCACGCATACCGCCGAGTTCTACGACTTCTACCGCACGCGCATGATTGCCCTTGGCGCCAAGCCCAACCAGGCCCACCTCAAGCTGGCCGAGCTGGAGCGTGCCGGCAAGCTTACCGCGGTCATCACGCAGAACATCGATGGCCTCCACCAGGCCGCGAGCTCAAGGAACGTCCTCGAGCTGCATGGCTCCGTGCATCGCAATATCTGCCAGCGCTGCGGCCGCGTCTACTCTGCCGAGTGGATCATGGGTACGGAGGGCGTGCCGCGCTGCCCGGAGTGCGGCGGAGCCATCAAGCCGGATGTGGTCCTGTACGGGGAGAGCCTGGACGAGCGCGTGCTTCTCGCCTCCGTGAAGGCAATCGAGTCGGCCGACCTACTGATCATCGGCGGGACGTCGTTGGTGGTGTACCCGGCGGCGGGCCTGGTGAACTACTTTGGTGGTTCTCGCCTGGTGATAGTCAACAAGCAGCCCACCCCTCAGGACGCTCGGGCTAACCTCGTGTGCGCCTGCGACATTGCCAAGGCGTTTGACTTCTAGGCGGCCCCGGGCCGACTTCTAGCGTCTGTCTGACGTTTGCGGGGCGCCCGCCCTCGCCGGGTACAATGGAGGCTTGAATCATCCGGCCCGGAAAGGTTTGACCATGCTCAGAGAGAACTACGGCGTCTGGCGTTGCGGCAAGCACGAGATAAGCATGACGCGCCCGCGCATCATGGGAATCCTCAACGTCACACCCGACTCGTTCTCTGACGGCGGCAAGAACCTTGACCCCGAGGCGGCCGTGGCGCGCGGTCTCCAGATGCTTGACGAGGGCGCCGACATCATCGACGTCGGTGGCGAGTCGACGCGCCCGGGGCACAGGCCCGTCTCTCCGAAGGAAGAGGCGGAGCGCATCGTTCCCGTCGTGCGCGGCCTTGTGGCCGAGGGTGCCGTGGTCTCGGTGGACACGCGCCACGCCGAGGTGGCCGAGCTCTGCGCGCGCCTTGGGGCGTCGATTATCAATGATGTAACTGGCTTCACCGACCCTGACATGGTGCGTGTTGCCGCCGAGTGCGACTGCGGCCTTGTGGTCATGCACTGGGACCAGGGCGGTCTTGGCACGCACGTGCCCCGCAAGCAGGTTGTCCTTGACGAGAGCAGGCCCGCCCGCCCGCAGGCCACCCGCCCCACGGTGAGTGCACACCGTTTCACGTTGCCCGACGAGGCGCCCATCATGCGCCAGGTCATGGGCTTTTTGGGTGACCAAGCCCGCACGCTCATGCGCGCCGGCGTCGCCCATGACCGCATCTGCGTTGACCCTGGCCCGGGCTTTGACAAGTTCGCCGACGAGGACGTGGTCATCCAGCGTGCTACGCGCTCCATGGTCTCCATGGGTTACCCCGTGCTCACGGCCGTCAGCCGCAAGCGCTTCGTCGGCGCGGTCTCCGGCGTGGCAGACGCCGCTGCGCGCGATGCGGCCACGTTCGGCATCTGCATCTCTGCCGTGGCAAACGGTGCCCGCATCCTGCGCGTCCATGACGTCGCGGGCGTGGCACAGGCCGTAAACGCCTACTGGGCCGTCAGCCACAAGGACTCCCGCCAGGGGTTTGTCAGCCTGGGATCCAACGTGGGCGACCGGCTTGCCAACCTCGCACGCGCCACGCAGCTCATAGACGAGATTCCGCTCACGTGCGTGGCTGGCGTCAGCCATGCCTATGACACCGAGCCCGCCTACGGCATTGCCACCTCCGTGGCCAACTGCGTGGTGGAGGTGCGCACCGAGCTGCACCCGCTCGTGCTCATGGACAAGCTCCTCGAGGTGGAGAACGCCATGGGCCGGCGTCGCGCCGACGCCAAGACACGCGACCCCAAGAAGCCGGGCACGGCCGCCCGCACCATCGACTGCGACCTCATGTGGATCGAGGGGGAGTCCCACCAGGGTGCCAAGCTCACGCTGCCGCACCCCCGCCTGGGCGAGCGCGACTACGTCATCGTGCCCATGGAGGACCTCATGCACGATCCGACGCGCTTCCTCACGCACGGCGGCGTCGCCGTTCTGCCGCGAGAGCAGCGCGTGGGTGCCGTCACGTCTGACCTCGGCCCCATTGTCTGGGAGTAAGAGGAGTTACTTGCATGTCTGATTTTATCGACATCGTTGAGCAGGCCCGCGACGGGGCCCCTGCCGGTCAGAGGAACGTCCAGCTTGACGCAGACACGCTGCTGGTGGAGCTGGTCGTGCGGCCCGCGGTGGGCATGGCCTTCCTGACGGGCGCGCCCTATGCGGCGGCGCTTGGCGTGGCGGACGCCCTGGCCGGCCTGGGTGCCACCGGGGTCGGTGTCGCCTGGCCGCACGACGTCTGCGGTCCCGATGGCGTCATGGCAACGGTCCGCACCACGGCTGGCTACGGCGAGGGCATGTTCGTCGTCTGCCACGTGGCCCTTGCCGGCGTGACGCCGCAGACGGCCGATGCCCTGGCGGACGCCGTGGCCGAGGGCGTGCTTGCCCGCGTTGACCAGTGGGCGGAGGGCATCTCCCAGGCCGGACGCGCGGCAACGCCCCTCGGCCCCATCCTTAACGAGCTCTTTGACCGCATGCCGCTCATGGGCAAGCCGGCCGAGGTGGTCTATCCCAACGGCAAGGTGGCCATGAGGGGCACCCTGGTGGGCATGGACGTCTGGGGCCGCGCCACCATTAGAAACGAGTTCGGCCGAGACCTGGACATTGCCCCGGAGCACGCGAGCATTCGCGCCGCCGCCGAGTAGGGGAGGGCGCCCTACGCGCCGCCGTGCTGCTGGAGCCAGATCTCGCGGATGCCGCGCAGGGTCAGCGTGGGGTCCACGGCGTCAAAGAGGTCCGTCGCGCGGCCGACGGTGCGGGCCAGGCCGCCGGTGCCAATGACCTTTGCCTGCTCGATGCCCAGCTCCGCCTTCATGCGCGAGACGAGGCCCTCGGCCTGGGCCGCGGCGCCAATCACCAGGCCGGACTGCATGGCGGTCTCCGTGGTGTCCCCCAGTGCGTGCTCGGGCGCCTCCACGGGGATGCTTGCCAGCTTTGCGGCCTTGCTAAACAGCGCGTTTGCAGAGAGCATCAGGCCGGGCGAGATGGCTCCGCCGCGGTAGGCGCCGCGGTCGTCCACCACGTCGATGTTGGTGGCCGTGCCAAAGTCCACCACAATGACGGGCGAGCCGTACGCGTTCCTGGCGGCTATGGCGTTAGCGATGCGGTCGGCGCCCACGGTGCGGGGGTTGGGCATGTCGATGGGCATGCCGTAGTCGTGCGTCGCGTTGACCAGCAGCGGGCTTCTGCCCAGCAGGTCTCCCAGGCAGCGCCACCAGGCGCGCGTCAGCGCGGGCACCACGCTGGCCACCGCCGCGGCAGAGACGTCTGCCAGCTCGTAGCCGTCCTTGAGGAAGTACGAGAACAGGCGCGCGTGCAGCGTGTCGGAGGTGTCGCTGGCGTTGCTCGTCATGCGCCAGCCCTTGGCCAGCTGCCCCTCGTCGTCAAAGAGGCCGAGCGTGGACTGCGTGTTGCCGACGTCGATGGCAAGGAACATGGTGACCCTCCGTAGGTTGCTGGTGATGTGACCAGTATGCTGCAAGGCCGCACCCGCTCGCCCTGGCATTTTCAGACGAGACACGCGCGTTTCTCCACACTCGGACCACATGCTTTCTGATACACTCAGACAGCTTGACCGTCCTGGTCGGAACCAGGACACAAACCCCGCTCTGGTCGGAACCAGGGCACGAGAAGAGGAGTCCTGCAATGAAGCAAGGTATCCACCCTAACTACGTGGAGTGCACCGTTCGCTGCACCTGCGGCAACACCTGGGTTACCCGCTCCACCAAGAGCGAGATGACCCTGGACCTGTGCGACAAGTGCCACCCGTTCTACACCGGCCAGCAGAAGCTCGTTGACACCGGCGGCCGCGTCCAGCGCTTTGCCGACAAGTTCGGCGGCGCCGCTGCTGCCCAGCTCAAGAAGGCCGAGGAGGCCAAGGCCGCCAAGGCCGCCAAGGCTGCTGAGGCCGAGGCCGCCCGCAAGGCCGCCGCTGAGGCCAAGGCTGCCGCCAAGGCCAAGCGTGCCGCCGAGTACGCCGCCAAGGCTGAGGCCGAGGCTGCCAAGGCTGCCGCCGCTGCCGAGGCTGAGGCTCCCGCCGAGGAGGCCCCTGCCGCCGAGGAGAACGCCGCCGAGTAGCGCGCGTCCCAACGCAACCAAGCGCAACGCAAAGGAGTCCCGCACCCATCCCGGTGCGGGGCTCCTTTTTTCTCCCCAATTTGCGGGCTAGCTGACCTTGCGGAGAAGGTAGACGTCCGTGTAGGTGATGGTCTGGTCATAGGGGATGAAGAGGAACGTCCCCTTGTGCGGGTAGGTGGTCTGGACGCGGGCCACGGCCTGTGCGGGGTCGCCGCCGACGCCAAAGCCAAACGTCACGGTGACGGTGCCGCCCACCTCCTCGGGAAGGGCCGCCACAAAGGCGAGGTCGGAGTCTACGTCGGCGTTGTGGCCCCCGTAGTAGTTGGCCACGAGCCTGACGTCAGCAAGGGCCTCGTCGCCGTCGCACGCGGCGCTGTCGGCGGAGGGGTGCTCGTGGAAGTGCGCCAGGGCGGAGATACTGCCGGTCAGACGCGCACCCGCGTCCCCGTCGGCCGTCTCGGCCGCCTCGAAGGTGACGGAAAGCGGGCTCGCCCCGGCGCCCAGGCACTTGGCGCCATCGGTTTCCTGGCTCTGGAAGGTGCCCTCCCAGGTGCCCACCAGGGGCTGGAAGGTGCGCGTCTTGGCGTCGTCGTTGACCTCGACTGACTCCACCTCCCAGACGCCGTTGACCGGCCTGAAGGCAAAGTGCGTGGTGAGCCTGCAGGTGTAGGACTCAAAGCTGCTTGCTTTCACGCAGGTCAGAGACATCGTCTCGGTCTGGGCCTCCCCGTCAAAGTCCTCGGACTCCACGCTCACCTTGGCTCCGTCGTAGATCTGCGCCAGCGTGAGCTCGGCGCCGCCCATGGAGCCGCCCGCGGTCTTTGCTGCCGCCTTGAGCGAGCGCTCGCCCTCGGCCAGAAGGTCGTCCAGGTTGGCCAGGACCTGCGTCCTCGGCACCCCCGCCACCGCCTCGTAGGAGACGCTGGCGTCTGCCTCCCCGCCAATGCCCTGCCAGGTGGAACCCACCTTCGCGTAGGAGAGGGTGGCCGTCTTGGTCGCCACTACGGAGCCGTTGCCAAACTTGGCGGTCACGTGCGCCTCGGCGTAGCCAGAGGCGCCAAACTGGGCCTGCGAGCTGTCGTTGGTCCGCACCACCCGGCGCTGGCTGTCAACCTTGACCTCGCTCATATATAGGTTGTCCTGGCTCCCAAAGACGCCCGGGGCGTACTCGGGCGCGCCCAGGCGAGCCCACGCGTCCTTCTCCACAAAGTCCGCCCCGGGGACGTTTCTGGCGTTGAGGGTGGCGGAGGCCAGTATGAAGACGCAGGCCACGAGGATGGCCCCAAAGGCCAGGCATCCCCCCTTGTGGCGCTTGCACGCGGCGAGAAGATCGTCAAAGCTTGCGCGCAGGTAGCTGCCCGTAATGCCCGTCACGTCGCTCAGGTGCGGCCGCGCGTGGGCGTCGGCGTCGTCGCGCGCGGCCTGGCCCTGTGCGCGGTCAAGCTCCTCGGTCGGCGGCTCTGCGGGTAGCGGCCGCTCCAGGGTCTTCTCGTCTTTCTCGTGGCTCGTATCCATGTGGTTCCTCGCAAGATATGGACTGATGCCAACAGTTTGGCATAGCCCGGGGGCTTTGGGCGGGTATCATGGAACGCGTATGACACTATGAGCACAGGAGTCACCATGCGCGAGAGGCTAGAGAAGATCATCGCGGCCTACCAGGAGCTTGAGCAGAAGCTCATGGACCCGGCCGTCGTTTCAAACCCCAAGGAGTACGCCCGCCTTGCCAAGGAGCACGCCAGCCAGGGCGAGCTCGTGACCAAGGCCCGCGAGTACCTGCAGGCCCTCGATGACATCGAGGCCGCCAAGGAGATGCTGCACGAGGCCGCTGACGCGGACGAGAAGGCAATGCTCCAGGAGGACATCTCCGCCAACGAGGAGAAGCTCCCCGCCCTGGAGGAGGACATCAAGTTCCTTCTCATCCCGGCAGACCCCAACGACGAGAAGGACACCATCGTCGAGATTCGCGCCGGCGTCGGCGGCGACGAGGCGGGCATCTTCGCGGGAGACCTCTACAAGATGTACGAGCGCTTCGCGGCCTCCAAGGGCTGGAAGATCGAGGTGCTCTCCAGCTCCCCGTCCGACGCGGGCGGCTTCAAGACCATCGAATTCAAGGTCACCGGCGAGCGCGTCTACTCCGTCATGAAGTATGAGTCCGGCGTCCACCGCGTCCAGCGCATCCCCAAGACCGAGGCCCAGGGCCGCATCCAGACCTCCACGGCAACCGTGGCCGTGCTGCCCGAGGCGGATGAGATCGACATCCACATCGAGCAGTCCGACCTGCGCATCGACACCTACTGCGCCTCCGGCCCCGGCGGTCAGTGCGTCAACACCACCTACTCCGCCGTGCGCATCACGCACCTGCCCACCAACACCGTGGTGCAGTCCCAGGACCAGCGCTCCCAGATCCAGAACCGCGAGGTCTGCATGCAGATGCTGCGTGCCCGCCTGTACGAGATGGAGCTCGAGAAGCAACAAGCCGAGCAGGGCGCCGAGCGCCTCTCTCAGATCGGCCACGGCAACCGCTCCGAGAAGATCCGCACGTACAACCAGCCGCAGGACCGCGTGACCGACCACCGCATCGGCTTCAACAGCACCTACAACGGCGTCCTTCTGGGCTCCAACCTCGCCGACGTCATCGACGCCCTCGCGGCCGCCGAGCGCGCCGAGAAGCTCGCCCAGGCCGTGTAGCTCCCGGCTCCAGAGATCTGTCCCCGCGCCCGTCGGCACCTGCCGGCGGGCGTCATGCCATCCGTGCCCGGTTGCCGGGCCGTCCCGTCAGAAAGGCCAGCCATGCCACAGCAAGAGCCCTGGACCGTCAGGCGAATCCTCGAGTGGACCTGCGGCTACCTGGGGCGTCGCGGCGACGAGCACCCGCGTCACTCGGCCGAGTGGCTGCTGTGCGACGCGACGGGCCTTTCTCGCGTGGAGCTCTACGTCAACTTCGACCGCCCCCTAGCGCCCGAGGAGCTCGACCGCATGCATGCCGGCATCGAGCGCCGCGCCGCCGGCGAGCCCCTCCAGTACGTCACGGGCGAGATGCCCTTCCGCCACATTGTCCTGCGCTGCCAGAAGGGCGTGCTCATCCCGCGCCCAGAGACCGAGGTCCTGGTGGACGCCGCGCTCGAGGGCGTTGACGCCGCCGCGCACGCCGCCGGCGGGCCCACGCGCGTGCTGGAGATTGGCACCGGCACCGGTTGCATCTCGCTCTCCGTTGCCTCCGAGCGCCCGGGCACCCGCGTCGTCGCCACGGACCTCTCGCCCGTCGCCGTCGACCTGGCAACCCGCAACCGCGAGGCCCTGGGGCTCGCGGACGCCGTGGACATCGTTCAGACCGACCTCGCGGCTGACGTGGACCCCGCCCTCATGGGCACGTTCTCCGTCCTGGTCTCCAACCCGCCCTACATTCCCACGTCCGTCCTGGCAAACGAGGTCCCGGCCGAGGTCAAGGACAACGAGCCGGAGCTGGCGCTTGACGGCGGCGCGGATGGCCTCGATGTCTTCCGCCGCATCCTGGAGCTGGCGCCTCGTGCGCTCTGCCCCGGCGGCATGATGGCGCTCGAGCTCTTTGAGGGCCACCTCGACAAGGCGGCCGAGCTCACCCGTGCCGCAGGCGGCTGGGCCAGCGTGGAGGTCCGCGAGGACCTCACCCACCGCCCGCGCGTGCTTGTCGCCGTGAGGGAGGGGGAGCTGCCCGCCGCCTCCCCGGTCATCGCCCAGAAGGTGGTCAAGGTCAATCCGGCCGCCCCCGAGCCCGAGGTCGTCTCCCGCGCGGTGGAGGTTTTGCGCCGTGGCGGCGTCCTTGCGGTGCCCACCGACTCCGTCTACGGCCTGGCCTGCGCCGCCACCGCAGACAACCCCGCCCACCGCAAGATCTTCTCCATCAAGAGGCGCGACCTCGCCCAGACCCTCCCGTGGTTCGTGAGCGGCGAGGACGGCCTTGGCCGCTGGGGCTCCGATGTGTCCGACTACGCCCGTGACCTGGCCCGACGCTTTTGGCCGGGCGCCCTCACCCTCGTGGTCACGGCAGGCGAGAAGTGCCCGCCGGAGTACGTGCAGCCCGGCAGCCTCGGCCCCGACGGCCTGCGCGGGCCCGCGACCATCGCCCTGCGCGACCCGGCCTCCAAGGTCGTCGAAGCAATTCTCGCCGAGCTGGGCGAGCCCCTGGCGCAGACGAGCGCCAACCTCCACGGCTGCCCCGCGGCCACCTGCGCGGCCGAGCTCGCCCCTCAGATCCTCGTCGAGGCGGACCTCGTGCTTGACGCTGGCGCCGCGCCGCTGGCCGTGCCCTCGACCATTGTGGACTGCACGGGGGCCTCGCCCCGCGTCCTGCGCGAGGGCGCCATTCCAGCGGCAGACGTCCTGTAGCCCAAGGCCCCGCCCCCAGGGGCCTGGGTCTTTATCGCCGCTTTATGCAGAAGCTGACTCTGGTTGCGGCGTGCTAACCTAAGTGCGACTGTGAACAAGCGCGAGCTAATTGCCGCACGAAGGGAAGGAACTCACATGCGCATTGCCGTTGCCTCCGACCACGCGGGTTTCATTCAGAAGGCCCCCATCATCGAGCACATCCGCTCCCTGGGCCACGAGGTCATCGACCTTGGCCCCGCCACGGACGACCGCGTCGACTACCCCGACTTTGGCGACAAGGTGGGCCGCATGGTGGCTCGCGGCGACGCTGACCGTGGTGTCGTCATCTGCGGCACCGGCCTGGGCATTGCCATGACCGCCGACAAGGTCCCCGGCATCCGCGCTACGGCCATCCAGACCGTGCAGTTTGCCGAGCTCTGCCGCGAGCACAACGACTGCAACGTCATCGGCCTCTCCGGCCGCTTCGTGCCGCTGGAGCTCAACGAGCAGATCGTCGACACCTTCCTCACCACCGAGTTCGGCGGTGGCCGTCACACCGGCCGCGTCCAGAAGATCATGCGCGAGGACGACCCCTCCTTCGAGGGCGTTCCCGTCGACTTCACCGGTCAGGAGTAGGCGTGGACGCCCAGAACGCCTACATCAGGCCTGGCCTTGGCGACGCGGGCGACCGCATCTTCGGAACGTTCTAGAGCAGCGAGAAGCGCGCATTTCTCGTTGCCCAGCCTCCTCAGGTCTCCGCTGAGGGGGCTTTTTGGAACCGTTTAGAGTATCAGGGATTGACAAGGTCCCGAATTGGGACGAAACGGAGCCACGGAGAAGAATGTTGTTGATTTTTGACTCGCGTTCAATTACTGTACATGCGGTCAAAAGAGACACGCCCGGACAGGAGGTGCCCGGTGGACATAGCGCCCGAGGTCATGGCTGGAGTTCTGTGCGGTCTGATCGGTTGCGCGGCCCCCGGATTTTTGTTTGAGCGTGCCTTGAAAAAGGGTAAAAGGGTGAGCGTCAGCCTCGGGGTGGTCAGCATCCTGGCGTCGTTTCTGATGCTCTCCCTGGCCCTGCTCGCGGTGAGGGTCCTTGCCGCCGAGAAGGTCCTGCCCTTTGGCTGTGCGATGGTTGCGGCCTTCCTGCTCTTCTGGGCTGTGGAGGCCGTGAGGGGTTGGATGGCTGCCAACGGCAGGCTCTAGCCCGCCTGATAAGGAAAGGAAGCGCAAGTGAATCCTCTTGACGCCCTGAGCGGTGAGGTCGACGAGCTCGTCTCGAGCTTTACGTCTACGCCCATCGTGGGCAACCTGGACACCATTGGCTTCACCCAGTACTCGTTCTGGTTTGCCGTGGCCGTGGTGCTCATGCTCGTGCTGCTCTTTGCCTTCAAGAAGAAGCAGTCCGCGAGCCTCGTGCCGCAGGGCCGCTTCGTGAACGCCATGGAGTACCTGGTCGAGTTCGTGCGTGACGACATGTGCAAGGGCCTTCTGGGAGACACCTGGCGCAAGCACTTCCCGTTCATCGCCTCGCTCTTCCTGGTGGTGCTTGCCAACAACATCGTCGGCATCATCCCGGGCTGCAAGCCGGGGACGGGCACCATCTCCACCACCGGCGCCCTGGCCATCGTGTCCTTCGTGTACTTCATCGTCTGCGGCATCAAGAAGCACGGCGCCCTGGGCTACGCCAAGAGCCTCGCCCCCGCCGGCGTCGCCTTCCCGCTCAACGCCGTGGTCTGGCTCATCGAGGTCTTCTCCACCATCCTGCGCCTGATCACGCTTGCCGTTCGTCTGTTCTGCAACCTCTTCGCCGGCCACGTCGTCATGGGCACCTTCGCCATCCTGGCCTCGCTCTTCTTCCAGCCGGTGCTGACGGCCTTCTCCGCCGCCGCCGTGGCTCAGGCGGGCGCCTCGGTCATGTGGGTGCTCATCCTGCTCGTCATCTACGTGGTCGAGATCATGGTCGCGGCCATCCAGGCCTACGTCTTCGCCCTTCTCTCCGCGGTCTACATCCAGATCGCCGAGTCCGACGAGGAGTAAGGCCCAAGCAAGGCAACTCGCGGGCGCACGTCCGCAGTTCATAGCACGTCGTAAGTTTGTTTTTGGAACTCGCCCCCACAAAACAAGAAAGCAATGGGGCGAATGACAAAGGAGGAACAGTGGGAGCTCTCGGTGTCGTTGGTTATGGTCTTGGCGTTATCGGCGCTGGCATCGGCATTGGCCTGGCGGCCAGTGGTGTCGCACAGGGTATGGCTCGCCAGCCTGAGGTCCAGGGCCGTCTGTTCACGGTCTTCATCCTCGGCTCTGCATTCGTCGAGGCACTCGCCCTCATCGGCTTCGTCGTCAGCCTTATCGTTAAGTAACTGACGCGGAACCCTTTGGAGGCACTTATGAACAGCAATACGAGAGGTCTTCTCGCCCGTGCGGGCGCAGCAGCTGCCGCGGCCGTCCTGGCGACGCCGACCTTCGCCTTGGCTGAGGGGGTCGGAGCAGACATCCTCATCCCCAAGCCCGCGGAGTTCATCCCGGCGCTGATTGCCTTCCTCATCATCTGGATCGTCCTGGCCAAGCTTGTGTGGCCGCAGGTCCTGCAGATGATGGACAAGCGTCAGCAGAAGATCCAGGACGACCTTGACGCTGCTGCCAAGTCCAAGCAGGAGGCGGCGGAGCAGGCCAAGGGCTACGAGGACAAGCTCGTCGAGGCCCACCGCGAGGCCGAGGCCATCATCGCCAAGGCCAAGAAGGAGGCCGAGGAGGAGCGCTCCCACGTGCTGGCCAAGGCCCAGCGCGAGGCCGCCGACATCATCGCCAAGGCCCACGGAGCCGTTGACTCCGAGCGCCACAAGGCCATGATCGAGCTCTCCGGCTCCGTGGTCGATCTCTCCGTCGAGATCGCCACCAAGATCATCGGCAACGACCTGAGCGAGGCCGAGCAGCGCAAGCTCGCCGAGAAGTACCTCGCGGAAGTGGGCGCCCCCGATGACAAGTAAGCGTGCGGAGGCCGAGAAGGTCGAGGCATACACCAGGGCGCTCATGGAGGCAGCCCGCTCCGAGGGACGCGCCAACGCTGACCTCGTGCAGTGGCAGCACGCCCGCAAGTTCTCTCCGGAGGTCCTGGAGACTCTCGCCGCCATGCAGCGCGAGGACGACCTCGATCTCGTGGCCCAGGTCGCCAAGCAGTACAAGGAGTACCTGGACGCCGAGGACGAGACGGTCTCCGTGACGGTCACCACGGCTGTCCCCCTGGACGACGACCTTCGCGAGAAGGTCCGTGCCAAGGCCGAGGCCGACCTTAAGGCTCCCGTGTACCTCGTGGAGCGCGTCGACCCCAGCATCATTGGCGGCATCATGCTCGAGGCGCGCGGCAAGCGCCACGACGCTTCCGTCCGCGCCCAGCTCGCAAACATCCGTAAGACGCTCTCCTCTTCTTTCATCGGAGGTGAGGAATAATGTCAGACTCCATCAACTCTGGCGAGATCATGGACACGCTGCGTGACCAGCTGTCTCAGATCAACGCCACCGTCGACCACCAGGAGGCCTCCGTCGTCACCGAGGTCGGCGACGGCATCGCGCACGTGACCGGCCTCAAGACGGCCATGGCGGGCGAGCTTCTCAAGTTCACCAGCTCCGCCACGGGCCGCGACGTCTACGGCCTGGCCCAGAACCTTGACCGCGACGAGGTCGGCGCCGTCCTCTTCGGCGACGTCGAGGACATCAAGGAGGGTGACGAGTGCCGTACCACCGGCCGCGTCATGGACATCCCGACCGGTCACGCAATGCTCGGTCGCGTCGTGAACCCCCTTGGCCAGCCCATCGACGGCCTTGGTCCCATCCCGACCACGCACCGTCGCCCCATCGAGTTCAAGGCCCCCGGCATCATGGAGCGCCAGCCGGTGTGCGAGCCCGTCCAGACGGGTCTTCTCGCCATCGACGCAATGGTGCCCATCGGCCGTGGCCAGCGTGAGCTCATCATCGGCGACCGCAAGACCGGCAAGACGGCCATCGCCATCGACGCCATCGTCAACCAGCGCGACACAGACATGCTCTGCATCTACGTCGCCATTGGCCAGAAGGCCTCCACGGTTGCCGCCATCAGGGAGTCCCTTGCCCAGCACGGCGTCCTCGACAAGACGGTCATCGTGGCCGCCACCGCCGCCGACTCCGCGCCAATGCAGTACATCGCTCCCATGGCCGGTGCCGCAATCGGCGAGTACTTCATGTACAACGACCAGTACGGCAACCCCGCGGATGAGACCCACCCCGGCGGCCACGTCCTCGTCGTCTACGATGACCTGTCCAAGCAGGCCGTCGCGTATCGTCAGATGTCGCTTACGCTGCACCGTCCGCCCGGACGCGAGGCCTACCCCGGTGACATCTTCTACCTGCACTCTCGTCTGCTCGAGCGCGCCTGCAAGCTGTCTGACGCCAACGGCGCCGGCTCCCTCACGGCTCTCCCGATCATCGAGACCCAGGAGGGCGACGTCTCCGCGTACATCCCGACCAACGTGATCTCCATCACTGACGGTCAGATCTACCTGCAGTCCAACCTCTTCTTCCAGGGCCAGCGCCCGGCCGTCGACGTGGGCATCTCGGTGTCTCGAGTCGGCGGAGACGCGCAGGTCAAGGCAATGAAGCAGGTCTCCGGCACCCTCCGTCTGGACCTTGCCAGCTACCGAGAGAAGCAGGCCTTCTCCCAGTTTGGCTCCGACCTGGACGCCACCACGCAGTACCAGCTCAACCACGGCGCCCATATGATGGAGATGCTCAAGCAGCAGCGCTACTCCGCCCTCGACGTCCGCGACCAGATCACGGCGATCTTTGCCGCCAAGGAGAACTTCCTTGACGACATCGACCTCAACCACGTGAACCTGTTCCGCGACGGCCTGGCCAAGTACATGGCGGAGAAGCACCCCGCCCTGAGGAAGTCCCTCACGGACGGCAAGCTTTCCGATGACCAGCAGGCGCGCCTCAAGACGCACATCGCCAGCTTCAAGCGGGAGTTCCTCCTGGAGCACCCCAACAAGAAGCAGGAGAGCGACGTCGCCCACGCCGCCGAGCAGACCACGAGCCCGGATCAGTCCGAAGCCGAGAAGGGCCAGGAGTAACAAGACATGGCGAACCTTCGCGAGATACAGAGGCGCATGAGCTCCATCAAGAGCACCATGCAGATCACTCGCACGATGGAGATGATTTCCACCGCGAGGATCCGCCGTGCCCTCGAGAAGGCGGAGCAGGCCGAGCCCTACAAGGACGCCGTCACCCGCATGCTGGCCAACGTGGCCAGCGCGGGCTTCGACGCCTCCCAGCCCCTGCTGGCCAAGCACGGCGCCGAGAAGAACGTCCTGTTCGTTCTCGTCGCCTCCGACAGGGGCCTGGCCGGTGGATTCAACATCGGCCCGCAGCGCTACGTGGAGCACGAGATGGAGCGCCTTGCCGAGCAGGGCATCAACAGCTCCGTCATCACGTGCGGCCGCAAGCCCACGGAGTACTTCACGTTCCGCAAGGTGAAGCCGGCCATGTCCTTCGTGGGCATCTCCTCGGAGCCCAACATGGACGAGGCGGACCGCATCGCCTCCTTCGTGATGGAGGGTTACGCCCAGGGCGCCTATGACCGCGTGGTTCTGTGCTATTGGCACGCCAAGAACCGCGTCGAGCAGACCCAGGTCACCGAGCAGCTGCTTCCCATCACCAAGGAGCAGCTCACAATGCCCAACAAGCCCCGCACGCCCGAGGCCCTCAGCAAGATCGAGGGTCACGAGTACACGGACTTTGCCTTCGACCCCTCCCCGGAGGAGGTCTTGGGCCAGCTTCTCCCCGCCTACTTCAGGACGGTCATTTTCCACGCGCTGCTCGACTCGGCCGCAGCAGAGCACGGCGCTCGTCGCCGCGCCATGCAGTCGGCCACCGATAACGCAAACGAGGTGCTGGGCACCCTCTCGCGCACGTACAACCGTGAGCGCCAGGGAGCCATCACCACCGAGCTCAACGAGATCATCGGCGGCGCGTCCGCATTGGAGGACTACTAATGCCAGAGAACACCCAGGAGACGCGTACCGCCCTCGAGGAGGCCGCGTACCACAAGCTCAACAAGAGCGTGGGCGAGGGCACGGTCGTTCGTGTCGTCGGACCTGTCGTCGACGTCAAGTTCGACGGCCAGGTGCCCGGCATCTACACCGCGCTCATCGTTGACGGCGACACCCCCATGGGTCACGTCCACACCGTGCTGGAGGTCGAGTCCCAGCTCGAGGGCGGCGTCGTCCGCACCGTCGCAATGTCCTCGACCGACGGCCTCACCCGTGGCCTCAAGGTCAAGGACACCGGCCACCCCATGATGATGCCCGTCGGCCCGTCCGCGCTGGGCCGCGTCTGGAACGTCATCGGCGAGCCGGTCGACGGCGGCCAGACGCCTGACGACGTCCAGTACTATCCCATCCACCACCCGGCTCCCGCCTTCGAGGACCTGACCACCCAGACCGAGATCTTCGAGACGGGCATCAAGGCCATCGACCTGCTGGAGCCCTACGTCCGCGGCGGCAAGACCGGCCTGTTCGGCGGCGCCGGCGTAGGCAAGACCGTCCTCATCCAGGAGCTCATCAACAACCTCGCCCAGGAGCATGGCGGCACGTCCGTCTTCACGGGCGTCGGCGAGCGCACCCGTGAGGGCACGGACCTCTTCCTCGAGATGACCGAGTCCGGCGTCATCAACAAGACCTGCCTGGTCTACGGACAGATGAACGAGCCGCCCGGAGCCCGTATGCGCGTGGCCCTCTCCGGCCTGACCACGGCCGAGTACTTCCGTGACCAGGGCCAGGACGTGCTGCTGTTCATCGACAACATCTTCCGCTTCTCCCAGGCTGGCTCTGAGGTCTCCGCACTTCTCGGCCGCATGCCGTCGGCCGTCGGCTACCAGCCCACGCTGGCCACCGAGATGGGCGAGCTGCAGGAGCGCATCACCTCCACCAAGGAGGGCTCCATCACGTCCGTCCAGGCCGTCTACGTCCCCGCAGACGACCTGACCGACCCGGCACCTGCCACTACGTTCACGCACCTGGACGCCACCACGGTCCTCTCCCGCTCCATCACGGAGCTGGGCATCTATCCGGCCGTTGACCCGCTGGCGTCCTCCAGCTCTGCTCTTGACCCCTCCATCGTGGGCGAGGAGCACTACCGCGTGGCCATGGCCGTCCAGGAGACGCTGCAGGAGTACTCCGACCTGCAGGACATCATCGCCATCCTGGGCATGGACGAGCTCTCCGAGGAGCAGCAGAACGTCGTTGCCCGTGCCCGTAAGATCCAGCAGTTCCTCTCCCAGTCCTTCCACGTCGCGGAGAAGTTCACGGGCAACCCCGGTGCCTACGTTACCGTTCAGGACACCGTGCGCTCTTTCGGCGAGATTGTTGACGGCAAGTGCGACGACCTGCCCGAGCAGGCTTTCCGCTATGCCAGCAACATCGATGACGTCCGTCAGCGCGCCGCCGCCATGGCAGCCGCCGACCAGAACTAGGAACAAGCAATGGCAGAGCTGAACGTCCAGTTCGTGAGGCCGGACAGGGCCCTCTTCCAGGGCCCTGTCGCCAGCCTCGTCCTGGTGACCTATGCTGGCGAGCTGGGCGTCTATCCCGGCCACGCGGCAGAGATCGTTGCCCTGGGCAACGGCGTCGTCCGCATGAAGAAGCTGCCGCAGGATGGCGGCGGCGAGGAGGACGTCGTCGTCTCCGGCGGTTACGCCGAGATCCAGGATGACGAGGTCATCGTGCTGGCGGACCACGCCCGTCGCGCCGACGACATCGACCCCGACATTGTCCGTCGCACCCGCGACGAGGCCATCGATGCCCGCGAGGCGTGTGACGAGGGTGATCACCGCCGTGCTTACTACGATAACAAGGTCAACTGGTGTAACCTTCTGCTGAAGCAAACGATAAAGGACTAGCGCAGAAGTCCAGTTGATACGGAGGACGCATGGACGTCATACAGGTTGAGGGCGGCTATCCCGTCACCGGTACGGTCACGGTCGAGGGAGCAAAGAACTCTGCCCTCAAGCTTATGGCGGCCACGCTCATGGCCTCGGGCGTGACCACGCTCACCAACGTCCCCAACATCGCGGACGTTCACGTCATGGGCAAGGTGCTCAAGAACCTCGGCGCCAAGATCGAGGTCGTTGACGAGCACGTTCTCAAGATTGATACCACTGGCGTCGACTCCTGGGAGACCCCCTACGACCTCGTCGTCCAGATGCGTGCCTCGACGGCCGTGCTCGGACCGCTTCTCTCGCGGTTCGGCAAGGCCGTCGTTGCCATGCCGGGCGGCTGCAACATCGGCGCCCGCAAGATCGACATGCACATCCTCGGCCTGGAGGCCCTGGGTGTTGAGTTCAAGATCGATCACGGCAACATCCACGCCTCCACGCCCAACGGCATCCACGGCGAGACCGTGACCCTTGCCTTCGCAAGCGTTGGAGCCACGGAGAACCTCATGATGGCCTCGGTCTTCGCCAAGGGCACCACGGTCATCGACAACGCGGCTCGCGAGCCCGAGATCGTTGACCTCGGCAACATGCTCAACAAGATGGGCGCCCACATCAAGGGCGCAGGCTCCCCGGTCATTGAGATCGAGGGCGTCTCCGAGCTTCATCCCGTCACGCACGCCGTGGTGGGGGACCGCATCGAGGCCGGCACCTTCCTCGCCATCGGGGGCCTGTGCGGAGAGCCGGTCACCGTCCGCGGATTTGACCCCAAGCACCTTGGCCTCGTCCTCAAGAAGTACGAGCAGATGGGCATCTCCATCGAGCGTGGCGAGCGCGAGTGCACCGCCTGGCGAGAGCGCCCCCTGCGCCCTACCGACATTCAGACCCTTCCCTTTCCGGGCTTCCCGACTGACATGCAGGCCCAGTCCATGTGCCTTCTGGCCATGGCCGAGGGCAGCTGCATCATCACCGAGAACGTCTTCGAGAGCCGCTTCATGTTCGCGAGCGAGCTGCAGCGCATGGGCGCCAATATCGTCATCGAGGGGCACCACGCCATCGTTCACGGCGTGCCGGCCTTCTCGGGCACGCAGGTGAAGTCGCCCGACCTTCGCGGCGGCGCAGCGCTCGTCATGGCTGGCCTCGTTGCGGACGGCCTCACCACCGTCTCCGCCATCCATCACATCGACCGTGGCTACGAGGGCTTTGTCGAGAAGCTCTGCTCGCTTGGGGCCCACGCCCAGCGCGTGAGCGTGCCTGACGCCACTGACCCTCTCGACTAGGGCTGGTGAGCGCGATGGGGCGTCACGGAAGAAGCAAGAACGCGATGTCCGGCGGTCACTTTGCCGGCCAGGGACCGGATCCCTACAGTCGTGCGAGCGCGGGGGACTACCATGACCGCCTGGCAAAGAAGCGTCGCCGCGGCTTTGCGCTGAAGACGCTGCTCATCGCACTCGTCGTCCTTCTCGCCGGCTCGGGCGTCGCCGTGGCCGCATGGGTGGGCAACATACAGTCAAGGATGAACAACAGCGAGGTTGTGACCACGGAGCTGCGCGAGGCGCTCACCGAGCGCGATGCTCCCAATGACCCGTACTACGTCCTTCTTCTTGGCACGGACGGCCGCCCCGGAGAGACTCAGTACCGCTCCGACACCATCATCCTGGCAAGAATCGACCCCCAGCAGAAGGTGGCAACCCTGCTCTCCATCCCGCGCGACACCATGGTCACGTGGAAGGGGTCTACGATGAAGATCAACGGCGTCCACACCTATGACGGTGCGGCCGGAATGGCACAGGTCGTGAGCGACCTGTGCCACGTTGAGATCTCGCACTACGCCGAGGTCAACTTTGACGGCCTCTCCGGCATCACCGATGCCTTGGGCGGCGTGACCGTCGACGTCGATATGGACATCAAGGACACCATTCACTTCGATGACGTCACGGAGCTCCAGAAGGGCGAGCAGGTCCTCAACGGCGCCCAGGCCCTCTTCTATTGTCGCTGCCGCTACTTTGCCGATGGTGACTACACTCGCATGCGCCACCAGCGCACCTTCGTCAAGTCCCTCATCGCGCAGGTCCTTTCCACGACAGACCCCACCAAGCTCGTGGGCGTGGTCAACTCCTGCGCCGATATGGTCATTACCGATATGTCGGTCACCGAGATCGCGAGCCTCGCCAACGAGATGAGGGGCATGAACACCGAGGACGGCATTTACACTGCCTTTGTGCCGTCTGTCCCGCAGATGGTCGACGGCGTCTCCTACGTCGTCGCCGACTGGGACCAGCTGGACGAGATGATGAAGGTCATCGATGCTGGACAGGACCCCTCGAGCTTCAACGAGGATGGCTACGGCAACAGCCCTGCTGAGTAAACCCGGCGGCTCTTGCCGCCCATGACAGGAGTTGAGCATATGGCAACTAGTGCAGCTGACCCCCAGGGCCAGGAGGGCCACTCCCTCACCAGGGCGGGGGAGGACTACCTCGAGTCCATCTACCGCCTCTCCCTCGAGAGCGCAGAAGGCGACAAGTCCGTCCGCTCCGTGGACGTGGCCGAGCAGCTCGAGGTCTCAAAGGCCAGCGTGAACAAAGCCCTTTCCCAGCTCAAGGAGATGGGAATGGTCGTTCAGAGCCGTTACGGCAGGGTGGTCCTCACCGAGGAGGGCGAGGCCTATGCCAAGGTGGTCTGGCGCTCCCACAGGGCGCTGCGCACCTTCCTGGAGCATGACCTCGGCGTGAAGCCTGAGATCGCCGACGAGGAGGCCTGCCTCATGGAGCACGTCCTTTCAGGAGACACCATGCAGAGGCTCATTGGATACCTGGAGCGCCAAGGCGTTGAGATTCCCAAGGAATAGCCACAACACTGCCCTGAACTGCTGTTTTATCCGCCATTGGTTGGGTTTTGCCCACGAGCGGCGTGCAATGTAGCAAGATGGTGAAGCGCGTTTCCGCCAACTGCGGAGACGCGCTTTTCGTCTCTGAGGCGGCCTGACGGCAACAAATCAATCTGCCGATTTGGGTATGTTGTCAATGCGCCGGGTACCCGGTGGGCAATGCCGCCTGGGCGGCAGAAGGGCAAAGTATCCTTGGAAAGAACGACCCCCATCATCCGCTTTGGAAACGACGGCTGGCACGCGCGCTTTGACGAGGGATTCGACTCTCAGAACGTGATTCGCGTGGCGGACGCCCTTGGCCTTCTGTGGGCAGACGCGGCTCCAGATTCCGGTGGGTCCGTCTACGTCGGGTTTGACACGCGTCATAGGTCGGAGGAGTTTGCCCGCGAGGTGGCCGGCGCCATTGCCTCCTACGGTCTTGTGGTCAAGGTCTCCTCTTCTCCCTGTCCGACGCCGGCCGTTGGCTGGAACTGCGCACATGACCCCAAGGCACTGGGCGGCGTTGTCATCACCTCAAGCGAGCGGTCCTGCGAGTACGGCGGCCTCATAGTGAGAGGCTCCGACGGAGGCACATGCCCCCGCGAGTTTCTCGACAAGGTCGAGCAGGAGATATTTCAGCAGGCCAGCACCGAGGCGGGCCCCTTTGAGGTTGCTGACCTTACGTCCCCGTACGTTAGGGCGCTTGCCGAGTTTGTCGGAGGGCCAGCAATCAGGCCGCTCAAGGTGGTCGTCGATCCCATGTACGGGTCGGCCACGGGCGTTCTTGCGGACCTCGTCCGCTCGCTTGGCCATGAGGTCATAGAGATACATGCCGAGAAGCTCGAGGACTTTGACGGCATTCATCCCGACCCAAAGGACCCTTGGGCAGACGCCTGCGAGCAGGAGGTGGTTGCTGCGGGAGCTGACCTCGGCATTCTTGTTGACGGCGACGGAGACCGCGCCGCAGCCGTGGACGAATACGGAAACATCCTTGCGGTCCGCGAGCTCACGCCGCTTCTTCTCTCCTATATAGGAGGGGAGCTCGGAATGAGGGGCCGCGTCGTCACTACGCTGACGTGCTCGGCAAGCGTCGAGCTCGAGGCCCAGAAGCTCGGGCTTGAGTACACCTCGGTCCCCGTCGGCTTTGGTCGCATATATAGAGAGCTGCAGGAGGGTGACGTCCTCTTGGGCGCGGAGGAGTATGGCGGAATCAGCATCCCGGCGCACCTCAAGGAGAGAGACGGCCTGCTGGTGAGCCTTCTTCTTGTCCAGATGGTCTCAAAGAGCGGCCTGACCCTGAGGGAGCTCGTCAACAAGCTTGACGCAGAAATCGGCAGCCGTCGCTACATCAGACGAGACGTGCGCCTCGAGCCCGCACTCACCCAGGCGTTCAGAAACGTTCTTCCCGGCCTGAATCCCCAGGAGATTGCCGGAAGGGTTCCGGTGGAGGTGAGTCACGCAGATGGCTTGCGCCTCCAGTTCGACGATGACTCCTGGGTTCTCATGCGCCCCTCGCGAACGGACTCCGTGGTCCGCGTCTATGCAGAGGCGCCGACGGCACGCGAGAGGGACGAGCTGCTGGAGTCAGCCTGCTCCATCGCCCGCGGCGGCTTCTAGCCGCCCGCCCCCCGAGTTGTGTAGGAACCGTGAACCCGCCGATTCCCGCCTCCGGCCGGCGGGAGGGAGCGTATATTAACTCCTCGCGCGGCGGCGGGGCAGAGAGCCCGGCGCGAGCGCGGCGAACCTTGAAAACCGGATACCGCGGCCCGAGAGGGCCGACAACCAGGACAGACTATAGGACAGGTTCTTGATAATTGAGTGGAGTGTTACATCACTCCCGTCGAGTTCCTTGTCCCAAGGGATCCGAGTTAAACGACATGGCGCTCACCGGCCGGGACGGCTCGAAGCGAAGAATTGCCAGGCAGCCTTGCCTGTCACATTTGAACGGAGAGTTCGATCCTGGCTCAGGATGAACGCTGGCGGCGCGCCTAACACATGC